>Ga0210243_100209_pt1 | contig 46137 bp, 48 predicted proteins | sample ChrtobMeP5a_32mM_FD_155461 | JGI IMG/M metagenome (GOLD analysis project Ga0210243, IMG submission 155461) | Chrysochromulina tobin associated microbial communities from unialgal haptophyte culture, Seattle, Washington, United States - P5a_32mM | ecosystem: Host-associated > Algae > Haptophytes >...
TGGCTCACCGTGTTGCCCTCGTCTTCGCCATGACACTGTGGTTAGCTGGTTACTCGATGCCGTCGCTCGTCACGCGACGGCGGCGTCGAGTGACTTATTTTGCGTTCCCTTTCGGGGGGCGCGCCAACGGGCGCGTCTACCGACAGTGCAGACAACGCCCCCAGCGGCCCCGGGAGCCCTGATACAGTGCGTTTGCGCCGCAGGCAGTGCTACGCGCACTCCCACTGCCAGCAATGCGCGTGCGGGAAGCGTGCGGCTGCCGCCCGCCGCACGCTCGCCGGCTGCGTGTGCGCCGCAGGCTGCCGCACGCCGCACGCCCGCCTAACACCCGCGCCTAACACCCGCCTCGCCTGTCGTGTGTGCAGGCTTCAGCCCGAGTCCGAAGTTGTGCCTTATAGGGCGGGAGCGAGCCGCGGCGCGGAGAGGCGCGGAGAGGTTACGTTACGTTAGTCCGACGGTCGCGGTTCCGATTGGTCGGGCCCGGTGACCGGTGTACGTTGCAATTTGCATGGCGCGATGGCGGTTTTAACACGATGCGGTGTATTGGTGAAGGCCGGGCGAAACGCGGGTTCGGTCAGCGTTGCAGTGTTCGGTCCGCAGCGCGCGCCAGCGGGCAGACCGGCGAAATACGAACCACTAGAGACACACACACAGCCAACCTATCTCTTTGGCGGCGCGACCGCCCCCAGTCTCTAAGGACTCGAGCGCGCGCGACCGGGCCGCGACGCCGCCGCAGGACCGCCGCCGCGCCTCTTCGCGCCACACGCTCGCCCTCGAAGGCAGTGCCTTCGACTCCGGTGCGGCAGCCTGCGGCCGCACACGCAGCCGGCAGGCGTTAGGCGGGCGTGCGGCGGGCGGCAGCCGCACGCTTCCCGCACGTGCATTGCTGGCAGTAGGAGTGCGCGTAGCAGCCTGCGGCGCAAACGCACTGTACAGGGCTCCCGGGGCCGCTGGGGGCGTTGTCTGCACTGTCGGTAGACGCGCCCGTTGGCGCGCCCCCCGAAAGGGAACGCAAAATAAGTCACTCGACGCCGCCGTCGCGTGACGAGCGACGGCATCGAGTAACCAGCTAACCACAGTGTCATGGCGAAGACGAGGGCAACACGGTGAGCCATCGGGAGGGCGCCGCGAGCGGGACTATGGGCGAGCAGGGACCAGGGAAGCACGCGCCGCCGCCAAAGGAGCGCCCACGCTCGCCCATGCGCCGCCAGGCCACGATCAGGAGCCAGGAGAGGTGTGCGCTAAACGCTCAAAACCATGGTGATCGTGCCGCAACGGCACAACTCGGCACAAGCCGAGGCCAACAGGGCGTGGTCGGGGACCCTCTAAAAGAGCCACACGCCAATGGGCGCGACATGGAAATGCATGGAACCCGGACAATCAGCATATCACGCGATTCCTCGAAAACGGAGGTGCGGGGCGCGGCCGAGTGCGGGGCAGCGCGCGCGGCGACAGGCCATGGCGCGCACCGGTGAGCTGCGCGACGGTCTCGGCCTCCTCGTAGCCCGCTTCCGGCGGCATCATCTTGTCGCCCGGTGGCGTGGGAGCCACCGCAGCCTCGACCTCCTCGCGCGAGAAAAAGGCGCCCATCGCACCGCCGCTTCCCTGTGGCCTAAGTGTCCTGTGGGGTGCTTCACTTCCGTGTGGTGGTTACAAAATGTTGGGAAACCTCAGGGGGGGGCGTTGCCCCCTCGGAGGGGGGGGCGGCCCCCCCCGGAGGGGGGGGACACTTAGGCCACGTGTTTAGGGGCCAGGCTCGACAGGCACAATCGTCCCATGGAAAACTCAATAATTGAGGCTTTCGCCATCGCCGGGCCGCCGGGCAGGCCATGGAAGCCTCCGAAGGCGCTGACGGCAGCGTGCAGTCCGAGTCCGAGGTCGACTCGTCGGCTGACAACGGCTACCTTCTCGCCGTCGGACGAGGACGAGGGTGGTGGCGCACGCGAGTGCCACGGTTAGTGGAGACGCTATCCTGAAGGCATCTGCCAGGCTTGCCGCCCACGGAGCATCCACCGCAGCCAGCTGGTGGGCTGAGGCGCCGCATCCTCGGGGCAGTGGGCTCAACGCGTCGGCGATCAGCTCGTCGCAGAACCGGATGTGTGGCTGCAGCACAGCCCGCAGCGCACGATGCGCAGGACAGCAAATGGCTCCAGGACAGCGCAGATAGCGTCGCATGGGCGGCTCACGGCATGCCGGAGTCGCCTCATGAGATGTCACGATCGGGCTGATGATCGGAGAGCATCACTCTTCTTGCGTAGGGGAGCACTGTGCATACTCGCGTGTGTCGTACAGGGCATCTTGTGTGCATAATGTAGGTTTCCGTACTGCAGTGTGTGTCATACGTCGACCACTCTTCATCTTAGGATCTCACACCACTCTATAAGAGATACACCATCGAGAACAGGCGAGAGAATGTGTTTTGGAGCTCGAATTGTTGAGCTGATGTGGCCAAATGGTTCAAGGGTCGATATTCGAGGCGAAGTCCGATTTCGATGCACATCTCCAAAGATCGCGAGATAGCAGATAGCTGGAGGGCCATGGATCGAGTCTAGGTACTATATGGACTCATACAGCACAGAGAATCACGCCATCCCAAGTCACTGTCGCCACTCAGATGTCACATTGTGACCCCGAGTACGGCCTGTGAGGTCGCGTTTTGGTCGCATTTTGGTACTTGGCCATGCATAGTGATTTGTGATGGCGTGATTCTCTGTGTTGTATGAGTCCATATGGTCCCTAGACTCGATCCATGGCCCTCCAGCTATGTGCTATCTCATGATCTTTGGAGATGTGCATCGAAATCCGGCTTCGGCTCGAATGTCGATCAACTATCGGTCTAAGGTCAATTTCGATGCACATCTCCAAAGATCGCGAGACAGCACATAGCTGGAGGGCCATAGTTCGAGTATAGGGACTATATGGACTTATACAACACCGATAAAACCCATATATACATGTATACATACGTCTCTGATACTGTCTACTGTAGACGCGCACGGCCCTGGCCCCGGCCCCGGGTGCGGCCAGGCCACGCCCGCCGTCACCGGGTGCGGCCACTGCGGCCGCGGTCGTCACCGGCCCCGCATTGAGGTTATGCAGCACGCCAATCGCCCGCTCATCGTCCTCGTCCAAGTCCATCGGTCTTAGCCGCCGCCTCGGCCGCTGTAGGAGCAGCAGCTGTAGCCTGTGCACCCAGAGGTACCGCCGTCGCTGCCGCTGCTGCTGCTGCCGCACCGGCCGTAGCCGTAGCCGTCACGCCAGCTGGGGCGTTCTTCGGATTCATCGGCGAGGCCACCCAGCCGGCAGCAGCGAGCGTCCAAGCATCGGCAGCCTTGAGCGTGCGGTCCAAGGTCCTCAGCCGCTTGGCCTCAATCTTGATGAAGAGGTTGTAGGCATTTACCGCCCGTGCCACCCGCACCGAATGCCGCTTGCTCGCGACGGGCAGTGCCTCGGGCGCCTTCAGCATCTGTGCATGCACCTTAACGGTGAAGATGGCATGGCACTTCAGCGCCTGGCTGCACGCTACAGGCCAGCTGCCCTCCGCCAACCGGACCTGGAGCGCGGCAGTGCACGATGGGCAGTTGACCTGGAACCAGGAGGCGTGCGCCGTCGTGCCAAAGCCGCTCGGCATGGCCGCAGGACGACAGCACGGGCTGAACGGCAAAGTACATGTACTTCCCCATGGGAAAAGTTACTGAAAAACCCTGAATCCCTCAGGGCGCCTTTCAGACTCACTCTTCTATTTAAATCGGCTTGCCTTTTTGGGCCGAGTCGAGCTAAAGTGCCGACCGACGACGATCTCAATGTCGTCGCCTCCCGACACGCCTCTGGCGCCCACGCGCTGGGCGGTTATGTTCGAGAAGCAGGCGGAGGCACCGTCGGCGACTACGACATGCGTGCATCCGCAGCGTACATCCGCAACCCTGTCGGCAGCCCGCAGCTCCGTGGCCTGCAGCGGCGAGAGCTGGCTGTGCCGCTGCTCGGCGCCACGAAAGCGCCCGTGGCAGCGCCTGCGCCTGCTGCGCTCGAGGAGAGCGGCGCGACTGCCGCCCCCAAGGCGATCTTGTACGGCTTCATCAACACGATCGTCGTGACGCCGGTGATGATCGGCTTCTGTGCGATCATCTTCCGACACGAGGCGTTCCATCGAGACCCGACCGTGTATGCGCAGCTGGTGAAGCTGTGCCTCTTCTCCTCGGCCGTGCACCAGGCCGTCTTCACCGCCACCTCCTCGCTGCCCTTTGCGATCGGTCAGGTGCAAGACGCCGGCCTCATCTTCCTATCGAAGATGGCGTGCGATCTCGCGAACGAGATGGAGCATGAGCCGCCAGAGGCGCTGCTCTCGACGGTACTCGTGACGCTCTCCGCCTCGACGGCGCTGCTCGGCCTCGCCCTTGTTATGCACGGCCGTTCTATTTCTAGAATCAGGGCCGACGAAATTAAAAGGGCCGGGCATTGGGGCCGGGGCATTCAACTTTATCGGCAATCACTTCATCAAAAAGGGCCTTTGGTTGTTGGCAACCGAACGAATCTCCAACTTTATCGGCGATAACTTCATCAAAAAGGGCCGATGGTGGTTCGCACCCGAACGAATCTCCATGAGAATCATCGGAAGAAAATTTATCTGCCAGACTCATGCTCTGGAATTCGGCAGCGAGCAGGTCGAGCGGCCCTCAACGTGGCGGCGCGAGCCCTCGTTCTCAGTCACCGAGAAGCCCTCGTTCAGCACGGACACGTACTTCATCGCAGCCCGAGAATCGTCTCAGATTCGGGCAAGAGTCAAGAGTCGGGCAGAATGGCAATGGCGGTTGTGCTGGAAGCGATGCTAGTCACGGTGATGGCGGGAGCTCGACGGCGGGCTCGGAAGTGGCCTTGGATGCAGGCACGACCTCGCGGGCCCGCGATGCCTTCAGCTTGATCTACGAAGAGACCATCGATGCCGTCTTCAAGGCGGACTCTTGGGCAGCCGGGCTGGCCAAGCTGCGCCCTTATCTCGACGCGAACATGTCCAAAGAGAGCGCCGCTGCCTTTCAGGAGTGCTGCGGGAAACTCTTCGTGCTCTCGCGTGTGCACACCTCGATGGCGCCAGAGGTCTCGTTTGCCAAGGTGCAAGAGATCATCGATGCCCTCAGCCGCGAGTGCTCCATGGCTAGTCACACCGCGGCGCCGCTCGTCGCTGGCCTCAAGCGCTTCGTCGAGCAGCGCATCCTTCCGAATGGCGCGCTCGATCATATCACCGAGCATGGCTTCAGGCTTCCCGCCGACGAGGTCGGGGCGCTTCTCGACCGGTACCGTTGGCCGCACGACGCCAAGCGTCAGCAGGTCATGTGCATCTTGCGCAAGACCTTGGAAGCGGTTGCGGAGCTACGTACCACATCAGATGCTGCTGTGAGGGGCAGCGAGAGCATCGAGGAGGCTAGGCTCATCTTGAACCACTCGCACGAGCGCCTGGTCCGGACCTTAGAGAGCGTGCTCGACGAGCATGCGAAGCGTGCGGACCCGACGCTCGTACTGGGCCAGAACCTCTTTGTCGCGGTGTCGCGCGTCGCACAGGCGCAAGAGCAGGAGAACGTCCACCGCCTGCGGAGTAGGAGCTGGCCACTCTTGCACTCTCGAGTCCAGACGGTGTTCGCAGAAGCAGAGGCGAGGGCAAAAGCGGCGGTGAAGGCTGAGGCAAAGGCGAAGGCAAAGGTGGCAGAAGAAGTGGCGATGGCGACGGCAAAGGCCGCGGCTGCGGCAGCGGCTGCGGCATCTGCGGAGACTGCCAAGGAGGCGGCCAAGGTGGCAGATGAAAAGGCGAACAGGGAGCGCTTAGAGCGCTACAAAGCGCACGAACAGGTACCACCGATCTGCCCCTCTCGCTTGCCTCACTCTCCCATCCTCACCTCAAGCCCACGCAATCTCACACCTATCTCACACCCACTCCATGCGCAGGCCGAGGCGGCGGCGGCGAAGGAGGCGGACATGGAGCGCAAGGAAAGGGCGGAGCACTCGCGTATGCAGCGTGCTAAGGCGCCCGAGCACCCTATCTTCTGTGCTCCCTGCGGGAACGCCTGCGCCAAGGACGAGCTCCCATCGGCTCACTCGTCCTGCGCAAGCGTCCCCGACGCTGGCGGGCCGGCTGTGATCGCCGCGGCTGCACCAGCGCCAACACTCGAGTCACCGGTCGCCATCGAGTCTGCACTCGAACCGCTCGCGGGTCCTCCTGCGCCGCTGCCGTGGGAGATCAAGAGGCTGCGCAACGCTCAGGCGTCCTCGCCCGAAGCAGCAGGCTACCGGCGTGCAGGCAAGACGTCTTGCGCCGCGAAGATGAGCGACCTATACCAGCGTCTCCAGATGAGCAACCCATACCAGCGCGACAAGGTGGCACGTGGCGCGCCGCAAGATACGGTGCCCGTGCACACGGACACGAATCCCGCCTCCAAGCCCGAAAATGCCTTCGAGGCGGCGGCAGAGGAGGCGGCCCGCGATGCTGGCTCGTCGCAGATCGCGTGGTGAGCCACAGTCATGTCGGTCGGAAAGCCCGGGGGCGGCATGAAGTGTCTGAGTGCAAGGCACGAGTGAGTGGCATAAATCAGGCACAGTGTGTGTACTGGGTCGACACAAGTAAGTGGGTCGACACAATACAGCGGCGCGTTTGCAAGCTCGCTACGTGGGGCGTGGGCGCGCGTGTAATAAGCGTGTCCGTGTGTGTGCGCACCTGTGCTGGCGGAGTCGGGTGAGGGGTGTTGACTGACCTCGTTCGAGCGCAGATCCATGCCGTGCGCAGATCGGGATGAATGACGGCGTTCCTGGCGAGTGATCGTTACCATTCGCCGTCGCGCTGAACAAGGAGTATGATACACTGTTTCAACTTACAGGGGCCCTTACGTGCGCATTGAGTTGATTTCAATTTTCGCGCTTCGCACAATGTGGGGTTACATGCGCACGTCCTTGACGCCGTCACTCAGTCCGAGCTTGGCGTTCACCTGGAAGGAGAGGTACTTGAGTAGCGCATGCTCGAGAGCCGCCGCGAGGCCCGAGGCTTGGCTCTGCATGCTCTGGAGCGCCTCCCGAGTCAGCACCTGGATGGATCGATACGGAGACTGTCAGGTACAATCCGTCGCAATCCGTCGCAATCCGTCGCAATCAGACGCCCCCCCGCGCGGATTGAGCACCTGGATGGTGCAGTCATCAGTGGAGGAGACTGCTGCGAAGGATCGAGGGTGGCGTAGGAAGAAGTCGAGCTCTCCGAAGATGCCACCGCTCACCTGCATGCATCCAAGCAATCCCCGTCAGTGCTGGTGCACGCAGGTGCAATCTGTTGCAATCAGTGCAATCAGTTGCAATCAGTTGCAATCAATCTATTGCAATCAGTGCAATCAATCTGGTGCACGCAGGTGCAATCTGTTGCAATCAGCCCCCCCGATGATCGCATCCCCGATGATCGCATCGCTCACATAGCGCACGAGGCGGGTGCCCAGCATGCCATCGCCCAAATCCATCTTTTGCGAAGACCGCACGCTGCGCATGCTGCCCGCGCCGCCCCCTGCGACCGGAGTGCCCGCCGTCGCATCCAACGGCTCCCACAAGGTCACTTCGCCGCGCGTGATGAAGTAGATGGAATTGGCCGAAGCGCCTTTTCGGAAGATGACGTGGCCGGCAGGGTACCGCCGCTCGCGGAAGAAGGGGGCAAGGCCCTCGAGCATATCAGACCTGATGAGGGGGGCCATCAGGCACGCAATCAGATGCCATCAGATGCAATCAGAAGCAATCAGAGGAGTCGTCACCATTCCGCCTCGACCAGTGGAGACAGCACGCGCGAGAGCGGCGATCGGAGGCCATCCGACCGACCGTAGCCCATCTCAGCGCCAGCGCTCGCGCCGGCGCCGCTGCTGTCCGCCGAGCCCGCCGCCGCGGCCAGCAAGGCCTCTTCACAGTACTCGAGCGCTTCGTCAATCGAGTCGAAGCGGAGAGCGACCGGATTAGGAAGGGGCGCTTGCAAGATCTCATGTCCGATGAGGAGGCGCTCGACCCGCCCCCCACTCTCTACGCCTCCGAAGACGAGGGTGATGCCGAGAGGGGTCAACGTGCGGCAGAGGTTGAGGAAGCACGAGCGGGCAGCGGTCGCATCAAGGCCCGAGACCATCGTGAAGTCAAAGAGCAAGAACTTGGTCACCGGGGGCTGTGAAGAGTCGGCGTGAATTGACGCCTCCGTGGACGAAGCCTTGAGCAGCTGTGAAGAGTCGGCGTGAATGGACGCCTCCGTGGACGAAGCCTTGAGCAGCTGTGAAGAGTCGGCGTGAATGGACGCCTCCGTGGACGAAGCCTTGAGCAGCGTCGGGTCGGCGTCCGGCACGGCGCTCGGCAGCTCGTCGGTGGAGGCAAGCGATTGTACTCGCTTGATTGCATGCGCCGGCTCGGGCGTGATTCCAAAAGAGGCAGGTTCCTTTGGCGGCTTTGTGCCCCCATGGCTGAAGAGGGAGCTGGCGCGGCTGGCGGCACTGGCGGCGGCGGCGCCAACGGCAGCGTTGATCATGGAGACCGGGGACGGGGAGGGAGGCTGGTAAAGCGAGGCGCTCTCCCGGCTATGTCGGCTATTTTCTCGGCTATGATCTCGGTCAAGGGAGCTCGGGCCGAGATTCGAGGCACTGCCCAGAGTGGCGAGCTGAGAGGGAGGGAGTACGACGGAGCGCATCACCGAGTCCATGATCTGACGAAACCCGAGCAGAGGGAGGGCGACGCAACCGTCAGATTTTCGTCAGAGTTTCATCAGAGGCAATCCGAGGTGATCCGAAGTCGGCGCAGGCAGTCAGAGTCGGTCAGCGCCCCTCCCACCCTGCTACAGACCTGCAGCGTCGATCCAAAGAAGATGTACCCCCGGCATCGAAGGGTGATGACCTGATCTTGCAGGTCATTCAGCTGGGACGAGAGCGGCAGCGATCGGATCACATTTGAACGGAGTCGAACGCGCTGCACGACCGGCACACTCGCGTACTCGTAGATGAAGCCGACCATTGAGATGAGCACGCCGCCACCCATGCCGATCTGTAGCCCGCACAGGTTGATGAGCATGAAGGTAGCCACGATCACAAAGTACTCCATGAGGTGCACCTTCGAGCGCGAGTGGATGAGCCAATCGAGCATCAGGTCCACAGCGATGAAGGTGAGCACCGCTCCGAAGAAGAGCTTGGGCACGTACGAGACGATCGAAAAGGGCGCGAGGAAGAGGAGCAGCTCGGCGACGCACACGAACGCGCCGCACAGGCGCGAGCGCGTGCCCGTGCGGAAGGTGAACAGCGTCTGTGAGAAGATGTACGAGCCCGTGTAACCGCCGCACAGGCCGGAGATTAAGTTCGAGATCCCGACGGTGACAAGCTCGTGGTTGAAGTCGAGCTGACACCCCATATCCATTTGAATGGCCGCCACGTCGAGGGAGGACGAGAAGGCCACCACCACGTACATGCCCAGCCAGGTGGGCAGCGCCCGTGGCACCAGATGCCAATGCACCTGGCCAAACCGTGGCAATCAGCATGCAATCACCACCCCAAACCGTGGCAATCAGCATGCAATCACCAGCCATGCCCAAACTGTGGCAATCAGCATGCAATCACCAGCCATCATCAGCATGCCATCGCCCGCGGCACCAAATGCCGTGCACCTGCGCAAATTTGAAGTTGGAGAAGACGTGCCACGGGTCGGCCGAGGGTTCCGCCTGGGCCACCAGCCCGAGGTCACGCAGCTCTTGGAGGCTGAACCCCAACATGACGCTCATGATCAGGTAGAAGCCCACTGGCACCGCGAGAAGAAGCGTCGGGAGCATCAAGAAGTGACGAACCCGCATCACGAGCACGAGGATGATTACCCCGAGGAGGACGCCGGGTAAGAAGTAGGAGAGGGCGGTGGGCTGGAGCAGCTGCGACCACTGCTCGGCAGCGTTCCATCCGAGGAGGGCATCGACCTGATGAGGGGGGCCATCAAGCACGCAATCAGATGCCATCAGATGCAATCAGAGGACATCCGAGGAGGGCATCGACCTCGAGCCCCGTCATCAACGAGAGGCCCGCCTCGAGGCAATCAGATGCCATCAGATGCAATCAAATCTCGACCTCGAGACCCGTCATCAACGAGAGGCCCGCCTCGAGGCAATCAGATGCCATCAGATGCAATCAAATCTCGACCTCGAGACCCGTCATCAACGAGAGGCCCGCCTCGAGGCAGTAGAGCCCTATGAAAGCGAGGTAGCCCCCCACGACGGGTAGCGGCAGGTACTGCACGAGGGCCGCGAGCTGCAGCTTGCCCGTGATAACGAGGGCGAGGCCGAGCAGCGCCGTCGAGGCGGAGAGCGTCACGAGCACCGTCGAGAGCAGCGCCTCTGGCGGCTCATGCTCCATCTCATTCGCGAGATCGCACGCCATCTTCGATAGGAAGATGAGGCCGGCGTCTTGCACCTGACCGATCGCAAAGGGCAGCGAGGAGGTGGCGGTGAAGACGGCCTGGTGCACGGCCGAGGAGAAGAGGCACAGCTTCACCAGCTGCGCATACACGGTCGGGTCTCGGTGGAACGCCTCGTGTCGGAAGATGATCGCACAGAAGCCGATCATCACCGGCGTCACGACGATCGTGTTGATGAAGCCGTACAAGATCGCCTTGAGGGCGGCAGTCGCGCCGCTCTCCTCAAGCGCAGCAGGCGCAGGCGCTGCCACGGGCGCTTTCGTGGCGCCGAGCAGCGGCACAGCCAGCTCTCGCCGCTGCAGGCCACGGAGCTGCGGGCTGCCGACAGGGCTGCGGATGTACGCTGCGGATGCACGCATGTCGTAGTCGCCGACGGTGCTCTCCGCCTGCTTCTCGAACATCGCCGCCCAGCGCGTGGGCGCCATAGGCGTGTCGGGAGGCGACGACATTGAGGTCGTCGTCGGGTCGGCACTTTAGCTCGACTCGGCCCAAAAAGGCAAGCCGATTTAAATAGAAGAGTGAGTCTTGAACAGTTTGGTCCGGTGTAGCCGGGTACTAAACCATTCCGTTTCGCGTGGTTTTTCCAATTTCACACTGTGAAGGAAAAGCGCCGAGTCCCACCTGCGAGTCCGAGGACCGCGTACAAGCCGGCGCCCGCGAGCTCCGACGGGTCAATGCCGTCGTCGCCGCTCGCCGCCGGCGTCTCCACCCAAGTGCAGGCCGTTGGCGGGAGCGAGCTCAACGTCGCTGTCGCGCTTGCACAACTCGACGGCCCTCTGAACAAGGCGGCGTGGGTGTCGATGCTGCCCGAGGGACCGCTCGGCGACCTCGTATCGACGACGGCGAGCGCGCTCGGCGTCGACTTCAGCAAGGTGCAGCGCCTGCCTGACACCACAATCGGCACTCTCCATGTGGTGGACGACGGTAGCGGCCCACGCCCGCACTACCAGAGGCGGCACTCGGCCTTCTGCACGCGCGCGAACGCGACGAGCTTCGCGTGGGCCGAGCTGCTGCGCACGCCGCGCTGGCTCTTCCTGACCGGCATCACTCCCCTCCTCACGCCGGGCACCGCGGCCGCGTGGTCCGCCGCCCTCTCGGCCGTGCCCTCGACCGGAGGCTCGCAGCCCAGTGGCTCGGTGCGCCCGAGCGCTCAGCTCCTCGAGCCGAGCGTTGGCGATCCGCCGTATGCGTGCGTGGACCTGAACCACCGGCCGGCACTCGGTTCCCTCGAGGAGCTATGGGTGCACATCGAGCCACTCCTGCCCAAGATCACCTTGCTCATGCTCTCGGAGGACTCCGTTGAGAATGTGCGCTCTTGACGAACTCTTGACGAACTCTTGACGAACTCTTGATGAACTCTTGATGGCCTCTTGACGAACTCTGGATGGCCTCTGGATGGCCCTCTTGATGGCCTCTTGATGGTGCATGCCCTTTGATGATTCGAGTGCGACCGTTTGCCGCCCTCCCCAGTCGACGCACGGCGCTTCCGACGGTGTTCACAGTTGGGCGTGCGCTTCGGTAGCTGGGACCACAAGTTAGCGTCGGCCGATCTGCACCAGGCGCAGCGGCGGGCGATGGGCGCGCTAAGGGAGCGCTTCGGCGTGCCCCTGATCGGATGTACGTTCAAACGGCCCGCGCCGCTCGATGGGTCGGCGGTTGGTGGCGGCTTGCCCCTTGGCTTGCCTTGCCTTGGCTTGCCTGCCGCCGCTCCGCCCGGGAGCCATGGGGCTGCAGGGGGTGTGAAGGGGGCTGAGGGGGGTGTGATTGGGGCGCCGCGACATAAGAATGTGATGCACGGCGGCCGCATTCGGCGTTGGTCGGTCATCGTATTCGCGGGTGGCGAGGGGTCGACAGAGGCGACCCAGGTGGTGCACTCACCTGTCCAAGCTCTGGGTGGGGGTGATGCGTGGGTTGCAGGCTGCCTCCATGCCCTGATGGAGGCGTCCTTCCACCTGCCTTCGGGCGGGGGGCCTCTCGTGGACTCCTCTGGAGGCTACACAGCCTCCGAGCTCGCATCCATCTTGGGCAGCGCCTGCCGTCGTGGCGACCTGCTGGCGGCGCTCCAGATGCGATCTCACGGCGACTTCTCATCGGTCAATGGCGACGAGCTGCGACAGACAGAGGCTTTGGTGCGCGGCCAGCCATACCACATGCCCTCCGGCGCTATACCACATGCCCTACCACAGCCATACCACATGCCCTTCGGCGCGGGTGTCTCCTCTACGGATTCGGTGGTTACGGATTCGGTGGTTACGGATTCGGTGGGCCTGCGCACGCAGGCATTGCTTGGCGCACGGGGGTTGCCGGCGGAGGAGTCACCGACGGGCAGGCTGGCTGAAGGTGTGGGCGCAGCCTTACCGACGCCGCTGCCATTCTCGCCCTCGAGGACGCTCGACACGGCGCCCTCGAGGGCGCTGCCCTCGGCCGCTGCAGTCCACGCCGCGCTGCACCGATGCGGCATCATCCCGGTGGTGACGATCGATGACGTGTCCCATGCGGTCCCGCTCGCCAGGGCGCTCGTGGCGGGGGGTATCTCCGTAATCGAGCTCACACTGCGCACGGCCGCGGGCGAGGCGAGCATCCGCGAGATTGCATCTCACGTGCCCGAGATGCTCGTGGGCGCGGGCACCGTCCTCTCCACCGTGCAGGCATGCTGATTACGTCCGATTGCGTCCGATTGCGTCCGATTGCGACTGATTGCGACTGATTGCGTCTGATTGCGTCTGATTGCGTCTGATTGCGTCTGATTGATTATGATTACGTCCGATTGCGTCCGATTGCGTCCAATCATTTGGCTAGAGTGCGTCTGATTGAGCACCGTCCTCTCCATCGTACAGGCCGAACGCGTCGTCGCGAGCGGTGCCCACTTCCTCGTCGCTCCCGGCACCAATGCGAAAGTCGTGCGATGGGCAGGGTCGCGAGGGGTTGTCATTCTGCCCGGGGTGGCCACGGCATCCGAGGTGGAGGCTGCCATGGAGCTGGGGCTCGATCACCTCAAGTTCTTCCCTGCGGAGCCGTTAGGCGGTCTCACGATGCTCAAGGCCCTCTCCGCACCGTACACGACCATCACGTGGATGCCGACCGGGGGCATCTCCCTCGCGAATGTAACGGCCACATTGATTGCACTTGATTGCACTTGATTGCACTTGATTGCACATGGATGCCGACCGGGGGCATCTCCCTCGCGAATGTAACGGCCACATTGATTGCACTTGATTGCACTTGATTGCACTTGATTGCTTCGGATGGCATATTCCTCCTCTGAGCTCGCGTCCAATTGCGACCCTCATTAGTGAGTGCCTCTGAGCTCGCGTCCAATTGCGACCCTCATCAGGTGGGCAGCTACCTCTCCAACCCGTCCGTCCTCTGCTGTGGGGGCTCGTGGCTCGCGCCCAAGACGGCGCTCGACGCGGCGGAGTGGGGGCAGATCACCAGCCTGGCCAGGGAGGCGACTGCCGCCGTCGCCGCTGCACGATCCCCGAAAGGAATCGGCCCCTTCAGGCCCTCATGACCCCGAAAGCCTGAATTAGCCCATGCACGCGCCCCGAAAGAAAGCGACCCCTTGACCAACGTGAGACTCGGACTCACGTGTTGCGCGGGGTTCGTGACTGTGAGTGTGTCTTCGGGATTGAGAATTCGGATCAAACATGGATCAAACATGGATCAATCCCGAAAACACATGGATCCATGTGGACATGTTTGACCATGTGGGATCCATGTTCACATGAACGATCGCAACGGCGCTTATGAGCCAATGCCGTCGCTCACCATCGAGCAACGCTGGACTTGGTGGCGTGAAACTCTCGGCAGCCCACGGTACTGCTGTGCACCCATGGTGCTGCAGTCGGAGCTCGCCTTTCGCATGATGGTTCGCCGGCACGGCAGCACTCTGTGCTATTCGCCGATGATTCCCGTCGAGGCCTTCCTGCGGTTGCCTGCGGACGGGCCGCCAGTGGCGCCGAGCACGGGCGGCCCTGCGACGCAGGCGGCATACTTCACAACCTGCGGGGCAGACCGGCCGCTGCTCGCCCAATTCGGAGGGAATGACGCTGGACAGATGCTGGCGGCAGCGCTTCTCATCCAGCGGCACGTCGACGGTGTCGACATCAATTTAGGCTGCCCGCAGGCGTGTGCATGCAAGGGAGGGTACGGCGCATTTTTGATGGACCATCCCGATCGTGTGCGCGGCATTGTCGAGACCCTCGTGGCCGGCTTGGACGTGCCGGTCACCGCCAAAATCCGCGTCTTCCCCGAGGTGCACTGATGACCACTGATGACCACTGATGACCACTGATGACCACTGATGACCACTGATGACCACTGATGACCACTGATGACCGCTGATGACCGCTGATGACCACTGATGACCACTGATGACAACTGATGACCGCTGATGACCACTGATGACCGCTGATGACCACTGATGACCACTGATGACCGCTGATGAGGACCTCGGAGTGCCTCGGATAGCCTTGTGAGTGTGTGCTGAGCGCCACGGGTCCGGAACAGGTGGAGCGCACAGTCGCCTTTGCCAAGATGCTCGAGGCCGCGGGCGTGGCGGCGCTCGCGGTGCACGGAAGGAGGCGCGAGCAGCGCATGCATCAGGGGACGGTGGATTACGATTCGATTGCGGCCGTGAAGGCGGCCCTCTCGATCCCCGTCATCGCCAACGGCAACGTGCGCTCGAAGGCCGACGCGGACGCCGTCCTCGCGAGCACGGGCGTTGACTGCGTCATGTCGGCCACCGCATTGCTCGCCAACCCGCGGCTGTTTTCATGCATGCATGCACCCGAGGCACCTGGTGGTGGGTGCATGCATGCGGAGCCGCAGCAGCCTTCCCTCCTTATTAGGCAGCCCGCCCTGCAACCCAAAGGTCCCACCCTTGAGGAGCGCGCGCAGATGGCCCTCGAGTACCTCGAATGCTGCAAAGCCTACCCTTCCGGCGCCCTGCCGCGGATGATCTCGGACCATCTGCGCGAGATCTTGAGGCCAGATCTCAATCTCCCGTTCAACGTGGAGGAGCGCAACGAGATCGAGGCGCATCGCAAGACGACGCTGCCTATCCAGTTTGCGAGTCTCGTGAGGCGCGTGCATGCACACGGACGGGAGCACGCCCGGCGACAGCGAGAGCAAGCCCGAGGATCGATCTCGGCCCGAGGATCGGGCGGAGATCAGGGAGGAGATCGAGGATCGATCTCGGCCCGAGGATCGGGCGGAGATCAGGGAGGAGATCGAAGCAGACCTGAGACCGTTCGCGTTACCGAGATAGTCTAAGCGATAGGTGATACAACTTTAATCCGTTGTCGACATGCGCACTCGACTAATATCTGTAATTTAACGACGATCTCGACGAGCAACGTAACAACCATGGTAACAACTAGCAGATTTTATTACCGGCCCCTCTCCTCGCTACATACTCGTAGGACGTGCAGACTCCACGCGTAGTAGATCGCGTCGAGCTCTGTCGCCGTTGGTTCGGCCGCAAGAGCCCAGCCCCTTATGCGTTATGGAGCAGGTCCCGAGCTCATCAATATCTCGTCCAAATTAGGAAGAGCCCAGCCCCTTATAGAGCAGGTCCCGAGCTCATCAATATCTCGTCCTCTCGAGATCGCGTCATCGCGAGCTCGTCCTTACGGTAACGAACAGGGTTGATTAGTTCCTCGCGCTCGTTGGCCATGAGCTGGCCGTCGGAGCTCGTGAGCTGGCCGTGGGAGCTCGTGAGCTGGCCGTGGGAGCTCGTGAGCTGGCCGTGGGAGCTCGTGAGCTGGCCGTGGGAGCTCGTGAGCTGGCCGTGGGAGCTCGTGAGCTGGCCGTTGGAGCTCGTGAGCTCGTGAGCCGGCCCGCCAGCAGGCTGCCTAGGCGTCGTCAAGCACGCCCATGCCGTCGCCGACCTGACGAGCGTTGTGAAGACCGTCGTGACAAGCGTTGCGAAGAGCGTCGTGGAGAGCGTCGTGTTGAGCGTCGAACGCTGGACGAGCGTCGTGAAGAGCGTCGTGTTGAGCGTTGTGTAGAGCGTCGTGTTGAGCGTTGTGTAGAGCGTCGTGTTGAGCGTCGAACGCTGGACGAGCATCGAATGGCGTCGATGCTAACCAACTAGCCAACGTATCCGTAGACGCCTCTTCGCGCTCGCCACAGCGCTCGACACCGGTGAGCCAGATGTCGGGACCTAGTGGGGTCGGTGCTCGCTCGCGCTTGGCTCGCTTGCGCTTGGTAGGCTCGTGAGGCGCGCACACGGTGCCAATCCGCAAGCAGCGAGAGCATGGTTCGGAATAAGTGCCGTCCACGTCGCACTTGACCTTCGAGGCACGGCAGGCGCCACAAGCTCGCTTGATGGGTTTGAGCTCCTCACACGGCAAGCCCAAGCGCTCGCACCGGCGGCATGGGCGCTCCTTGCTGCTGCATGCAATCTTCGCACGCTGGCAGTTGGCGCATGCATGGCTGATCATGCCGTCGACGAGGCGAGTGGTTTCGACAGTGGCCTCAGCGGCGGTTGTAGTCAGAAGCAACGGATCCACACTTGGAGGCAGCTGCATGCTCGCCGCAAGTAGACGCATGCAGCCGTTCGTCGGAGGCAAGACGTTGACCGGTGAAGCGCCGACCATCTCGGGCACGTCGTCGGATCTGTGGGGCCAGTTGTACGACGTTGTGCGACAAGCAGACTGCTCCACTGGCGCCGTCCTCGGTAGGTCTGGCTGCGCAAAAGCGACGAGCGAGGCAACGACCCACTTGCGATGCTCCACGCCGTTGCTCGTCGGCTCAAAGCTCGCTGCGCTCATGCCGCAGTGCGATGAGTGCGGTGGCATTGTCGGAGGCGTTCACGTTTGCATGGGAGGGGTGCAACCCACTTTGTCCTCGGCCCTTCGGTCCCTCCGTACATGTTTGAAGTGGTTTCAAAACGTAACCGTCACGAGGCAAGAGATTTCCAAGAGAACAAACCATTTACGTAAACACCGTAGGTTGAAACCTGGTGGACGGTGCATGGATCGGTGCAACGTGCAAGGACGAACGGAAGAAGCTCTACGACTCGTACGGCTGCTGTCGAGGACGCGACTCTTCACAAATAGACATGGATGGCCCAGTGTGTTCCGAGCCCCCCACTCGTCTCCTCCGGTTGGCTCGCGCGCCTGGCGAGCCTGCTGCTCTGAACGGCTCACGGCCCGACGTCGTGCCACTTGAAGCCGCAGTTCTTGAGGTGGTAGCCCAGGATACGCGAGAAGAGCCCCCCATGACCAACGACAGCGATCGTCGTCTCGGGGCGCGTGAGGATCCATCGCTTGAGTTCGTCGACGCGGCCAAGGAGGTCGTACCTGATGAGGGAGGCAATCAAGGAAGCTGATGAGGGAGGCAATCGGACGCACTCCAACGCAATCAGCGTACTCGGTCTCCGTGGACCACCAGAGCTCCGGTAGCTCATCGATGCCTTCCCACTCCATCATCTTGGGGAAGCAGCGGAGCAGCTCGGTGCGCGTGCGCCCCGTGTCGCACGGAGCGCCCAGCCGTTCTCGCAGCAGCGGCGTCACCACGTACGGCACGCGCAGCCCGGCGAAGCCGCCCGTCGCCGTCTGCATCGCGCGCGTGAGCGGCGAGACGGCGATGAGCTCGATGCCCTCGACGCCCTCAGGGTTGAGGTCCGGGTTGAGCAGTTCCTCATGCAACGCGGCCACCTGCGCCTCGCCCTCGGCCGTCAGCTCCGGGTCAACCAGGCCCCAGTTTGCAATCGTCTGGTTATGCGCGCCCTGCCCGTGCCGCACGAAGAGGACGCGCTTCTTGATGCCGATGGGTCGGTAGACCGTGCTCGCGAAGCAGCCGCCGCAGAGTTGCCGTTGCACATCGGAGCTCATGTAATAGATCTCGCGCACCGCCTGGTGCGCGACCACGAGCAGCCAGTGCGGGCAAAACTGCTGCGACGGCTCGATGATCGGGCCGCCGCCGTTGTTTGAGGGGCGGTCGGCAGGCAGCCGAAACATGGCCGCGGGCGGGACCTTGCTCATGTCCTGAGGGTGAGGAGCACAAGGCTCAGAGTGCTGCGCCGCGCGCGTGGGCCGCCGCATCGGCACACCGTCGGGAGCCCTTTCGTCATTGCCAGTCAAGTCAAGACAAGTGAACGTTAACACGACAGACGCGACACGTTCACGTTCACGTTAAATTGCCATCTCGGCAAGACGCACGACCACCGGTCCCGTGGAGACACACCGTGGAGGGCGCAGACAACAGACGCGACAACCGTGCTACGGCACTGTTACTGCCCGCTCAGAATACACACACCTTACATGACCCCATATGAGACGCGGAGCATGCGCGCGCTGGCGGCGTTGAGGATGGTTTGGGCGTCGGCGGCTTGGATGGCGGTGGAGATGTTGGCAACGTGGTGCGTGAGGAAGCTGCGGGGGGACGCGCGGCCCTCGCCGTATCGCGTGTTGTCGGTGGCGCCGGGGAGGCGTGTCTGGCGCGCGAGGAGGCGGAGGATGGTCATGAACGAGGCTGCGAGCGCGCCGGTGGTTTCGACAAGTGTGAAACGGCTGTGCGGTTGGCTTTACGATTCAGTACAGTACATCTCGACATGTGTCAACTTTGGACTGTGGTCTGTGCCCGGTGTCACCTATGTCTGTTTTCAGGTGTCAGATCTGTACCGGTAGGTCGCAGTGAGATCCCCCGATGATTGGAGATGAGCTCCGATCGGAGCTCGCTGGGAGATCGAGGTGGGTCAGGCAGCGCCTCACGCCGGCGGACATCCTTGCTTGAAGTCGTACACGACCGGCGCGCCGAGCTTCTGGCTCTCGATCAGCTCGTTCAGTCCGTCGAGCAGGCTCCAGTCACTGCACGCGATCGGCGGCTCGGCCGTGGGCCCTTGGAGGTAGTTGAACGCGGCCACGTACTCGGAGGGCGTCGCGCGGATTGGCGACGCGAAGTGCGACGTGACGATGCGATCAAAGGCACTCATGGCGCCGATAGAGCCCACCCATTCGCGCACCGCGGTCGGCGCACGGGCATCGGCGAAGGCGCGTAGAATCGGCGCGCGCAGTAGCCGCCCCTGCACTGCGTCGTACCCCGGCCAGCCCGAGGTCGGTGTGCTGACGACGGAGCTGTAGGCGCCCGACATGACGCCCGCCGTGACGTCGGCTTGTGGAGGGTTGTAACGGAGTGGGAGGAAGACGGCCTGGAGGACAGACTTGGGCCAAAAGTCCGGCTGGCGCACCTCGGCCGCCGAGAAATACGATTCAAAGATCGGAGGCGCGGCCGAAGGGATGTACACGACGCTATCCACCGTCACAAGCGTCCGACTTGGCTTATGAACAAAAGCGGCCTCAGCGACTGGACCAGCGTTCTCTGGGAGGGCGACGTAGAGGGTACGCACGTCAAACTCATCCGCCCAGGGCGGGAGCGGGTCGCCCGGTCCGAAGGCGCCCGCCGGCAGGATCCCATCGACGCGATATCCCATCCGAGCCGTCGCCGCGTCGAAGCCGCAACTGCCAAACGGGCCGTACTGTCCCGGTGTCACCCAGACGCTCGCCTGCGGGTAGCGCTTGGTGAAGGCACCCATGGGCGCCTTGTGCTCGAGCGCGTTGCACGGGAGCACCACGTGCCCCACCGGCCCGAGCTCTTCGAGCAGCGAGCAGAACTCACCCGTCGGCCATTGAGGAGAGAAGACCCACAGCTTGCCGTCCTTGAGGCGGATGACGATAGTGCGCACGGTGGCGGATACGTTGGCGAAGACGAGCAGCTGCTCAAGCGCCCATGCATCGCGGCCCAGCTCGTAACGGTACGTTGCTCGGTTGGTCAGAGGCGGCGTGAGGGGCGGGAAATATTGCCGACCGGCCTCCGCACGAGTGACAGCTCCGGCAGGATCATAGCCCTCCAGAGAGGCAGCTCGTGCAGAGGCCACGCCCAGCTGCGCACTTGCTGCGCCAACGCCGACGCGCAGTGCGGCTCGGCGGTCGAGGCGCACGGACGCCGCCGCGGGGAGAGCAGCAAGTGCCAGGAGGACCTTGGTCATCGCTTCCGTCCCTGCTTTTCCCAGCCCCTCCTTTCTAGATGTGAATGAGGGCCCCCAGGCCACGCCGAGCCGACAGCGGGGAAAACGGGGAGGAATGTGCTATACCACGCACGAGTCCGCACGAGCTTCGAAACATAATTAACGCCCAGCACTGCAACCCCCCAAAGTGAAGGACCGACATGCCGCCGACTGAACGCGCGCGCACAAGTCTCGTCGTGGAGCGGTGGAGGGTCCTCACTGCGCGAGCCAAGCCGGTGTCGTGCCCGATAGGTAGCCGATGGCGACCATGCGCATGCGAGGCACAGGCGGGCGGGGTCGCGAGCGGCGGCTTGACGGCCGCCGTCGCCGCGGCGCCGCGGCACGAGCACGCCCAGCGCCCCAGCCGCCGCCGCGCGCCGGCACGGCATGTCGGGTTTCGCGGATTTTCGGCTGGGGGGGTGAAGCGAGTGACTTGAAATTTCCGAACGCCGAAGTGGGATAGCACATCTCTGTACGTGAACTCTACCCCGCCCAGCTTCCCAGGGCAACAACTCCTGCTCATGACGGCGCTCGAACTCCTGTGGTCTCTGGAGCTGGCTGCTCTCCCTCGGCCACTCTCAGGCAAGCGGCGGCGTGCGGCCTCCACGCCTCCGCGATCGACAGGTTCTGACGAAGCGCCACTGAGAGCCCTCGCAAGATGAGAGCGACTCGATGCACCATGAGGAGCTCTGGTGGGTAGTGCGTGATCTTATCGAGCTTGTGCAGGGAGCGGTGCCAAGCAGGGTCCATCATCTCGAGGTCGACCCTCCCGAACATCAGGCGCTGCGCTCGCGCGGTGGTCAAAGAGCGAACCACAGACATGCGCGAGCACAGAGAGTGTGAGCAATCCGAATCATACTCAATCATACTCGCAATCGCACTCAATCATGATCGCAATCGCACTCAATCATACTCTCAATCACACTCCATCGCACTCGGCCCTCATTACCGCCATCTTGCTGAGGAATTCATCGCCTCCCTTTTCGGTGCGCACGCCCACCTGATGAGGGGCGCAATCAGAGAGCATCAGAGGCGATCATCTCCTTTTGGGCGAGGCCCACTTGATGAGGGGCGCAATCAGCGAGGCCAACTTGATGAGGGGCGCAATCAGCGAGGTCCACGAGTAGTCCCGTCATCACTGGCAATCAGCATGCACGCCGCAGCACCCACCCGCCGGAAGGCCGCTGCGACCTCCGCAGCCGGCGCGTCATCGGCAATCTTGATCATCAAGTCTGCAATCGCCCGACGGGGCGCGAGATCGAGTCGTTTGCATTGGCCGTAATCGATGAGGCCTACCCGCCCATCCTCCATAGCAATCAGGTTGCCGGGGTGAGGGTCGGCGTTGAACGTCCCAAAGATGAACATCTCGAAGCCGTGCACCTGATCAGGGACGTCATCAGCGAGGCCATCAGCAAGGCCATCTGCGAGGCCATCAGAGAGGCCACCAATGGCAATCAGCATGCAATCAGCATGCAATCAGCATGCAATCAGCATGCAAGCCACCTCCAGCAAGGTCGTGAGCGTCGTCCTGAGCGCCTGATGGCTCTCGGGGCCATCGCCGCCGCTCGCACCCACACGGGTTCCCCACAGAGTGGTTCCCCACAGAGTGAGCGCCGTATCGACGAGCCAAACGGCCGTATTCACACCGACGAGGTGTGAGGCGAAGCGCCCTAGGCGGCTGGCAAGGCTTTGGTCCACCACCGCCTCCGCCTCCGCCGCCACCTTGCTCTCTGCATCGAGGCGCACCTGATGAAGCATGCAATCAGTCCTATGAAATCAGCATGCAATCAGTCTCACTCAGGCTCACTCAAGCGCATTCACAGGCGCTATCAGGCACCTGATGAAGCATGCAATCAGGCACAGCACACACAGGCGCTCTCAGGCACACTCAGTGACCATCAAGCGCAATCAAGCGTACGAGCCAATCCTTCATCTTCTCAGACGCATCGAGGTTGATCCCAAGCGCCGCCATCTTGGCGCGCATCGCCCCTTCGAGTTTCGGCCCTGGCAGGTATTGCATCGTGAGCACGCGCTTCGAGCAGAGATGATGGTGAGTCACCTGATGAGGGGGCACTCAAGGACAATCAGACGCAATCAGATGATGGTGAGTCACCTGATGAGGTATGTTCTCGGATGTCAAATTGTGCAGCAATCAGAAGCAATCGGGCGCAATCGGGCGCAATCAGACGCAATCGGGCGCAATCACCGGCACCGCGACGCGATCCGCATAGCGCGGCATGACGGCGCCGAAGATGGCATCGAGATTCCGGAGCTCCTGCCTGTAATCGAGCTCGAGCGCGAGCTGTGCCTCGAATTCACTGAAGGCGGGTAGGGCCTCGGGGTTCGCTAGCCGTATGAGTGCGCGCAAGCACTGCATGTCCGCCGAGAAGATAGCCGCAGCGTCCGGATACTGCACCTTGACGACCACATCTTCGCCCGTGTGCAGCTTGGCCACGTGTGCCTGGCCCGTGGAGGCCGCGCCGCACGCTGCCGGGCTGAAATGCGCGAAGAGGCGATCCATCGGCCCGAGCTCCTCCTCGATGACCTTCTTGATCGATTCGAAATCCTCACTGGGCACGTCAGACTCTAGCTGCTTGAACTGAGTGCGATACGCGTCGGGCACGAACGGGCTGGACGCGGCCGCCTGACCAAACTTGATATACAAGCCACGCAGCGACAAGATGAGGTCGAGCGACACGGGTGCGTATTTCTTATGCAGCTTGGCAAACTCCTGTGAGCGAGCTGCCGCGTCCGACTTCTTGTGCATCATCGAGCACGCGACGTAATGGGCCGCTGTCGGGCCCACCGTGATCCAAAACTTGCACTGCCGCCGGAAACCAGAATCGGAGTAAGCGTACACCGCTGTGGCGCCAGATCCGATGGCGACGGCCGCGGCCGAACGTCTGGAGAAGGTGCGGAGCATTTTCAGAATTCACGCACACGCGCCGCGCCCATGGCAGCGCTTTTATCTCGCTGCACGGCATCGCAGCTCGGCGCACGGGTACGAGTTAAAGTTCTGCAAACTGAAATCGTCAATCGCGGGCCCGGCGAGCGGTTTCATGTTCGCATAGCGTGCGAGGATAACCGAACTCGACACGAAAGACTCGACATGACAGGCTCTCGCACAAGCACGCAACAAAAATGATGGGGATCGCGGTGTTTGGCGGGCCAGCCAAGACGCCGCTCAACACGCGCCCATTTCTCGGGCCTGCCGGCGGCAGCACGGTTATCATGCGAGGGCCACGGATCATTGTGACCAACCAGTCGCCGTGGAATGACGTGCGCAACTCGCACGAAGCACGGACGGCGCAGGCGATGAAATCGTACGCTTCCGAGCGGCATCTGCTGCAGGCCATCGAGCAGCGAGGCCGACGTTTGCAGCGTGCCGCCTCCGCGGGGCGCCTTCGACGTTCCGATGGGGAGGTGCGCAAGCAGTGCCCGACGTGTGGGCACATGTGGCTCGACAAGCACCGCAAGAACGAGTGCCCCAAGTGCCTGATGCCCTTGAGGGCGTGCGATCCGCGCAACCCGCATCACCCTAATCCTAACCTCCTCAAGCGGCCCGACACAGCGAGCAGCATGTCGCGTCTTCTGGCGAGCAACTCGAGCCCAGATCTAGAGGTGCTGGCCAGTGCGATGACTTCAAGCCCTTTCTCAAAAAGCTCGAGTCCGTCGATGAGCTCGTTCCGCGCAGTGCCCCCCGGGGCGTCATATCGGGGTTCGCCTTTGGCTCAGGGCGGAGGAGCGCCATCGGCGGATGGCAACCGCTTGTTGCTCACTTCTTTGGAGAGAGTCTATGGAGAGAGCCTTTCAGAGAGAATACCGCGCAAGGCGCACGTGGCACGCGACAGCAGCGATCCGATCGCGATCGAGGCAATCGAGTCGACGATGGCAATGCGCATGCGCCGAGAAGCGCTCGAGGGCGCGGCGACGCGACGGCGCGGCGGCGCGATTGCCTCGATCGCCTCGATCCGATACGGACCAATGGTGTCGGCGCTCAGCCTCGACGCGGCAACCTCGGCGGCCGAGACGGCGGCCGAATATGCCGAGTTCGTTCGTCGCTCGCTGGCCTCGAAGGTCGATTTGGATCAAACGAAGCGGGCGCAAGACCACGTCGCTCCGCGTGGAGCTGCTCCAACGCTGGATGAGCTCCAACGTTGGGCCCGAGACAGAGCGCCGTAGCCGAGCGGCTACCCATATTCGCTATTCCCACTCCCTAAGGTAAGCAATCGCCGCTTGCGGACCGTCGTCGCGCTACGCTACACATGCAGGGTTTGGGTGGGACGTATCACTATCAGCACTGGAGCTGGCACCAGGCAGCAGCGTAGCCCGGCCGGTAGCGCGCGTACATGTAACATCCGCTAATGACTGACTGTTGGATTTAAGGTAGTCCGCTCGCACTCATTAGGGTAATTTTGGAAATCAGCCCTACATAAATCAATGAGTCCCAAGGCCCCCGGGGCGGGGGAGGGTGGGGAAAGAATGGACAACGGTGAAGCCAAACAGTGAAAATAAGCTGGTTCGAGTCTCAGGGGGCACTTCCCGCGCTTGCTTTTTTAGGCGAAATTAGGGTTTTGGGCTGGTTTGTGAACTAGAGTATGGGAATTCCACGTTCGATTCTGAAAGTTTTGAGCTAGAACTCAATGGGAGTGCGTGGGACACCTCTGGCTTGAGTTTCGTTCAAATCCCTTCAGTACTTTTCGAGATCAGTTTTTGCCCCATGTACACCATGAGCGGACTACCTTAAGTCTTTTATACGAAGGCCGCGCCGCGCCGCGGGGTCGCCGCCTCGGCTCGTCCTCCGCTGTCGCCTGTCCCTGCCTCGCCGCCGCGGGCGCATGTGGCCGCGGGGCGGACCCCGCCCGCGCGCGCTCCCGCCCTCCCGCGCCTCCCCGGTCCGGTATAAGGTCGCTTCAGTTCCCGACACACCATCCACGTGTCTTTCTGTGGTCATCATGGAAAACTCCTTTTTCGTGTGGAAACCCGGTGTGGAAAAGAGAGGGGACAGAGGGAAGATGGGGGACGCCGATGACTTTGTCTACTACAATCCTACGGCTGGACTCGCTGTGGGAGGTGGTGAGGAGGACTCGCCGGAGGAGATGAGCGAGGCCGCCAGTGCGGTGTACGAGATGCTTCTGTCATCGGACTCTAGTATCCTCGACATGATGCTGGTGATGGTTGAGCTACTTGGTGCCCGAGAGCCTTTGGCTGCAGCGCCTTCGCCGCCTCTTCCACCGCCGCCCGTTCCGCCTCCGACACCACCGCCTCCGCCGCCTCCGCCTTCTTTCCTCGTTACACACCTTGTGGATCCTATTTTCGTACGGGTCCTTTGTGGAATCGACCGGCCAATGCCTTTGCAAGCGCTGGTCTCGCTCGTACTTGTATCCAAGGCTTGCCACATGGCGTTACAAGGGATCCTGGAGGATCGGTGGGTCGAGGCACTTTCGTCGATTGTGGGCTACGGTGAGGATCCAGTGGGGACACACCAGCGCTCCAAAGATTTTCCTTTGAGCGCGTTTACCACCGTCAACAACCTCCCCAATAGCCAGGCCATTTTGTCTCTCCTCTTACCGCCGAGTAAACTTCATCATCGCGACGCCATTATCAAAGCCTGGGGAGTTCACAACTTGCTGCGGGGCCATTGGCCCGCGCTCGCGCAAAACGACATTCGCCACCAGGCCAAGGAGACACTCGACAAGCTCCTGAAGCAGGCGAGTGGACGTTCGAATCGGCTGAATGTGTTGGTCCAAGGGTCCGCGTTTATTCAGCTACTGGAGAATGGTCTGCGGCCGCAATATCTTTTCAAGCAGGCCGAAGCTAGTATGTGGGACTCCCTTGGTGTCACTTTCAACAGAAACCTGGAGGCAAGACAGATTGGATCCAATTTGCCAGAATCGTCGAGGTTTGGTGGCTTTGTGGTGCAAGCGAGAGTGATTAACGAGGCAACCCGGAACCCCAATGGGGTTCCGGGCCGGCCTTGCAAGCACTCGCGCTATTGCGTGCGCCGTGAGGCTCATACGACGAAAACATGCATTCACTCTCGCCAGAAGATGGAGGGTGGAACGACCGTTGGTTTCATCGGCTTTGCAGCTATCGGCCACCTCAGTGGCCAAAAGGATTATGCGATCCACTCGCACCTGTCCCCGCCAAGCGCGCTGGCCATCAAGCGCTTGCTTTTGGGCAGCTTCCAGATGGAGGAGATCAATGTCTACATTTGAGGCCCGAGCGGGGAGATGCCCGAGACTGTGCGTGGCCAAGTCGTGTGTGTTTTGTGTACTGGGTTAGGTCGAGTCGCTCTGTTACCGCCGCGCGATAACCCGCCTAACGACCTCCTTCACCCGACACACGACCCGGGGTCGTCGCGTTCCCCCGACCCCCGACAACTCTTATTTGGCGGATGCCCATGCGGATGCCCCCGTGTTTGCCGCATGCCCCGTTATTGCAATTTCGAATAGGCGGCCTGTTAGGCCTCCCGGGGTATCGGCCGACGTTAAGCGATCAAGACAGGCATTTGCCATTCGACGAGATCAGTTCCTACAGGATTCGACCACTTATCAGGGGCACTCAGGGGTTTGAGCCCGTGCGTGGTGCACGACGGGGTGCACAATCGTCAATCCACAAAGAGAGGTGGGCTTCTGTGAAAGCCGGGCAGAGTGAGGTCGATCTCGTACTTCTCGAGGGTGACGAGCTCCAGCGTGCTAGTCTCCCATCGAGTAAGACCGGGCACGCTGTCGTTGAGCCCATTGCAGTAAAGTCGGTACAGTTTAGGGCGCTCAGAAACAACAATGCGATTGTGTGCCTCAACGCCTGTGTAGATGGGATCGCCACCAGAGAGGTCCTGCGGATAGACTTGTCGCGGATGCTCCCAACGAATCCCGTTCTTGCTCAAGACAACATATACATTCCATGTGGGTGGTACGACGTCGCCCTTGATTTGAGTAGGATAGAATGCGACGTAGGATTGAAGGTCTTCTGACCACAACGGATCGAAATCTCCGACGACGCCGAATCCTCCCTCCTCCCAATGTGCCATGTTCGGCATGAGATCGATAGACGCGCCTCCTAGAGCAGGTTGCGACCAGTCTGCGCCATTCCACTTGTTGAACACGGGAGTCGTTCTCCCTGAAGCAGCTGCCACAATCAAGGATAGCTTGCATCGCGACACAGCCAGTTGATGCTTCACGTTGTTAGCCTGAACATCAGCGTGATAAACATACATGTAACTGGTGCCTTCCGACTGGACGATCAGAAAACCCCCGTTTCCCATAGCCTTGTCTCCCGAGTACGACTGCTTGTTGTGGCTGATGATTTTGCCCATGTCGGTCCAGTTAGCGCCCCAGTTGGCCGAAGAAGCCATGCGGAGCGACACCATCGGAGTGTCGCCAGGCGCAATGTCTTGGCTGTAGTCCTCGTGGTGAGTCACCATGAGCAGTAGTCCACTCGGCTCGTCATAATACACTGGCCCACCGGCGCCCTGCCACCCGATGAGCCTCGTCGAAGATTGGTTGATTGGAAACGGTGGCGAGGCGGCAGATACAGACCTTCGCAGCGCAGACGTGATTTTCTACCCGTCACTGGAAAATGTTGCTCGATAGATGTCTGCTCCGTCGACACCAGCCCCAAAGGCGAATCCATAGGTCGTGTCGCCGTTGCGTGCAAATCCAATCGTGGAATCGGGCCACGCTTCGAGGCCGAGGCGGTTCAGTTCCGAGTGGTTTGCGACAAGCGTGAAATACTGTTGGCGATACGAGTAAACCGGCTGCTCCTTCGCCCGTTTGAGGCCGAGGCCGAGACCGAGGCCGAGACCGAGGCCGAGCCCTAGCACAGCCACGAATGCAATGAAGGTCACCTTCAGGCCGGACGCAGGTGCCACCTCAGTGCGGAACGTAGTCGTTTTCATCGAAGATCGCGACTGCTGACCCTTAGCGTTGTTCACCTCTCTCGAAGTCACAGACTGGGTCTTCTCCATACCCCCGAGTTGTCCGCGTTGGATCCCCAAAAATCCAAAGTCCAACTTCCGTTTCGTCGATCAGAAGGTGCGATTCGGTACAATACTGAACAGTATATAATTTGGCTTGGGCAAGTGGGCCTAATAAACGGGGATGCGGCTTTAAAGCACCCGCAACGAACGACTTGACGAAATGTACACGATAAATATAGAAAACCCGGTACTACGGTATCGTAAGGACCCACCCACATAAGATCGCTCTTCTTTACCGCGACTCATCCCATACCTTCTGACCAACCACCAATCAGCGACCCGAAATATGACGATCACCGAGGAACCCGTGGCCATGGGCGCTGCGATGCGCGGCCGCTCCGTCTCCGACGCGATGAGCCGTTTCTCTGCCAACCTGCGCGAGGCCAACGTGGCCTACGCGGCCTACACGCAGGAGGAGGTTGAAAGCCACTTTGCGCGGTTCAAGCAGTACGACCTGGAGAACACGGGGTTCGTCACGCCGGCGGACCTCAAGGTAGTCCTCGAGGCTCTCGACCTTCCGGAGATCACCTACGCGCAGTGCGCCAACATGATCGAAGAGGTCGCCATCCTCGTCGGCCACGAGCACGACGGCAGGCTGAGCTTCCGCGACTATTTCGCACTGATGACGTACGAAGCAAAGAAGTTGCTGGAGGACGAGGTGCACCAGGCGGCCGAGGAGTTGCGCACCAGCCTGCACGAGGAGCCGATCCCCGAGAGCCAGGAGGCGGCCGCGCAACCGCCCGTGCTTCCGCTGGCCGTGCCAACGCTCGAGGTGTCGGCCGACGAGTCGGCACTCGCAGAAGAGCTTCACGACTCGATCCGCGTGGAGGAGCCCGAGGAGGGTGCTGGTGCGGTGTCAGCGGAGCCCACCTCATCCCCTGCCGCCCCAATCGTACGCAAGCGCGGCTCGAGTTTCGCCGTCCTCGACACGATTGCGACCTCCCGCATCGAACGGTTCGAACAAGTGATCCAGGACACGGCGGCTAAGGGGCAAACGGATCCGCGGGCACTTTACCAACAGAGGGCCTTCGAGAGCAAGCTGGCCAAGTTCAGGGCTCTCGAGCAGGCCGGCGGACCTGCCGCGCTCAACGCCGAGGACATCCATAAGAAGACTCTCAAGGCCAAACTGCATGCATTCGAAGCCGCATGCAAAAAGGAGCCTCCCGTCGCTTTCAAGGAAACGTGGAGGAATGTGCGCACGGGCTGCTGGCAGCCCAAGAAAACGATCGCCGGGGGTGTCGCGCCCAAGAAGAGCATCCAAGATTGGCTGTAGCGAGATCTCGCCTCCCTAATTTCGAGCACCCCAAACGAAGAGCATCTGTCCAAGGCTCCAAGCGCACCAAGCCACGGATCTCGGAAGCAGATAGCAGTTCCGGGTCGGACCGTGCGGTCGAGCTCGAGGAGACACTCTTGGAGACACTCACACAGTTTGTAGCGGCACGTCTTTGGACGCGTCCTTTTGTTCGGGAGTTCAGTGGTCAAATGAACATGATCGTTCAGACTTCACGATGTTCATAAGAGCATGTTCATAAGTCTTCAACCGAAGCCGCGACGTAGCTACCGTGGGGCGTGCGCGCCGGGCGCGTCTAATAGCGTCACACTCAGGCTTAAGACAAAGGCGAATTAAACTCATGTGGCCCTGTCGTCCCAGCACAGGGCACATGGGTGTCACATGCTCATCTAAGGTCTATCCGACTAGACATCTAGAGTCTAGTTGTCTAAGTTGCCGTCTCACAGGGTTAAGAAATCACACAATTAGGCCTGAAGGAGTCTAGTAGGTGATGCCCTTTCGAGTTGCACAGGCCTAGCTGTCAGAGGAGCGAGGTGGGTTTTCGTCGTCATCCGCTTCTGTGAACCGGCGCCGTTGTCGCGGCTTGCGCTCGGCCACGTCAGCCTCCTCGCCTCGCGTCCGCCGGTCCGACCCCGAGTGCTTGGTGACCGAGGGCTGTGCTGGCGGGTAGAAGACGCGCCCAAAGCTCCCGGGCGCGACCGAGTACATGCCGCCTTCTGGTCGGTCCTCCGGCTTGGGCACGGGTATGATGGAATCCCTGCTTGCGACGGCGGCATTGACCTGCGCTTCCAAGGCTGCCTTGGCCTTGATTGCAGCCTGCCGAGCAGCCTCCTGGTGGGCCTCCTTGTCAACAACGATCTGCTGGTCCCAGCGCGAAGAGCGTGCGTTCGAAGGTTCCTCCTCACGCTGCTCTGGCGGAGCGGAGGCCATTGCGCTGATTGTCGCGATGGCGCGATGGCAAAAAAATCAGCGCAATCAGCGGGCACCTCAAAAGCTTGTACAAGTCAAGTCAGTTTGCCCTCGAGGCATTCACAGCCAAAGTTGTGAATCGCGGCGCTCGGCATGCGCCTCGCAGTGGAGCTGCACCTCGCCGCAATCGTCTTGGCGGCTCCGTCGTCGTTGAAAGACATTTGCGGATGGCCGTCGCTGGCCCCCGGCGGCCTGTTCGGCCCGCCCACCGTCCGCCTAGCTCAGCGCATGCTCGGCTACGCCCTCGGTGACCCCTATGCGGTGGCGGACGGCAACTTCACCTCGGCAACGGTCGCAGCCATCGAGCAGTTTCAGAAGATGGCGAACATCAGTGCGAACGTGTCCACGCCGGGCCATCTAAACGCGGGGACCTGGCCCAAACTCGTCGATGCTTGCCTCACCGCGCCTCTGGCGGAGTCGAGTCAGCTCATCGAGGCAGCCCAGGATGCTCTCACGTTCAATGGCTTCGCTGCGCCGGTCACAGGTCATCTGGACGCGCAGACGGTGCAGGCCCTGAGCGCGTTCCAGCAGGCACGCGGCGCATCCGAGCAGCCTCCCGGAAGCGCCGACGCCGCCACCTGGCATCTGCTCGCCACAGGCTGCCAAAGCGGAGCTGACGGCGGCCATTTTTGGTTCGATGCCGGCTGGCCGCAGGGCAACATGAGCGTCGAGAGCCTCTCGTGCATGCGCGAGCACGGGTTCGAGTTTGCGACGTTCGAGTGCTGGGTGGAGTCGAGCGGGCATGCGGGCAAGTTTTGGAGCGGCTGCCCCCAAAATATAGCCAACGCCCATGCAGCGGGTTTCGCTCGGGTCGGTGCGTACATGTACCCTGGCCGTAACGGCGACCCGACAGAGCAGACCCGATGGCTGCTAGGCAACCTGAGCGAGCACTCGGTCGACTTCGAGGCGGTCATGCTCGATGTGGAGGGGGGTGACTGGGCACAGCATAGTCACGAGGAGAATCGCGCGTTCATGCTTGCCATCAAGGTGCGTGATTGCTGATGATGCTTGCCATCAAGGTGCGTGATTGCTGATGATGCTTGCCATCAAGGTGCGTGATTGCTGATGATGGCTAATGATTGCGGCGGATTGCCGACGCAGATTGTGCCGCTGATGATTGTCGCCATCCAGGTGCGTGCTTGCTAATGATTGCGGCGGATTGCCGACGCAGATTGTGCCGCTGATGATTGCGAATTGGTATTGATGGCGCTTGATTGCTCTCGGCCATGTATGCAGTCCGTCCTGGAACAGGCTGGCGTGCGTTACACTGTGTACAGCGGGCGGAGTTGGCCTACGTACTTTGGGGACACGTTCACAGCCTTCAAGGATGCTCCTTTGATCTACGCCCACTACGACCTAGTGCCCTCCTTTTACGACGCCGTGGCCGCGCCCATGTACGGTGGATGGGAAGGGTGCGTGCAGCGGATTCGGCCTCTGACCGCCTCTGATCGCATCTGATCGTCTCTGATCGCCTCTGATTGCCTCTGGTCGCCTCTGGTTGCCTCCCTCATCAGGTACGTGGGCAAGCAGTTTTGGGACGGGCAGGGCGCCGAGTACCAGCTGTGTGGCACGGGCGCATTGGATTGGGATTGGAGCCCCAAACCTTACTGGTGAGCTGCGTGTGTGCAATCGCACTTTCCAGTGAAATCTGTCGGGCGCAGTCGCTGCGCATTGGCGGGGCGGTGTGCACCGTCGCGCGTCGGGACGCCCTTGGTTAGGACAACCGGGTCGGACAGGCAGGCTGCAGCTCGCAGGAGGGTACAGCTCCGGGTCCTGAAACGTGACGACTTACAGCATGGTTGCTGTATGACGTGAGAGACAGTCGTGACAAGACGGACTAAATTCTCGAAGAAATGAGCCATAAAAGAGCCACACCCGCCGGGTAGGCTTGACGACCGGACGTACACCTACACATTCACGGGGGTATACATGCACCGTAACGCCGAAAGCGACACTCGCTACACACACCGATCACATGGATTCCGCGGGCACATGCTCGTACATGCTCGCGTCGCCAGCCAATGAGTGTTGACTCAGTGGCTCGGCTCAGAGCGAATAGGTACCGTTGGCTCATACATGCACGCCCGAGCTCACGGGACGTCCACTCACGGGACCGCTCACAGGTCATGTCACAGGTCCCGCCACATGGCCACAGGTCCCGCTATAGGAAACGCCACAGCCCCCACTGACGCATACCTGTCATCACGTCAAGTTACCAGTGATTGTACCCCTCCCCAGCCTCTCCACCACTCTCGCGCGTCGGCCTTGAGTTGGAACGGCTGGCGCGACTGAGCCGACGTCCTCAGACCGCTCACAGGGCATCGGCAGAGCCCGCCGCCAGCTGCAGGAGCAGGGCATGGACTTGTCCGAGGAGCTCAAGCTCGCGGCAGTCAAGGCAATGCAAGTTGAGGGATTAGGCAAGTGGCACATCCCGTGTCGAGAGTGCCTCTCGCGTCTTGAAGTGGGCGTCGGCGAGCTTGTAGAGGATGGCCGAGAGTCCGCCCGCCAGGCCCTTGCCTATGGACACGTTGGCGCCCGCCTGGAGGTACTCGTATTCGTCCTTGGACTCATCGTTCGCCGAGCAGATGGCGATCGTACCAAAAAAGCCGCGCGTGCGCAACTCGCGACATATCTCGGTGCCTTGTATCACACCCTCGGTGGCGCACTCATGGTACTGGTCAATGTTCTGGTCCAGGAGGACGATCATGCGCTCCTCGCCGTGTGCCGCGGACAGCTCCATCACGCGCGCGAGGCACGTTTTCGCCTCCTCGTACGTCTCGCCCAGGATGAGCGACGCCTCCAAGTTGGCCTTCGCCGCCCTCAGGACGGCGTCCGCGTAGATCCGAGGCATGTCGTCGTCGTCCAGCCACACGAAGACCAATCCCGCGGGCAGCACGCGCATCTCGGCAGCGGACGCATCCTGCTCGACGAGCACCACGTCGAGCGTGATCGAGAAGGCCACCTCGTGCGCGCCGATAGCTAGGCTTGTGCGCGCGGGCGGGTTGAAGGCTTGCGCGTCGCGCAGGATGGCGCCTAGACCGAGGTATGTCGAGTCCACAGTGCCCACAGCCATCTTACTGAGCTCGCGCGAGGGCTTGCACAGCTCCGAACTGTCCCCTCTGGTTCTTACCCTCTGATCATTGGACGGAGCGCTGCCCTCGCCAGCACGGATGGCGAGCAAATCCGCATTGCCCTTGGCCTGCGTGAAGGCGAAGAGCTTTGCGTGGTTGACTCCCGGGGCGTTGCGGATGGCGACCGTGAGGTAGGAAGGGCTGCCATCGCTCAGCACGGCGCCCACGTGCACAGTGCCACCCTGCTCGCCGTGCACGAGCGCGTTCTGTGACGCGTTGAACAGGATGCTTGTGAGGAGCGCCTTGTCGGCCCGCATGCTACGCGTGTCGGCTGCGTCGATCACAACACGCAACGCAGCGCTCAGCCCGAGGTGCTCGAAGATCTGCTCCAGGGTGAACTCCTCGCGCACTGGATGGTATTCGCCGCTGATGATCGACGTCTGCAGCAGCACGGTCTTGCACATGTGGAAACCTGCGATGGACTCGGCGAGGGTGCGCCGCAGCCGCTCGAGCAGCACGCTGCGTGTCGCGTCGTCGGCCTCGCTCAGCGTGAACGACGAGAGCTGCTTCAGAGCTAGCTCGCACATGAGGGAGGTGTTGCTCATCACTCTCTTCGAGGTATGGTTGATCACGCGGTTGCCCTTGCTCTCGGCCTCAGCCTGTGTTAACGCGTGCGCCTTGACCGATGCCGCGAGCTTCGCCTTCTCCTCATCGTATGCCACCTGCGTCTCGGCGTGCGCCTTGACCGATGCGACGAGCTTCCTCGTCTCCACGTCGCATTCCGCGTGGGTCTCGGCGTGCGCCTTGACCGATGCGACGAGCTTCCTCGTCTCCTCGTCACATTCCGCGTGCGTCTCGGCGTGCGCCTTGACCGATGCCGCGAGCTTGGCCGTCTCCTCGTCACATGTGACCTGCGTCTCAGCGTGCGCCTTGAAGGAAGCCGCGAGCTTCGCCTTCTCCTCGTCACATTCCGCGTGGGTCTCGGCGTGCGCCTTGACCGATGCGACGAGCTTCCTCGTCTCCTCGTCACATTCCGCGTGCGTCTCGGCGTGCGCCTTGACCGATGCGACGAGCTTCGCCTTCTCTTCGTCGTAAGCCACCTGCGTCTCGGCGTGCGCCTTGACCGATGCCACGAGCTTCCTCGTCTCCACGTCGCATTCCGCGTGCGTCTCGGCGTGCGCCTTGACCGATGCGACGAGCTTCCTCGTCTCCTCGTCGCATTCCGCGTGGGTCTCGGCGTGTGCCTTGACCGATGCCGCGAGCTTCGCCTTCTCCTCGTCACATTCCGCGTGCGTCTCGGCATGCGCCTTGACCGATGCCGCGAGCTTCGCCTTCTCCTCGTCACATTCCGCGTGGGTCTCGGCGTGCGCCTTGACCGATGCGACGAGCTTCCTCGTCTCCACGTCGCATTCCGCGTGGGTCTCGGCGTGCGCCTTGACCGATGCGACGAGCTTCCTCGTCTCCTCGTCACATTCCGCGTGCGTCTCGGCGTGCGCCTTGACCGATGCCGCGAGCTTGGCCGTCTCCTCGTCACATGTGACCTGCGTCTCAGCGTGCGCCTTGAAGGAAGCCGCGAGCTTGGCCTTCTCCTCGTCACATTCCGCGTGGGTCTCGGCGTGCGCCTTGACCGATGCGACGAGCTTCCTCGTCTCCTCGTCACATTCCGCGTGGGTCTCGGCGTGCGCCTTGACCGATGCGACGAGCTTCGCCTTCTCTTCGTCGTAAGCCACCTGCGTCTCGGCGTGCGCCTTGACCGATGCGACGAGCTTCCTCGTCTCCTCGTAGCATTCCGCGTGGGTCTCGGCGTGCGCCTTGACCGATGCGACGAGCTTAGCCTTATCATCATCACATTCCGCGTGCGTCTCGGCGTGCGCCTTGACCGATGCGACGAGCTTCGCTTTCTCCTCATCGTATGCCACCTGCGTCTCGGCGTGCGCCTTGACCGATGCCGCGAGCTTCGCCTTCTCCTCGTCACATTCCGCGTGGGTCTCGGCGTGCGCCTTGACCGATGCCGCGAGCTTGGCCTTCTCGTCATGACATGTCACCTGCGTCTTGGCATGCACCTTGAAGGATGTCGCGAGCTCAGCCTTCTTATCATCACAATCTGCTTGAGTCTCGGCCTGCATCTTGACACCTGCGTTGGACTCGGCGAGGGTGCGCCGCAGCCGCTTGAGCAGCACGCTGCGAGTCGCGTCGTCGGCCTCGCTCAGCGTGAACGACGAGAGCTGCTTCAGAGCTAGCTCGCACATGAGGGTGGTGTTGCTCATCACTCTCCGGAAGGTATGGTTGATCACGCGGTTGCCCTTGCTCTCGGCCTCAGCCTGTGTTAACGCGTGCGCCTTGACCGATGCCGCGAGCTTCGCCTTCTCCTCATCGTATGCCACCTGCGTCTCGGCGTGCGCCTTGACCGATGCGACGAGCTTCCTCGTCTCCACGTCGCATTCCGCGTGCGTCTCGGCATGCGCCTTGACCGATGCGACGAGCTTCCTCGTCTCCTCGTCGCATTCCGCGTGGGTCTCGGCGTGCGCCTTGACCGATGCGACGAGCTTCCTCGTCTCCTCGTCACATTCCGCGTGCGTCTCGGCGTGCGCCTTGACCGATGCGACGAGCTTCGCCTTCTCCTCGTCGTATGCCTCCTGCGTCTCGGCGTGCGCCTTGACCGATGCCGCGAGCTTGGCCTTCTCCTCGTCACATTCCGCGTGGGTCTCGGCGTGCGCCTTGACCGATGCGACGAGCTTCCTCGTCTCCTCGTCACATTCCGCGTGCGTCTCGGCGTGTGCCTTGACCGATGCGACGTGCTTGGCCGTCTCCTCGTCACATGTGACCTGCGTCTCGGCGTGTGCCTTGAAGGAAGCCGCGAGCTTGGCCTTCTCCTCGTCACATTCCGCGTGGGTCTCGGCGTGCGCCTTGACCGATGCCGCGAGCTTCGCCTTCTCCTCGTCACATTCCGCGTGGGTCTCGGCGTGCGCCTTGACCGATGCGACGAGCTTCCTCGTCTCCTCGTCACATTCCGCGTGCGTCTCGGCGTGCGCCTTGACCGATGCGACGAGCTTCGCCTTCTCTTCGTCGTAAGCCACCTGCGTCTCGGCGTGCGCCTTGACCGATGCCGCGAGCTTCGCCTTCTCCTCGTCACATTCCGACTGCGTGGTTGCAAGTTTTTCGTGCCGATCGGCGCACTCAGCCTGCATGCTTTGAAGCTGCCGACGCAGGCATCTCGATTCCTTGTGTTCTGGCAGTAGTGAGTCGCACCGCTTCTCGCGATCCAGCGCCTCCCGGGATCGGAATCTGCTGCGTACTGTCTCGCTTGCTGTCTCGGAGACTGACTTTCCCCCATTGATCTCGTCTTCCTCGGCGGCGGCAGCGTCGTCATCGTCTTGACCTTGAGCGTCAGACCACGCTACGCATCGGTAGAGGCGAGCGTCAAACACGGCCGCACTCGACATCATCATGATCAGCAGCACGCCAGCAAACTGCTTTGCCGGTTCCGCATCCAGGTAGTACCCTGCGGTGGCGGCGTGCATGGCGAGGATCGTGCATATCACGCTCAAGTCGAGTGCAGCCCGCTTCGGATTGAGCGGAAGAATCAAGTGCAATGTGATGCCTAGAGCGATGCTGTTGGCGGCCGTGCCAACACTGTTGTGGCAATCGGCCCAGGAGAGGAGGTAGAAGTGGGCTGTGCACAGCACCAGCCACATCGCCGTGTAGAGTGTAGATAGCACGAACGTGCGGTGTCGACGGTACCAGCGCGGATGCTCGCACACGACGAACAGCACGCAAGCGCCCCCCGCCAACATCAAGCTTCGTCCGGCGAAGGCAGCGGTGGTCGAAGTGGCGGGAAAGGCCTGGGTGTCAAACCACCCGGCGGGCAGCGCGATAGCATTCAGTGCGAAGAAAGCGAAGATGGCGCTCCGGTCGGCCGAAAGGTGCGCGTCGTCCATTCGGCCCGTCTGCGCGAAGTTGACAGGAGCTCTGGACGCACAGAAGTTCGCGCACTGACTCCAGACGCCGCCGAGTGGACAGTTGAGAGTGGATGCGAGTGGGTGCCTACGACGTATCGACAGTAGTGATGAAGTTTCCAAATTGGCTTCGAGGGCGATGAAGTTCCAAATTAGCTATCGGCGGGGAATTGAAAGTACTTGTTTGGGGCAAACCCCCAAAATTTTGCCCGAACCCCCCGAACCAAAAACCCCAGCACACCCCAAACAAACTCTACATGACTCGCTGTGAGTAATTCTAAGTTCAAATGTTCAATTCAAAGGCCCACCGCTGCTCTGAGTCGACCTTGGTGTCGACCCGTTTTAACCTCTCGCTGTATTGTGTGGACCTGCTTTAACTTCACAGTGGGCCACCACCTCCTTCTTCACCTCGCGCTGGTAGCACCTGTGCCTCATCTCGCTCGCGCCGCCGTGATTGGCGTGGCGCGCTCCCCGTCGCCATCTGGCAGGGCGAAAGCCAGGAAATCTCACAAGAAATCTCACCTCCTTAGCGCATGCCTTAGCGGCGCCCCGATTGCAGTGGAATGATTGCTCCTGGCATGTCCTGGCCTGTTACCACACGGTAGTCAGGTCAAAGTCAGGTCACAGGTGGGCGCGCCCCCGCCCCCCCCCCCGGGACGCGCTTGCCGATGAGCGCCTTATGAGCGCCGCTGTACTGTGTGGTCCTGTTTTAACCGACACACACACACCGTTTTCACCGACACACACACCGTTCTAACGCGATGTTAAATGGAGGATAGCGACTGTCAGAGCTGCGCGCAGCTGCGCATGCGGCATGGCCTCCAGCATCACAACGTACAGCTGAAGACCTCTCATCGAGTCCGTCTCCCTATATCCTCGCCTGATGACCGCGTGATGACGGGAAGGCCGTGCCGACGGGATGAGCATGATGAGACGGGATGACGCCTTAATGACGCCTTTCATCGAGTCCGTCTCCCCATCCTGTCGAGCGCCCCTTGATCAGCGTCGAGGACCCTTCCGAGAGCCTCGAGCTCCTCCTCGTCCTCGTCCTCCTCCCCCGCCTCCTCCCCCGCCTCCTCCCCCGCCGCCTCCCCCGCCTCCTCCTCATCGAGCACGTTCAGCACGCTCGGGTACCCCGCGTACTTTTTGGGAGTCCGATCGCCGCCCGACACGACGCCCATCCAAGCCATCCACGCTGGCGAGGCAGCGACGCGTCCGCGCTGCTCCTCGGCAAGCGCCTCGTCGTACAGCTCGCGCAGCAAGTTGAGACGCGACTCGTCCGACGCACGCTCGAAGCCGTTACGCGCACGCGCTTGGGCATGGCTCAGCCAGCGCACCGACTGCCCCAGCCGGCTCGACCAGCCCGAGGCCTGATCCACGACGGCCTGCACGCGCTTCGGAGGCAGCTCCGCATAAAAGGGCGACAGCTCGTAGTTGAAGTAGACGAGCACCTCGTCGGCCGGCGGGAAGCTGCGCGTTGCGCTACCGACGACCTCGCTGAGTTGCCGCAAGGCTGCCGCTCGCACCACCGTTGGCGTGCCCGGTGCTGCCGCGAGCGAGCTGTCGCGCGCCTTCCACGCGCGAACAATACGATCGATGACGCGCAATATCGCTGCGATCATCCGCCGAAGGGGCCGCATCGCAGCATCCAACAGCTCGCGGTCGATTCGACGTGGCGGCAACGCAGACGAGGCTGAACATCGGGTGCTGCATCGTGCTGCAGCGTACGCGGCGCGGGCCCCAGCTCTCGCCACTTCGTATCGACCATTGCTAGCCTTGTGGCGTCCTTCGCCTGCCACTGGCACTGGCGTACGCCTGCCACTGGCGAACGCCAGCGGAGCCGCGGGCACGATGCAGCACCCGATCAGCAGAGCCCGATTGAGCCCCATTGCAAGTTCCACCGCGAGAGCCTCGCGGCGGGCGGTTGAGGACAGGAAAAGATGCACAGAGACCGTGAATGGCAACACAGGGACCCGTACGGGCATCCGACTCCGTCACAAGCAGAACCTCGACCACGCTACGCGCACGGTTCAAAAAATTCGCGCCATAGTGAGCGTGAAACCACCTCCTTTGTCGTTCCGCCGCAACAACCCGTGCTGTAAGCAGCACTCGTTGCGCCACCAAGCGCGTTTCAGCAGCAGCAGCAGCGGAGCAGCGGGCGTAGGATGCCTATCGCCAAGGTGCAGCAAAGCGTATACTCGCACGACATGCTCGACGAGGTTGACGGCAAGCTCGTCGGCTCGTTCCGCCCCAGTGGACCCAAAACCAACACGCTCCTGACGAGGCCCCAGCTCGGCACCGTGCGCAGCACGACGTACAGCCTGCCGTCGGCGATCGACTTCCAGCACGAGTACGGCTTGCGGCAGGAGCGCGATGGGATCACCTCAAACGACGTTCTGGGCGGATGGGCGGAGAGCGAGGGCACCGGGGGCATGAAGCCGCCGCGGGACTTCAAGGCGCTCAACAAGATGGCGGCGATGGCGAACTGCAAGTCGACCAAGGACGTGCAGGTGTTCCGGCGGTCGAACGACGCGCGCCTCAAGCTGGGCACCGATAAGAAGCCCGAGATTCTCCCCTACGACGAGACGACCGTCTTTGGCAAGTCGACGAGCGCCTCGGAGAACTTCAACGACTTGATCTCGCACATGCACCGCTACGAGTGGTGCGACAGCAAGCCCAGCGCAGCGGAGATGGTCGAGGCTGCGAAGCCCAAGGGCCCCTCGCAGACGAAGACGAGCATTCTGGCGGCGAAGACGGCGAGGGAAAAGCTCGAGGCCATGGATAAGCCGGCGGGTCCGGTCGAGCAGTGGAAGATGGCGTGCTTCAAGAAGGTGCCCCCGAAGCTCGGCCCGCTGGGCGAGTAAGCGTGCCTTCCGATCGCCGTCTTGCAGGATGCAGCAGCCGTGCAGCGAGCGGGCAGCGCGGGTATGGGTATGGGGGCGAGGAGCGGGCGAGCACCGGTCCGGCCGTTTCTCGCCCGGTATCCTTCAACCCCAGCGGCCAGCTCCGTGTTACTGAACGCATGACTGAACGGCGCGGGAGGCGGAGGGCGTCGCGTCGCATTGCCTGCTGCGCGAGGACGCGCCCGTACAGTCAGAGGTGGCATGCACACCGGGCACTCTAGGAGCACAGCAGTCCGTGTGGGTCGTTGACGCCAGCCGGCGACGAGGGGCGGCAACCGGGCAACGCTCATTGGTCGTTTCAACTCAGACTACCTCTATCTGTATCTGTTCTCGTATCGCGAAAGCATGTGTCATGCGAATTCATCTCTCGTGTCGTTAAGGGTGTCCCTGTCTTTGCCCGTAGCGGTTTTCGTGTTCAACTTTCTCAGTTAAATCCCGTTTTCGATCCGTGGTCGTCCCTGGTGATCCGACCGCCGCGTTGCTTCGGCGTTCGGACGCCCACACGGTTTACGCGTGGGTCGTGCGCTCGTGCGGGCGCGGTACTCGCCGCCGCGGCCGCGCCGGCCGCCGCCGGAGCGGCCGTTTCGCGTCGTCATGTCGTTCGTTCCGGCACCGCATGATCGCCGCTCGAGCGCACGCTCCGCTTGTTTAAACCTCACACCCTCACAGTCCGCGGCTCCGCGCACGCGGTTCGTTCCGTAGAGTACTCCGTATCTCGGCCTACCCTCTGCTCGGCCCGACGAGGGGCGCACGTACTCGTCAGGCCGCGGAGGGGCACACAGCCCGACCCGCGACAGCTGCGGCGCCGGCATGCACTGTATCACTGTATCTCAACTCTCAGGCTCATGAAGCCATGGAAGCATGCACTGCAGCTCGCCCTTCTCAGAGCGTGCGCAGCGCCTGGTAGCTCAGCTGAAGCTTCAGGGCGCAATTCTCCCGCTCGAGCTCGCCGAGGGCGCGCGCGGTCGCCTCGCGCTCCGCTCGGGCCGTCTGAAGCGCCGTCGTGAGCTCGAGCAACGCGGGCAACGGGTCGGGCGCCGTCTTGGGCGCCAACGCCCCGTGCGCGGGGTTTGCTGCCGTCTCGGCAGCTGCGGGCGCTGCGGTCTCGATGGCGGCGGCCTCGATGGCGGCGGCGGCGGCCCGTGCGGCATCCGCATCGGCAGCGGCCGCCTCCGCCTCGAGGACGGCGAGGAGGATGCTCGTTGGTGCCGCGAGGGCGCGTCGAGCATGCGTGAGAGCCTCCGCCAGCCGTTGCCGTTGCTCCGCGCCTGGGGACAACTCGAACTCCCGCGCCGCCGCCGCTATCTCGGGCGCCCCTTCGACCTCCGCCGCGCCCTCTACCGGCGCGCGCACTCGCGCTGGCGTGAGCGCTCCGGCGGCGGCCGCGGCGAGCGCCGCGCCGGTCACGCTCACGCCAGCGCTGTGCAGATTCTCCTTGCCGTCGGCACCGAGCGTGGCGCGTGCCATGGCTTCCTTGGCTCTGCGAAGCCATCGGGGCGCGTGCGATCAGGAGCGCTCAGTGACATGATGCCCTAATTAGGGTCGCATGGCCATCCGACGCCATCGGAGGCCATTCACAGCACGCACGCACCTGTGAAGCTCGTTACGCGTTCTCTTGAGCTCCTCGCGCAGCTCATTGTTCTCCGTCTTGATGCGGTTGTGTAGCTGGATCTTCTGGTTCGGGTTCTGGTGCCCAACAAGGCGCGTGAGCTCGGCGGACTGCGCCTTGAACTTGGCGCGAAGGGCGGAGAGCTCACGGCTCGTGCTTGCTGTCGCCGCCGCGGCCTTGGCCGCCGCCTCGCGCGCGCTGGTCGCCTCGGCATTGGCCGCCTTCTCCTGCGCCGCCGCCGCCTGCAGCGGCAAGGGCGATCGGTGGCGATCAGCGCCGATCGAGGGCCATCAAGGGCACTCAGAGGGCGTGAAAGGTAATCCCTCGCGCCCAATTGCATGCACACACACACCTGCAGCTGCACCTCCCACGCCCTTCGCTGCTCAACGGCCGCTCGCACCGCCGCGTCCGCTGCCGCCTCCTTGGACTTTACAGCCGCCTCCTTGGCCTCTGCGGCGGCCTCCCTGGCCTCTGCGGCGGCCTCCCTTGATTGAGCAGCTGCCTCTCTCGTCTCTGCGGAGCTGCTGCACCGGCGGGCGGTGTTGTTGGCAAAGTCCTCCGCCGCCTCCGCCTCCTTCGCGGCCGCCTCGGCCGCCGCCGCCCTCGCCTCCGCCTCCGCCGCCCTCGCCTCCGCCTGCTGCAGGGCCCGCTCTGTGAATAAGAGCGTCGCGGCCGACTCCTCTGCCTTCCTCGACGCGTCCTCCCTGGCCGCCTCCACCAGCGCCATGTCCGCTTGGACCTTGGCCAGCTGTGAAAGGGCCGCCGCGCCATTGGCCGCCGCCGTGGCTGCCTGGGCGGCTGCCATGGCCGCCGCGTCGGCTGCGTGTGCTTCGGCGGCTGCCGCTTTGCTCTCCGCCGCCTCCACCCTCGCCTCTGCCGCCGCCCTCGCCTCTGCCGCCGCCCTCGCCTCCGCCCTCGCCGCCGCCCCCGCCGCCCCCTCCACCGCCGCCGCCCCCGCCCCCGCCCCCGCCGCCGCCGCCCCCGCCCCCTCCGCCGCCGCCTTCGCCTCCGCCGCCGCCCTCGCCTCCGCCCGGGCCGCCTCGAGTCTCGACTCGATCCCCTTGAGAGCATCGGCACGGGCATCGGCCTCTGCCTGCACCGCCGCCTCGGCCGCGCGCTCCTCGGCCGCCTCGGCCGCCTCCGCCGCGCGTGCGCACGCCAGACTCAGCTCGTGCTCCTTCGCCTTGAGGCTGTCCCGCAGCGTCGCAGCCAAGGCCGCCGACGCGTTAAGCAGCTCCTCCTTGACTCTCAAACTCTCCCGTAGCGCCGCCGCCTCCTCCGCCGCAGCCTCGGCCTCCCGAGCGCTGTCCCGAGCATCGCCACACACCATGTCGGAAGCTTCTTGGATCGACTGGGCGTGCCCAACGGCCGCGCCCAGCGACACGAGGAGCGCGTCGCGCTCTGTTGCCAGCGCGTCGCGCTCTGTTGCCAGCGCGTCGCGCTCTGTTGCCAGCGTGTCGCGCTCTGTTGCCAGCGTGTCGCGCTCTGTTGCCAGCGCGTCGCGCTCTGTTGCGAGCGTGTCGCGCTCTGTTGCGAGCGTGTCGCGCTCTGTCGCTAGCGCGTCGCGCTCTGTCGCTAGCGTGACCCACCTCGCGCTCAGCGCGTCCCGCTCTGTGGTGAGCTCGGCCAGCCGCGCCTCCGCTGCCGCCTTCTGCTCTCTGATCTCGTCGCAATCTCGCTCCAATCTCGCCTTCTGCTCCCCGATCTCGTCGAGGTTGGAGATCGCCTCCTCGAGAGCCGCCGCCGCCTCCGCCGCGTCCGCCTTGCCTTGTGCCGCCTCCGCCTGCGCTGCGGACACTCGCCCCTCATACGCCGCACGCTCCGCCGCCGCCGCCAGCACCTGCGCTTCAAGCGCCTCCGCCGCCGCTGCCTTCGCCTTCGCATCCGCCTCCGCCTCCGCTGACTTCGCCTCCGCCGCCGCTGCCTTCGCCTCCGCCTCCGCTGCCTTCGCCTCGGCTGCCGCTGACTTCGCCTCCGCCGCCGCTGCCTTCGCCTCCGCCGCCGCACACTCGGCGGCGCCCATCTCGAGCGCTTCGAACTGCGCCGCGTCCACCGCCGCCGCTCTCTCCCTCTCGAGCATCGCGATGCGCGCGCCGTGCTCGCGCTGGGCAGCCGCCCGGAGCACCGCGTGCGTCGCCGCCGCCGCCGTCGAGCGCGATGCGATCGCGATGGCGCTCGATGTGGCGGCGGACGTGACGGCGCTCGTAAGGGCGCGTGCGTGCGCGGCGGCGGCCTCGCGCGCGCATGCTTCGAGTGCATCGATGCGCGCGTAGGCCGCGTGCAGATTCTGGTCGGAGGGGGGGGCGATGGGGGGAGCACTCAGCGGCCACGGGAGGCCATCACAAGCTATTGGGAGGCCATCACAAGCTATTGGGTGGAAAAACCGATAGTAATCATCCGATAGCAATCATCCGATAGCAATCATCCGATAGCAATCATCCGATAGCAATCATCCGATGGCAATCATCCGATAGCAATCATCCGAGGGGGGCTTCGTCACACCTGCTCGGAGAGGTCATAGAGCTCTTCGAGCTCCGAGTGAGTTTCGTCGAGCAGCGAGAGGCGGAAGCGAAGATGGCTTGCCTCACTCGCCTCGCGCTTGTGAGCGAGCTCAAGCGCCGAGAGCTCCGACTCCATCTCCTTGATGTGAGACCAGAGCCGCGCCGTCTCCATCGCGGGCGACACACGACCCACACCGGCCGAAACTGGCGCGCCGGCCGTGCCCGCCGCGCCGGCCTCGCTGGGCGCCATGTTGGGCGCGCCGCCCGCGACGGAGGTGCTCGGGTTCTCGTTGTCTCGTACGAGGGAGCGTACGTGGGAGCGGGAGGCGAGCGAAGGCGAGGGCGAGAAGGGCGTCGGGAACCCGCCGTCGGGGTCGGGCGGCGGCGGTGCCCGGTACGGCGCCCCTGGACGAGCGCTCCCGGGGCGACCGGGGGTGATGCCCGGGACGGCGCCTGGACCATCGGCCTCCACCTCGACGACGAGTGCGCTTGGGACGGCGCTCGGATCGTCTTCGGCGGCGCCGCTGCTCGTGCCCGCCATCCACTCGCCCAGGCTGAGGCGCGTCGACGACGGGGTCACGGAGCGGCGACTTGGGAGGCCGGCGGAGCGGCCGACGGCGGCTGTGGCGGCAGCCGCCGTCCCGAGCACCTTGGATGGGGTCGCGATGGCGTCGACTGCCTCGGACGCCGCCGCGGACGCTGCCACAGCGGCGGCCGAAGCGGCCGGCACCGAGGCCGCACCCTCGACCTGCCGCCCTTGGCCACCTCCGCCGCCGACGCCGGCGCTCTCGCCGTGCCTCTCCATGAGGGTCGCGATGATGTGTTCATACTCGGAGCTCAGGTGTGAAAGCTGCGCCTCGAACGCACTCTGCGACGCGGCGAGTCCTTCGGCTAGTCGTCGCTCTGCAGCCCGCGCCTCGGCAAGCGCCGTCTCGGCGCGGCGGCGGGATTCGTCAACTTCCGCATGCACTGCCGCGAGCTCCATGGCACTTGCCTAATTTGGACGAGGGGCGCCACGGTGTCAGGGGCGGGGCAGCGCGACGGGGGCGGAGGGCGAGAGCGCCGTGTTGGGCACGTGCATGCGCGCCAGGGCGTCGGGGGCGGTTGGGAGAGGGCGAGAGCGCCGTGTTGGATGGTGTGGGATAGGGTGAGGGTGAGGGAGGCTGGATGGTGAAAAAGGGGGTTGGGGGGGTGGGGGGTAGGGGAGCGCGGGGGGGTAGGGGAGCACGCACCTGCTGCCGCTGTCCGAAGGCGCTGATCGAGATTGCGAGCTCGCGCCGCAGCCCATCAGCCTCCTCCGTGCGTTGGGCGAGGGTTTGGATCGCGTCCGTTGCCTTCAGAGCCGCGAGCTTCTGCCCAATCAGCTTTACGTTCTCCTCGGCCACGTCCCTGGATGGGGGGGTGCGGGGG
>Ga0210243_100224_pt1 | contig 45600 bp, 22 predicted proteins | sample ChrtobMeP5a_32mM_FD_155461 | JGI IMG/M metagenome (GOLD analysis project Ga0210243, IMG submission 155461) | Chrysochromulina tobin associated microbial communities from unialgal haptophyte culture, Seattle, Washington, United States - P5a_32mM | ecosystem: Host-associated > Algae > Haptophytes >...
CGTCCTCCCAGCTGGAGGGGAGGGGCGGCGCGACCTCCATGGCCAACACCTCGGCCTCGGTCATCTTCAACACCTCGGCCACCGTGGCAGGGAGCGCGGCGGCCTTGGGCGGTGAAGACGGCGTCGGTGTGCGTGCTGGCCGAGCGGTACGCTTGTTCGGGCTCGCAGGGAGTGGCGGCTCCTCCCGGAGCGGGCGCGGTGGTGACGAGGAGCGCTGTGGGCTCGTGGCGATGACGGCGGCCGGAGTCGCCGCGTCCCATGCCTCGAAGGCCCGTTCTCCATAGTAATCGACGAAGGCGTCGAATGTGTACGGCTTGCCGTTCGCAGCGTCGAGGCGCATCTCGCCCGAGCGGTCGTCGATCGAAGTCGTCGTGTCCGCGGCGGGGCGATCGTCAGGGTTGCACGATGCGGCGAGCGCAGCGCCGGTGCTGGCGGCCGCGGCAGCGTGGCCATCGTGGTTGAGCGGTGCGGACCGCTTGCCCGCGACCTTGATGTGCGCGGGGAGCGTGGCGGTGCCAGTGGCGCGGTCCAGCCTGTGCTGGTGCACCGTGGCGCCGACGCACTGCAGGCAGTCGGCCTGTGCGTCGAGGGCAGAGAAGCCGTCCATCTCGGAAGGTGGCTCGAAGAGCTTGCGGGGCGGGAGCACGGGCGCCGCGGCGGGTCCCTTGGCGGGCGTGATCGGCGGCGGCCGGTCGCCGGTCGACGGACGGTTGCGGCTGTCGCGGTGTGACACGGAGGCGGCGGAGCCGGAGGTTGCGCCGCGGGTGCGGTGGAGTCGCGCGTCGGGAGCCGGGGCGACCGGCACGGCGAGCACGCGCCCGTCGGTGCGCCTGCCCGACGTCGACGGGTAGTTCCGATCGTAGAAGGCTTGGGCAGCCTCCGGGGTGAAGACCTTCCGGCCGTTCTTGAGGATCATGTACGCGTCATCCGGTCCCAGCAGAGAGTCTGGGAGCGCGCAAGCATCTGGACCGAGATCGCCACGGATGATGGCCGCCTGTAGCGCCCCCACGGATTCGTAAGTGACGATGTCGCCGGTGATGACGAGATCAAGGCAGACGCGCGAGGTTACGCCAGAAAGGACCGTGCCCGTCGTCGCGTTGCGCAGGAGCAGGCCGTCGCCACCGCCGAGGCGGTGCCCGTATGGGCGCACATCGTGCGTCTTGCGGTTGGCGCCCGTGGAGGCGATGTTGTTGAGTAGGTTGAGGTGCTGCCCTTTGACACGTACGGTGGCGAAGGGCAGGATGGTGGGCGCACTCGGCGATGTTGGCGAGTCTGGCGCGGCGAATGCGCGCGGTGGGCGCACGGAGGTGGGCGGGCCGACTCTGCCGGCCCACGTGGTGGCTCTCGCTGGATCGACGGGCGTAGAGGTTGGTGGCGCAGCCACGATCGGCCGACCAGGGGAGAGTGTCATGCCCACTTGCAAGCCACTTGGGAATTGCAGAGCAAAGTTGGATTTGATGACGCCGGCCTTGCAATTTGCGGCGAGGGCGGCGAAGAAGGCTTCAATGGTTGCAGGTTCGGCGCATTGAAACAATCCACAGGGCGGGCGCGTTGCCGCCGATGTCTGGTAGCACTCCGAGATCGTGGAAGGAGGAATATCAAGCATTGGGGAGTCCCCCGGCGCGGTGGAAGCGCGCGCTCCGGTGGGCGCGAGACCGGAGTCCGCGGTGAGAGGGCCAGGCGGTGCGAGCACCGGCGGCATGGGTTCGGAAAGGGCTATCGTGTCGGGGCGCGCGAGCGCCGCCGACGTCGTCTCTCGCATCACTACTGTGTGTGTGCTCTTTCCGCCGTTGAGTTGTGGAGATATGACGAATTGCATGCAGAAGCGTAGAGGGTGCGCGCCGACCCGGTCCCCGATCGGTCCCCGCTTATTGCCCGCTTAGGGGCCCCGAGTCCGCCCGAAGGGCCGGCTTCCGCCCCCCCTTCGGGCGCCCTCCTCCCCACGCTATCGAACGCGATCGATTTGCCGGCGCGCCGACAACGAATGAGTTGGGAGTGCCGCCGAGCACGCCGAAACCCTGTGTGCCTTCCGATTCCCTGCGAATCTCGCGCAGGCGGCCCACACGAATCCGGCCGTGCTCTCCCCCCTCCCCCCCCTCGTCCCCCTGGACCTTATCGACCCCCCTCGACTCGCGCCGTCCTGGCTGCTCCGCTGAGCGTGACCCGCGACACGCGTAGGGAAAGGGACGCGCGCGCCGCTCCCCATGAATTGCATGCAGAAGGCTGGAAAAAGTCAGTGCTGCATTAGTTTATTCATCCATGTTCATCTGCATGATCCACACCTATATGTAAAGTACACAACATGAATGCTGCTTTACGAGGCCTGATCTCACACCACATCATGTTGCAACACCATGTGATCAAGGTCATCGCTACGTGGGGGTCATGCCCCATGAAGCACAACATGCGTCAATGCGCATGTGGCCCAAGCTACTAGTACATGTTCAGCGCAGCGCAGTCTCTCTAGGTTCTACACTGACCTCTCGTCCCCCGTCTGCACACAGAGGCAACTCGTGCCGAGCTCGTGCCGCTGACAGTGCAACTGTCGCACCACCATAATGGTTCCAAACCTCTCCCTGTGTGCACGCATCTTGCTTCCGTAAACGGCAGGCGTCTTACGAGTAGCGAGAGTGTGTCAGACGCGTACCGGTACCAAAGTCCCGTCAAACGTTGGCTTCAGGTCCTGTGCAACTTGCAGCCGTTGAGGACTGCGATTCGCCGGTATCGAGATGCGAGTCGGCAGCTCCTGCTCGACCTCGGCAGGCGAAAAGTAGGAGCCCATGCGCGTCGAGAGTTGTCCGAGGCCGCTCATGAGTTTTTGCATGGGGGACAACTCGTCGCTCTCCGCACTGGCAATAGTGGCTCGGAAATCAGGCGAGGGGGGCGGCAGATCGCCGAATGTATCGCCCTCGTCATCCCCCTCCCCCTCCTCCACGTCGTCTGCGACGGCGACGCTTCCTTGTGAGGATGATCCTGAGGAAACAGCTGCTTGGTGCTGCTGCAGAAGGTGACTCTCATCGTTCTTCGACGATGTTGACGCCACCGCGCCCGCCGGGGATGCAACCGACCCCGCGACCGATCGATTCGAAGCACCAAGGCCCTCGCCTTGCTCCCCCGCCTGCTGCTCCATCGTTGCTAGCTCCAAGTTGGCCAGCTCCCTAAGGGGAAGCGCGGAGTTTATGCTCCCTCGCACGTTCCGTGCCCCACGACGTCCACTTGCCTTTTGCTTTTGTTGACTGAGCTGGTTTGCAGATGCCGAGAGCTTGGCGATGTCGTTGGCGTCAAGCTCGCCGCTGCTGTCCATGTCGAGCGCCTTGAACTGCTCCTTGAGAAGATGGATGATATCTTCGTCCACCTTGCCCATCTTCTTGAGGTTGAAAAAGATGAACTCACCTCGGGTGACCGTGTGGTTATCATCCTGTTCGATGACCTCACGCAGATCTACGAGACGCTGGCGCAGAGTCTTATCGGCGCCGAACCGCACCATGACGTTGATCTCGGTCAGCAAGGTTGAGAAGGAAAGGACGCCAAAAACCACGAGAAACGCCGCCAGCAACTTGCCCCCTTTGGTGTGCGGATGGACGTCGCCATACCCAATGGTCAAGTAGGTGATGATCCCAAAATAGAACTCATCGACCCACGACCAGCAGTAGCCGCCGTTCTCATGGCTCAGCTTCCACGCGTCGCACCCCACGTTGCCGCCGCACGACCACCCGGCGCCAAACCCGCCGCACCCTTCGATTTGATAGTTCTCAACCTCTCCAAGGATGATGCATAAGCAGAAGAAGACGAAGGCCAGGCGCAGCGCCTGGAGGCGTCCGAGGAACTTCATGTCCGGGAGGCGTCTGAGGATGGGCTCGAAGCATGATGAGGCCCATGAAGATGCGGCATCGCAGGCAACGGCGATGGACGAGCGCTCCCGTTGGCGAGCTACTGGTGTCTGCCGCGTCCCCTCCTCCTCAACCGTGCCCACAACCGTGCCCGTCCCCTTGAGCACTGCCGCGACGCGGTGCGAATTCTCGAGCACCACGCGCTGCTGTGCAATGAAGCGCTTTTGCCCTTGCTCGGAGAACCAGTCGGCGATGACGTTGATCGAGCCGGCTACAAAAACAACGCCAAGCAGGCAAAGAAGATCGTGAAGATGCGCAGCCCCTGCGACAGCGCGGCCGCTTCCAAAAGTCGTGGAAATCCAAAAATAAACGCGATACACACACAGAGGTGTGCACCCAGAAAGCATGCACACGCGAACGGCAAATTGTGGCCCTCCAGCTGCGGCCTCGAAGGCTGCTCCAATCATTTCGCAATCATCTTTTATGCATGCATATGAGCGGTTCTCCGTATGTCTGTTTGTCGTCGCTTTTGTCGCGTTGTGTGCAAAAAATATGGGCAGATAGAAAATACAGGTGCTACGGGCCCAGCACAGGCTTCAGCAAATGGCGAGTGACGATGACTCCGAATCCGACCTTGCGACGAAGACGCACCTGGAACCATTGAGGAAGCCAGGGCGTTCAAAGGCTGCTGTCGGCAGACACGTCAAGTCCTCTGCAAGAAGCACGTGCTCGAAGCCCTCAAGGAAGCCAAGGCGCGAGAAAGATATCTCGCGTATCACGCACGCAGTTGATGAATGCAATGATGAGTGTGATGCGGGCGCTGCTGGCCAGTCCTGGCGCTGTTGGGTAGTCCGATCGACAGGCAGTCCGATCGGCATTGACGACAGCCCGTGGGTTAACGACAATGAGTCCAAGACCGAAGCTACTCCTCCTCCTCCTACGTGTAGGACGAGCGTGCTGGCGCTTGCAGTGCTACTCAATCTGGTGCTGATCGCGGCCACATATCCCGCGATGGCTGAGGAGAAGGGTACTGGTAGCACGATGCGGCAATCGATGCTGCTCGCTTCGACTCCGTCGCTGCAGCTGCCGCCAGGTGTCCAAGCAGCATCACCTCCATCGTATCGATGGCCATCACTGTTCCCTCGGCCGCCTCCGCTGCCACCGCCCGCTCCGCCCGCTCCGCCTGGCGAGCCAACGGGCCCGCCACCATCACCTAGCCCGCCTCTGCCTCTGCCTCTGCCTCCTCCTCCTCCTCCTCCGCCGCCGCCGCCGCCTCTGCCGCCTCCGTCTCTGCCGCCTCTCCAGCCGCCGCCGCCACCACCGTATGAGCGTGCGACGGCCAACTCCATCAACGCCCGCTTTCAGCGCGGCAGGCCGTCCAATGACCTGAACGAGGCTGGGGTTCTCGTGCATCAATTTGACGGGCTTGAGGATTGGGATGCGGGGGACCGGGGCTATGCACCGTGTCGCACGGGCTGGTGCAACGGGCGTTACGACCATGCCTCGTTTTCGATCCTCAACAAGGACGGCTCGCCCACGCCATTTAATCGCGAGGGTGGCATCATTCTACGGAGCTCCGTCCCCATTGAGTGCTCGTTCGCCTCTGACGGGGGCACGCAAGAGATTAGCATCGCCGCCGCGTGCCGACTCATAACGGCCTACTCGCCTTCGGCACTTGACAAGATGCTCCGCATGCATATGGCGCAACCAGGGGTATGCAATGAGGTCGTTGTCGCCACTCGCGTTTGGGAGCAGTTGCTGCCTTCGGTCATAGAAGCCTTCTTCTACATCGACGACGCAACCAAGGCACGCCGTGCTTACCGCGCCTTCCTCCTCGAGTACGGGTGGACAGCGGACCGGGTGCCCCTTCTGAAGTATGAGCCCCGAAGCGGCTTCCTGGTGGGCTAAGGAATTTCCAAGTGGCACCGGACCCGCTGCGAGCCCACTTGGCGGCCTCGATGGCGGCCACAAGCTCAGAGGCAAGAATAAGGCAAGAAGCCAGAACTCCAGCGGGAGCCGCGCGGTGAATTGCGGACATGATTGCGGACGACGCGGGAGGGCAAGCGGTAGGGGCTTGGGGAGGGGCTTGATCGTCTCGTCCTCGGCTGGGGTGGAGGTCGGGTGTCGGTTGGTCTCGTCGGCGGGCCTGCACGGCATGCTGCTCGCTGCAGCCCACTTGGGCTGACTGCCTGTTGTCGCCACACAACAGGCACTACGCTACACGTCTCGACGAAATTTCTCTGTCGTACACGCGATTTCGTCCCGACGGGCGACGGGATGTCGGATCGGAAAGCATTAGGATTCGATTAGCATAGCGGCGTCGGCTCATAGTCGGTACGCATACAGCAATACCGAACACCCGTTACGCGACACCACCCTCAACGCAAGGGCGCGGCACTGGTCCACTGTGGCGGCCACCGGCACCGCGACAGCGCGTCGACAGAAGCGGAGCGAACAAGCAGTAAAAGCGCAAACCGTCACCCAAACCGATCGGGCGACACCGACAGCGACGGCGTGGAGGCGGCTGAGGCGGGCCGTGATCCGTAGCGTGAAGCAGGCGGCGGAGCACTGGCGTCGGCCAGATGCGAAGACATGCGTTCGGTAATGTTAGTTACCATGGTCCGGCGGCTGTGGGGGCTGGGGGGGCTGCGGAGGTCGGGGGGGCTTGGGGGGCGTGCGGGGGTGTTGGGGCTCGGGCAGCGGACGGAGCCGTTGCTGCCCGAGTGAGTGATGCTCACGACTGGCGGGTCTGTCGCTGTCGATGCCGCCGCCGCCGTCGCCGCCGCCTCCGCCGCCATTGCTCGCTTGGCTTTCTCCGCCTGACCCACAAGCCACCGCCTCTTCTCATTGGCGACTTGAGACAGGTCGGGCAGCCTACAAGTACTCATGCCGGCGCGGTGAGGCGGGGCCGCCTCAAGCACTTTATTCACGGCCTCGGAGGCATACCGGTCAATCTCCTGCAGCCACCCCACTCCCTCCGCCGCCATCGCGGACGCCGACGAAGACGCCGCCGCCGATGGAAGCTCATACTCCTGATGTGAAGGCTTGTGATCTTCATCGTCCGTCGACTCGGCAGAAATGCCCGCGGCGCCGAAGTCCTCATCGTCGCCTGCCACATACCCTGCCGCATCAGCCGAACCTGTGCTAAACCCTCGCGCCAAGGCATGCCCTCCGTCCGTCCATCCGTCCAAACTTGCCGCGCCCGAGCCATGCCCGCCGCCGCCGCCTGCGCCCGCCTCCACGATGGCCAAGAGTTCGTCATCGGCCTGCACCCTCCTATGCGATGCTTCGTCATCGGCCTGCACCCTGTGCGATGCTCGGTGTGCCCCCTGCTGCAGCGCCGACAAGCCTCCAAGCACGATGTCCCCTGCCAACTGGCCGGTACACTGCAGCACTGACGTGTGAGGCGGCAGCAGCGGCGCGGGCGACGGCGCAGGCGGAGGCACTGGTGGCAGCATTGGCACCGACGCCGGTAACTGCGCCGGCAACTGCGCCGCCGCTGCTGGTGCGAAGGCCGCCGTTGCTCGCGCCGTCGTTGCTCGCTTTGCCACCGTCGCCGCCTCGCCATCCATCCGTCCATCCATTCTCGTCATGAGTAGATCGACGAGGCTAACCGCCGCGTCTGCACTTGCGAGCGCCGCTGCAATCGTCGGCTCCAATCGTCGGCTGCAATCGTCGGCGGGTTGCGCCGTCATTCGTCGGCAAACCTGCGGCACCTGCGGAGCGCTCGGGTGCGCCGGCGCCGCGCCCGTCGGCCACGTAGTTGTCGAGAGGGCGGGTCCGCGGCACGCGGATGAGGGTGAGCACCACAGCCGGCGCGCCGCCGTGTGCGGCTGGAACGCGGACGAGGAGCGCCGCGGAAGCGGAAGCTGCCTCGACGCGCGGCTGCTCGCGTTGGTCCCGCGTACGGCCGCGTACGGATCGCGATCATGCCCGGGTGGACGCCACGGGTCGGCCGATGCGATGCCGTTCGAGCGAGCCCAGGCCATGCGGTGCTGGTCCATGTGCTCTGTGCGTGAGAGGTGCGCTTGCACCGCCTCATCGCGGAGTGTGAGAGCGGCGTGCTGCTCAAACAACTGGCGCACCTTGAAACCCACGTGCTCAGTGTTGCGCAGCGCGAGTTGAGCGGCCTCCGCGAGCTTTGTCTCGCGTTCTTCCATTGCGCTGCGCCGTTTTCTCTCAAGACTCACCCGGCGGAGCGCAGCCTGCCGAGCCATGCGCGCTTCCGGAGAACTTATCACTACTTGTGAGAAGGCGGCGACCTTGATCTTGGGCGACGGTGGCGCTCGACGCGTCGCCGATTGCCAAGACATCTCGTGGCGCCACGTCGAGGGAGGCACAGAGCCGCTCGGCGTCCCAGCCGCGGCCATCGTTCTGGAACGCCGTGAAGATCCGCGTGAAAACCCCCGGGAGAATCTCGTACCGTGAGCCGAAGCTTTCAGTGCTGGTGTGGCAGCAAGTGCTCGACTTCAGAAAGTTTCTGACGAAATGACGTCACGGTCGCCACCTTCGGAACAGCATGGTGCAGGTCGTCTTTTACACAGTTCCACCGCATGTGCGTGCAATGAGGGCCGTGTTCATCATCGTGCTTGGATACATTGTCTACAAATACATCGTGCAACACCAGGGGCAGCCTCCTGGTGTATCCTACTCAGCGCGGTGAGATGCCGACGATGGGGCCAGAGGGCACCATCATTTCACTCGACGAGTTCTTCTCCACAGCACGATGGTGGCAGCATGGATCGTGCGGCGGTATATCGCGAGCGTTACTTGCGTTGCCATCCTCATTGTAGCCATCTTCATTGCTGCAACGTGGGCACAGTTTCAGGCGCTGCGGCGTCAGCATCAGTGGCCCATACGAGAGCGCCTTATGACCATGCACGATCAGCGGGCCATCGCCTTTTCGACCATGCACGATGCTCGAACATTTCAGCGCTCTAATCGTGCATCCGGCATGCTCGAATCTACAATACGGGTACGGTGTGTATATCTTTGTGGAGATATCTTTTTGGAGATATCTTTGTTGTTCCACAGCCTGTCGCACAGGCGAGAGAACGATACTGCGTACAGTACTGGATGCCATGGTCGATGACGGTTACGTCATTATCTCCGTGGCAAACATTCCTTTCTCTAGACTCAACCGGACAGAACCGGATCTTTTTCTCTGGAGCCATGCCGTCACCAAACTGGCCACGCCGGCGACCGGGCGTCACACGGGCGGGGGCGCCGCAGCCGCGGGACATGGCGACATGCAGGCCCGGGGGGGGCGTGGCCGATACACGGTCACGGAGGACCTTTGTGAAAACGAAAGAGGATGGCGGACGGACAGTTTATGCACAACGGCCACGCCTCGTCCCTGCACCGCACCATCGTTGACTGACCGGATTTCGTCAGTTCCAACTCTCGAGAACTCGACTGCTGAAGCACCGTACACGCGGTAAGCACGGCGTGTACACGCGCTTTGTACATGCCTGGGTACCCCCCTCGCCACGTGTACGCGCTCGGCCTGTTGGCATGTTTTGCTTACTTACTACTTACGCACCATGACCATCGCATCATGATCCTGCTCAATCGGCTCGCCATCCTCTCGTGGTAGCGAGTGCATCTACGCCAATGTCGATCCGATCCCCTCTCTCCCTCTCTCGCCTCGCCGGGACGTCTCAGATTAGGCAGGCCGATTCGTCAAGAGCAAGATGGAGACGAGAGCTGCTGCGTGCTCTAAGCGCCCTCACCCCAACCGCCCCCTTAAGGCTCACCCCAAGCATCCTCGAGCTCGCTCTTGGAGTGCATGTGATTGTGCACCAAGCTGTCCCAGAACGACGCTTCGTCCGCGGGGCTCATCACATCCATCTCCTGATGGCCATGCAGCGGGTCGTCGCAGCAAGTGGACGTGTGCGCGTGCGCGTGATCGTAGTGCATCAGAGTGTTCTCGTGCGTGAGCGCGCGCTCTGCGCTTGGGGTATTGATGCGTTCCCTCTCACTCAGCTGTCCGTGATCGTCTGCCAACTTAGGGATCCAGGCCATGGGCACGCCATCAACGACGTTGGCGGAGGTGGTGCCGTCGAAGCCCTCGGCGCCACTAGGATGCCTCAAGGGGGTCTTGGGGCCAGCCGCGCCGCTCTTGCCGCTGGGGCTGCCTACGTCGGAGCAGCCGTTGGAGAGCCGTTTGCCCGAGCTCACGAGCTCATCATGCATGAAGGCGACGATCTCGTCGGGAGACTTCGTGCGGCAGTGCATCGAGAGGGCCTCGACGAGGATGCGCAGCGACATCTGCCATTCGCGCTCCGGGCACGAGTGCTCGCCCTCGGCGCCATCGGCGGCCGACGCATCGCTTGCAGCGATGTTGGCGCCCATCTGGCGCGCGGTGGCGAGCATGTCTTTCGCATACCGCTGGGCGGCTTGCAAATCCTGATCCTCGCTTGATGGAGGTTCACCGAGATGCGGTGAGTGGCACGTGTGGCAGATCGGCGGGACGGGCAGCTTTCCCGGCGAGGGCACGCAGGTGCCCACCCCGGCGAGCGAGGGCACGGGCACACGTGTGTGGTACGGCGATGGGACGTGCTTGCAGTACAGGCGGCAGTAGGTCTTGCGCAGCGCCGACACCTGCTGGTCACAGAGCATCAAGTAGCTGGCCGGCAGGCCGGAGTGGTGGGGCAGCGTGATACCCGCAGACAGCCGGATGGGGCAGTCGGTGCGCTTGCACGCGACGCCATCCCCGTGATGATGATCCTTGACCGCGAGCACGAAGGGCGCGAATCCCGTCTGGCTGTGGCCGCAGCTCGTCGCCCCCCTACCGCCGTCGCCCCCAATGGCGCCCATCATCATGTAGAATGCGTCGTCATCCCCGGCGGGGTTGCGCACGCTCGTCGAGTCGTATAGCAGCCCGATGCACGAGTCGAAGCGCAGCGCGAGGAAAAGCGGGTGCTTGCACTTGTTCCGGATGTTGAGTGCACTCAGATAATTGCGTAGCCCATCGAGCGAATTCTCGATTGGAACGGCAGAGTCCTTTCCCACCTTGTGTAGGGTCGCCTCGAGCAGATGCGGCGCGAACGGGAGGACCGCCGTCGTCATCGGCGACGCTGACGATGCCTGCACTTCGGCCGTCACGACGCTCCCCTCTGACAAAGCTGCAACGCCGCTCGAGCCAGCGCCCGCATCGATCGTAGGTTGGGTCGCCTTGGAGCTGTGCCGCTTGCGTGCGTCGACGGTGAGGGCGGGCGAGAGGGTGGAGCACGCGATTTCAAAGGTCTCCCGCGCGCTCTCGGCCGCGGGCACCACCGACGAGAGCCCGCTGTTCGGCCTCTCAGCCTCGTGGCTCCGCAGCAGGAGTGACGCCATGATGTGCAACCGAGGCCGGCCTGGCAGGTTCCAAGATGTCGTGCGGAACGAGAGCGAGGCGAAGGTGCATTCGCGGTTGACGAGTGGACGGAGGTACGTGCCGGTGAGGCCCACGCTGCGCGCCGAGTTGCTCAAAGCGTCCACCACCACTGCGCTGATCATCACCGCCGCGCCCTCCAAAGACGTGCCCGCGTAGCTCTCGACGGAGATGCGCATGCCCGGCAGCACGCAATTCTTATGCCATCGGAAGGTGGATCCGGCCGCATCGGAGGTCGAAGGGGGGATGCGTTGCATGCGCACGTTTAGCTGGATCGCCAGCTTATCTTCCCGCATCATCCACCGCTGGCCCTCCTCGGACATTAGCACGTAGCCACACGGCGTCCAGATGAATCCTCCGCTGGCCTGGGATCCCGAGTCATCACCGAGGAAGTCGAGGAGGTCCCCCGGTTCGATCAGGCCATCGTCGATGTCCATTTCCTGGAGATGGGACCGTACAGGATTCCTTCACTTCGTCGGAGTCAGGAATCGGCACAGCGTCTGCAGCCGCGTCGAGACGCTCGCCGACGTCGCTCGCTCGTGTGTGTGCTACCGCGGGTACCGGGTACACACACAGTACCGGCTCCCCCCGGTGTCTTTTTACCGGTCTTGCTCCCCCCGGTGTCTTTTTACCGGTAAAAAGACACCGGGGGGAGCCGGGACACACACGGTACCGGTACCGGTACCGGTAAAAAGACACGGGGGGAGAGCCGGGACACACACGGGACACACGGGACACGCGGGCGCACAAGGGCACACGGATCACACAGACGAACCTCACAACCATCCAAACCCAGGCCAACACACCACAAGACACACAACCCCGAACCCAAGCCCGAACCTGTACGTCAGCAGCGCCAGCGCGACGACCGAAGCCGCGGCCGACTCAACAGCCGCAGGCCCGGAGCCGACCGCTCCCCGCGGCCGACTCCGCGGTACCGTGGTCCGTGCTGCGCTCCCGCGGTACCTTGCGAACAGTGTTCCCGACCCGCGCTCGGGCATCTCTCCTACCGCCCCCCGCGCGCCCATTAGCGGCGACCACCACGGTCCACGCGGCACGGCGGCACCGGCGCGCCACAGTGAGAGTGACACCAAGAGGCTGTAACAACGGCAACGATGTACCCCAAAGCCAAACACGAACATACTACCCTCGGGGCGTATGTCGGGCAGAAAACAATCAGATGACACACACCGTCTCCGACCACTCGCCGCTCGAGCGGCGCATAAGGCCCTGGTGCCGCACCGCGTCCACGTTTGCTGCTTCTGCTGTTTCCCCCAGCTGCTCCCTCGGCTCGCGCCCCTCACCCTTCGTATCTTGCGGCCCGCCGCCATGCCCGCCGCCGCGGCTTGTCGGGTCAAGCGCGAGCCAAGAAATGCTCGAGAATGAGACGCGCTTCGGCGGCTTCTTGGCGGGGGTGTTGGCGTTGACTCCCTTCTCAACGACGGACGAGCGATTGGCGCAGTGGTGGGCGTTGGCTGCCTCCTCGACGATGGACGAGCGGTTGGCGCTGTGGTGGGCGTTGGCTCCCTCTTCGACGGTGGACGAGCGGTTGGCGCTGTGGTGGGCGTTGGCTCCCTCTTCGACGGTGGACGAGCGATTGGCGCTGTGGTGGGCGCTCCCCATACGGCGCCGCTGCGCCTGCGCCACCCACGCCTGCACGGCGTCATCGGCACCGGAATCATCGCCGTCGGACATGGCGCCGAGCGAGCCTCGTGGCGAGAGCGGCGGCGGCGCGCGGAAGGAGCCCGCGGATTGGAGCGAATGGGACATCCCAACTTCCTCGAGGGAGCGCATCCGGTAGTCGGAGAGGTGCTCGAGCCGCCGGCTCTTTGCGCGGTCGTCGTCGGCGTCTTCAGACGAGGCCGGAGAGGGAGCACGGCTTGTCGTCGCACGGCTGCTACAGCCGCTGCCGCCGCCGCCACCGTTGCCGCCGCTGCCGCCGCCCGCGGGCTGCGTGAGCTCGCGCCGCCGGTCGTTGATGCACTGGGAGATGGCAGCGTACCACCGTTGGAGCTCGCGCTCGTCAAACGTGCGAAAACGAAGCCGACGGCCCGATTCGGAGATGACGTCGATGACGGGGATCTTGTGAGGCACTTCGACCGCGACCGTGCAAGTCGCAAGCATCAGGTATCCGCTCGCGGTGTTCGATACGTCGTACCAGGCCAAAAGGTGAGGGTACACCTCGAGATATCTTTTGCTCCAGCGCCAGAATAGATGGGGGCTGTCCACGGGCTGCTTCTCGACGAAGCCCACCTTAAGGGCATGACCCCGGGACGACTGCAGGTAGTTGAGCACGGCCGCGGCGTCCTGCTCGGCCATTGGACGGCCGCGTGAAGAGCAAAGTGCTCCATTTGGAAGGTTTCATTTGGAAGTTTACATGCAGGGCGCGGCCTCGCACACCCTCGCTGAAAAATTGCACTCCGAGGGTGGGTGTGAGTCCACGTGCTTTTTGAGGGAGCGCCCGCGGCGGCGCGATCATCAGAAAAAAGCGCAGCGAAGGCGTTCAAGAAGCTCAAGGCCTCCGTCTACTCTCCTTGCCTGCCACCGTCCTCAGAGCGGGCACGGACGAGCATGGAGAACTACGAGACGCTTGGCACCATCGGCGAAGGGTGCGCCACTGCCCGGACTGGGGAGCTGCTGCTGGTCGCGTCTCTTGCGGCGGCTTGAAGAGCTCATTGGACCTGCTGTGCTGCGCGCCCCTGCCTTGCCGCTGCCAGGACGTACGGCGTCGTGCTCAAGGCCCGGCACAAGGAGACTGGGCAGATCGTCGCCATCAAAAAGTTCAAGGAGTCGGATGAGGACGAACAGGTCCGCAAGACGGCGCTGCGGGAGGTGCGGATCCTAAAGGTGCGCGGCCATCCCTGGTAGGACTGCCTGTGCCCCAGCGCGCGGGACGAGCCCTCTCTGCGGCCTGGGCTACGCGCGCGGCGCGCGTAGCAGCAGCACGCCCGCGCGGCCCGCGGCCGTGCAGACGCATGTCCATCCGCGGCCGTCGCCGTTGCGCTGCTCTCACCACGCTCTGTCCTGCCGCCACACTCGTCCTGATCCTCCTCTGCGCGCTGGCGCCTTGCTCGCATCCTGCTCGCAGCAACTTAAGCATGACAACATCGTCAACCTCATCGAGGTCTTCCGCAAGAAGTCCAAGCTGCACCTGGTCTTCGAGTATGTCGAGCGCACCATACTCGAGGACCTCGAGCGTAACCCGGACGGCATGGACCCGATCGAGACGAAGAAGTGCCTGTGGCAGCTGCTGCGCTCGATCGACTACTGCCACGCGCACAACATCATCCACCGCGACATCAAGCCCGAGAACCTCCTCATCTCGCGAAACGGCATCCTCAAGCTGTGCGACTTTGGCTTCGCTCGCACGCTCGCCGGCCCGGGCGCGCGCTACACGGACTATGTGGCAACGCGCTGGTACCGCGGACCCGAGCTGCTCACGGGCGACACGCAGTACGGCAAGCCGGTGGACATCTGGGCGATCGGGTGCATGCTGCCCGAGATGGCCTCGGGCGCCCCTCTCTTCCCGGGCGAAAGCGACATCGATCAGCTCTTTCACATCATGCGGTGCTTCGGCCAGCTGCCCGACAAGCTCATGGACGTCTTCCGAGCCAACCCTCTCTTCATCGGGATCAAGATCCCGGACAACATCCCGCAGACCGAGACGCTCGAGGAGCGCTTCCCCCAGTACCCTCAGGAGCAGCTCGCGATGATGAAGTCGTGCCTGCGCTACGAGCCTGAGGGACGGTGCACGTGCGAGGAGCTCATGAACCACCGGTACTTCACAGACGACGGTTTCGTCGAATGGTTCGATGAGGAGCTCAAGCAGATGCTCGAGCGGGACGCGGCGGACTTCAAGATGCGCCAGAAGAAGTTTCGCAAGGCCAAGTCCACGCGTGGCGGCGCCGGCGCCAACGTCGAGAACGGCGACAGCAGGCCGCAGTCGCAGCCGCCCGCGGACGCTGGACGAGCAGAGACTGGACTTGGGGCCTTGAAGCCGAGCAAGGGCGGCGGCGGCGGTGGCGGGCTCGGCCCGCCCATCCACCAGCAGCAAGGGCTCCGCGAGAACGTCGAGCCTCGTACGATCTCCCTCGCACCTCCCGAGAGCTCCTCCACGAGCTCCTCGTACCACGCCGCCGCAAATGATATGGGGATGGGCCACTTCATGTCCCAGCGCGACGACGACGGTGCCGGCATGGGGCACCTCGCCCCTATGGGTGGCCCATCGGCGCGCGACGAGGTGGCCGCGGAGCGCCGCCCAGCGACGCGCGGCTCCGAGTGCGGCGCGGGCGGCGGCGGCTCGGCCGACTATGCAGGCGATGAAACGCCTTTGCTTCCGAACCTGCAACGGCCGTCGACGCCGCGCGCGCAACGGCTCGTCGCGTTTCCGCAGCTCGCGTCGGCGGTGGACGATACGGTGCCGTCGTCGCAGTCGATGATGCCGCAAATGGGCAACACGCGCGGCGCTTTGGGCCGCAATTGGAATGCCGATGCGAGTAGTCACGGCGGCCTGAGCGGCCTCGGAACCCTTGGCCACAGCAACCTGGGGCACAGCAGCGTTTCGCACGGCGGTATGGGCGGTCAGGGATCGTCCTTGGCCGGCGTGGGCAAGGGCAAGGGGCGCATGGCGGGCGACGAGGTCCCTTCCATGCCGGCCCTCGGCACGGCCATGGCGCCCGCCGCAAACCGCGAGGGCGGAGGCTCCAACCTGCCGCAACTGCGCGAAGGGCAGGTATTCGCAGCGGAGCTGCCCGAGCGTTCCCACGGCGTCGGAGGCGGTTCCCTCGCGCACGCGCCCGTGCCCGCCTCGCGCGGCGGAGGCGGCGGCGGCAAGAAGAAGGCCTCTGCGTACGACCCGTCCAACCCCTACTTCTCCAAGCCCGCGAGCAAGACGAAGAAGGTCTCGATAGTCAAGGGCTCGTCCTCGTCCTCGTCCTCGTCCCACGGGCTGGCAGGCCAGGCAGTGAGCGGCTCGTCGACGTCGCAGGGCATGGGCATCATGGGGCAGGCGCACTCGATCGCCGGCCTCGCCGCCGCGTACGCGCTGCCGCCCTCGGCGCTTCCGCCCTCAATCCCGCCACGCACGCCCAACCATGAGTACGAGTTCGGACCCCCGCGCACCCCCGGGGACGGTGGAGGCGGCTCGGGCCTGCAGGGCCTCGAACCGGCCCACCAGTTCATGGGCGGGGCGGCCGCGAGCAGTCAGCAGCCCTACAACAACAAGCTCCCCGCCTCGTCACAGTACAACTACGCCGGTGGCCAGTATGCCAAATATGGCAAGCGGTACGTGGCTGGCTGAGCGCAGGCGCGCGCGGGGTCTCACACCCATGGCGACGCGCGCTGGCAGGGCGGCATCCGAACATCACCAGGGGCTCTGTCAGTCGTAGCCGGTATACGCGGGAGTGGCGGCTACAACTTGACATCCAACATCGCAGCTACTGCATCCGGGTCTGTGTCCATGACACTGACCGGCATCCGGGACAACGTGCTATCGTCGAATCGCGATTTTATTATGTGACGCGATAGAGATATCAGATGATAATTTTGATAATACGCCAAGATATAGACATCATGATCGGGATTGTATGCGCGCGCCTCCGCATCGTAGGAAGCCACCAGCCACGGGCACGGCGGTCCACCACCAGGGCGCGCAGACACGCGACCCGCGCGCCGCGGTCGCGCAGCGCCCGAGCTCGAGACCGCCACAGCCAAACCGCGCGGTAAGCGCGGCCGCCGCTGGCCGACCAGAACCACGGCATCACCAGGCTTGTGCGAGAGCAACCTCCACGCCACCGGTCCATCGGCTGATCCGATCCTTCGCGGCCGCGCCGCGCGACGTGTGGTGAGGTGTGACCCTCGACACGCGCGTGAGATCCGATCAGTGCCTCCCGCGAATCACCCGCGCGCGTCCGTATGCACACAATACACTCTTCACCGCCGCGCAGACGCGTGGCCACGCCACGGCCGGACCATCCAATACTAGACGGTGCTGGCTCACTTGGGGCCATCCCCGGGCCCAAACTCTTCAGGCTTGCGCTTGGGTTCGAGCTTACCGGTCTCCTTCAGGTTATCAAACATCTCGAGCGCGTTCAGGATGGCCTGGTCCATGTTGAAGTACTTGTACGAGGCGAGCCGGCCGACGAACGCGACCCCCGGCTCCGCCTCGGCGAGCTTGCGGTACTTTTCGTACAGCTCATTGTTCTTGGGGTTGGGTACGGGGTAGTATGGGTCGCCCGTGGCCGAAGAGAACTCCTTAGCGAGCAAGGTGCCCTTGATCTGGCCGTTCTTGACGGCCGTAGGCTGGTTGATGACGTGCTTGTACTCGACGATGCGCGTGAACTCGACGTCGGGCGACGGGTAGTTGACGACCATCGCCTCTTGGAAGAAGCCATCCTGGGGCTCCTCCACCCACTCCTCCTTGAAGATGATGGAACGGTATTCGAGCTTGGGCATGCCCTGCTGCGCAAAGTACGAGTCAATCGGCCCCGTGTAGATGATCAAGCCGTGCTCAGGAAGCTTGCCGGCGTCGCGCAGCTGGAAGAAGTCGCAGTTGAGCCGGATGGTGATGTTCGGATCGTGCAGCAGCATGTTCTCAAAGATGCGCGTGTAGCCGCGCTTGGGCAACGCCTGCCACTTATCGCCGAAGTAACGGTCGTCCGTGGTGGTCCGGCACGGCAGGCGCAGCATCACTGACGCGTCGAGCTCAGACGGGTACTTGTCCCACTGCTTCTTGGTGTAGTGCTTGAAGATCTTGTCGTACAGTTCCGGCCCGACGCGCGACAGCGCCGCCTCCTCGCTGTTGGCGAGCTCCGACACGCCCGGCAATTCCGGCGCCTTCGTATAGCCAGCCGGCATCACTCGGTTCTGGGCATACCACTCGGCCATCTGCTCCTCCGTTTGGATGCTGGTGCGAAAGAGGGTGTTGACCGTCTCCATCGTCGGCGGGATGGGCACGAGTTGCTTCACCCCATCCTTGTCCGGCACGAGGCCCTTGACCCGATGGTCAAAGGGCTCCCACTCCGAGAATTGGGTCACGTACTCCCACACGCGCTCGAAATTGGTGTGGAAGAGGTGCGCGCCGTACTTTGACGCGCGCAGCCCATGCGACTCGATGTAGTCGTAGCAGTTGCCGCCGATGTGGTCACGGCTGTCGATAATCAACGAGGTCATGCCAAGCTCCTTGGAGCAACGCTCCGCGAGCACCGCGCCCGAGAGGCCCGCGCCGACGATCAGTAGGTCGACCTTCTTAGGCGCCGTCGATGTGTCGCCAGACATCACGTCCTGCGAAAGAGACGCGCGCGCCCGTGCATAGTCGGTGATCGATGGGTTCGGAGTGCGGCCGGATCGGCATGCTCCATCACTCGCAGTATGTGCACACCTTGGAAAGGGGCAGCGGCCCCTCAGCCTTGTCACCAAAGAGGCTCTCGGCAACCTTGGCAAACTGATCCTTGCCGACGCAGCCCTTGACCAAGTTCTTCTCCGCCCACTCGGGCTCGGCGCGGCCGACGCCCACGGACGAAGCAAAGGGACCTGTGAGGGCATACGCCGCAGTTGGACACTAAATTAGCGAGGATGTGTCCAGCGCCACGAGTTGGGCCGAACTTCCGGCTCGAACTCGCGACCCCGCAGCATCCTTAAGGCCACCCGGACCGGCAAGGCGCGATCGCCGCCGCATGCAGGAAACTCACCGATTGGCATGGAGGTTGGAAGCGACGGCGCGCGGCAGTGAACGCAGTCGTGTGAACGCAGTCGTGTGAACGTTGCAGAAATCCCTCTGCGCCCCATCCTACCCCCCGCAGCATCTTTTGGTGGCGAGCTTGTCTGTTGGTGCGCGATCAGGATCAAAGGGGGCACTTTGAGAATAGTAGTTATGGCCAATGTTGGGACGAGATGCAATGAATATACATATGCTTAGGAAGCGGGTGCAACATATGAACACATCTTCTATTGAGCTGCGGCCTAACCACGAGTCCATTATTTATCGAGATCTGGGCGCGCGGTGGCACACTCAAAGGTGTGAACTCGTGAGCGGCCTTGACACAGCAGACAGAGGCGAGAAACAGCACATGGACCATGCACCATGGTCAAGCTTTTATTGTTCTGTTCACAGCAACTGCAAGCGCCCGGTGATCGGATCGATCCGCGTCACGAGATCGGGGCCAACCGTTCCCACGGTCACCGAACCCGCAGCCACCTCTGTGCGTCCCGCATCGGCGATGAGGTGCGTCGTGAGGCCAGCTCGAGCAGCCTCCTCAAGCTTGGCTCTCAGTTCGGCCTCGTCCGCCACGCCGAGACAGATGACGGCCTCGCCCATCATTTCCCACTGATGCAACAGCCCCTGGCCCTCGGCGCCCTTGCTGAGCGTGGCTCGATAAGCACCAAGAGCGCCATGCGCTACCTGAGCGGCAACTTTGCCCTGGCACATGTGGCAGAAAGCGAATCGCACCGATCAAAGCAATAGTAAACGCCACGCATGCGCAGTTGTGCATTTGCAGTGATGTGCGCTTGCAGCGTTGTGCGTGTGTGCGAGCGCACTGCGCGCACCACGCCCATGCCCAGGTCACGCCGCACGAGGCACACGAGCTTGAGTGGAACTGCTGTCTCACGCGCTGCAGGGCGCGAGTCGGCTGCTGATGCCCAGGGTGCCGACATTGAAGACAGGATGAGATCCACCGCCACCTCGACTCCGTCTGGTCCGGCCGCATCCAGCGCGTGCTTGGCCTGCTCGCGAGTGCATCCACAGATCTCAACGATTGTGTCAATGCTCGCTGCCTGGTCGCCATACGAGGTGGGTGGCGAAGCCGCTCGGACAGCGAAATCTACGCTCACCGCGACGGAGGTGGGAGACGCGACGATCACGCTCACGAGCGGAGAAGGTGAGGACAGCATTCTCACGAAGCGCTCAGGAGGCCGCGCGGACGTCGCGAAAGGCAGGTCCGGCCTCCTGCACACTCGCACAGAGCATACGTCCTCACGAACGACCCTGTTAGTGATTAAGAAGCGTGAGACTTCCAGACACTGGGACTCTGACACGTTTGTCACAATAAAAGTCGAGATATCTCAGCCTGTGGGAGAGTCGACACCACTGTGTACCCGTATTTGGTGGAAATATTTTCTTGGTTTTCGAAAAGTGAGCGCATGCTCACTCAAAACATACCATGCAAAGAGCGCACAATACTGTTGTATGGCATGACCTACAGGAGCGAGCGAGCGACCAGTCCTAGATAACAAATTATAACTCGCATGCGCGTTTCGCATGCAGACACTCTCGGTGCGCGCGGCGGCTGCTGCGCACGCCCCGGCAATGCCAGCTCACACGGATAATAGCGCCACGCCATCTGCACCTGCTTGTTCCACCTGTCAGGCACCAGGATGACCCACTGCTCGCCTGCCACCTCATCGGATCTGCTTCCCATGTCCAGAGCAGCGACGAGCGCGCTCCAGTTGCGGTGCGTCTTGGAGTGCAGCATCGCGTACAGCGTCGTGAGCTCGAGCTCAGAACGCTCGCCGCGACGTAGTCCATCAAAATGGCTCGTTCATCAAAATGCTCGGCTCGGACTGAACCCATAGCCAGACAGCCATGTTGTGCATTTTGCTTTTCACAAACTCATCGACGCTGCTCATGTACGACTTGGGGTTCGCGGGGTCGAGCTCGGGAGTGCACCCGTAGCTCGCGTGGCCGCGGTTCGAGATGGTCTCGACCTTATCGGGGCCGATCCAAACGCGGCTCGAGGCCTGGCGATGGACGTACATGAGGTCCATTACGGCCTCGGCGAGGAGATGCGGCGGGAGGACCGTGGCGGCGACGGGAGCAAAGCGCTCGACGTGAGTGTCCTCGAGACTGTGACACAGAGGAACTGCAGAGAACTGCAAAACGAATGAGGTTGACATTCTCGCGCGCTCTGCTACTCGTCCAGGACTCGGACTCGTCTCGGTCGGGACGTGCTCGGTTTTCACATGTTTTCAGACGGCTTTCCTTTCGCGCATCAAACTGTGTTTTCTGCAAAAAATTAGAAGGAAAGAAGCGTGGTGGTTATTCATCCTGGCGAGCTCCTGAAAGCTAAAGAGGCTCGCATTAATCGAATAGGCGAGTGCGCTGTTGCCTGATCGTAATTGCTAATTCGTACACGCCGGGGCGGAGCCAAATACAGACCGGTCTACACGAGCCGGCCGGCTCGGCGGAGGCAACGGCGGTGGTCGGTGTCGTCGCACGTCGGGCGCCGAATTCCCTACAAATCTACGGAACGGTACTCAGCCTAGCTTACGTAAGCACTTTTATCGTATTCCCACACTCAGAGGCGTCCGACTCGCCACGCAGGTGGCGGGGTGGCGCGATCCCGTGCACGCGCGACGCCACAACGCCACATGTGCCTGAGTGACATCGACGTCCCCCAGTGCTCCCGCTGGCCGCTAGAGCGGCCGTGCGTCTAAGGACGCGCCTACCGTGTACGCGAAGGCCGCCTCCGCACATAGCGGCGCCTTGGCCACGCGCAGCACCATCGTCTTCGCGGCGGGCGCGTGCACCGCTCCCGGCGGCGGCGGCGGCGGCAGCGTCGCGTGGCGTGTGAAGGCGGCGTCGTACTGGGCGGCATGCTCGATCGCGAGGCGCACGTTGACACTGTGCGCCCAAGCTGTGCCGAGATACGCGTGCAGCTGCGCATCGTCCTGCCCAAGCACCGAACTCACGTCACCCACCTCGCCTCGCCCATAGCCGCCCACCGGGCCTGCCACGACATGGTTGACACACAGCACGCACGTTGCAAACGCATCGGCATAGAGCTTGAGGCGAGCGGCGAGGGCGACGACCGCGCTCTGCCGGCGCAGCACGTTCCCCCCGCGATCAAAGCCGCGATGCGCCGCCATCGCGATCGAATCGACAATCAGCAGCCCGACGCGCGGCGGCGTGAGCATATCGAGCTCAAGCTGCTCGCTGACCACTGTGCAAAAGTCAGCCCATGTCGAGGGACGATAGACGGTAAGGCGACGGAGGAGCTCCTCGGCAGGGGGTACGCCGCGGGCCAGCGATGACGCCAGCGCCGGTGCCGCCTCGGCGGTCGCACCCGCTTGGTCCATGGCGGATGGAGCTCCGAGCGTGCGGAGCAGCTGCAGCAGCCGCTTGGCGGAGAAGCTGCCCTCGGTGTCGATGTAGATGACGCGCGTGCCCTCGCCCGCGCCCGCGAGGAGCGCGTGCGCGGCAACCGACGAGCACAGCTGCGTCTTGCCCGAGCCCGCAGGCCCGACGAGCTCAGTGACAGCACGCATGGGCAGGCCGCCACCGAGGTGCGCATCGAGTGCCGCGAGGCCAGTTGGCACCGCGGCCGCGGGCAGGTGGTTGCTGGAGGCCGCTTGGCCGAGAAGGGTAAGCGCGCTTGGCGGTGGCGGCGCCACGTGCCGTGCCACGGCCTGAAGCAACACGCGCACTTCGGGCAGGAAGAGGTCGAGGGCGTCGATCAGATCGAGCTCGGTTGCTTGTAGGACGTCGCGACAGGTCGTGAAGCGTCGCAGCGCGGCGGCACGCACGTTAGCTGGTAGGCCGCTCACACGCGCAAGCGAGCGTTCGGCGCGCAAGGCCATGGCCCGCCTACCCTTGTTTCGACGCGTGAACGAGCAAGCGGTCAGTGCGGCCCCTCGGAAAAATGAATGTAATGGGGCCCCGCACGGAAGCCTACCAAGGAGGAAGCGTTGTGTGAATGTGTCCAGTGTCCGCCAATTTGTGAAGCGTGCGGTGCGACGTCAACGTGAACGAGATCATATTGATGTTTGATCTTGGGGGTCCTCCTTTGAGCTTTGTGACTAAAGACAGTTCCTCACCGTCTCAGTGTGATGGAGCGCTTCGCGAAGACGCAGCCGCTGACGGCTCCTCTCGCTCCTCCTCGAGCGGTGCGAAGCGCTCGGAAGGGCGCGCGAGCTCGACCGAGTGGACGTCGTTGGTGAGGCGACGCGGCAGTCCAATGAGCCCCAAGAGCGCGAGTGAGCCGATGCCAACACCGAGTCCCACAAAGACGAGAAGGACGCCCGAGGGGGAGGAGGTAGCTGCGGGGCGTGTCGAGAGCGCTATGGCAAGCAAGGGCGCAGCCAGCGCCGGCCCCAGCATCTTCCCTATGCCTTCTGTGAACGCGACGATGCCGTTGAGAGCGCCAGAGCGACTAGGGTCGCGCGCACACAGCACGTTGCTCATCGAGACGAGGGACGTGCCGCCAAGGAGCATCGCGGACGACTGGACGGCGTACACGGCCGCTGCGGCCGCTGCCTGCCAGTACCGTTCATCTGCTCCGGAAGGAACCCCAAGCACCGTGCTGCCTGAACTGTCTGTAACGTCCGTGCCTCTGGTGCCTGTGTCACTCGCGTTCGCGCCGAACGCTGCCTCTACGGAAGCGGTGGCGGTGGCGGCGACGGTGGCGGCGGCGGTGGCGGCGGCGGTGGCTGCGGCGGCGGCGGCGGCGGCGGCGGCGGCGGCGCTGCTACTGCCTTCATCTGAGATGAGCGGGAACAAGAGCATGAATGCGCCTCCGAGCGCGCAGCCTAGGATGAGGCTGCAGTAGAGGCCCAGGCGCCGCACAAGAGCGCCCATCACCGACACCGTGAAGAGGAATTGGAGGAACGACGACACAGCGAGCATCGAGCCCACCTCCTCCTCGACCAGAGCAAGCCCTCCTGCTCGTGCCGTGGCGATGGCCCACAGCGGCACGACGTCAAAGGCGGCAAACATGGCCATACCGTGCCCACTGCGCAAGAACATCACCAGCGGGAACGGGTGTGTGCATAATGCACCGCGCAGCGGCTTCTGCTGCTGCCTCGTCGGCATACGCGTGGCAGACTGCTCCATGTAAGTGCCATCCTCGCTGCTGCCATCGACCGCTCCTTTTCGCGCCGGGACCGTCTCTGGTAGCCACGCATACGTGACCGCCACCGCAACGATGCCGAGCCCAAAGCCGACCAGCGAGGGCGCGAGCGCCGGGAAGCGCGCGCCGAGCACGCCATAAGTCCATCCAGCGATCGCAGGTCCAAGTGTCGCCGTCACAGAGCCTACGGAGATGATGTACGAGAAGACCTGCGTTTGGTATGCCTCGCCTGCCACCTCCAAGGTGCACATGCCCATGAGCGAGACCCAGCCATTGCACATGCCCAGCAGGATGAGGCGCACGCCGATGGCCACGTAGATATTGGTGGCGAAGCCGAAGGCGAGGTTGCCCAGTGCCACTGCGGCCATGCTTGCAATCATCGCCGGGCGCCGGCCGATGCGATCGGCAGCGTAGCCCCAGCTAATGGATGTGAACAGGCGACCTACGAGCACAGCCGTTGGCAGCAGACCCGCCACGTAGCCCGAACGGTCCCTATCTGGAGCCCAGCCGCAGTCCACCGCCAAGAAGCCGGCGTATGAGAAGATGGAGCAGAGCGAGTAGAAATGTGCGCTGTTGCAGACACTCAGGGCGATGACGGGTTTCCAACCCAGTATTGGGCCCGACTCAGAATCCTTCACTTTCCGTATCATCCCTGCTTCACCCTCGGTGGATCGGAGAAAGCGCCCGCATGCGTCGGGTTACTTGCCAAGTTTTTGCCTGCCCCACTCCTGGCTCCTTATGGAGCAGAAGTGACGAAATTCACAGGTGGGGCGTTCGGGGGAATTCAAAAGCCCCACCAGGGTAGCACCCGCGGGGCTGCATTGAGCCAGTATAGAACAACTTGGCAACCTTCTGCTTGTCGAAACCGCGGCTTTTAAGCACGATGAAGGGTGGTTCTCGCGCGCGCTCTCGTGTGAAATTGAAGCTGCAGTCTCCGCGGGCCGCTGGGCTTGCACCGGACATGGGCGGCCACCCGTACATAGTCATAGAACAATGAACATGCGAATCACGCTTCAACTACATGATACATGTGACGTACATCATCTCGTCGCGGAATGGACCGACAGATCCCACAACGCACTCGCTACGCTCCGATCTTCCCACACGGCTGACTGACAGTTGTCACGGTACGCACCTCGCTCCGCCGCTCGGCCGTCGGCTCGGCACGGTCGCGCCGCTACATAGAGTACGAACAACCGCGCTGCCGGCCACCTCTGACCCTCATCGGACCCCACGGCACTCCCATAAGGTGTATGCCCCTACCGAGAGCGCCCCACTCAGCAGATGGCTTTGGCGATCTTTTCGAACTCCTCAAAGTTGAGCTGCCCGTCGTTGTCTGCGTCGGCACCCTTGAAGACCTCGAGCGCTTGCTTTCCGTTGGACAGGCCCGCCGTCTTGAGCACCTCGTACAGCTCGCGCTTAGAGATCGTGCCGCTGTCGTCGGCATCGATCTTCTTGAAGGCGGCGACGGCGCGCTCGTACCGCGAGAGCTGCAGCGCGTCCAGCGACGCCGAGAGCGAGGGCATCGACTGGGAGCCGATGCGCTTGGGGCGCTGTCCCCCAAACTCTTCGGTTGGAGGGAGCAGCTTCGTGAGCGTCTTCTTCATCTGCGCGAGTGGCACCTCGCCCGCGCCCGCGGGATCGAGCCGCTGCAGCAACGCCTTGAGTTCGGGGTTGTGCACCTCGCGCCGTTCTGTCGGGATCTCGAGCCGCAGCGACGCCATCCCCTCGCTCGACAGATTCTGGCGCATCTTCGCCATCGAGTTCGACATCATCGCGCGCTCGAGGGCGCCCGCGACCGCGAGCTTCTGTGCGAGCTCCATGTGCCCGTGCCGGTTGTTGCAGAAGTCGTCGACCTTGGCGGCGCGCGCCTCGAGCTGCCCCTCGAGCGACTCGAGCTGGCTCTGCAGCTCGCCCATAGTCCTCTCAACACGTCCTCGCGACGCCGCCTCCTGCAGCTGGCGCTCGCGCATCGCCTCCGCGCGCAGCTGGCGCTCCCGATCGGCCTTGGCGTCGAGCTCGGCGTTCTTCTTGGCCTCCTGCTGCATGATCGCCTGCTTCCTCGCCTCCTGCAGCGCCTTCTGCTGCTCGATTGCGCGCACGATCTCTGCCTGCTTCTGCTCACCGTGCGCCTTGATCTCCGCCATCTTGCGCTCGCGCTCCGCCTGCTGTTCCTCCACGCGCCGCTGCTGCGCTTCCATACGCACCGCGTAGTCGGCTCGCTGCTGCGCGGTCATTGCGATGCGCTGCTGCGCCGCACGCTCCACCTTGGCCTGCGCCTCGTCCGCCTTGAGCAAGTTCTTCTCGAGCTGCGACTGCCGCTCGGCCGCGAGCCGCTCGCGCAGCTTCTGCTCTTTCATGGCGTCTTGCATGCGCTTGCTCTCGGCCATGGCCTCGCGCTCCTCGGCGGTGCGCTTGAGCTGGTCCTGGTGCAGCTGGTGGGCCATCTGCCGGGCCTGCTCCCGCTTCTTCACCTCGATGGCGCGCTCCCGGGCCTCCTCGGCCGCCTTTTGCGCCAGCCGCGCCTCGTCCTTGGCGCGCCGCTTCAGGAAAGCCCTTTGCTCTTCCTTCTGGGCGGCCTCGATGGCCAGCTCCATATTGTGCAGCTTGCTCGCCTTCTCCGATGCGTTGGCCTTCGCCGCCTTCTCCTCCGCTACCGCCGCCTCCTCCGCCGCCTTGGCCGCGCTCGTCATGGCGCGCTCCTCCGCGATCGCCTGCTGCAGCTTGGAGATCTCATTGAGAAGCTGCCGCTCGTAACGCGCTTGCGTGAGCTCGGTGAGCGGCGTGGCGATCTCGCTCGTGCTCGCCGTCCTCGACGGAGGCATGCTCGTCGAAGCGAGAGGTTCAAAGGACGAGGCTCCAAGGACGAGCCTCTCGCTTCGCGGACAGCCAGCGAGGCGGAGGTAGAACTGTCGGGACGCACTGAGCCCAAAACGACGCGTCTGTATGTAAACTTAAGCGGATTGCCATATGAGTGATGTTTTTTCTTTGCGTAACGTCGAAACTGTGCATCCGCAACCGCGTATCCTCAGCATATGCAGGCAGAGTCGCCTTCCTTGGTGGCCGAGGAGGTGATATTCGCAGAGCTCTCCTCGCCGACGCCTCTGCTGTCGCCCGGCACGCCACCCTTCGTCTTCTCGCGCCTCGACGACGAGGAGAAGGAGGACCTGCCCGACCCGGCTGATTACTTGGACGACGAAGACGAGGATGAGGACGGCGGAATCGCGCAGTACGAATTGCGTCTGCACCACCCGGAGCGTTCGGGCGGCACGGTGCCGGTGCGTGCGGGTGGCGCGGGTGGCTCGGCCGCCGGCGCCTCGCGCGCCGCCTCGCTCGGCGTCGCCGTCGAGCGTGCGCACATGCAAGTTGACGAGCTGCGCCAGTTCAAGACGCTGTGTGACCGGCTGCTGCCCGGGCTGAGGTCGCAATCGCACTTGTACACGCTCATCCATTTGGACGATCGGACGTATACGCTCACGCTCTCTGAGTGGGGCGAGGTCATCGGCGGCGCCACCTTTCGCCTCGTGCAGGCGACGGACACGCCGTGGCTGCTGCTCGACGTGCTGCTCCTGGCCGTCGAGCAGCGGGCGGGCGTGTGCGGCCGTGGGCACGGCACGCGGCTGGTCAACTACCTCAAGGAGCTCGCCATGCGTGTCGCGCGCCGGCGCGGCCTCGCTGCCGCCCTCCTAGCCCAATCTGACTGGCAGGCGGAGGTACCCGGCGGAGGTGCCGCATGGCAATTCTGGACACGCCAACGCCTGCGGGCGACGCCGCAGGCGACGCTCCTGACGCGGGCGCTGTTCCAGTGGGACAAGGCGAACGAGGTGTACGCGCACGCCGCACCCATGCTCTGTTGGCTCTCTCCCTCGATGCCTCCACGTCACGTACTCTGTCCGGTACGGCTAAGCGCACGTGCTCAACAGCAGGTACGCGCATCTCCCCACCGAGCTCGCATCTCCCATCGAGCTCGCATCTCCCATCGAGCTCGGGCCGTCAAGAGTGCCTCTGATGGCCATCGATACTCACTGATGGCCTCCCTCATCAGGCGAGCCTCGAGAAGCACTGATGACCTCTGATGAGCCCTGATGGCCTCCCTCATCAGGCGAGCCTCGAGAAGCACTGATGACCTCTGATGAGCCCTGATTGCCTCCCTCATCAGGCGAGCCTCGAGAAGCACTGATGACCTCTGATGAGCCCTGATGGCCTCCCTCATCAGGCGAGCCTCGAGAAGCACTGATGACCTCTGATGAGCCCTGATGGCCTCCCTCATCAGGCGAGCCTCGAGAAGCCCGATGCCTTTCGGCACACGCGGCACACTCGGCGTGTGAATGTGAAGTTGCAGGGCGCGCTCACGCTGCTCCCGCCGATCGAGCCCATCGATGTCGAAGGCGAGCGCTGGGATGCGTCCGCGAACGTTGAGGTCCGCCCGCGCGACCGCGACCGAAGCCGCGGCGGCGGCGCCATCGCCCACGGCAGCGCCCACGGCAGCGCCCACGGCAGCGCCCACGGCAGCGCGCCACCGGCTCTGATGCGCCCGCTCGGGACGACGCTCGGGCCGCAAGCGGCACGTCGCCTCAAGTGTGAGGCGTGTGGGCAGCTGAGCAGCACCGACGACGTGTGTCGACCGGTCCAGCCGCAGCGCTCGCTTTCCGAGCCGGTGGCGTCGTCGTGGGCGCCGGTGGCCTCACCCGCATCGTCGCCGCGTCGTCATGGGCAGTCTACCACAGCAGTGAGTTTCGTCAACGGATCGTCCTCCGGCGGGGCATCGCCGGTGCGCGCCTCGCGCCTGGCGCGCAGCAGCACTGTTGGCGCCGCCGCCGGCGCAGCCGAGCAGGTGCGCGAGTGCCGTTGCTGTGCACGGCAGCTCCACCAGATCTGCGATCACGATCGGCATAAGTTGTCAGACGCGGATGTGGAGCTGGCGCTGGCGGCACAGCGAGAGGCCGCCGCCGCGGCGGCGGCGCTCCACCTCGGCCTACCAGCCGCCGCCGACCCCGACCAGCAGTTTACGTGTGGTCGGTGCCTGGAGCTCATCGCGCGGGGAAGCGTACGTGACAGCACTGCCAGCGGCAGCGGCAGCGTCAGCGGCGGCGGCGGCAGCAGCAGCAGCAGAGAGGGTGTCGGCGGCGGCGGCGGCAAGGGCAAGCTTGCGGTCGACGGAATGCTCGCATTCCCAAATTTGGGAATGCTCGTGGTGGGCGAAGCGCGCGTGTGTCAGGCCGAGCTCCTCGTGCGCGTGTGTGCCGCGAGCGCAGCTTACCACGAACGCAAGCTCAAGGTCGATGCTTTGCTCGCCGTGCTCCGCCGCTATGCTCGCGTGCGCGTGCTCTTGGGCGGCGCGAGGCCCGTCGTCAAGGGCGAGTACCCCGCCATTCCCGTCAAGAGCACCGGGGGGACCGGCAGTGCTCGGGGCAGCGCTCGGGGCTCGGGTCGCGGCAGCGGGCGCGACGGTGGGCGCGGCGTCGGAGCAGGAAGAGGCATCAGCTCTCCCCATCCCCTCCCCTCCCCGTCTCCTGGCGCTAAGGGGCGGGCGGCGGCGCTGGCGCCAGTCAAGCAGCTCTCCGAAGAGGATGGAGGCGAGGGGCCTGCCTCGAGTCGCAAGCGTTCTGCAGAGAGCACATCGCTCGGCGGCGGCGGCGGCGGCGGCGGCGGCGGCGGTGGGACATTCTCGCCCTCTCGCAAGCGCCACGCGAGTGGACTCGGGTCCACTTCACATTCACACTCGAGTGGACTCGAGGCGGCCCTTGCAGCCATCGACGCGTCAGATCCCTTCGGGCTGCATCAGGCGTCGACGGGGCGGAGCCGCGGCAGCGGAGGTGGAGGCGTCGTAGTGGGCGCCGCCGGCAGCTGGCGAACAGGGCGTGGCGGGCGTGGCGGGCGCGGCGGGCGTGGCGGGCGCGGCAGCACGCCTCCGAGCGCCATCCCGAGCGCACCCGTGCACGCCGTGACGAGCACTGCCACCATCGACGCGGACGGGCGCGTCGTAGTGGGCGTCCTCAACCATCACGTCTACGGCGGCGCGCGCCCTGGCTCGCTGCACAACGTCTACCTCAAGCTGCAGTACGAGGACGGGAGCCGCTCGAATGGCTTTGTGCCGGCGGTGGCGCTCCGGGGTGACCTGCAGGTGCTCCACCAGTACACCAAGAAGAAAGCTGGGATGAAAATCCTCAAGTACGTGGCAGGCGGAGGGGAGGGCGAGGACGACGAGTAGGCCGAAGAGAGAAGCAAATGATTGATGACGAGCCTCAGGATTTGCAGGTTTCCTATTGCAGCGTGGCGGAGTCGCCCTTTACATGTACATGTTGCATCACATGTTGTAACACAGGGTGCAACGCAAGGGGCTGGGAGCCCCATAGTGCAACGGATACCAAGCGGGTACGGTTAGGCCGGTTACCTCTTCGTCGGCGACTCCGGCACCGGGGTGCGTCAACCGAACCTTTCTCGTGAAATGCGGGACAGCGGCCTTTCCCCCACCCCATGGTGTACTGCTTGTGCCCCGACACCCCGCCGGAGAAGGTCAGCTCCAAGGGCTTCAATGGTACCAAGGGCCAACTGCTCCTCGAAATGCAGAACTCACCACACCGCTACGGCGTTGGACTCAAGGACGCGTGCTGCGCAGAGCCGTGCTGCTGCATCATCTCCATGATCGGCGTACCCTTTGGGTGCACCGCCTGCTGGGCGCGCAAGGCGGTGCTCGACAAGTATCACAACGGTCTGGACGATTACACGTGCTGCCAGGGCTACCTCGGCCAGTGCTGCTGCGTCGATACGCGCGAGTGCTGCAAGGGCTCGGGCCTCGGCTTGTGCCTCGAGGGCTTCTGTTGCCCTGTGTTTTCGATCTCGCTCGCCCGCATCCACATAATGCACACCAAGCAGATCCGCCCCGACCCGTGCGACTACCAGCTGATCGCGTGCTCCAACTGCCTCCAGCTCGTCTCGTGCATCCTTGACATCGTCGCCATCTTCTTCGAGCCCGCCCGCGACTTTGCGCAGCTGCTGGACCTCGTCGTCGACCTGTTCACGTGCTCGATCGCTGGGTGCATGGCCGCGCAGGTCCATCATGAAATCAAGAAGGACAACGAGGCCGGACAGATCATCTACATCGTCGTCGAGGGTATGCCGGTTGCCGGTGGCCTTGCGGCGCAGGACACCATGGGCGCCATCGCGTATGCGCAGCCGCAGCCCGTGGCCGTCGCGGTGCCCATTGGCCAGCCAGTGGGGGTCTACAGGAGCGCCGGTGCGCCGCCCAAGGCAGAGGAGATGACGCGCTGAGCACGCGCACCCTTCAGAGCGGCGGCCCACACGGCATGGACTGGCCGAGGCCAATACACACCAGGTTCGGCGTCGAGCAAGATTGTGTGCGCGCGCGTGGGCTCTCACTCGTCGTGAGAGTCGGCACAAGAACCGCGGCGGGTCTGGCGGTGGCTCGTAGCGTGGCGGGAGCCGGGGGCGGCGGCTGCAGTCTCTCTCACTCTCTCTCGTCCCACTGCCCCCCCTGCGTTCGGTTGTGCGCGGCGGCGCGATGGTTGTGCGTCATTTGTACTTTTGCCGCCGTTTCGCTGCGAGTTGCGGTCACGTCGCAGGTCGACAGTTGCCCAGAGAGATATCGCCAGGTCGTGTTGTTAGAGGTGGGGAGTGTGCCCGATGATCTCAGTCGCACTCACATAAATTCGAGAATCGTCGTATAGGTGCCAGCACGACAGTACACTAGCCACTACATACACACCGCGCGCGCTGGCGCCAGCAGTACAAACCTGTCCACGGTCACGACGTGGGCGGGCGCGTGGCTGCTATGCCTTGCCTCGAGATTCATTCACTGCTGCATGGGCCGCGCGCCTGCGGCGGTCGGCAGGAGGCCGGCAAGCGTAGTTGGCGGCGGCCCTGAGCTCTCAGAAGTAGCCAACTCCATCCGGAGCTGCCGGGTGAAGTTCTCATCCTCCTCGTCATCCTCCCACCCGTCCTGCCACATTGTGGGGTCCTCGACCTCCTCCGATATCTTGGACCAATCCTGCTGCTCAAATTCCTCGAAATCGTCGTCTTCCTGCGCGCGCGGGCGAACGAGGTGCGCACGGATTAGCCTCCGAGCCAGGCGGGCGGCGCTCTGACGCAGCTATTTCAGGGGGGCTGGGCCGGGGGTTTACCTCAAGCACGTCGACAATCTCCTCTGGCTTGCCCGAAGCAGCCGCCGGCGCGGCGGGCGCGGGAGCAGCAGACGACATGTCCGAGTGCACACGTCTCAAGGCATTCAGTCAAGTCAAGTCAAGTCAAGTCAAGTTCAAAAATGGCGCCTTCGGCGCCGCCGCCTTTGGGGCGCACCACGGGCGCGAGATATCGGGTGGGCGCGCCGCGGCGCAAATGGCTGGGACTTGCAGCCCCGTTCTCGGGCATTATCCACATCCACTTCTTTTTCCAGGGCGCGACCTCCCAAGCTACCAACTTCGGGCATTTCCCTTTTCGTACAGTACAGTGCAATGCTGCATCCGGGCCCGTCGACAATCGGGGCGGTGTCGGTGCTGCGCGAGGGCTGGAATGGTCGCCGGGAACCCCATCTATCGGGGGCAACTGCCGGCGTTTCTTCACGCGCGCGCGTGGACCCCCTACCTCTTCTTTTACGCCCTTTTGGGCTAGACAAGGACCCGTCAGCTACTTCGAGCCGGTCTGGGGGGCCAAATTTCATGATCGGGGGCGCGCTGGTGGAGTGGCTCGATGGACGATGGTGACGGCTGCGGTGGGCAGTTCTTCGTTCTGCTCGAGGAGTGCGCGCTGTGCTCCAGCAACGACTCATGGTCTGGCAGTGGCACGGCTGCAGCAGGAGCTCCACTTCCTGACCAACAACGAGGCAAGGAACGCGACGGGCCGCGCGACGCGGCGGGGCTCATCGATGCTGAGCATGCCAGCCGCGCTGGAGGCCCAGGCGGGCGATCAATCGCGCCGCGGAGCACTCGCGAGCCTTCTTACTATGACGAGTTTGACCCCCTTTCGGGTCAGACAAGAGATCGGTTTTTCTTTTTGGACCGACTTCAAGAAGATCGGCGATCGGGCGCTGCGCGCATGGATGGCGCAGCGCGACGAGCGATGCGGCTCGCTGTGCGGCACGGCGATCGCGGGCTGCCGACGACGGAATGCGAGTGGCAGCGAGCCGCGGCGGCTGCCGCAGCAGCCGCGACGCTCGAAGAAGAGCTCGATGACGAGCGCGTGCGCTACTTTGAGGGCGATGCGGCCGACTCGGAGCGTGAGCGCGATGAGCACGGCGCGTATCTTGACGAGCTGCATCGAGCCGCGTGTCTGCGGCGCACTTCTGGGTCCTTCTTCAAGCATCAAGTCGGATCGGGGCACGCCGCCACGACTGCCGAAGGGCTGCGCGACGCTGCTGCCGCAGTTTATCAATGCCGTCGGTCTGGCTGCCACACGCTCGTCGACGCCGGCAGGGCGCGCGCAGCGGCCCGTAAACGACCGAACGGCTCCTTCTGCGAAGGCGACGGATGCGCCGGGCCGCGCTGCGCCACTCGCTGGAGACCCGATCGATTCGTGCCGAGGCAATGTGCGATGGCGTACAATCTCTTTCATGGCAGGCGGCGCTTGGCTGATTGGCCCGCCCGTGTGGGCGGTGGCTCTGGCACGCGACGCTCCAGGGCTTCCGGCGCGCGAGCTGCGCTTCTGGCTCTCGCCTGGCTGCAAGAGCTCGGGCTCTGCAGTTTCGAAGGTCCTCCTACGTCCTCCTCCTCGGCGCCTTGACGCGCCGCTCGCGGGTGGGATGGGGGGATATCGGATCGGGTCCTCTGGTCGCGCTCCATGGCATGCCCCCGAGGGAAACCTCCGCGGGGCCTCTGTCGGAGGTCGGACTATGCGACTCATGGTTCGCCCTCACCACACCGCGGGGCCGCCTCTCTTGGCTGCCGCCACTGACCTTCCTCTTCTTCTCCATCGACACCTTGATGCGCCGCTCGCGGGTGGGATGGGGGGACATCGGATCGGGTCCTCTGGTCGCGCTCCATGGCATGCCCCCGAGGGAAACCTCCGCGGGGCCTCTGTCGGAGGCCGGACTATGCGACTCATGGTTCGCCCTCACCACACCGCGAGGCCGCCTCTCCTGGTTGCCTCCGCACTTCTCCTTTCTCTTCTTTTCCTGTTCGGCGCGGGGGTGGCAGCCTGTCGTCGTTCGGAGCCGGACGTCACCCCTGACGAGCTGCACAAGGAGCTCCGGAGCATTGCGCAACTGCTGCGCCTGCACCACGAGAAGCTCTTGCTCATGGCCAAAACGGCGGCCGCGCCTGGAGCTTTCCAGGCATCGCGCGACGCCATCAAGGTGCTCGGCGGCAGGGAGGCGAAGCTCATCGCGTTACTGGCTGCCATGCCGTCCACGCGCGAGGTCCATGAAATTCGTGCGAACGTCGTGCAGAATTTTTACGCCGATCGCGACAAGCTCTCGTCGGCGATCCACGACGAAGTGACGAAATGCAGGACGCTCGAGGCCGAGCGCAGGCAGCCGATCTCTCACATCGGCATCGCCATCATCTGCTTGTCGCATCTTGCCGGTCTCGTTGGCGTCGCATGGTCTGCGCCATCTCCTCCGTCCTCTTCTCCTGTTCTACCTTCTTCTTCTGCATACTCTTCTTCTTACTATTATTCTTCTTCCTCCTCATCTTCCCCTTCTTCCTCGGCTTCTTTCTCCGATTCTACTCGTGCTGACCCTCCTTCTTCCGTCGCGCTCATTGCGCCTACTCTCGCGGGTACTTTTGCGTACACTCTTCCCACACCGCCCTCATCGCCGCCGCCCTCGCCGCCTGGATCTTCTTCTTCTTCTTCATCTTGTTCTCTCACTTCTTCGCCGGCGCGCCGTGTACGTCGCGTGCGGTGGCCTTCAGGCTCGCCACCGCCATCGCCGCCTCCATCGCCGACGGGAGCCTCGGATTCCTCGGCGGCGCCTTCGCCTCCTCCTTCGAGGACATCTTCGCGGCCGTCTTCACCAAAGGCACTGACTGCGGCCTCGCCTGCGCGCGAAGCGGCTCACGCGCGACGGCTGTCCTTGCAACCTGCACGATACGTGCCAGCCGCCTTTGGACGGCGGAGTATTCTCGCGACGGCGGCCGCAGCGGCGCAAAGCAGCACGATCGTCACGAACGGCGAGCCGCCTGCAACCTTCGTGGCGTCGGCAGTCTGGACTGGCGCCATCGATGGCAAGGTCTTCAAGCGCGGCGCCTTTGGCGTGGGCTACTATGACGACGGGCCGATCGCTGCGTGTGGCGAAGCGATCGTTGGACAGCGCGTGGGAACGGCACTATCCTTCGGCGCGGTCTCGATCAGCATGCGACCGTGCCAACAGGACTGCGACTGCGCGCGGTGCATACCGCGGCACGCGGATGCCAGACGGGCGCGCTTTGCCGGAGAGGCGGCGCTTCCGCCGCCGCCCCTGCCGACGCATCGCATTACGGTGGCTGGCGGCAACGTCAACAAGACTGACGTCGTCGAGAAGACGCTCGCCTTCGCAATCCGGCAGCTTGACGGTGCCGACAAGCTGACGAGGCCGCGCGATCTTCTCAACGCGGGGCTCTTGAAGGCGCTATCGGCCCTAGGTGTTCATGACGGCGCTCTCGACGATTACGACGCGCTGCTAGCGCTGTTTCATGAGCGACAGGCCGTCAATCGCGCCGCTGTCGGCTGCGCAGCGGCAGTGGTTGTGGCAGCGGCTGCTGCTACGTCACGTCAGGCTAACGGTGCTCACAGCGCGGCTGCCGCCGCGAGCGAGCGGTCGCGCGATGATCCCGAGGTGGTGTCAGTTTCGGCCGTCGCGGGCCTGAAGCGCAAGGTGGCTGCGGCGGTGCGCACGCTCGGTGAGTGTACCGCGAGCAGTGCACGGGCTGCTGCCGTCGCGATCGGCGGGCTTCATGCTGGGTCGGCCTTCGACAAGGCTGCCCAAGAGCGCGACGCGGCGGCGGCGGTCGCGAGCATGGTGGCCGCTGCGGTGACGGCCGAGGACCGCACTCGAAGCGCAGCCGCAGCGCGGGTCGGGTCATCGCACGAGACGCAAGCCGAGATCGGGATGCGCGTCTACTGCAAGCTCGAGCTGCTCGAAGGGCAGCTACCGCACGAGGCCTGGCGGCTGGCTGTCATCCGGGGCCTCTTCTTCGTTGGTGCAGGCGAGGTCGAGGCTTTCGTCGAGTTCATCGTCATCGGCGCTCGTTGGTCGCTCGACGACTATCCGTATGTTGCCGAATGGAGCGCTGACGCGCTCAAAACGGCTGCGGCGAGAGAGCGGGATCGGCCGGCGCTCAAACAGCACAACGTCACTCTCGGACGAATGCTCGCCTTTGTTGGGCTCAAGGCGGTCGTGCCGCCGCCCCGGCCCGCGCTTGGCGTTGCGCTTAACCGATTACCCAGCGACACTATCGCCGCGGTTGGCGCCACCGGCGATGCAGGAAATGCCGTAACGCTGATCGTCTACGACGGGCGCGCCGCGCGCGCGACCGCGCTGCATCGCGTCCTTCAGGCCTACGCGTACGCGGCGGCCGGTTTCGCCACAGCGTGCCTGCCGACCATGTGGGAATGGCGCACTGCCCTTTGCGGCTCTTGCTCAGCGGCGCAATGGCTCGTGGCGCATTTTTTGCACTCCATCGGCTGGTCTGACGTTGTCGACGGCCTGGCAGCCTCAGCGGCACTCGCACGTTTCAAACGTGTGCTGCCCTGGCAGATGATTGCCGACGCGCTCGCGGATCTTTGCGAGACTGACGTGTGCGTTTCGGTGCAAGCGCCGATGACACTCGGGCAGATCATCGGGTGCACGGGCAAGGCGCTCGGCGATGAGCTGCTGCGCGAAGCGATGAAGCTGCCACTGCAGCTCGAGCAGCTGCGTTCCGATGGTACGATCTCTGCGGCCGTGCTCGACTGGTGGCTGCGTGACGCGGCCTCTTTCATCGTCAAGTCCAAGTACAAGTTCGCCGAGGTGCTCGCCGCGCGCGCGGCCAAGCAGCAGCCCGCTCTACCGCGGCTGCCTCCGGGCGCATGTTGGATGGCCAGACAGGCTAAGGCGTACAAGATGGAGGTGGCGCTCAGCGACGCCAAATTCCTGCTCGAGCGGCTGCGGCGTGAGGCCAAGACGAAGGCGGAGGGCATCGTGCCTACATCGGCTACGGCGCCGCGCGCAGTGATCGAGGTGCAGCGAAGGCGCGCTTGCCTCGTTTGGAACCCCGGCGGCGTGCACGTCATCGACGCGAGGGCCGATCGCCGAGTGGGCGACCGTGAGCGTGCTATGCAAGGCAAACGGAGGGCGAGCGGCGCAGGAGCGCAGGCCGACGTGCGCGATCGCGAGCTGGCTGCGGCGATCGAGCGCGAGGACGAGGAGGACGGAGGCGGCGACGTGGGGCGGGGTTCAGCGCTCCGCTTCAAGGGCTGTGACGCGCTCGAGGCGATCATTGACCAAGTGAAGTCCAAGGACGCGCACCTGCTCGTGTTGTCCGAGACGCACTTGCACGGCCGCGCGGTCGATGACGTGGCCGATTACCTCGGCACGCGACTGGGCTGGCAGGATCTCGCCAAGGGGCGCAGTGGCGGCGCGCCTGAATATGTGCCGTGCGTCGTGCAGGCGCCGGCGGCGCGCGGTGAATGGGCGGGCGTACTGGTCGCTTTCGATCCGACAGTCTTCAAAAAGCTTGACGTGCAGATAGTCGTACCTGGACGCGTGCTGCAGATCGAGTTCCGAATGGTCGACGACTCTACGAATTTGACGCTTTTCGCATGCTACATGCCTCAAGCCAATCTCCCACGCGAAGTGCACGACAAGGCTTGGGGCAAGCTCGAGGAGGCGCTGCTCACAGTGTGCGGCGCGTACGTGATTGCGGGCGACTTGAACGCGGAGACGGCGACTCGGCTGCTGAAGGCGCACAAGATCAACCTGAGCAAGGGCGGCGTGGTGAAGAGGCCGGGCGAGACCTATTTGTTCAAGCTCATGCACGGCACAAGCTTCCTCGAATTTGATCAGCCCACGAGGGTCGGGCGCGAGGAGTACACGCACCTGCACGTGGTGAGCGCGGCCTCGAAGGACGCGGAGGGCAATCTCGTCGAGGCCGTCACGAGCAAGCACGTCATCGACCACGTTCTCGAGGGCGGCTGCGATGGACGCGTCGGAGGCGGCGAGACCTTCACGGTCAAGGTCGGATCGGAGCCAAACAAGCAGTATCACAGGGCGCTGGGCTTTGCGATCATTACGACCGACACCGAGGAGATTGTCACGAGCGCGAATCGCAAACCGAAGCTCAGCAAGATGCCGAGGGTGTCGAGCAAGCCCAAGACGATGAGCAAGACGGGCAGCGACAAGCGCGACGGGGCCAAGCTGAAGAAGCGCCTGGTCACGATGGCCAACGCGCTGCCGGATCGTTTTGAGGATGGCACGGGCGGGCTCGTCGACGATGCCGAGTTGGGCGTGGACGACTCTGACCTCGAGGAGGTGTTAGAGGGCGACGGTGATGCTGACGAGCTCATTGGTTGGGACGCGTACAAGGAAAGGGCGGCGAGCGCGAGCGAGTCGGCCATGAAGGACTGGGTGGCGGGGCGCGAGGGCGCGTGCGCCGAGGCGATGCAGCAGCTCGTTGGCCAAGGGCGGCCCATTGACGAGCGCAGCAGAGCGCTGGCGCGCGACGAGGCGGCGGCGCGCTACGCGGCGACGAACGGCACGTGCGTCGAGCATCTGATGCAGGCGTGCATGCTTGTGGCGCGCGAAGTCATCGCGGCGCCGCAGGCGGCCAAAGGGCGCAAGCAGTCGGCCGGCGAAGTGTTGCGGCGGAAGCTGGACAAGTACCTCGCGATCGAGAAGGAGGTCGAGGATCTGAAGATCACCGACATCGTCTTCGGCTACTGCGGCAAGATCAAGGGTCGCTGGAGGACGCGTGAGAGCGCGCTGACGCCCGAGCTCAAGCAGTTTTTCCTCCGCGACGCAGCGCCGCACGCGCCAGGCGAACGCAAGGCGCGCGAGCTTGTGCTCATACGGAGACGCGTCGACGAGTGCGTCAGGGAGGTCGAAGAGCATCGGCTGACTACTCGCGTCGACTATGTCAATGAGCAACTCACGATCTTGGCTGCCAGAGAGCTGGGGTACGCGCGAGCCGCTGCTGAGGTGATTCGAGCTGAGCGACGTGGGCTGATGTCCTCCAAGGACAAGGGCCCGGGCGGGACGCTGGTAGCTCTCGAAGACGAGGCGACCGGGCTGCTGCTCACTGGCGTGGCCCGCGATAAGGCCGTCGCCGCCAAGGTGCGCTCGGGCAACACGCCAAATCTCGTCTGTCTCGAATCGGCTGGTCACCTTATGGACCTGTGCCGTATCGAGCGCGGCGAGCGCAGAGGAGGCAGCACGGCGCAGGGCAGCGGCGCGGCGTTTCAGGTCGTCGAGGACGCCGAGTGCCGGCTGGGTCGGCAGCCGCGCATCGCCCGAAACCGAGAGCGCGTTGAGGCCTGTGTGCGGCCGCCGGCTGGCGACTTCGTCGTCGTTGGGAACGCGAGGTTTCCTGACGAGGCGCACGACGGCAGGGTACGGTACGACGGCAGCAGGAAGGGCATTCTGGGCAGTCCATTTCGGATGGGTCTCGACGGGCGCGACGAGAACTTGCGAGATCTCTCGTGCGAGTGCTATCGAGAGTGGCTTGAGACGGGCGGTGATGCGTACGCGATCGCGGTGGCCAAGTGTTTCCCAATCGAGTGCGTCGCGCCGGGTCACGGGCGGATCTGCAGCGCCGACATCGAGGCCGAGATCGAGTCGCTCGTCGAGATCGTCGTCGAGCTCGACAAGCGCCTCGTGCTCGAGTGCGGGTGCGCGCCGAAGCGGTGCCATCTCGCGTGCATCGCGGAAAAGTGCAACACGCTGATCCGTGCGAAGCGTGCCTTGAGATCCAAGCAGGCTGCCGATGCGCGCGATGCCGGCGGCGCGGCGGCTTGCGAGCAGTGTGGCGAGGGCGTCGTGCAGGAGGGCGGAGGCGCGGCCGATGCTGATGCGCTATTGGCGAAGGTCGTCGCTGATGCTGTCGCTCAAAAGGGCGATGTGTCAGGCTTTGTCGAGGCGGGCACGGCGGCGCAGCATCACGTCACGCGTGACGAGGAGAGCAGCGGTCAGCGGGCCGACGAGGCGACGCACGAGGGATCGCGTGGCGCTGGGCACGCCACGGAGGCCGATTCAGCAAGGGAGCGCGCTCGCGAGCGCGACGCGTGGCATGAGGAACTGCGCAGCGTCATCGGCGCCACGGGTGCTTCTGACGGCGATAAGGCGTCTGCCTTCGACTATTGGACCGGCGAGTACCAGCTCGAGTTCAACGAGAGCGGCGACCGGTGCACCGACCAGCGAGCACGGGCGCTGCTGCAACGGCTGCTCACGCCCGAGCGCGTCCTCGAGTTGACCAAGCTGGTCAAAGAGAAGCTCGCCACCGGGTTGGACGAGTTCAACTTGGTGCTCGTCAAGCAGGGCGGGCTTGAGCTCGCCAAGCTCTTCGCTGACGCGTGCGTGGAGGAGGTGGCGGTCTTTTCATTCCCGACGAGCTGGACTACCTGGCACGCGACGTTGATCCCGAAGCCGGGCAAAGATCGTTGCAAGCTCAGCGGCTGGAGGGAGATTTGGATCCAGTCGCATCTGTGGAAGCTCGTGGTCGGCGCCATCCTGCCCGAGTGCGCTGAGGTTTTTGCGCGCACGCGACCATGGTGCAACGCCGGCTTCGAGGCCGGGCGAGGCTGTCCCGAGCAGTCGGCGGCACTGCGCGCGCGGCTTGAGCTGCACATGCGGCTGCGGCAGCCACTACACGTCTACTTTCAGGACTATTCCGTCTTTTTTCCGTCGATCTCGAGGCAGCTTGTCGCCTTCATCCTGCATGAGCTGGGCGTGAGCACAGTCTCGATGCAGATTCTTCGAGAAGTCCAAGATCAAGTGATGGGAGCGTTCAAGACGGCGGGCGGTCCCACTGAGCTGGCCCCGATGCTGAGAGGCGAGCCCATCGGCGGCGTCGAATCGCCGTTGTTCTCGCTGCCTGTGGCGGCGCTCGTACAGCGCGCACTCGAGACCTACGTGCCGGGCAGCCCACTGCCGGATCGGCGCGAGCTGCGTGTCGCTGCGCTGCAGCTGTGGTATGCCGACGACGGCGCACTTGCTGACGCCGTCGAGGGCATCATCCAGACGGCGGTGGACATCATGATCTTGCTGTCGGAGGAGATCCTGGGGCTCAAGGTCGGGCACGACACGGTCGAGGCGTCCAAGTCGGCGTCGCTGTCGTGGACATGGGACAAGTCGCGCAACGAGTTCGTGCGTGGCAACGGAAACAAGTTCAAGGTGCCGTTGGGTAGCTCACGAGAGGACATCGAGCTCGCGCGTGCAATCACCTATCGATACCTGGGCATTGACTTCGACCCTGAGCTCGACGTGACCAAAGTGGAGGAGTCGTATCGCGCGCGGGCCAGCGCAATCATCACCATGATCAACAATCTTGGCGGCGGGTACTGCGACCAGCTCGCGCAGGCGGTGAATACGGTCGTACAGGGCGTTTTCATCTTCCCGGCGAGGACGATTCCTTTCACGGAGGTCGCGTCGAAGGCGCTCGACATCAAGGCGACTAAGCTGCTCTTCAACCACGGCAATCGCGCCAGGCACTCCAAGATCGTGGGTGCTTACGTCGCAGGCAAGTATGGAGGCCTCGGGCTGCGACCGGGGCGGTCGACGATGGCGGCCGGGCTGCTCGACGAGATGGCGCGCGCCTGGGGTGGCCGACGCGGCGAGCCCGCGCGTGCAGTTCGGCTCTCCTTGCAGACGGTCTTCGTGGCGAGCCTGGGCTGGGACGGGCCGTCGGCGGAGGCGCCGACCGTCTTCGACTTCATCATCAACGAGCGATGGCTACCTTGTTTCAGGAGCGAGGTCCCGATGGAGGGCGTAGCGCTGCATATGGCACGGCTGGGACTGCGGTGGCGCGGCACGGGCGTTGACGAGTGCCGGCTGGACAAGCAACGCGCGATCGAGCGAGGAGTGTTGCCAGGTCGCAAAGTGCGCCTCATCGAGCTGCTCGGCGTGACGCCCTCGCTACGCCTGCACGGGCTGGGCATCAGCAGCCTCGATGAGCTACACGCTGGTGGCGGCGAGCTGCTCAGCGCTGAACGGATCGAGGTCATCTATGCGAGGCCCGGTTGGGCGTGGAGCGACGTGGACAGAGCGCATGTCCGACGGCTGCTGCGTGAAGTCGCCGGCAACGATCGCGCAAAGGTCGCGCTCGACGACTGGAGAGAGCACGGCGCGCCGATGGGAGGCGAGATCGCGCTTATTGAGCGGATCAACGTGGGGAGACGGAGTGCGCTGCGCATGTTCTCTCGTATCGTGGGGATTATGTGGTGCAAGGACGCAGAGGGCGGCCGGCCCGACGAGCGCTCCTATGAGGTGATCTTCTGCGGCGCTCGGCTGCGCGACGCAGTATGGCTCACCCGGGCGCAAGTGCTGGAGGGCGCGGCGAGGCGCGACGCCGCCACGACTGTGTGCAGCCCTGGCGAGCCCATCGAGATCGATGAGGTGACCGCGTGGATGGACGAGGCTGACGCATCGAGGTGGGAGCCGAGCACTTTCAACCGCTTCCTGACGCGGCTTCGAGGGCCGCAAGGCGCGGCCGAGCTGCTCGCCAAGGCCAGTCGAGCGGCAGGGCTCAATCGCGACGCGGCGCAAGCTCGTGTCGAGCTCACTGACGTCCTGCTGCTGGACTACGCGGCGCTGAGAGCTAAAGGCGTGAGCGCCAAGGAGGTCAATCTTCGCGAGGATCGGATCGCTGATGAGGCGAGGAGGCACGAAGTCGAGGAGTACTCGACTGCGTGGACGATCACGTGCACGGGCGCGCTGCGACAGGCTCACACAGTCGAGGAGCGTATGGGCGCCGTTCGGGCGATGCCCGTACCGACTTACGCCGACGGTGGCGCGGTGCCTGAGTCTGACGTGCAGGTCGCTTTCGACGGGGTGGCATGGAAGGCTGCCAAGGATAACGGCAGTCTTTGGAGCGGGTGGCGCGGTCCCAATCACAAGGTCGCTGAATTCGAACGCGCGCCCGCGGCGTTCGCGTCAGCTGTCACGCGCAGTTTCTCGCGAGCGTATGAGGCCGAACGTTCGCCAGAGGGCCTGACGTGCGTGAACGCGTACGGCGGGCTGCTGCAGATTCGTATTGCGCGCGATGAGGCTGCGCTCATCGCGAGCGATCTCAATCTGGCGCTGCTGCGCGAGATCGGCAAGATCGAGATGGTCTGCAAGCAGCGCGGCCGGGGCGGCTTCAAGCTCGTGGCGGCTACTGATGGCGCTTACTGCAAGGCGAAGGCGCTCAGTGCGCGCGACGCGCTGCGGTACGAGCTGGCAAGCGATGCTGAGCGCGTGCAGCGCAAATTGCGAGCGCCTTACGAGCCGCCGCAGGTGGCTAGCGGCGTCTTTTACGGGCTGCAGGCTCCTGGGAGCGCCGTGCCGGTGGCTGAGGGCAGGCGGCTGCCGGCCGAGTTCGATAACAATCAGGCGGAGCTCGACGGCCTCATACTCGCGCTTCGTCGTCACGTGGCCTTGCTGACCGGCATCTCGGTCCACGAGGTCTTGCGGCGGCTGCTGCACGACTGCGAGTACGCCATCGGCCCGGCCGCGAGCGCTGACGAGGGTGAGGACGAGCTTGATGCTATGTCGGCCCGCGATGGCGAGGCCGACACGAGCGGCCCGAGAGAGGCGCGCGATCTGCTCATCATTATCGACAGCGAGATCATCGCCAGCTTCTTTCAGCGGGCGTGGCGCAGGGGCGACATCAAGTGGCTGCGCGGCGAGACGTACGGCCTGCGCATGGAGGAGGCGATCCTGTTACGGATCTGGCTCAGGACGCTCGGCGCCGAGGTCCACACTCTACGGTTGAGCTCTCATTGCGGCTTCATCCCGAACGTCTGGGCTGACGCGATCGCCAATGCCGCGCGGCTTTTGGACTGCGACGGCGAGCCGCCTCTCGTCGTGCGTCGCCCCTTGGCCTTTTTGTGTAAGGTCGGCGGCGACGGCAAGTCGTGGCGTGGACCGGGCGCGTCGCTACCGCGGAGCGCGTGCGGGATGGCGAGCTCATCAGCGGAGCTCGACGCGCGGACTTCTAAGGAGATTCGCGAGCTGAGCGACACTTGCGCGCTGCACAAGCTCGTCGAGAACGACGTCAAGGTGTTTCGCGCCTCACGGCAGGGTCGCGAGGCGCGCGACGAGATCGACGGGATCGTCTTTCTGCCCAGGTGCTCGCGGCACGCCCAACTCGGCGAGCAGCTTTTGGACAGCGACGCGAGCAAGCAGGCCAAGGGTCTTTTCGAGCAAGCGAGACACGAGCTGCGCAGCGTCGCCGACGGCGAGCTATCGGCTGAGCTCATCGAGGGACGGTTGTACGCTGCCCCGTTCTTTGACTACGTCGGGGTGGGGCTCGACGTGACCAAGGGCATGCAGATCTTCGACCGGCGCATTCAGACCCCGCTCTCTACGCAGAGGGGAGGCGGTTTCGGCGGGCCGCTCGAGCTCACGCGTGTGGGCATGCGGCACTTACTGCGCAACTTCACGCAGAGCGCGTTGCCCGAGCTGGGCGATGGCATCGACGACAGCGCGAGAGTCGCGGGCGAGACTCTGCCGCTGTGCAGGTGCCCGGTTTGTCGTCGGGAGTGCAGGTGCGACCTTTTTCATTTCTTCGAGTGCCCGCACGGGCTGAGCGAGGCAGCGAGGGTGGCTTGCTGCAGCGCGCTCGAGCAGCACGCGTCTATGATAGGTGCGCCGCGCGCCGGCGACGGCGAGGGCGAGGGCGACTTGCATTTGGAGCTGGCCTGGGCGAGGGTGGCCTTGCTTGCCGAGCGGCTGCCGGGTGAGCTTGGGCGGTACCGCAGGTATTTGGCCGCCAAGGCGCTCGCAGGCGCCTTTGCGTTGCCAGCGGCGTCTTCAGTGAAGGAGGCTGTCATGGACAGCCTTCGCGCCGGCGTGAGCGTGAGCACGGCAGAGGCCGATGAGGCTGACGACGGCGACGGCGACAACGGCGATACGCAGGACGAGTGGGAGGAGGCGCGCCCGCCGGGCGAGTTCGACTACGAGCAGTGCGCAGGGGCGCGGCGCGATCTGCTCAAATGGTACGTCGGGAAGGCTATCGCGCTCAACACGGTTATCATCGACCACTTGCGCATCGAGTACAGCGCGTGGGTCGAATCGTTGCGGCGTGGGCATGCAGGGCTGCGTGGCGCATACGGAAGCGACTACATGAGTCATTTCCTTGGCGGCAGGGAGCGAGTCTGCGATGAGCAGCTGCGTGGCACCTTCTTCCCGACCGACGGCAGCGTGGCCGTGCCAATGAGCCTCGCCGACTTCAAGGTTGGGCACAAGAGCGACGAGATGCGGCCGGGCCGCTTCGTGCGCATCGTGGGCGGCGAGACGATCGCGTGCACGCACGGCACCGCAGCGAGCAGGTACGAGGCGCAGGCTAGCAGGCGCGCGAGCGCCAAGGCGGCGGCGGATCTCGCAAGGGAGGAGGGCAGCTTCAGGTACGCGCGACTCGAGCAGGAGCGCGAGCTGGGCGAGCTGGTCGAG
>Ga0210243_100244_pt1 | contig 44700 bp, 29 predicted proteins | sample ChrtobMeP5a_32mM_FD_155461 | JGI IMG/M metagenome (GOLD analysis project Ga0210243, IMG submission 155461) | Chrysochromulina tobin associated microbial communities from unialgal haptophyte culture, Seattle, Washington, United States - P5a_32mM | ecosystem: Host-associated > Algae > Haptophytes >...
CGAAGGATGCGGCGGGCCTCAAGTCGATGCAGGAGAAGGAGATCAACAACGGCCGGCTGGCCATGATCGCCATCGCGGGCATGGTCGTGCAGGAGCTTGTCTCGGGCTCGAAGCTGTAAGCTCAATGCCTTAGAAGCTGCGCCAAGCCACAAGTGTGGCACGTATCACTGTGGGCGAAGATACCACACGCAAAACTGACCGCTGTTGTGATTAGTGTCACTGGTGCCCATTGGGTCGCACAGCGCAAGACACCAATGAAGATCGCGTGATGCCCATCGCGTTGCATTGCATGGAGAAACACGAATGCATGATGCATATTAGTTGCGTTGTTTTCGAGGACAAGTGTCATTTTCGAAAGACTAAAAAGATTAGACCCCCCGTGCCTGGGGTCAACGTCGAGTCCCGAATCCGACTCGCTCGTCGTTCCGGGCTGCCCGCACGTTCGTTGAAGACACATCCGTCCGCGCACATCACAATTCGGACCCAGAACGAAGTTGGCTTGTTTCTCCGCGCGGGGAGGAGGACGAAGAGCGGGTACTACTCCAAGAGCATCGAGTCGAACATCTCAGGAGACTCAGGAGCGACGTGTTCAAGTGAGCCCGCGAGCGGGACGATGCGAGAGCGTTAGGCCTCGGGTGATGATTAACACGTCCATGAGACTTTGGAAGGTGCAGCTCCGGCATCAGGAGCGTTCCCGGCCCAGCGTGCATCGCTGTTCTTCGCTGGGGGATAGGCATTTTGCTCCCGGCCATCATGTGAAAAGTCTCGAAGGTAGTGGATTGAAGCGTGCAAGTCACCAGTGCAAGTCATGAGGGGAGCCGGTCGCCCTCGGCTTTACGGCGCCTCGTCGGCGGTCATCGGGAGATCACCTTCGACTGCCCATTCCGAGAGAGAGGCATCGTACAGCGCGAGACGCCCGCAGTCCACGCCAAGGAGGACGACGAGGGCGAAGAGCAGAGTCGTTGCTGAGATTCCCCCGCCTCAGTAGGCCAGCAACAACCCATCGCCGTCGAGGGCCACGCTGGCTGCCTTGAAGGCTTCACGAATCCTTGTACTCGGGAAGAAGCATCCACTCCGGGAATCGACCACAGATGGATATGGGATGTTGACAGCACTCGTGATGTGACCACGTCGCCCGTAGCGACTGGGCTCGGCGCCGGAGAAGGTGGCAGGCTTCAGGCTGTCAATCACGGTAGCCCGGGGGCTCTGGATGGCTTCGAGGACTGCATACTTATCGACCATGGCGCCCGTGCGACATTGCCGCACGGCCAAGCCAGCAGCTCCTGGGAAGGAGGGCATCGCCACAGGCGGAGACGCGGGCGCGCCCCGCTCGACTGGACAGCCAGCAGCCGTCCAAGCGTCCAGTCCGCCATCGAGCACTGAGACGTGACCTTGGAAGCCGAAGCTGTGCAAAAGCCACCACACGCGCGTGGCCCACATCACGTGGCCGCTGCTGTACAAGACCACATGCGAGCCGTCCTTAACGCCTGCCGCAGCCATCTCGGATGCAAACTGCTCGGCATCCGGAAGCATGTTGTGGAGAAGATCGCCACGTGCATTGCGTAGCTCGGGACGCGAAAGGCGCGATCCCACGTCAAGAAAGCGAGCGCCTGGGATGCGGCCAGCCTCGAATGCCTCAACATCGGGCGACGCAGAGTTGCTGTTCCGGTCGAGCTTTTGTGTCACATCGAAGACTATGATATCCTGCTCGTCGCTCCTCCGGAAACGCGCAGCAAGCCACGCCGACGTGCAAAGGGAGCTGCGCGTGCTCACGATGAGGGCGGGCTGGACGGCGACCAGAAGCACGCCGTACATAATTACCGTTTGTTTGCCCCGCGCAGGCGGCGCAGCGTTGGACTGTGCGGCCCATCGGCTTCGGCCTTTGTGTCGTTGCGCGGCACCGACGCGTTCAGTTTAATACCGACGCGTTCACGCCTCCACGCCTCCAGTGATGGAACCGACTTTTACCGCGACAAGGCTCCCCCCGGTGTTTTTGAGCCAGTATGTACGGTACCCGGTACTGTTCGCGGGAGGCAGAATTGACTTGACTTGTCTTTACTTGTTGGGTTGCAATGGCGTGTGCGGAAAAACAGACACCACGGCAATGCCAACGCCGGCAATGCCGCCACTGCCCTCGCCTAGCATATCGCCGTCGCCGCGCCTGCTTCGCGTCGCCTTCGTTGGCTGCGGAAACATCGCCAGGTACCACGTAACCGCCGCACATGCATCCGGCCGTGTGGTCATCACTGCACTCATCGATCCAAGGGCGGAGGCTCGGGCCGCGATCGCCAACCTGCTTCCTGAAGGGGGCACCATACCGCAGTTCTCATCTCTCGCTGCAGCCATTGAAGCCGATCCGAACCGCGATCTCTTTGAAGCAGTCGACATCATGGTGCCATCATTTCTTGTCGACGGTCACGACCTGCACGAGCTCGTTGCCACCGAGGCACTCAGCGCACGGCGTTCAGTCCTGCTTGAGAAGCCAGTCACCGTGACCCCCGAGGCCGCCGAGCGGCTGGCCATTGTTCACTCCCAGAAGGCAGCCGACTGCGTCTTAGCTATCGCTGAGAATGCGCAGTTCTGGCCAGAGGTCCTCGCGGCTCTGGACAGTTTGAAGCGAGGCGAGATTGGGGAGCTTCTCTCCGTGCATGCCAAGTTTTGGGAGAGTGCCACGGGCGAGTGGGCTGGCGACTACGCCGAAGGCAGCTGGCGCTGCGATCCGACCAAGCTGCCCGCAGCCAGCTTCACGTACGACGGTGCGAGCCATTGGATCCGCCCCTTGCGAATGTGGTTGGGCGAGGTCACACGGGTGGTCGGCTGCTGCGGAAAGGCTCTAAGTCACATGGCTGGCGTGTCGATGTCACAGCATCTGCTGCTCTTCGCCTCGGGCAAGGTCGCCGTCTTCGAGAGCATGCTCGCTCCACGCGGCATCTCTGACCAGCCCTTCTTCCGCTTGCAGGGCACGCTCGGAGAACTCGTCCTCGATGGTTTTGAAGGCGGCTGCACCCTTCACACACTAGATGAGTCGGGCGCCAAGGTAGCTCGTCTCCTTTGCAAGAAAGGGTGGCACGCTGGGTATGCGGGAGAGTATCACGACTTTGCCGCCGCAGTTCTCGACGGCACTCCCACTGCTGGCCCGCTAGCCGAAGCGATCGCGGACCTGCGCGTGGTGCGTGCACTCGTCGAAGGCCAGAGCGGCACTGGCGGCTGGGTAGATGTCGGTTCGGTTAGATGAGACTGAGAGCTCCGTCGCGCTGCGAGGTCATTTGTTTCGAGAGGATGGGCTAGGGTTAATCAGACCAAATTAATTCTCTTTTCTCTGGTTCACTATACCCGGACAGAGCCGAGCTCGGAGCTGTTGCCCTGTTCTTTGTCGTTCCGCGCTATAATAGCACACCAATCGCTATCGAACTCATTACCCACCGGTGGGCGGTATTGCGCATTGCCCGAACTCATCACGCACCCCAGCCTCAAACCTCGCCTCCCTTGCTAGCTCTAGACCGCCTCACCTGGTGGTGACCTTGACGCCCTTCCAGAAGGCCACGTACCCGGCGATGTTTTTCGCGGCATCCTTGGGTGCGGCATAAAACCAGGCGGCGTCATAGTTCTCGTCGCCGCCGGCGACGATGTTATAATACGATGCCTCGCCCTTCCAGCCACAAAAGGTCTTTTTCGACGAGGGCGTGAACATTTCCTTTTTGATTGTGTCGGGTGGGAAGTATTGGTTCCCCTCAACCTCAATGGTCGCATCGCTCTCCGCGACGACCGCGCCGTTCCAGATCGCCTTGTAGCCCATGATAGCAATAGCTCGGCGGCCGACAGTTTCAGAGCATATGGATGCGGCGGAAGTGCTGAGCGGCGCGGGCGCTACGAAGACAAGTGGCAGCAAGATGATTGCGTACATTGTGAAATGGCGGTTTCACGGCCGCCTAGTCGGACTTGCCCTGTGGAAGGGCACGCAGGAAAGGTGTTGCGGAGGGGCGTGGGCCTCCATAGAATAGATTCGGGGTTCGTTCAGGTAGTCGTGGGGTGTGGGTGAGCGGGGTATGGCACATGTATCCATTTAATAGAATTGCGGGCGCATGGAAGTCTTCGACATGTGGCACTTTCAAGGGATTCTGCGTAGCGCCTTGTTAGCACATGTCGGCGGCGGCTTCAACGACCTCGGGAGTCGAGCCGAAATTAAAAGGCAATCAGGAGCTCGAACCTGAAGTTCGCGGAAAAATGCTTGTGGCGATTGCTTCTGCGTTGCTGACTGTCGGCTTCACTGTGAAGCCACCTCTCCGTTGCGTGCCGCATGCTCGTGCGCTGTCGACGCGCATGCAAGCGGGTCCCGTCGAAGTCACGGAGAAGTGGGTCACCACCGCTTCGGGATTGAAATACCTGGACGTCACGGTCGGAGACGGCCAGTCTCTGAACAAGGGCGATGTCGTCAAGGTCGAGTACACCGGCTGGGTGGAGTCCAGCGGCAAGCAGTTCGACTCATCGGTGGGTCGCGCGCCGATTGCGTTCGCGATCGGTACGGGTCGCGTCATTCCAGGGTGGGACGAGGGAGTGATGGGAATGAAGGTCGGTGGCCAGCGGAAGCTCTCGATCCCGTCCAAGCTTGGGTACGGCGAGATGGGCGTCGGCGCCATCCCGCCGAATGCTGATCTGCAATTTGATTGCAAGCTCGTGGCGGTCGAGACAGGGGCAGCAGGCTTAATCGCCACTTTCCCGGGTGGCGTCACCAACTTGATCCTCGCAACTATTCTCGCTCTGAGCTTCATCCCATATTTCCTTCCGAAGGAAATGGTGCCCGACTTTTGGAAGTGAAGCTCGGCAGGGCTGGGCCGACCACGAGGTGCAGAGCGCATATATAGTCGAATTTCGGCTCTACGGTATTAAAATAGCCCCCGTCTCTCTAGACTCCACGCTGGCACGCACCGGCGTCGACCGGCGGGGGCCCCGGGGACCGGGCCCAGCCCGCGCCCATGCCCGCGCCCCGCCCCTCCAACGGGCGGCCCCCTGGCCGCCCGCGCTGCCCCCCGCCCCCCGGCGCGCGCGCGCCGCGGCCGCCCGGGCCGCGCCAACGTACGCCAACGCCCAACGGCGGCGCACGGTCGTCGTCGCGGGACGGCTTAGGGCTTAGGGACGGCCGGTCGCCCCGCCGGGAGCCACGACGACGCGTCCGCGACGCCCGCGACGCCCGCCGGGCGGGTCAGTATTGCTGTATGAGCGTCGTCTGTTTTTGTACTTGTTTTTTTCAGGGGCGAAAAAGCAGATATCATTAACCTCGCGCCAAAGTTGTGCTCGTCTTGAACGCCAAGCTCGCCTTTTGAAGGTCCACTGCTCAGTCCACTGCAGTGGGAGTTCAGTTAACAGACAACCTAACAGAAGCATACTGAACTGAACTGAACTGAACTGAACACAGTGGGAAAAGGCGAAAAACAAGCACGACTTTATGCGCTCGCGCGCTCGCAAAGCACATCATGAGCCTGTCGAGCACGACAATCGTGTTCTGGGCGAAGAAGGCCAAACACATTGAGCAAATACGCGTGCGAGCGCGAGACGGAGAGGAGGTCACGCTGTCTCACGAAGGAGCGGCCGCCACGCGAGCACTGTGCCTCATCTGCCTCGAGGAGGTCAGCACGCTCCGCGGGCTCGCCTGCCCCGAGGGCCACCTAATCTGCTCGGCATGCCTTCAAAGGTACATCTGCAGCCTCGCTGGCTCGGCAAAGTTGCGCAGCTCGAATGGCGCCCTCGACTGCCTCGGCGCCCACCAGCAGGCGTTCTCCTTTGGCCGCAGCATGGTCGAGCCCCTCCTCTTTGGAGATGCGCTGCGGCTCTACCTCGAGGCGATGGAGACGCCGGAGACGACGGAGACGCCGGGCGAGGGAGAAGTGCAGTGCACCCCCGAGTCGATACAGCCAGAGCTCCACGAGGCCCTGAACCTCGGCTGCCCATCTTGCGAGGTGTTCTGCGACCCGGATCCAGACGGATGCATCGCGATGAAATGCAGCAGCTGCGACGTGGCGTTCTGCTGGCTGTGCTTTCAGCTCTGTGGCCGCGATGCGCACCCTCACTGCCGCGAGGTGCACGGTGGATTCTTTCCGCCGAGAACCGTCGTGAACCAATGGCATCGGCGGCTCCGATGGCGCCAGGTCGACAGGGTAGTGCAGCGCGCGTTTGGGGAGCGCCCGGCGCCGAAGCTCGCGGTGGTGATCGCTTCAAAGCGAAAGGAGGCCTGGCGGGAGGAGGCCTTGCGCCTCTGTGCGGGGAATCTCGCCGACAGCGAGATTCGGCTGTGGCCCTTCCCGACCGTGGAGCCGTCAGTGGGAGGCATGCTCGAAGTTGTACCGCACGTGCAAGCGGCGCAGTTTGGGCGGATCGACGAGCTTCGAGCGCTCCTCGACAATATGCCGGAGCTTATCGACCAGGCCAACGACCGCGGCATGACTGCGCTCATGGCCGCGGCGCACGGAGGGCACGCTGCAGTCGTCACAATGCTCCTCGAGCGCGGGGCGGACGTTACCTGCCGGGACGATCGTGGGGTGAGCGCTCTGGACTATGCGATCAGGGAGAACAAGCTGGAGGTGGCGCGGGCGCTCCTCGACAACACGCCGGAGCTTATCGACCAGGCCAACGACCGCGGCATGACTGCGCTCATGGCCGCGGCGCACGGAGGGCACGCTGCAGTCGTCACAATGCTCCTCGAGCGCGGGGCGGACGTTACCTGCCGGGATGATCGTGGGGTGAGCGCACTGGACTATGTGATCAAGAAGGGGCTCAACATTGAGTCGGCCACGATGCTTGCCAAGATCGGCGCGGAGAAGGGTATCATGCTCTCGGGCATGACGCGCGACCAGACGGAGGCCGACTTCTCGAACGGGAACCTCCGACCCGCCGACACAATCCTGATCGGGTCGGACCTGAAGTTGATGGCGGTGGTGACCGTCCTGGAGTTGTGCGGGAACAAGATCGGTGCGGAGGGAGCCATCGCGATCGCGGAGGCGCTGAAGGTCAACGCGGTCTTGACCTTCTTGGACTTGGACCGCAACAGTATCGGCGGCGACGGTGCCAAGGCGATCGCGGAGGCACTGAAGGTCAACGCGGCTCTGACCATCCTGGACTTGGTCAACAACCAGATCAGCGTTGACGGTGCCAAGGCGATCGCGGAGGCGCTGAAGGTCAACGCGGCCCTGGCCGAGCTGCGCCTCGATCACAACGACATCGGGGAAGAGGGTGCAAGTGCGATCGCAGAGGCGCTGAAGGTCAACGCGGTGGTGACCACCCTGGGCTTGAGCTCCAACAGAATCGGTCCAGAGGGAGCCATCGCGATCGCGGAGGCGCTGAAGGTCAACGCGGTGGTGACCACCCTCTCCCTCCGGAACAACACCATCGGGGATGAGGGTGCCAAGGCGATCGCGGAGGCGCTGAAGGTCAACGCGGTCCTGACCAAGCTGTGGCTTGGTGGCAATATCATGGGAGATGCAGGGATACAAGCAGTGCGAGACGCGGTGAAGGACCGGAGTGGATTTGTGTTGGAGCTGTAGAAAATGATTGTTCGAGCACTGAGAGCATGTGTGGATGCTGCTGTGGATGCTGCTGTGGATGCTTCTGTGAAGTTTTTGGAAGCTCAAGCGAACAACGGCTGTCAGACCGTCTATCATACTCGAAATACCTAACCCCATAAAGCTCTAAGAGCCGGATGAGGGATGTCGAACGATCAACCCTATCGATCACGCTCCCTTAGTCTTGGCAGACGTGCTGGCACCCTTCTTGAGCTGCCCTGATGACCCCGCCGCCTGCGAGGGCGCCTCTGCTGGAATGCCGAGAACGTCGAGGAGCTTGTGCGCGGTGCACTCGGCCGAAGAATCGAGCTCGCCCACGATCCTACGGCTGTGTGCGGACGAGTCTTCGTTGATGGGCGGTAGGCCGTGCGCGCCGTGACCCGTCGCGCCGATGGCGCCGCCGGAGTCGAGCACCGCCAGACAAAGCGCATGCAGCTCCCGGCAAAATCGGGAGGGCGACGGGCCCTTCAGGTCAACCTCGCGCAGCTGCTTGAGTGCATGTGCACCGCCCGGGATAAAGATCACCTTGGGCAGATACTCCGGCTTCGTGAAGCAGCTCGGCAACGATGCCGTCGTAATGGCCGCATTGATCACTTTCATCCACGTCGGGTCCATCCGCTTCGCCGCTGCCTGGGCGACTTTACTCTGGAGGGACTCGCCATCAGGATCGGTGCGCCCGCCCTCGAACGTAGTGAGCCTGAAGCCCATGCCTGCACGCTCAAATACGGCCGCGGCCGCAGCCGCGGCAGGTACATCAAACTGAGGCCAGCTGAGGACGATGAGCGGCTCTCGCTTGGTGGCACGCCTTCGCACTCGTCCATCACAAAACAGCAAGTACAGCCCATATAGAACGACACCGATGGCTGCGACGCCTGCGAAGACCACAACTGCAACGACGGGACTTGTGAGGTATGTTTGCTCTGGGAGACTGCGCAACTTCATTGTGTGGTCGCACAAAGAGACCACACCGGCGGACACCGCGTTGCCGCGAGGAGTCGGCCGCCTCGAGAGTCGCGCGATAAAGTGGGCTTTCTTGTTAACAGTGAAACAGGACACAGTGAAGAGAAGTTCACATTCAAGTTCACACGAAGAGTCGTGTGGCAGAAAGTCACACGAGGTGATCTTCACGAGAGTTCCACAGATTCTGGTAGTTTCGAGGATCGATTCCGCAACCGAAATCGCGTCTTCCAGCTGATCATTCACAACACCCCTCGATTTGTCGCCTCGCAGCTCAGCATGCTGCTACATCGAGCGCTCGCCTCGGGCCTCCGGCCCATCATTTTCTTCTCTCCGGCCCATCAAAGAAACCGCGCGCTCGCCGCCTTTGCTGGCCCACGGCAGCACGCCATAGAGCAGCGGCTGCAGTCCGTCTTCGAGCCGACGTATCTCGAGGTGATCAACGAGTCACACGGCCGCAAGGAGGACGAGTCGCACTTCAAAGTGGTGGTCGTGTCGGAGCGTTTTGCTGGCCAACGGCTGCTCGCGCGCCATCGCGCGGTGAACGCTGCACTCTGCGACCCGCAAGGGGTGCTGCCCTTTCACTCGCTCTCCGTGGCGACCGCCAAGACGCCACAAGAATGGCAAGATAGCAACGCCGTGCCTGCGAGCCCGAAGTGCGCTGGTGGCGACGGGCGAGGCATGAAGCTATGAAGCTTTCAAGGCGTGCTGCGGACGGACGAGTAAGTTGTATGAAATGATGATATATCACGGAAGCGTACGATCACGCGGCGGTAACGTTTCGCAAACTACGCGACACGACACACGGGGTCAGGCCCGGGTCACGCGCCCGCTGCGTGCGGCTCTCGCGTCTCGGTGGCTCGTGCCAACAAACCCGACGGTCTACAGAGCTACACACGCGCCACACGGACACCCAGCAGCAGCAACCACCACAGACATTCGGATTACGGCGGTTGGTATTGATTTGCGTAGCATTGGAGACGTCGGGTGCTGAACTTGGAAGGTAGTCCGTTCTGAACGCTGAGGGGAGCTTAGTGCACTGCGAAGACGATCGTTATTACTGCTGGCTGCAGCCGATGGATGGAGGGTCCCTTGGGCGCACGACGGATGGGGCACGGGCGGAGGAGGTCGAGGATGCCGAGGTCAGCTCGGGCTGTGCGAGCATCGCATCGAGCGCCTCGAGGCTCTTGATGCGTCCCTCATCCGCAAAGACGCGCATGAACTCATCCATCTCAATCCCCTTCGAGTCGTCGACATCAAAGCGCTGGAAGACCCTCTCGAACGCTTCTCTTGTGCCGTCCTCCTGCCGAATGTGCTGTGGAAGCCCGAGCAGTGCGCGCACCTGTGGGGAGAGGGGAGGGCGCCGTGGTGAGCACTTGCATGCAGCCGCGAGTCGTCCGAGGAGCAATGCGCGCACCTCGGCGTCGGTGCGACAGGCGATGATGACCTCAGCCCGCGAGAGATGTCCGTCGCCGTTGGTGTCGATGCGCCGAAATGCCGCCGCGACCATCTGCGCTCGGCGTGTCGGCGACGCTGAGGTGTCCTTGGCGCTCACGGCGGCGCTGCTCACGACGGCGCTGCTCACGACGGCGCGGTTCACGACGGCGCTGCTTAGCTGCTGCGCCGATAGGGCGTTGCGCTCCTTGCCTGCCCGTGCATCGTCGCCGAGCCGCAGGAGCGCAGTGAGGCATCCGCTCGGCTGCGCATGCGCGAGCGCGAGGCAGCGGCAATAGAGCTCGCACGTGGCCCTTTCGCCCATGTCGAGAATCACCTGCTGCTGCTGCTGCTGCTGCTGCTGCTGCTGCTGCTGCGGCTGCGGCTGCTGCTGCGGCACGAGCGACGCCGCCTCTCGCACGAGCAAGTGCACGCGGCTCCCCTCGGGCCACAGCCCCGCGATGCTCGAGAGCTCGATCGTGCCTGTGCTCATGCCCAACCTCGTCGCGAGGCTCGTCGCGTCGTCTTGGGCATCCGCGGCGCGCCGTGTCCACATGAGCGCGAGTGCTGCAGGGGGTGGTGGAGGAGGTGGTGGCGGAGGTGGCGGCGGCGGCAGCGGCGGCGGTGGCGAGCGAGGCGGCGAGCCTACCGCCGATGCGCTGGCCAAGCGAAGCCCACGAGGCAGGCCACCCCCATGCCCCAATACCGCCGCGCCGCCGCCGCCGCCCTTTCGCATGGCACTGCACGATGTGGCAGGCGTGGCGGCGGCCGGGGGAGCAGCATGCCCCGCAGCGCCGGCACTTCCGCCGCCGGCTACGGTGACGAGAGCGACAGTGATGGGGATGGGCGCCGTCTCGGGCGCGAGGTGCAGCATGCAGCGATGCGGCATCGAGAGGAAGGCGGCCGCAAGCTGGCTGCGCTCCGACACGTCGCCGGCGCTCGGCGCGGCGCTCGGCACGGCGCTCGCCGGCGGGAGTGACGGCGGCAGGGTGGCAGGGGCGGCTGCGGCGCCCACAGCGACGACCGTTGAGGCAAGGTAGTGCGGCGGGTGTGCTGACGGCGCCGGCGGTGCCGCCGGTGGCGGCGCGCGCGGATGCATGACAGGGGGGATGGGATCGAATAGAGAGGGTGGCGAAATAGCACTGTACTGGGCGGCATGGAGCGCGAGCAGTTGGCTCGCGGAGGGGAGAGCTTGTGTGGGGGCGGGGTGGGGTGTGAGGCCGCTCGGGGGGAGAGGCGAGCGCGGGTCGGGACCCCGACTCGCAGTCCACGGCCACGGTCCTTTGTCTTTGGATGGCTCCGATGGATGCGCGGTGCGAGGGGATGCCCACGGCGACGCCACGTTCACGTTCACAGCCGACGGCTCCGATGGATGCGAGGTGCGAGGGGACGCCCACGGCGACGCCTCGTTCACGTTCACAGCCGACGCCTCGAGAGAAGAGCCGGTGCCGTGGGAGGCGGCGAGGGAGCCGTTGAGATCACCGTTGAGGGAGGCGTTGAGTGAGGTTTGATGGAACGAGGGGTCGACTGAGGCGACGAGGGAAGCGGCGGCGAGCGAGGCGTCCAGGGAGGCGTTGAGCAAAGGTTTGATGGAGGGGAAGAGGGAAGCGTGCAGGGACGGGTTGAGAGAGGCGTTGAGGGAGGTGGCGAGCGAGGCGTCCAGCGACTTGGTGATGGCGCGCGAACGAGAGGGAGAGTCCGTCGGCCGTGCAGCGGCGGTGAACGCCGTCTGCCCCGGATGCGAGATGGCGGGACGCAGCCCCTTGCTCCACGACGACGCAACCTCGGCTGTCGAGGGCTCCCATTGCGCCTCCATCTGGCGACGAGGAGAGAGTAACGGCCCCGTCACGGCCCTGGGCAGATCGCCGAGATCGCGTCGATCCATCGCCGACGAGCTGCCGCTGCCCATCGCGCCGTGGTGGGCACCGGTCGTCGAGCCCATCGAGGCGCCGTGGTGGGCACCGACCGTCGAGCCCATGCCGGCGTCGCGGGGCCTGTCATAGGCTGTCGTCGGAAAGGGAGGGTCGCGGACGGAATTCCCCCACGGAGCGCCGGGACGGGCGCTCCACCTGCTCGAAGTGACGAGCGAGGGTCCGAGCAGCGACGTCGGCATCTGGATCTGCTGCAGCTGCTGGAACTCGGCCTGCAACTGCTGTATCTGCTGCTGCTGCTGCTGCTGCAGCTGCTGCCTCTGGCGCTGCTGCTGCTGCTCCAGCTGCTGCCGTTGCCGTTGCTGGAGCTGCTGGAGGGCGAGCTGCTCGCGCTGCTGGATCTTCTGGGGCTGCTGCTGGAGCTGGAGCAGCTGCTGCAGCTGCTGCTGCTGGAGCTGCTGGCGCTGCTGCTGCTGTTGGAGCTCTAGCTCCAGCTGCTGCTGCTGGTGCAGTCCCAGCAGCTGCTCCTCGAGCTGCTGCGGCTGCGGCTGGTGCGGCGGCGGCTGGTGCTCAAAGTGAAGGTCGTGCGGCTGTCGCTCGAGGGACGCTCCTTGTAGGCGCCCCAGCTCCTCGAGCTCCTGCCGCCGCCGCTCCCACGCGCCCGCCACCACGCGCCCACGAGAGGCCGCCGAGGCGGGCGCAGCGGCGGCGCGAGGCGGCGACGACGGGATCACTTGCGGATGGGGCACGTGCTCACTACAGCGCGGAGGCGAGTGCTCACTACAGCGCGGTGGCGAGTGGATCACTTGCGGACGGGACGGCGCGCTGTAGTGAGCACTTGCTCCTGGCGCGCTGGCGATGGCCGCCGCCTCCTCGGGAGCAAGTCCGAGGATGGCGGACAGGTTGCGCGGCGCGAGCCGTGACGGCTGTGGCTGCGGTGTTGTCCCTGACGGAGCCGCCGCTAGCGGACGGCTCCATCCCCGAGCCGCTGGAGCCGCCGCTGGAGCCGCTGGAGCCGCTGGGCTCGTGCACACGGGCGCCGTTCTGAGCGCACTCGAGGTGCCCTCTTGCAAGAACGCCTCGACGTCAGCCAACAGAGCCTCCGCGGTCGTCGGGTTCGTCGGGTTCGTCAGCGCATCCTCCTTTTGGAACGAGGCGCTGCAAGAGGCAGCACTGAGGGACGAGGCAGACGCGGCGGCGGCCGGCAATGCCACCGGCGGTGCGCCAACGACCGGTTGCGGATCGATACCATCGGGACGGGATGTAGGCGCGGCGGACGCCGGGCCATTGGCCGCCACATCGGCCGCCACGGGCGCGCAGCCCTCGCTCACTGAGCCCCCAGCCGAGGCCGCCGCGGCCGCCGCGGCCGCCGCGGCCGCCGCGGCCGCCGCGGCCGCCGACGGACCGCCGACGGGTCGCACCGGCCCATCACGCGTCCCGTCACAGAAGCTCAGGAGGCGACCACTCTCGCCGCCGCGCCGTCCCTCCGTGCGCCATACCGGGCGGCTCGCCGCCGAGACGCCCGCCTCGAAGCGCTGGTACGCGGCGGAGAGGATGATCGCGAGCAGCTCTGCCTCGAGCGCCGGCCCGCCCGCCGGCCCGCCGCTGGGCGCCGTGATGGGCAGTCCGCCGCCGCCGCCGCCGCCGCCGCCCGCTCCGTCGCTGCCGCCGCCAACGGCAGGTGTGCTGGAGAGACCCTTGTGGAGCGCCGTGTCGAGCGACGGGCCCGTCCACCACGAGCCTCCGTTGGTGAGCTCGGCAAAGGGGGTCAGGCCGCTGGGCGGCAGGGAGAGCCCGCGTGGCGCCGTTGGCGTCGGCGCCTTCGATGCTTGGAGTAGCTCGGCGGCAGAGCACGGGGTTAACCTCTCGCCCTCGAGAACTGCAAAGACCGCCTGCAGCGAGCGCTGCCGCTCGGCCTCGGTGCGTGGGCGCCAGTAGACTGCACCGTCGAGGTCGCACCGCTTTTCTGGCAGGCACTCGTGCAGCATGATCGCGAGCGCCGCGCCTGAGCGCAGGTCGTTGCCAAGGGTGGCGTGCGGCGGCGTCAGCGTGGACGAGAGCAAGCCCAGCTGGTAGGGTGCGAGGCGCTCCTCGAGCCAGCGCGTGGCCGGGCCGACGCGCGCGCGCGCCGGCCGCACCACGAGGATGCTATACAGTTGGTCGATGAAGCGCAGCACCAGGTCGCGCGGGCAAGCATCTAGCAGCTGCGAGGCCGAGCACATCGCCGATGCCTCCGGCGAAAGGCTCCACACGAATGCGAGGGCCGCCTCGAGATTTGAAAGCACGGTGGCGCGAGTCACTGGACGGCCGAAGCGAACGAGTCGCACGCCCGGCCTCTGCCGCTCCAGCACGTGGCACAGCGTAAGGCCGTCAGCGAACACCCGGTGAAGTTCGCAGCCCTCGACCGGCCGTGAAAGGACGGTATTGATCCACGAGCGCAGCACGAAAATCGGACGCCGGTTTGGTACATCGGAGAGGGTTACACCGGGCGGCGGCATGTGCGTACGTGAACGGGCTCCAGGCCCAGGGGTCTGGTGTCGGTGGTGTCGGTACCGATTGATCCGACTCGAGCTTCTCCGCACCCCTGTTCAAGCGCTCTCGCGAAACTTCCAAGACGGCGCTATTCGACGTCCTATATGCTATATGCGTGCGGTCGGCCGAGCTATGAGCGTTACCGCCACGCGGCGAAAGGTAATCGAACGCTTCGGCGTGTCCATGTTTTCCTCGATCCAACAATTGACGACGAAACGACCGCCGCACCGCGGAACCATGAACGGTCTTCGTCGCTCCCCCGCCGGGGAGCACAAGGCTGCGCAGCTGAACGGAAGCGACAAAGTGACCGGCGGCCCTTCGCCACTTTCGGCATATGAAGCCGCATCGAGCGAGGCTTTTGAAGCGGCCGTCGACCAACTCTTGGCGCTCTTGCAGCCGCTGCCGTTTGCTGACTCGTCTGAACGCCAGAGGACCGAGGCAGGCGTGCGAGCGGCGTTCGCCAACGCGGAGTATAGCACGATGCAAGCGGCGGAAGCACTGTGGTCGGAAGCGCAGCGTGACTTGAACGGCAAGCTCAAGGCGCAGACCTTGCAGATGAACCTGAAGCTCGAGCGTGCTCGCACGGCTTCGAAGGTTGAGAAGCAGCAGGTCGCGGTCGTGCTGGCGGAGGAGCACACGAAAGCCAGGGAAGAGGAGGAGCGTCAGCGGCTCGAGAGGGAGAGGACGGGTGGCAACCCGCGGCTCACCGAGGCGCACCAACAGATCAACGACCTCACGCTCGAGCTTGAGGCCCTCCGGTCTGCCAAAAAGGAGCTCGAGACAACTCTTAGCCAAATGGAGCTGAGCGTGTACCAGGCGCAAGTGAAGGCCAATCGGCTCGAGCAGTCGAACAAATCGCTGCTCGAGGACAACAATGCGTGGATGGCCGACGGCAAGGAGGCCAAGGCGGCGCTCGGACAGGTACAGGCGGCTCTCGACGCTGTGTCAGGAGACAGAGAGCGCATGATGGCGAGGATCTCAGAGCTCGTGCAGCAGCGGGACGAGCTCTCGGCATCACTGAAGGCCGCAACGGCCGACCTCGAGGGTGCGAGTGCCGCGCAGGCTGAGGCGGTGCGACTGGCCGTCGCGTCTGCGACTGCGCGGCTAGCTTCCACAGAAGCGGAGTTACGCGCCAATGAAGCGGACTTGCATGCCCTGCGCTCGTCTCTCGCTGATGATGGGGGCAATCAAGCCCTCAAGCTTCTCGAATTGCGCCGGGAGGCCGAGGAGCATCAGCGGCAGCTCAAGCAGGCCGCGAGCGTTGCCGCCGTGCAGCACGAGCAAAGCGCGCTCTTGAGCGCTCGATTGGTCGAGCTCACCACGGCGCTCGACGAGGCGCTGGAGCGCGAGCGCCGTATCGAGCACGCACGCGAGCAGGCTGAGCAGTCGTGGGCAGCGCGCGTGTTGCAGGCGGAGCAGCAGCTGGGCGTCGCGCAGGTCGAGCTCGATGCGGTCCGCGAGGTGGCGCATCAATTCTCTTCTGCCGACGTTGGGGTCAATCATTGGAGGGCGGAGGCGGAGCGGCGGCAGCAGACGATCAACATGGTGGAGGCGGCGCTTGCGACGGCGCGCGCGAAGCTCGAGATGGTTCAGAACAAGCCGCTAGGCGAGCAAGTGCACGAGCTCATCGAACGCTACCGTAGGGCTGAGCGCACCCTCGATGCAGCGCGCCTCGAGCTGGCACGAACCTCGCGGGCGATGGAGTATGCGTTCTCGGAGCTCGAGTTTGTCTTGGAGGCGGCCGACTCGCGCGTACGGCAGGTGCGCGAGCGCGCCAAGCAGCAGAAGGCGCAGCTTGTGCGCACAGCACTCGAGTCAATCACACAGCTTCGCTCGTACTTGACAGAGGCCATGAGTGGCCTCAGGGGGCCACCGCTGCAAGGAAAGCAGGGCAACCAAATGCCGTTGCAAGTGGCCGACCGAACGGACGAGAGGCTCGAATTTCGTCAATGGCGCCACCGCTGGGGGACCACCTTTCGCCGCGATGCTGGCGACTTGCTGTCCGAGAGCGGATTTGGTGCGCCACCGCTACCGGTACAGGGCTCCGAGGCTACCGGTACAGGTCCCCGAGGCTCGCCCAAAACGGGCGGCGCTCTGGGTGGCGGTGTCTCTCAGATTGTCCTCAAGAAGCACGCACCCGGCGTTGCGTGCGCCGAGCAGCATGGCGCTGTGCCGGGCACCCCGCAGCCCCCACGCCATCCACGCCCGGGAGGGCGCGCCATCCCACGAAGTGCCCCTGGAGCACGCAGTGTCGCGCTCAGTGTCGCGCCTCCCGGAGGCACTGCCATACCCCTTTCCTTCGCGTCGCCGGCCCAGGCTCGCTCCCCGAGGCAGCCTTCGACGGCGCATGCACTCGAAGAGCCGTTTGGATCTTGGCCTACCAATGGGGCGCCCGCGACGGCGCCGTGGCAGCATCAGCAGCACCGGTTGGCTCAGCAGCAGCAGCAGCTCGGCCGTCTCGAGGAGCAGGAGCAGCAGCTGCAGCTCGAGCAGCAGCTCGAGCAGCTCCAGCAGCGCCTCGTGAAGCAGCAGCTCGATGACTTCCATCAAAGCAAGGCAGCAGCGGCAGCTGCGCAACCGACCGCCTTGCCACATTCACTCCACTATCTCCTACCCGGGGGCGAGCGGTTTACCTATAGGGGAGTGGCTCTTGAGTCGCGACCGGTGCTGGCACGAGCGAACACTCCCGAGCTGGAGACACCTCACACGCACATGCACGTTCCTGGCCCGGCGCCTCCGAGTTCGCCGGAAAGCGTGCCCGTTGGCGAGACTCCACAACCCACGGGTTGAGGGAACGTTCTACGTTCTTGTGAAACTTGTGAGTTTTGTCGTTGGCTTAAGCTCTCAACGCCGACGAAGGACGAACCGCTACACCAATCATGGTAATTGAACTTGTATCGGTCGTTGCATTCTTGGCCGTTTAGGTTTCCGGCGGTTGGCTTTTAGCGGGTATCCCAGCCGACCGACCGCGAACCGGTCACCCGGACACCTTCCCGCGGCCGAACGGCAAAACCGCACTACCGCAGTGGTGTCGCGAATGCGCAGCACGGCCCGATGAGCCGGAGGGTGCCCGGTCGGCCGGACCCGGGGCGCGGGTCGCTGAGTGCCTACGTTTGCCCCCGCGCGTTCAATCAAGGGACCCGCGAGGTTTTACATGATTGTGAGCACCCTTGGTGAGCACCGAAGACGATTGACGATATTACCCTGCTTACCCTGCAGCAGATTCGGCATTCGAGTGTACCATGGAGAGATAACGGAGAGACTGATCGACGATCTGCGACTCTTTTCATCGTAGAGACACCCGGCGTGGTCGCAAAAGTTCTCACGAGGTCCAAAAAAGGTAAGGCGCCGTCGTGCCGCACCGCGTAAAGAAGGCGCAGCGCATCCGATCCGCATTCGTAAACCAGGACCCGTCGGCGGGGCCCGACGCTTGCCCTTCGTTCCGTCTCCAGCATGGGGAATGCGCAGGGGGCGGAGTGCTGCGCGACGCGCAAGTTTGAGCCCGAGTTCGCTGCCAAAAGCACCGCTTACTCCTCGGCCCTCGGCAAAGCCGTTCGGCTCAAGCCGCAGCTGGACACCAAAATCACGGATCTCGTAGGCACGTGGAAGGTGGAAGCGGAGGAGGGCTCGCTCGACGAGTATCTTTCATTGATAGGCGTGCCGTGGGTCTTCCGCAAGATGGTGGTGCGGCCGATCAGCAAGCAGCCCCTCCAGACATGGAGCATGCAGCAGGGCGTGATGGTTACGGGCTACATGGAGCGCGGCGACGTGCCCGACGAGTGGCCACTTGTGCGCGACGAGGTGTGGAGGAATCCGATCACGACGCAGCTGACGAAGCGTTCCATCGTCTTCCAGGATGGCGTCCTTTCGCAGACCTCGCACGGCTGGGTCGATGGCCACGTGGCCGAGACGTGCTTTTTCGTGGTCGACGTGAGCCGCGCGCCTGCGCGCGCGCGCCCTGGCCACCCCTGCGTGCACACAGATCAAGGCTCGCCGCAGGACCGTGCCCGCTCAGCCGTGCACATCTGCCCCGTCTTCGTTCCCTGCTCGTAGGACAATATGATTGAGCAGTGCTACATCGACGGCAGGCTCATGTACGGTAAGCGGTCGACCCGGGTCAGCTTCTGAGCCTCTCGCCGAGGCAAGCGGACGAAGGGATGCAGCGGTTATGCTGAGGTGGCCGCTGCGGTGCGGGGCGCTCGCCCGTCGCCGCTGCTTGTGGCATCATCGGACTGACGCTCGGATCGCATCGCACATCGGTCGACGAGCCATCATTCAACTGTGCAAGTATACATGTGCGCGCCATGCCACAGTACATGGAGTGAAGGAGACGGCGATGTGCCTCTTGATCCTCTGAGATGTGCTTTCGAATAGAGGAGTGCACTGTGCAGTTTGTGTGTGTGTGAATATTCAATATTGAAAACAGGACCACACTTTGTGTGTGAGTCGGAATCGAGATCAAGTGTCAACCTTCAACCTTTTACTCTGGACGTGAGACGACGAGGCGGACGCGGGACTCCAGAACGCCCTAACCACCCGTGAACATGCGTGAACGTGAACGTGATGGTACTACCGTAGAGTAGCCCAAAAACGCGCTAGCTTTTGGGTCCATAGCCGGCCTCGCTGCCGCCGCTTCCGCTGCGCTCGTGAGCGATGCCCTCGTCACCACAGGCTGCAAGTGAAGCCAACCCGCTGCTAGTAGCAGCCGAGACGCGCGCCGGCTTCGGTTTCGCGCGCTCCGCGCAGGAAATGTACGCGGCCGAAACGATGCTGTCGCAAAGCAACAAAAAGCCTTTCCGAGCGGAGGTGGAACAGGGAAAGGTGCGCGTCGTCGTCGACTGGAGGCAAGGCTTCGAGGGCCGAGGGTGCGAACGATACGCGAGTGGCGAGATTTACGTCGGCGAGTACATGGCTGGTGAGCGTGCGGGGCGCGGTGCATTCAAGCACGTGAACGGGCAGACGCTGGTGTCGAAATGGAGGCAGAATGCGCCGGTAGGCGAGGGCGTGCAGTGGGCAGCTGATGGGTCGAAGGCGGCGCGGCTAATGGATGGGAAACCGGTCGCTTCGATAACGATCGAGGAGGGCGCAGCGATCGCGGCACGGCTGGAGATGCCCGTGCCGAATCACTGGCTAAAATCATAGATAGGGCTACGGGCAGCCCTTGCCTCCAGCCGCCGCCGCTCTGAGCCAGCTCGCGAACCGGCCGAATAGCCTGGCGTGATGTGCTTCATGTCAGCTCGAGCGTCATCGGCGCCACCGCACATGTGTCGGCGCCGCTCGTCCATTCGCTCGTCCAAGGTCTAGACGTCTGCGTCTCGCCTCGGACCAGGGCACCCAGCACCCGCGCAGGTGTGCACAGGCTCTTTATAGATTGTTGACTCAGTTAGTGGCTATTGACGCTAAGACACAGCGAGTGGTCACGAAAGTTGGTAAATGTGTGGAGTATCATTACTACTGCTTACACGGAACACAGAGAGTTCACAGATCGTAGATCGTACCAGCATGAACGGATCCGGCACGGCCTCAGCGCGCCGAGTGCCGCAAGCGTTTGAAAGCGTGGGTCTGGCGGACCCTCAGAGGGGCTGGGGGCGTGAGCGGCGTGGGACGATGGATCGGCCCCGGCAAATAGGCAAAGACGCCGATTCGAGCGCGACATCGGCCAGGTCGGTTCGCTCGGGCGGGAGCGATCAGGCGGTGGGGAAAGGAGGCCTCTGCGGGCGCGCTCCTGGTTCTGCGTGAATCCGTGAAAGCTGAGACAGAAAAAACAGTGAGTGTGAGAAAGTGAAAGACAGCAGACAGGACCTTGATTAAGTTACATGTAACATCAAAATATCCCCCAAGAAAGTCGAGGACCCTGGTTGAGTCGGCCGACGACGCCCGTACCGCCCAGTGAAGGGTCCCCCTTTTGACGGCCGACGAATCCGACAAATTATCGGTGCCAGATCGCAATCCCCGATCAGAATGGCGATCGCGCTTCTGCTGTGCGCCTTGGCGCCGGCTACGGCCTGGAGCGCCGGTGGCGCAGGCTTGACGTTGCGCCGCCCGAGGGCTTTGCATGTTGAGATGATGGCGACCACGGCAACCGGGCTCGTGTATGTTGAGACTGTGGCGGGCAACGGACGGACGCCAGCGCCGGATGATAGCGTGACCGTGCACTATACGGGCAAGTTGGCTGCGAATGGGAAGGTGTTCGATTCGTCATTCTCTCGTGGCGAACCGACGACGTTCAAGGTCAATCAGGTCATCAAAGGTTGGCAGGAGGGGCTAGGGATGATGAAGGAGGGCGGCAAAGCCACCCTCACAATTCCGGCGGCTCTGGCTTATGGCAGCCGGCAGATGAATGACATCCCGCCGAACTCAGAGTTGATATTCGAGATCGAGCTGATCAAGGTCGGCGGTGGCAAGGCCGGCGGCTTCGATATCAGTGAGCTCATCCCCGGCGATTACTTAGCCCGCAGCTTTGCTTCCGCCTCTGTCGACAAGAAGAACGCATCTACCCAGTCGCCAGCGGAAACGCTCCAAAAGAGTGCCCCGTTCCTGCTCGGGTTCGTGGTCATCGGGATGGCGTCGTACTTTGGCGTCTTGCCTAGGTGAGCGAGGTAAACGCTATGGAGGTTGCTGTTCAGCTTTGCCTACACGCACTGAGGCTGTAAGGCATGGAGGGCAGCGCTATGGCGCTCCCCAGGCCCAGCACCGCCGCATCCTATAGTTCAACGAGCGTTTCGGGGGTGCTAGAGACGTATGTGGTGACGCCGAGCTCTGAGTGAGCATTGAAAGATTAGAGAGTTTGAGTTGAGAGGCGGTGGTGTGAAATCGCAAGCAATTACCGGGGTGAAAAGCACGACCGACACGACGCGCCCCCCGTATAACCGACGCCCGACGCCGGTAGCGCGGCCCCGCCGCCCGCGCGGCGCCCCGGCGCGTCATTACACGGTCCGCGGGTGCGTCACGGCGGCGTCGGAGACGAGACGACCGGAGACGGAGTCGCGCTGCCCGGAGTGCCGACTGCCGTGCCCCGGCGCGGCCGTCGAACCTTGGGCCTGGTATTGCATTCCGTATTGGGCCCGTGGTATTGCATTCCGTAGTGGGCCCGGTATAGCCGGTGTAGGATACTTGCCGCCGGGCACACGAGTCACACGGCTCACGCAACCTCTCGTCTCCTGCTCCATGCAACGCACCTCTTGCGTGTTGCGAGCCAGCGCACGCCGCCTCTCTCGATCTCCGCGCTTAGCCTTAGGCTCTGAAAAGCCCTAGCGCGCCGGCGTTAGGTGCAGGCCTCCCACTCCAAAGCAAGTCTGGCGAGTGTTCGAACGCGGCTAATAGAGGGCTAGAGGGTGCGAGGCCCCTAGAGGCCGTGTGGCGAACCATGAGACGAACCATCTTGGGTGACGAGGCCCCCAGTGGCATTCAAAGGCCTTGCGCTCAGAGGCATTCAAAGGCGAGGCGCTCAGTGGCATTCAAAGGCCATGCGCTCAGTGGCATTCAAAGGCGATGCCCAGAGGCATACGTCCGCATGAGCTCATCAAACGAAAGGACCTCGGCGACGGGGTGGGGCAGCAGCTCATCAGGCACTCGCGGCGCGATCCAGCGGAAGCACATCGTGCCACACGTGTGGCCTACGGTCTCGATGTGGTTGCCGCGGAAGACGCCGTCCGCGTTTGGGTCCGAGTGTGAGACGAGTACGGTCACAGCGCCCGGGTCGTCCTCGTCGGGTCGAGCGAGCGTCGAGTTCGTGTGTACGCGATGGTACCGGTAGTCGAGTGACTCCATCCAGTGGTTGTTGAGCTGGAAGTTCCATGCGCGGCACGGCGGTGGGCGGGCGCGGATGCGCAGCACCTCTCCCGGCGCGAGTCGCCAGTACGAGTGATAGTAACGAATGTTCGGATCTCCGCCCGCTTGATTCGAACGCTGCTGGTCGAAGAGCGGCAGCGTGTTGGTGTGGGACTGGAAGTCACGCGCCCACTTGGAAAACATGGACGAAGCGCCCGCGGCGAGGACGGCGGCGGATTGCAGGCCCTCGTCCAGCCGCGCGCTTGTGAGCGGCCTTGGTACGGCCACGCCGCCGGCACTCGTGCGGCGCGCGATCCGGAGGCTCGCCGGTACCTGGTGAGGTAGAGGGTGAGGGCGAGGGTGAGGGTGAGGGTGAGGGTTCGAATTCGGGTGCGGGTGCGGATGAAGGTCAGTCCGTAGGCTCGATGGTACCTCCTTTGATCGATCTCCAAACGTTTGACGCACGATGAACATCGCCTCGCGTGGTTCGCTCACGAGACGCAGCCAGTTGCGTACATCGGGCGGCCGTACGGCCGAGAGCACGAGCTCAAAGGTGCGCTCGGCGGGGGCGACGGCGTCACGTGACGGGTCGAAGACGAGTTGCTCGGCTTCCAAGTAGTCGACTGTGGACAGCCCGCCCTTACCGCCGTACTGGCCGCTCTGGGTGCCGAAGCCGAGGTACTGGACTGTGCCGCGCGTGCCAGTGACCACGTACTCCAAGCCGCCGTCGATGGTCGCATTTTCGTACAAATTGTCCGGATTGTCGGAGCCGATGCAGATCCTCGCCGCTCGGCTGCCATTGGCGATCGCGCACAGCTGCGGGGCCTCAACGTCGGAGCACTCGAGAAAGTTCTCGAGCCCTGCTCGTGCGAGGCGCGCGAGGTACCGATAGCCCTCGGCTTGGTTGAACGCATCTTGCGGTGCACCCGGTGCCACAAGCGCGCCACCCGCGGACTTGAGAGTGTCGCAGAACTCGGACCACGCGGCACCAGTCAGCACACGCTCATCCGCCGGCGATGAGCGCTCGCCAAAAAAGCGACGGCGCACTGTGAGCACCCGGAGAGCCATGGTGCGGTAGACGCCGAGGAAGAAGCGCAGAAGGAAGCGCGTGAGCCAAGGTAAGGAGGTGCCGGCCATGGTTTTCACAGGAGACACCTCGGTGCTGTGAGAAAAAGAGGACCGACCCTTCACAGTCTTTTTCCCGAAACATGCGGAGCGCGCGCAGCCATACCAGTACCGTCACGGCCCTCGTTCACGTGGGGCCGAGCAGTGGGAAAGCCACAAGGAGGTGAGCGGAGAGGAAAGGACTCAAAGTGAAAAGTGAGCTTTTTTGGTCGTTAGAGAGGTACCTATTGGTACTCAACACGATCTCAACACGATCTCAACCCGCCGCCTTCGCGACCCTCGCTGCCTGGCGCGGGTCGATCCACGGCTCCATGCGCAGGCTGACGGCGTCAAACCCAGCGAGCTTCACGTGCTCCGCCATCGGCGCGCGGTAGCCAAGACTCTGGAGCCACGAAGTTTCACTCTCCAGATCGTGGTAAGCCCCACCCACCTCCATAATGTGCTTCTGCTTCTTGCTCTCCATCACGATTTGCTTGCGAGAGAGGTGCGAAAAATACATCGAGGGGGTGACGCAACGTCCGTAATACTTGCCGCATTTGGTGTCGTTCCTCAGGCCGAAGCCGTATAGGCTCACTTTGCGACAGAGCGACATGGCCACGAGCACACTCATGATGCCCGTCGAGGGGAACAGCTTCGAGGTGCGCAGCACTGCCTGCGCCACGCGTAGCAAGCTCGGACTCAGCCGCGGTGCCGGCTCCCGCGGAATCCAGCCCCAGCACGCACCAATCCATTTTGTTTGGCAATAGTAAACAAGCGTGGTGCTCCTGGTCACGAGGCCCTCCCGACGCGCGTGCAGGCCCGCATTCAGCGTCGCGATGCGGATGGTTGTCTTGCTGCCGACATGCTCTTCGAAGCCGACGGTTGGAGCTGTATTCATCCGGATCACGTGGTCGGCTGCATCGATGCGACGACCGAGCGAGGCATTTATCATCACGCCAGAGCTCCCGACGACAGCACAGCTTCGTCGCCGGGTGGTGACGTCTCTGGTCATGTTGGCGGCGACGGCAGACTGCCACGCACGCAGCACGGACGCGTTGACCGAATCGCGGAAGCCGTACGGCGCGTGCTGCTCCAGGAGTGGCGCGGTGTCAGCCGTGTGAAACCAAACGTCGTTGCCGAGCAGACGTGGCGGCGTGGTGGCGTGGAACCAAGCTCGACCGCGCTCGTCCGACTCCATTGCGTGTGAAGACAAACTCCGACTGTGAGAAGCTTGCATTTGGATCCACGATCAGACATGATTAATACGCCGGCCCAGTGTCGTAGGAGACGACGACTTTATGGCGGCGTTTTTCACGGTCCTTCCAATCCTGTGAATAGCAGTCCGCTCCTTCAGGGCACAAGGCTCTGCGGGCCCGCTCTCCGAGTTGTGTGAGCCCGGGGTATATAAATGGAGCCCGGTGGACACGGAGGCGGCTACTCCCGTGGTGGACCCCCGCCCCCGCCATCGGGCCGCAAGTGGATCCATGCTCCGCCTGACCGAGGGTACCAGGGCCACAATCACTGGGCACCGCCGCCCTTACGGCCTCACGAAGAGCAGTACAGCCATCAGCCCGTCGAATACCGTCGTGGACCGGCGCCCTCGCAGTGGGCACCACCGCCATACGCGGGGCACCACGTGCATCCTCGCGACGGCGACGCCGACCACCGCTGGCCGAGCGTCAACGCCGGATGGCCAGCTCCAGGCAGCGGTCCCAATGGCGGCAGCGGCGGCTGGGGTGACGGATCGCCGCGCCCGAGCCGCTTCATCTTCCCGGGCCATAGCGGCGACCACCGTCAGCCCGACCGGCCGCCTGACCGGCCGCTGCCTCTGCCACCAGAGCGCAGTTGGCCGGAGCGTGGGCCGCCACCGCCCGCTGATCGGCCGCCGCCGCCGCAAGTGGAACGCTGCCCGCCGCCACAGTACGCACCGCCGAAGCACGGCGGCACTCCGCCCGCGCGCGAGTACGGCGCGCCGACGCGCGATCATGAACCTCCTCGAGGCGACGCACCTCCCTGGAGCAAAGGTTCCGGCACCGGCCCTGGCACCGGCCCTGTAAGTGGTCCACATGGCACCGGCCCCGGTCGGCTCGAGAGAGCCACGGGGGCGGAGCGCGAGCGTGACTGGCCGCGCGACGGGATCGTCGAAGTGGTCTTACCCCAGCCGCCGCGCCACCATAGCATCGACCCTTCACGTCGCGAAGAGACCCGTTCCCACGACGACGTGCGGCAATTGACGAACCGGAGCTCGGGGCAGCCATTCCACAGCGCGGCCGCCGTGCCGCCGATTGCGGCGCATGCATCCCTTTCCAATGCGGCGCATGCATCCCTTTCCAACTCCCATCGCCACTCAGCCCTGCTGCCGCCGGACTGCCTGCCGTCGCCGGCGCTGCCATCACAGCCGTCGCTGCAGCAGCGACGGGTCGGTGATCCATATTTGGGTCGGGCCAGTGCTCCATATTTGGGACCGTCGGCACCGCCGCCCTCGCAGGCGCCACCGCTACCGCCACCAAGCAGCACCATGCGACTGCCCTCAAGCAGCGCCGTGTTGAGCGCCTCGAGCAGCGCCGCGACGGGAAGCGCGCCCTCCTTGGCGCGCGCCGTCGCCGCCGCGCACGCCGCCGCTGCAGCACTAACCGCTCGCATCGGGGCTGCTACGAGTGCCACTACAGCCCGCGCCGCCGTGGGCACTTTTGGCGGGGCGCCCGTCACGGCGCCTCAAGCCACCCCCCACTCCGCCAGCGGCAGCAGCAGCAACAGCCACGCGCGCACGGCTGGCTCAGCCGGCGGCGGCAGCAGCAGCAACAGCCACGCGCGCACGGCTGGCTCAGCCGGCGGCGGCAGCAGCAGCAACAGCCACGCGCGCACGGCTGGCTCAGCCGGCGGCGGCAGCAGCAGCAACAGCCACGCGCGCACGGCTGGCTCAGCCGGCGGCGGCAGCAGCAGCAGCAGCAACGGCGCCTTGGCTGCACCCCAGCCGCAGCCAGCCGTGCGACTCACGAAGAGCCCGAGCCCAGCATCGACAGCAGCCTCGACGGCCACCTCCTCCGTTGGCGCCTCCGTTGGCGCTTCCGTTGGCGCCTCCGCTGGCGCCCTTGGGCAAGCCTCGCGCCTCGAGGCCGCCCTCGCACGCGCACTCCGGCTGCGACGGATGAAAGACAAGGCACGCGGCGCGGGCGGAGCGGGCGGCGTGGGCGGCGTGGGCGGCGGTGTGAACGGCGGTGTGAACGGCGGTGTGAACGGCGGTGTGAACGGCGGAGCGGGCGGCGCGAGCGGTAAGCCGCGGCGGCTGTCGGCGCGCACGCACGCGCTGCGGCGGGCACTCGGGGTGAGGGCCGCCGCGGAGCGTCGTGTTGAGCGCACCGCGGCGGCCGCACGCCGCGACGCCCAACACGGCGCCCATGTAGTGCGGCGCAAGGCTGCGCAGCCGCCGCGGCCGGTGCAGCCGGTGCCGAGCCGTTCGCGAAAGCGAGCACGCCCCCTCTGCCGTCTGGCGATGCTTCAGGGACCGCGCCGTGCGCTGGTGCTCTGGCAGCTCGAGCAAGATCGCAATCTGGAGCCAGATCGCAATCTGGAGCCAGATCTCAATCAGGCTCCACCCGCGGCGGCGCTGGACGAGGATGAGGCCATGGACGACGACGAGGACGCGGCGGCCGACGTGGAGATGGCACCTTCGTGCGCGACTCCCACTGCCGGTATGCCCGATCGAGACGCCAGATCGAGCCAGATCGAGCCAGATCGAGCCAGATCGAGCCAGGTCAAGCCCGATCGAGCCGCCAAGGCCCGTGCTGCACGCTCGGCTAAGGCCGCCGCGCGCCGTACCGCCGCGGGCGCCACCGCCCGGGCGCCCGCGCCCGACACGGCGCCTGAAGCGGTGCCCATCACAGCGCCCGCGGATCCGGCGGACGAGGTGGGCGCGGGGGGCGGCGGCGGACGATCGGGCTCGCGCCCGAACATGCGCCCACGGCCGGCATCGTTACAGCTGAGCGAACCAATGGCCGCGGCCGTGAGCGGCACGCTGCCGCCGCACGCCGCTAAGAAGCGACGCGTCGGCTCGGGCGCCGTCTCAGGCGCGATCACGGAGCAGGAGGAGCTCGAGCTCGCGATGGCGATCTCGGCCTCGATGGCGGCGTCGATGGCGGAGCCGCCTCGCGCTGAGGAGGCTAGGGACGAGGAGGGCGAGAGCGCCGTATTGAGCGAGGCTAGGGACGAGCAGGGCGACCTTATTGATGAGGCGGACGAGAGCGGTGAGGATACTCCGCTCATCGCGCGCATGCAACGGGCCAAGGCCAAGGCCGCTTTCGGCACACCGGACCCCTCCGCCGCGCCCGCTGCAGCGCCTGAGATGGTGGGCCAGCTGATTGAGATCTATTGGCCTCTCGACGAGCAGTGGTACGCTGCCTCGGTGACGAAATGGGTGGAGCGCAGCGGCAAGCACAGGGTGCTGTACATTGAGGATGGCGTGTCCGAGTTCGTCAATCTGGAACAAGAGAGGTGGCGCCCGGCGCCGGCCGGCGTGAGCTCGTGCGCGGTCTCGGGCGCGGTCTGCCAGCTCGTGCGCGTGCGGGCGCCACCGGCTGGGCCGAGCCGCCCGCCCGCGCTGTCTACGCCCAGCGGCCTCGGCGCGGCGGAGGGCGGCGCGGCGGAGGGCAGCGCGCTCGCGGCACCCGCGGCGCCCGCGGCGGCGGGTGCGAGTGCGGGTGCGGGTGCGGATCGTCATCTCGACGAGGCGGGCGATGCGAGTGTGCCATCGCCCAAGACGGCGGCCGAAGAGCGCGGTGAGTGCGCGAGGACGGTCGGCGTGGACCTGGTGGAGCGGTATCGCGCGCAGCGGCGCCAGAGCCAGGCGCTGCGCCGGGCGTCGCTCACGACGTCGATGGTGATCACTCCGACATATTGGAAGCCGCCGCTGGCCGCTGAGAACGGTCCAAGCCTCACGGGGGGCTCGGTGGCCTCGCGGGGGGAGCGCTCGAGACAGCGCTCGCTCCACGTCGGTCTGTCCGGCCTGCTCGATTTGAATGAGCTCAAGGCGCGAAAGAAGAAGCTCATCTTTGGTAAGAGCGCCATCCATTCGTGGGGGCTGTACGCGGCGGAGGCGATCGAGAAAGAGGACTTTGTCGTCGAGTACCTCGGTGAGTATGTGCGCAAGGCCGTCTCCGAGGTTCGCGAGAAGCACTACCGGCGCTGGGGCTGGGGCGACGACTACATCTTCCGCGTGGACGACGATCTCTTCGTCGACGCGACGCGCCGTGGTGGGCTCGCTCGCTTCGCCAACCACTGCTGCGAGCCGAACTGCTACACGCGCATCATCAAGGCGGGCGGCAAGCAGCGCATCGTGCTCTACTCCAAGGAGCGCATCGAGCAAGGCGAGGAGATCACGTACAACTACCAGTTCGACTACGAGGACGATCGGAGCAACGCTATCCCATGCTGCTGCGGCGCGCGCAAGTGCACGGGCTGGCTGAACTGACTATGGTTGCTGAGGAGCCCGGCCCGGCTCAGCCTCCCCCCAGGTGGGGGCCGAGTTTACCTTTTCATATGGGGCGGGCCGGGCCCCCTCCCGGCCCTCCGCGGTTCCGGGTTTCGTTTAGTTCCGGTTCACAACCGTCAACGTACGGTACGACGCGCACGTTTCGTCTTTCGACGCACGCATGATTACGAAAAGATGAAAGAACGTAGAAAGAACGCGCATGCCGTTCTCGGTTCTCGTGCGGGGCGCGGGCCCACGCGCATCCCGGCGGCGCATGGCGCGGCGGCCGGCGCCGGCGGGTGGCCGGGTCAGTCGTCACCGACCGACCGTACACTGCGGTATACAGTCACCGCGACCCCGGAGACGTCCGGCAACGTCCGGTCGCGCGCCCGTCCCGGCCCGATTCGACCAGAGGGCTAAGGGGGGTATTGTTCCTTCTGGATTCACACACTATCATTTTCTACAGCTCCAACACAAATTCACTCCGGCCCATCACCGCATCTCGCAGCGCTTTTTCTCCAGCATCTCCCATGTTGCTGTTGTACTGGAGGTAGAGCTTGTTCAGGACCGCGTTGACCTTCAGCGCCTCCGCAATCGCCTTGGCACCGTCGTCGCCGATCTTGTTGTTGTTGAGCCACAGCTTGGTCACGACCTCGTTGACCTTCAGCGCCTCTGCGATCGCCTTGGCACCCTCATCCCCGATATTGTTCCCAAAGAGGAATGATCCGAGGACGAGGGTGGTCACCACCGCGCTGAACTTAATCAGCTCGGCAAGCACGATGCCCTCGGTCGGCCCTAGGCCCATCGAGCTCAGGTTGAGCTCTGTCAGCTTGTCCTCACGCAGCTCCTTGATCGGCACCCCAGAGAGCACCTCGAGCGACAAGCTGCCCAATGCTGCCGCCGCAAGCTGCTGCGCCGCCACTCCAACAATGTTGCTGTTGTAGGCGACGGAGAGATTTTTCAACACCGCGTTGACCTTCAGCGCCTCCGCGATCGCCTTGGCACCATCGTCGCCGATGGAGTTGACCCGGAGGTCCACCGAGGTCAACACCGCGATGACCTTCAGCGCCTCCGCGATCGCCTTGGCACCCTCGTCGCCGATGCGGTTGACGGACAAGTCCAGGGTGGTCAAGACCGCCATCAACTTCAGGTCCGACCCGATCAGGATGGCGTCGGCGGATTGGAGGCCCTGGTTTGAGAAGTCGGCCTCCGTCTGGTCGCGCGTCATGCCCGAGAACATGATACCCTTCTCCGTACCAATCTTGGCAAGCATCGTGGCCGACTCAATGTCGAGATTGTTCTTGAGCAAGTTGCAGTGTTTCAATACCGCGTTGACCTTCAGCGCCTCAGCGATTGCCTTGGCACCCACCGCACCGATCTTGGTATCGTCAAGGCGCAGGGTGGTCAAGACCGCCATCAACTTCAGGTCCGACCCGATCAGGATGGCGTCGGCGGATTGGAGGCCCTGGTTTGAGAAGTCGGCCTCCGTCTGGTCGCGCGTCATGCCCGAGAACAAGATACCCTTCTCCGTACCAATCTTGGCAAGCATCGTGGCCGACTCAATGTCGAGATTGTTCTTGAGCAAGTTGCAGTGTTTCAATACCGCGCTGACCTTCAGCGCCTCAGCGATTACCTTGGCACCCACCGCACCGATCTTGGTATCGTCAAGGCGCAGGGTGGTCAAGACCGCCATCAACTTCAGGTCCGACCCGATCAGGATGGCGTCGGCGGGCTCGAGGCCCTGGTTTGAGAAGTCGGCCTCCGTCTGGTCGCGCGTCATGCCCGAGAGCATGATACCCTTCTCCGCGCCGATCTTGGCAAGCATCGTGGCCGACTCAATGTTGAGCCCCTTCTTGAGCGCATCGACCTTGGCGCCACAGTCCAGGAGCGCCCGCGCCACCTCTTGCTTGTTCTCCCTGATCGCATAGTCCAGAGCGCTCACCCCACGATCGTCCCGGCAGGTAATGTCCGCCCCGCGCTCGAGGAGCATTGTGACGACTGCAGCGTGCCCTCCGTGCGCCGCGGCCATGAGCGCAGTCATGCCGCGGTCGTTGGTCTGGTCGATAAGCTCCGGCATATTGTCGAGGAGCGCTCGAAGCTCGTCGATCCGCCCAAATTGCGCCGCTTGCACGTGCGGTACAACTTCGAGCATGCCTCCCACTGACGGCTCCACGGTCGGGAAGGGCCACAGCCGAATCTCGCGGTCGGCGAGATTCCGCGCACAGAGGCGCAAGGCCTCCTCCCGCCAGGCCTCCTTTCGCTTTGAAGCGATCACCACCGCGAGCTTCGGCGCCGGGCGCTCCCCAAACGCGCGCTGCAACACCCCGTTGACCTGGCGCCATCGGAGCTGCCGATGCCATTGGTTCACGACGGTTCTCGGCGGAAAGAATCCACCGTGCACCTCGCGGCAGTGAGGGTGCGCATCGCGGCCGCAGGGCTGAAAGCACAGCCAGCAGAACGCCACGTTGCAGCTGCTGCACTTCATCGCGATGCAACCGTCTGGATCCGGGTCGCAGAACACCTCGCAAGATGGGCAGCCGAGGTTCAGGGCCTCGTGGAGCTCTGGCTGTATTGACTCGGGAGTGCACTGCTCTTCTCCTTCGCCTGGTGTCTCCGTCGTCCTCGTCGTCTCCGGCGTCTCCGGCGTCTCCATCGTCTCGAGGTAGAGCCGCAGCGCATCTCCAAAGAGGAGGGGCTCGACCATGCTGCGGCCAAAGGAGAACGCCTGCTGGTGGGCGCCGAGGCACTCGAGGGCGCCATTCGAGCTGCGCAACTTTGCCGAGCCAGCGAGGCTGCAGATGTACCTTTGAAGGCATGCCGAGCAGATTAGGTGGCTCTCGGGGCAGGCGAGCCCGCGGAGCGTGCTGACCTCCTCGAGGCAGATGAGGCACAGTGCTCGCGTGGCGGCCGCTCCATCGTGCGACAGCGTGACCTCCTCTCCGTCTCGCGCTCGCACGCTTATTTGCACAATGTGTTTGGCCTTCTTCGTCCAGAACACGATCGTCTGCTGCTGCTGCTGCTGCTGCTGCCAGAGCGGAGAGCTGGCAGGAACTGCGCCAAAGCGGACTGCGGGCACGCCCCCGGGCGTTGTACACCGAGCAGGAGCGCTACGGCGCGGGCAGAGCACCGAACCATGCACGTGAGACGACGGCACGGGCGTCAACCCGCTCTGCATCTTGCCCGACAGGCTCATGGCGCCGCTTGAGGATACAAAAAAGACAGCAAACAAGCGCTTCGATCGCTTTTCGCCCTTTCCCACAGCAGTCTTCAAAAGGCGAGCTTGGCGTTCAAGACGAACACAACTTTGGCGCGAGGTTATGATATCAGCTATTTTGCCCCTTCAAGTACAGACGACCTTTTGTGTCGTCTAGTATGTCAACTCGCTAATGACAGCAATACTCGACAGAAATTTGCCATCGCAGGCGCGCCCCAGCCCCCGCCTACGAGTACGTTGTCGTTCAGGCGACACTCTCTTCCGGAGGTTCAAGTTCATCCGGGTCGTCATGTGCATCCTCTTCGTAGCGGGTCGGGTAGTCGTCCACGTGCTCGGGTGGCTTGACGCCATGCTCCTCGAAGAAAGCCCGCAGCTCGTCTGAATCGCGTCCCCAGCGAGACAGCTCGATGGCGCCCTCATCATTCAGATTGCGCGCGTGCACATCCGCCCGGTACGACACGAGCAGCTTGACGGTGGCGAGGCTGCTCGCCTCTGCGGCTAGAAGCAGCGCGGTCATCCCGTTCTTGTTGACGTGACTCGCGTTCGCGCCCTGCTCGAGAAGCAGCGTGGCCGCTTCGAGGCTGCCAGCGCGGCACGCCTCAAGCAACGCCGTGTCGCCGTACCGATTCACATCGTCCACGTGCAACCCGAGCACCTCGCGCTTGCCGAGGAGCAGCCGGAGCGCCTCGAGCCGCTTGTACTTGGCCGCACGGATGAGGGGCGTGTCGTTGCGCGGCGGGCGCGGCGTCGCTGTCGCGGCCCGGTCCAAGAGCATCTGGATGATCGCCATGTCGCCGCGCGCCGCCGCCACCGTCAGTGGCGTGTCGCCGCGGTCGTTTGGCTGGTTGACGTCGAGGCCAGCCGTGATCAGCTTGAGCGCGTCGTCATGGTGGCCGTGGCGCACGGCGGCCAGGAGAGCCGTGCCGCCGTGCTCATTGCGTGCGTGTACGTCAGCTCCAGCCTCGACAAGCCGCCATAGCAAGTGGAAGTGGTCTTCGTAAGCGGCCACAGCTAGAGCGCTCTGCCCGGCGTTCGAGACTGCGCTGACATTGGCACCCTGTGCGAGAAGCCAGTTGAGCACCTCGAGCTTGCCGGTGCGCACCGCCTCGAGGATGGGCAAGCGGCCGAACGAGTCGGTCGAGCTGATCGAGCTCGCGTTCACCGCGCCGCGCTCGAACATCAAGTTGAGCACTCGTAAGTCAGCATGGCGCACGGCGCTGTAAAAGAGGGAGCTGGCGTGGGCCGAGCCCGGCTCGCCCAGTGAGGCGCCCGCGCCGATGAGCTTCCACATGGCCTCCGTGTGGCCCATGGTAGCGGCCTCGGCGAGGGCACCCTCGCCGCTGTCGTTGGTCGCGTTCACGTCGAGTTTTGCATGCTCGAGCAGCCACGTGATGATCGCCGTTTCCCCCATGCGCGCGGCCTCGTGCAGCACCGTGTTGGCATTCCAGTGGCGCGTGCCTAGATCGACGCCGCGCTTCTGCAGCTGGCCGAGGGCATCCGTCGAGCGATGGCGCACTGCCGAGAGCACGAGCGATGAGTGTGCATGGTCCGTCGAGCGCGTCAGCTGCGCGCCCTGTTCGTGCAGGTACCACACGATATCCCAGTGCCCCATGCTCCCTGCCTCGTTGGCAGCCGACTCGCCCCACTCGTTGGTCGCGTCTGCGTTTGCGCCGCGCGCGATGAGCCACTTGGCCGCGTGCAGATGGCCGCTCCTTGCGGCCTCGAAGAGCGGCGTCGAGCCGTGCCAGTGTGCCCGATTGGCCAGATTGACCGGCGGATCGGCGGCGAGCGAGGCGGTGTACAGCCTCTCCGCCTCGTCGAGGTCGCCATCGGTTATCGCGCGGCGGAACTTCCAGCCCGGGTCGTTGTCATCCGATTGGTAGTGGGGATATGGGTCGGGCGGCCCTGGCGGAGGCTGGTCGCTGCCGGCGGGGCGAGGCGCCCACACTCGACGTGTGTCGTTCGCCATCAGCGGCAGCGAGAAGATGACGAAGCCCGTGAGGAAGACTAGCAGGAGGCGAAGGTCGTCATTCTGGCCCATCGCCGTCGTCGGCGGCCAGTCGACGGCGGGCCTTTTGCGACGACAGAAGACACGTGTGAAGACCACCGAAACTGAACGTAGTCTCTAATGATACCACGGAATCTTGACAGGATTTATAATTGCAAACTATTAAGCCGAGCACGCGACACGCCGCCTCCAATGGCCGAGCCTATGCCTCCTCCCGCGAGTGCCGATGCCGATGGTGAGGAGGCCGACGCCATTGTCGACCCGTGGACGGTGAGCGGCAAGGTAGATTATGCGAAGCTCATCGACCAGTTCGGCTCGCAGGCGATCACACCACAGCTGATTGCAAAGTTCGAGCGGATCACTGGGTGCAAGGCGCATCCGTGGATCCGGCGCGGCATCTTTTTCTCGCACCGCGACCTCGACTGGATCCTCGACAACTTTGAGGCCGGCCGGCCAATGTACCTGTACACGGGCCGTGGGCCGTCGTCGGAGGCGCTGCACCTTGGGCACCTGATCCCGTTCATGTTCACCAAGTACCTGCAAGACGTGTTCAAGTGCGTGCTCGTGGTGCAGATGACCGACGACGAGAAATTCCTGTGGAAGGACCTCGAGCTCGAGGAGTGCCACCGGCTCGCGTTCGAGAACGCGAAGGACATCATCGCGTGCGGCTTCGACATCACGAAGACGCTCATCTTCTCCGACCTGGACTACATCTCGCACATGTACCCGAACATCCTCAAGATCCAAAAGGCGACCACGTACAACCAGGTCAAGGGCATCTTTGGCTTCACCGACTCGGACCACATCGGCAAGCACGCATTCCCAGCAGTGCAGGCGGCTCCCTCGTTTTCGAGCTCCTTCCCCCACATTTTCGGGAGCCGCGTGGACGTGCCGTGCCTGATCCCATGTGCCATCGACCAGGACCCGTACTTTCGCATGACGCGCGACGTGGCCCCGCGCCTCGGGTTCCTCAAGCCTTCGCTCATGCATGCCAAGTTCTTCCCGGCGATGACGGGCCCGGGAACGAAGATGAGCGCGAGCGACGCGAGCACAGCCATCTACTGCACGGACACGCCCAAGCAGATCAAGGAGAAGGTGAACAAGCACGCCTTCTCGGGCGGCCGGGAGACCGTCGAGCTCCACCGCCAGCTCGGCGGCAACTGCGACGTGGACGTCTCGTACCAGTGGCTCACGTTCTTCGAGTTCGACGATGCGAAGCTCAAGCATGTACACGAGGAATACTCGTCCGGTAGAATGCTGACAGGCGAGATCAAGGCGGAGCTGATCAGCGTGATTACGCCGCTCGTCGAGCGTCACCAGGCGGCGCGCGCGCGCGTCACCGACGGCATCGTGCGTGCCTTCATGACGCCTCGACCGCTCGACCTCAGCCAGGGCGGTCGGGTCAACCCCGCTGCGCCCGCGCTGCCGTATCCGAAAAAGGATGTGGAGGCGGCGAGCGAGGCGGTGGCGGCGGCGGCGGCGGCGGCGGCGGCGGCAGGCGGCAGCGCGGCAGGCGCACCGGCAGCGCCGGCAGCGCCGGCATTCGACCTCAAGGCTCTCAAGGAGCAGGAGGCGGCGGAGATGAAGAAGAAGATCGAGGAGAACGCCAAGAAGGCGAAGGAGAAGGAGAAGGAGGAGGACGCGAGAATCGCAAGGATGCAGGAGCTCGAGGCCTCGGGTATCAAGGTGGCGGGTGGCATGCACAAGTTTGACGCGTCCGAGGTCGACGTGCACGGTGGCAACGCGACGGCCGACGACTTTTTGGACGCGTTTGGCATGTGAGCGGCGCCGGGCGGACAGCCTCTCTCTGCGGGGTCGCACAAGAGGTCCGCCGGTGCCCGCTTCCGTGCGGTGATTCGGACTGGGGCGCCGCGGTGGGGGCGCCGGCGCGAACGGTCGCGCGGCGTGGCGATTTCTGGGCAATCAAAATGATAAATGACGATTATCTTTCTCGTCGCTACGTCTTTCGCCTGTGCCGCGAGTCCTCGGTTAAGTCGATCGGGTCGACGCGGGCGTCGCGTTCCCGCCGCAGCGACGCCGGAGCGCGGAGGACGGCGCAGCCACCGTCACCGCAGGTGACCCACTGGGGTCCGCGACCGGACCGTGGTCGACTCTCCGGAAGGACGAGGGTGACCCGACGGCGACGCGGTCCTTCGTGCTTCGAGTCGGCTTCGAGGCCCACAGACGATAGTGTAAACCCCGAGGTAGTGCTGTACCCGACACCAACGGGCCGTACCGCCTCTCACTTAACAATCACCATCATCATGTCAAGACCTCCACCAGGGTGAGTGCCGGTTATTGTAATGAACCAGGACCGGTTTTCCAGCGCCCTTCTCATCTCCGGAGGCTGCTGCGAGAGGAGCCAATGTTCTGCTGGCCGTTGCGGGTAGTAGCATTGTGGCTGACACGGGCCATTCTTGTCGTTTGTACTGGGCACAAGATTTTCTGAAGTGTTCCATCCGGGCCAAGGGAGGGGCGTCATGAAAATATCCTCGATGATATAGATGCCGCCGTCGCGCAATCTCGGGAACCAGAATTTGAAATTGCTAATCTGGGTTGATTTGAAGTGGTCTGCATCGTCAATCAGAACGTCGATATCTTTCGCGGGCAAGCCGACGCCTCTACGGCCGAGCTCACGCAGCTCCTCGAAGCGTGACTCCAAGTCCTTCATGTGGGTCTTGAAGAAGTGCACGTGTTGTTTGCGTGGGCCAAGATTAAGTGGCGCTCCGCGATGGCCGGGCACCATCCCATGGCCGTCCGGATTAGGTACCGCCGTCACAGAGTAATATTCGGCATTGTCGAGGCCGTACACATCGGCGTTTTGGAAATAGGTTGCAAAGGCTGCGCAACCATTTCCTTTGAAGAAGCCCAGTTCAACGACGATTCTGGCACTGAGTCTATAAGGCTCCAAAATCGGACAGTAAGCACGCTGGTAGTGGTGCACCGGCAGCTTGTCTGTGCCGAAACGCTCAAATAGTCGTGCTAGCTCACAGGCTTCAGTCTCGCGCGACGCTGTGATGTTCGTCAATGTAAGCAAGAAGGTCGCCAGCCGCAAAAGCACCCTTGTCTGACCTGGTAGTACTCCAGGCATGGCAGTGATGTGGGCGAACAGCGGAACAGGCTCGCCAGGTTGCGAAAGAGGCGCGCGCGAGAAAACTTTTCGAAAATCCTGGTTGAAGAGTCCGCACACACTTGACTTGACTTGACTTGGAGTCCGCCAGGACTTGACTTGACTTGCTGATGGAAAAACTACATGTAAATTTCCCCGAAAGTAAAATGAAACTGATTTGGTTGCAGGTCTTCACTGTGTCTTGTTTCGCTGTTAACAAAAGAGCCCAAACGCTCCCCAGCGCGTGTCCGAGATTTGGTTGCAGGTCTGTGTCTTGTTTCGCTGTTAACAAAAGAGCCCATATGAAACCACACTTGTTGTGGCCTGCGCTCAATGGACGCGCGATGTCTCGACTTCGCGGCGATGGCTGCCAAGGAGGAGCTCGTGGACAAGGCCATCGCGCGTGTAGCACGTGCTCCCACCGCGGAGGAGCTCGAAAGGAAGCGCCTTGCACAGGACGAGACTCTGCAATGCCGCGACTGCGGTGGCGACTTCATCTTCACTGTTGGTGAGCAAGAGTTTTTCAAGTCCAAAGGCTTCGAGAACAAGAATCCAGGGTCCACTCCTTTGGGCTTGGATGTCAGAGAGGCAGCCGGAGTGCCGGAGGTGGTGATGGATGCTGAGGAGACGTCGGCAGCGGCGCCAGCAGAGGCGCCGGCGGAGGCGCCGGCGGAGGCGTTCATGGTGGCGCAGCCGGCGGCGCAACTGGCAGCCGTAGAGGCAGAGGCGGCCATGGTTGCTGCGAATATGAGCTCGACGGGTGCAGCTGCCGACGGGTGTACAGAGCTGGCGGACGAGAAGCTGACAGGCCACGAGGCTGTGGATGACAGATTGGTGCCCGATACGGCGCCAAGTGCCCCTCTCCTGGCGCCGACCACGGGTGATGAGGGTGATGAGACGGCGGTTGCCCCCGTAGCGGCTCTGATGACTGACTCGCTCGGTGGCGCTCTCGCCGCTCTGATCGCCGCGCAGCCGCCCTTGCCGGAGGCCATAGCACCGGCGTCGGCGGCGCCGTCTTGGGCACCAGTGCCTGAGGCACAGCCAACGGCCGAAGCGCCACCCATGCCCGCCTCGTCAATGGGCGCCGTTGTGGGCGCCTCAATCCAATTCGCAGCCCCAGTCCAGCATGCAAGTGCTCACCCCGGCGCTCCGTTCCAATTCGCAGCCCCAGCCCCAGTCGCGTCCTCCGCCTCCTTATCTCCATCCTCCGCCTCCCTTGCTCCGTCGGCGGTGCCCTCATCGCAGAGCACCACGGACGCTCCCATATTAGGAAGGAGCCCCTCGGACGCTCCCATATTAGGAAGGAGCACCTCGGAAGATCCGCGGCGCAATCCGAACGACCCTCGCTGTGCCTCCGCCGCCGCGCGATCTCGCGCGAGCTTCTGCGCAGCACCGACGGCCCTTGGCTTCACAGCCCCATCGATTCACAGCCCCGTCGATTCACAGCCCCAGTCGACGGCCCTTGGCTTCACAGCCCCATCGATTCACAGCCCCATCGATTCACAGCCCCAGTCGACGGCCCTTGGCTTCGGCAGCTCGATGGCGCTTGGTGTGTTGCCGTTTGGGCAAGCGATCGGTGGTGCTAGCTTCCCCCCGATCGGTGCCCCGATCGGTGCCGGCAACGTCTCCGGCGCCAGCGAGGCCGCCACAGCGATGGCGGCAGCTTTAAGTGCCTCGGCTACTCTCTCATCGGCGCCCGCGACTGCGCCAGATCGCATGCTCGCGACGGCGCCCCGACCGCCAGCGCCCCAACTGCCAGCTGCGCTCGCGACGGCGCCGGCGCCCACAGCACCCGCAGCACCCGCAGCACCCGCAGCACCCGCAGCACCGCTTCTGACGGCTGCGCTTGGGCCGGCGACGATTCCCTACGAGGCGAGTCTACCTGCCCGGAGCTCGAGTGACGGCGGCGGCTATGAGGGCGCTCTCAGCAGGGACGCGACATGCGGCGCTCGACCTCGTAGACCGGAGAAGCGAACTCGCGAGAAACGAAAGCTACCCCAAAACGACGGGCGCGCTGACCATCATGGCGCTCCGTCCCAGCATGCAAGTGCTCACCACGGCGCTCCGTTCCACGACGAGCGCGGCCAACACGGCGTGTACGTTGTGAACGAGTACGGCGTTCCAGTGGTGGCTCCGGGTGCCGGTGCCGGTGCAGGTCCCAGTGCAGCCCCCGCCCTTGCCACTCCACCCATCTTACAGGCGCCGCCCGTCTCGCATGCCCTCTCGTCGCCCGCCGTCTCACACTCGTATCGGGAGTCACGCCCCGACGGGCGCGCTGACAATCGCGCCACCATCCGATGCAAATTCTTCGACCGTGGTAGCTGCTATCAAGGTGCCAACTGCCCCCATGAGCATCTGATTGCGTCTGATTGCGTCTGATTGCGTCTGATTGCGTCTGATTTCATCCCTCATCAGGTGCCAACTGCCCCTTTCTTCATGACACCAACGGCGCACCGATTGGCACACCGGGCGGCGACGGCGGCGGGATGAGCGGCGGCACCAGTGGCGGGGGCAGTGGCGGCGGGATGACGATCAACGAGTACGGAATTGCGGTCCCCATCATGCCACCTGCCAGCAGCGGTGGTGCTGCCATCCCCCCCACCGGTATGTCCGCGGGGGGTGGCAGTATGCCCCCCGGGATCGCCACACGAGAGCGCGGCCCACCCCAGCATGCAAGTGCTCACCACGACGCTGCACTCCCCCCCCACATACGCGGCCGCGCCCCCCCCCTCTCATACGGAGGCAGCGGTGGCGGTGGGGCGATCTTGGACAGGCGGGATAGCGAGTTCCTCGCCTCCCTTGAGGGACGGAGCGCGGGCGCCCACGTAGGGGGATGTGGCGGCGGCGGCGGTGGGATGGGCGGCGGGATGGGCGGCGCCGGTGCCATGGGTTACGGCGGCGGTTACGGCGGCGGTTACGGCGGCGGCGGCGTGAGCGGCGGCGACGGCGGTGGCGCCACCCACTATGGGCCGATCGGGAGCAAATACCCCTCCGCTCCAGGCAACTATGAGACTCTGGCTTCTCATGACAGGGGGGGCTATAACGGCTATAACGGCAGTGTTCGTGGCTTCGGCTATGGCAGCGGCGGTGGGTACGGAGAACAGGGTTCATGCGCCATGAGCAGCACCGACGCGGCGTTCTTAGCTGAGCTCGAAGCACCTACCGTCTACGCGCCAGCCTACGCCCAGACCCAGCCTCCGTCTGCTTACATGGCGCCGCAGCGTCAACACGCGCCCCAGCATCAACACGTGCCGCTGCCGCACATGCCGCTGCACATGCCGCACATGCCGCCGACGCACATGCCCTCGAGAGAGGAGCTGACCTTTCTTCGTGAGCTTGAGGGCTCGAACCGCGGCGGCTTGGATGGGGGAGGAGGCTATGGAGGAGGACACCTGCCGTATGGGGAGGGCGGCGCGTACATAGGCGCTCGAGGCGACCCCATGTGGGCTCATGATGCGCCTCATCCTAACCGCGCTGGCAGCGAGTTCCGCGGCGGCGGCGGAGGAGGCGGCGAGTTCCGCGGCGGCGGCGGCGGCGGCGGCGGCGAGTTCCGCGGCGGCGGCGGCGGCGGCGGCGGCGAGTTCAGCGGCGGCGGCGGCGGCGAGTTCCGCGGCGGCGGCGGCGGCCGTGGCGATGTTGGTCGCCAACCACCGCCGTCACAAATGTACCCCGACACATCGCGGCCGCCCAAGATGGCGCGAACGGGTCCGCATCCGAGAGGCGCGCCGCCCGCAGCTGTGCCTGCCCCTGCAAAGGGCGGGGTGCCTCGCTCGGGCGTCAACGGCTGCCCCGAGGAGGGCGTCAATGGCAACTGGCGGTGCACCGGTTGCATGAACATCAACTTTGGGCATCGCTTCACGTGCAATCGATGCAAGACGCCCAAAGGTGTGTGAGAGTGCTGGTCTAGTGGTCATTTTGTGGTCAACACTCTTTGGGTGCGTGCTCGGGGATTGTGGTGCGTGAGATCGAGCCGAGCTGTGGGGGCTACCGTACTGTCGCCGCTCTCGCGGGGGCTCTGCGTCGTTTTTGAATAACTGAATATGTTTATGCCGTGGACTTCGAGTGCACACGATCAACGGGTCGCTGCCACGCTTCATTCACACTCGCGAGTATAACCGATCGCGCTCGGCTTCCTTCAACCAGAACTTTGCGCGCTTTTCGCGCTTGCATTTCGCGCTCGGGAAGCGAATAAGCAAAAATGCCAACGCACATGAATGGCATGCCGCGCCGTTTTGATGCCGGAAAGGACGCCTACGCGCATGAGCACAGGGCGCACTCTGGGCAGGACTGCCGCCACATCATTGCCAACTTAACGCTTCTGAAATATGGAGCCGACCCACGCAAGTACGCTGCTATTGCCCATCAAAACTACCGCATGGGCGGCCAGCATCTCAACAGGTCCGTTGAAAACAGGCTCGACAACGCATTTCATCATATTGTCGACGATGATGGTGAGGACTACGACGCGTATTACCTCTACAAGTGCGGGATCCCCTACCAACAGCAGGAACAGCTCCTGCGGAACCGCTTCAACGCGGCCGAGGAGTTTTATGACCAGACGAACGATCCAGCATACCGTAATATTGCGAGGGACATCAAGACTGTGGTTACAGAGAACCTCGCCGCACGCCACACGCTCACCTTCCCCTGGTGAGGATGTGGGTGCGGACGCAGAACGGACGAAGGAAGCCACGGACGAAGGCAGCCCGGACGGAGACGCTCGGTCAGAGGCTCAGACCGGCGCTCAGAGGCACTTGTTAGCAATGAAACCACATGCTCGCACAATCATCATTAGGATCTGCATGTGCACATAGTGTGCGGTCAGAAATGTAGCAGAGTGTGCGTGCGATTCAGAATAGTACTTCAAACCACGGGTCACGCGCAAGATGAACAGCCGGGAATGTCTTCTACTTATTAGAAGGCTGAGTCGATCAAAGCGAAAGGAACACCATGTGAGTGTCGTCTGTTGCCTGGCTCTTGAGATTTGACCGGCAGCACGAGATCAAAGAACCATATTTGAGGGAACATTGAGCGGACAATGACGGTGTGTTGAGAGAGCTGCGGAACAAACTAAACGCGCGCGGAACCGACGCGTTCGGCGTTGATATCGTGGATGGACACATTTACATGTAGAGCTTCCTCTAAGAAATGGGTACTAAACGACGGTGCTGAACGCGGTCTGACACGTGGCCCTGGCCGTGCGCCCCTCAAGGGGCGCCCCTGAGGCGCTGAGGGGCCCCTGAGGGGCCTCTGAGCCCTGTTGCCTGTTTCGTCATGTACGGCTTATTCGTTATTAACGACGCGAAATCAAGTCAAATCTAAACAGAAACAATAGACAACCCACACAGGAAGCCCATATCGAAAAACGCGCTCAGGAGCCCGTTACATTGCAGGAACTTAAAACGCGCAACGCCGCGCCGCCGTGGGCGACCGCGATTGATTTCCAAGCTCGTCCGATTTTCCGAAGGCGCACGGACGGACGGCGGAGCGAGCGACGATGACAATGGGCGACGAGGCCCGCCGACGCATGGATGAGGTCAAGTTTCGAGACACGGGTGGCAATATGGAAGAGATTCCGGGCTTCAATTTTGAGTACAACGACAACTTTCAAGAGCCGCCTCCAGAAATACTCCCCGTAGGCTTCTGGCCCCGAGGGCGGCCGCCACCTACGCCTCCAACTATCTGCCAGCACGTGCAGGCGCGGCATCAGGCTCATATTTCCAAGACAAAGCCAAATGACATGGTGCTTCAGAATGCTGCAGCGCGCACTGACAAGCGGGCGCTCAGGGCTAAGGATGGAGCTGTTCTACGTATGCCGTACAAAGTCGTCCTCAAGCCAGAATCCCAAGCTGCCCGAAAAGCGGAGCGGCCGCCGTCACGACCTCTGCCGCATCCCTTTGACTACCCATTTCATTAGCCGGGCTCTTGGGGCGGCGACCGCCGAACGCAAGGCCTTGACTCTCCCAAATTCTACAGTTAACGAAAAGCCCCGCGCACGCCCGGGCCACCACGTTTTAATCACATTGGCACGCGACAATACGGCTCGGCGAAAAGCATCGCGCAGGGTCGAGCTAGACCCGACGGTAGGTGGGTTGTGGACTCTATAAAACTGCACGCGACTCAAAGTTGCTCAGACTCTTTCGCGTTTCGGTGAGAGAGCGAGCGCCCGCGGCGCGGGTGAGTCGCAGCCTCGCGGACGGCACGTCGGCTCCGTAGCCGTACGATTATCTTACGACTTACTGGCCGAGTGGCGTCGCGTGGCTACCGTTCGCGTCACTCGTCAGTAGCCGGCTGCAGGATCCACGGGCGTCACTGGCGGCTCTCCACGCAGGAAGGCGTCGAGATTCTTCTGCCACACCTCCCAGCCGAGCTTAAAGTCTGTGCTCACGCGACTCGAACGATGCCAACTCAGAAATGAGAGGGGAGCCACACACAAGGGAGGGGAGGGGTGGGGGCGGTGCAGGGGCAGGGGGCAGAGGTGCCGGGCTCGAGAACCGAGAACCGTCCACTCACAGGTTTCGGTGTAGTCTGCGTTGTGCGCCGAGATGAGGAGGCGCTCGCCGTGAATGGGATCCCACAGGGGCGATTGGGCCGGGAGGGGCTCGACCTCGAAGACATCGAGTGCGGCGCCGCCCAGCTTTCCCGCGCGAAGCGCCGCGTCGAGCGCCAGCTCGTCCACGGCGACCCCACGGCCGAGGGAGACAAAGACGGCACCGGGCAGCATCGCGTCGAACTCTCTGGCACCGACAAAGTGAAATGTCTCAGGCGTGCCAGGCAAAGTACAGACGACTACATGGCACTGCTCAAACAGGGCCTTCTTATGCGCGGGAAGCACCGGGCCGTCATATGGGCCCAAAATGAGGTCAAAGCAACCGGACGTGTCGGGTTTGCGTGCATTGCGCCGTAGCGCGACCGTTCGCATGCCGAACGCCTTGCCAAGCCGCGCGGTGGCCGTCGCGATGTCGCCTGAGCCTAGCAGCCCCAGAGTGAGACCGCGGAGCTCGCCCATCACAAACTTGTCCCACTTGCGTGCGCGCCGATTGGCCATGCACCGGGGTATTTGCTTGATGAAGTGCATAGCTGCACAAATACTCCACTCAGCCAAGCTCGAGCTGAAGGCTCCGCGGCCATTCGACAGCGGCACTTTGGCTGGCACGAGCTCCTCGCGGGCGAATGCGGCAATCGGGTCTATGCCAGCGTAGAAGCCGTGCACCCACTTCAAGTTGGGTAGGTGGCCGCCACGGACTAGTTCACGTAGCACGGCCGGAGAACCCGGTGGGATCCACAAGAGAGCCTCCGCGTCGGCGAGTCGTGGACCATATGCAAGAAGCTCCTTCAAGTTTTCGCCGAGCAGGAACTCAGCCTTGCAGTGAGCTGGCAAGTAAGATAGCGCTGGATTGTTCAGCGGAGTGACTACGGCGACAGCAGGCGGACGAGTACTCAGGTATCGCAGCCGATACAGCGGCAACCGAGCAAGTCGCCTTCCGAGCGCCCGCGACATGACAAATGTGCGACCTGTGGTGTGTGTGATCTCTCAGTCCACAGGGGCCACACTTGGTGTTGTGAGATCACATTCACTTTGTGCAAACGCGACAAGGCGCGGTGATGAAGGAATCATCAAGCTGAGACTCCTCAGGATTCCGGCATCACCGCGATGGAGCATCGCGCAAGGCGCATTCGG
>Ga0210243_100259_pt1 | contig 43688 bp, 36 predicted proteins | sample ChrtobMeP5a_32mM_FD_155461 | JGI IMG/M metagenome (GOLD analysis project Ga0210243, IMG submission 155461) | Chrysochromulina tobin associated microbial communities from unialgal haptophyte culture, Seattle, Washington, United States - P5a_32mM | ecosystem: Host-associated > Algae > Haptophytes >...
AGTCCGCCTTGAAGACGGCATCGATGGTCTCATCGTAGACCACGCTGAAGGCAGCGCGGGCCCGCGAGGTCGCGCCTGCATCCAAGGCCACATCCGAGCCCGCCGTCGAGCTCCCGCCACCACCGTGACTAGCATCGGGTCCAGCACCGCCGCCGTTGCTGCCACGTCGGCCGCTGGGACTAGAGGAGGGTGGGCTGGGCGGGCTCGAGATGGGCGGCGACTCAGACGGTGGGCGTGCAGGGGGCCCAGGCATGGCCCGGTGCGAGTCCTCCCATGGCGGATGTGGCTGCTGTTTGATGAAGTGGTGTTCCGGCATGTTGCAAAGCCTCGTTGAGGGCAGCCGTCCGAGCGCAATGTCCAGAGCCGCGCGAGCGCACTGTCCAGAAACTCGCCAGTTTCGGCTTAGTGACGCTGTGTGTGCCTTCCAAAAAAGTTCAGTCCGGTCCCCCCTACCAAAAAGTTCATTCGAACAGTCCGTGGGCAATTTCCGGAAATTGCCCATGAGGTTCGGAACTTTCGTCACAAAAACCCAACCATGATCTCGCCCGCGCTCCCTGACCCCTTCGCCCTCGCGCACCCGCACGCGCTCCCTGTCCCTCTGCTCAGCATTACCACTCGTCGGTCGTTGTGCGATATTGACGGGGGGACGGTCGCGTTATCGTCAGATCCCACGATATCGTGCCCCCGCCCACGACAACGCACAATCCCGTAAAGTTATATGCAGCAAGCGCCTTATAAGTACATATTCGCAGGTTCTGCTCCGCACACAGCGTCGCCAAAATTAGAGCTCAGCACAGCGGCCGATGAATCGAGCACAGTTCTGTCGGAGTCCTAACTTCAAGGAGAACTCAATTGCTCTCGAGAGGCGCCTCACTCTAGTCGTGGCACGCTCATCTCCGAGGCGGAGATCATGCGAGCTCTCGATCTCGGCTATGAGCTCTCAGGAGCACCAGAGGCGCCTCAGTAGGCGCGCTCCAGATCGAAGACATACTTGAGGGGCTGACTTGACATGACTTAATAGGCGCGCTCCAGATCGAAGACATACTTGAGGGGCTGACTTGACATGACTTAATAGGCGCGCTCCAGATCGAAGACATACTTGAGGGGCTCACCCGCCGCGTACCTCTTCAGGTTCTCCCCAAAGCAAGCGACCACGTCAGCCGGTTTCGTCACCGCCGCGACGTGGGGGGTGATGGTCACCTTCGGGTGGCGCCAGAGGGGCGAGGTCATCAGTGGCAATCAGCGTCATCAGTGGCAATCAGCGTCGTGATGGTCACCTTCGGGTGGCGCCAGAGGGGCGAGGACGCGGGGAGCGGCTCGGTCATGAAGACGTCGGCGACCACGTGGCGCAGATAGCCGAGATCGAGAGCTCGCGTGATCTCCGCCTCGGAGATGAGCGAGCCACGCCCCGCGTTGATGAGCACCGGCTGCTTCGTAGCACACGGCGCCAAGGCGTCGTGGTCGAGCAGACCGCGGCTGGCCGGCGTGTCGGGCAAGAGCGAGACGATGTAGTCGCACTCGCCGAGGAATCTCGCGAGCTCCGTCGGCCCGTAGATACGGCTGACCAAACCCTCCGTCGGCTCCTCGGCTGGGCCACGGGCGCCCATCTCGGTTGACGAGACCCCGCCGGTTGACGAGACTCCGCCGGTTGACGAGACTCCGCCGGTTGACGAGACTCCGCCGGTTGACGAGACTCCGCCGGCGGACGAGCCTGTCCGTCGAAGGCCGACGATACGCATGCCGAGGCATCCAGGGCCGAGGCGCTGAGCGACAGCACGTCCGAGATCTCCGAGCCCGAGAATCCCGAGCGTGAGCGACGGGAGCCGCCGGTACGAGCGCCGGCGGGTTTCGTCATCGGGCCACGCCGCGCGCTGCTGAGCGCTTGCATGCACGCCGAGCCCGCGCTCGAGGGCAAGCACGTGCGCCGCCACGTACTCGGCAATGTCCGCACCTAAGGCCCCACCGAGCCGCGTCGTCACGAAAGGAGCGACCGGCAGAGGCATGCTCATCATGCCGTTACAGCCAGCAAAGGTCGCCTGATGAGGGAGGCAATCAGCTGAGCTGCCGTGACCGCGAGCAAAGGTCGCCTGATGAGGTAGGCAATCAGGTCTTCCAGCCGTGACAGCCTGTCTGCTGTCGATCACATGCCTGGAACCATCGGAGATTGGGCGCTGCGGCGAGCAGCTGATGAGGGAGGCAATCAGCATGCAATCAGTCATGCAATCATCACGTGCCTGGAACCATCGGAGATTGGGCGCTGCGGCGAGCAGTTGATGAGGGAGGCAATCAGCATGCAATCAGTCATGCAATCATCACGTGCCTGGAACCATCGGAGATTGGGCGCTGCGGCGAGCAGCTCGAGCGTTGATCCTTTTGGCTCGCCGATGATCACCTCCGCGTGCTCGAGACACGCCTGCAACCAGAGGCAACCAGAGGCGATCAGAGGCGATCAGAGGCGATCAGAGGCAAGCAGAGGCAAGCAGAGGCGATCAGAGGCGATCAACGAGACTTACCTGCACGTCCGCCACCGTCAGAGTGCCACTGATGGCGTCAGAGAGCCAAGCCATGCATCCCGGATCGAAGCCAGCCAGCGCAAAGGCATCCCGCAGCCCCTCGATCTCCGAGAGTACGAAGACGCTCACCTGATGAGGGAGGCAATCAGCATGCAATCAAGGATGGAGTAGCCCCTCGATCTCGGAGAGTACGAAGACGCTCAGCTGATGAGGGAGGCAATCAGCATGCAATCAAGGATGGAGTAGCCCCTCGATCTCGGAGAGTACGAAGACGCTCAGCTGCACATAGTCAGTCGCACTCAGTCGCACTCAGTCGCACTCAGTCGCCATGAGTCGCAATCCGTCGCAATCACTATGAGGGGCTCTCACCGCACGCTGGCCTAGTGGCTGTAACCGTCGGCCAAAGAGTTCCACAGCGAGTGGATGACACGTCATCGGAAGTCCGGAGGCGGTGTCGAGGGCAATGCTGAGTGTGGTGTGCGATGCTGAGGGCGCGCTCGCGGCAGCGCCGGCCGTCGACACGGCGGCAGTAGCGGTGCCGGCGGCGGCGGCAGCTGCTTCGTTGGGCGCCAGCGTCGTCCCGGGCGCCAGCGTCGTCCCGGGCGCCAGCGTCGTCCCGGGCGCCAGCGTCGTCCCGGGCGCCAGCGTCGTCCCGGGCGCCAGCGTCGTCCCGGGCGAGGCTTGCCGGCGCAGCCACGCCATGTACTCCGCCATCGCGGTCCCGAGAGGCGTTGGACGCCATCCAAACTCGGCAAGTAGGGGCGCCGTATCGAGCGGGCGTGCGTGGAGCCAATGGTCGGGCGGGAGGGTGTGAACATGGGCTACCGCGGTGTGAACATCCGACTTGCTCACCAGGCTGATGCCGCGAGCAGTCAGCAAGCTCGGAGATTGCAACAGATGGTCCAGCGGAAGCTCGAGCGCCGCCGCGAGCAGCTCACCTGATGAGGGAGGCAATCAGCATGCAATCAAGGATGGGTGTCCAGTGGAAAGGGCCATCAGAGGCAATCAGCATGTAATCAAGGCTAAAGTAGTCCAGTGGAAGCCATCAGAGGGGCCATCAAAGTGTGCTGACCGTGCGTCACTGGCCGCCCAAGTGCGATCTCCATCCGAGGCAATCAGAGGCCATCAACGAGACTGACCGTGCGTCACTGGCCGCCCAAGTGCGATCTCGTACACGCGCCGTCCCGGGCGTGTCGGCGCCGTGAGCAACGCCACGACGGCGCGCGCGACGCTCGACGCGTCCACGTAATCCCATCCGACGTCCTCGAGATCGCCCGAGATTACGAGCGGCTCATCTCGGCTCAATCTCGTCGCCACGTGGTACGGCGCGTTGTGCCGGTTGCGCGCGCCAGTGTCGCGATCCATCGGCCCTGATGAGGGAGGCAATCAGCATGCAATCAGCATGCAATCAGCATGCAATCAGCATGCAACCGGTGTCGCCATCGGACCGTAGACATCGCTGAAGCGAACGGAGACCACTTCGATGCCGTAGAGCGACGCGTAGCGCTCGGCGACGCCCTCGCTCCCTAATTTGGAGAGGGCGTACAGCGGCACGCTCGGTGCGTCGGGGTTGGCGTCGCGCTCGCGTGAGTGGAGAGCACCGCCGAGCTCCGGGGCGGAGAGCACCTAATGAGGAAGGTCATCAGAGGTCATCAGAGAGGTCATCAGAAGTCATCAGAGGTCATCGGAGGTCATCAGAGGTCATCGGAGGCCCATCAGAAGTCATCAGAGGCTCATCAGAGGCTCATCAGAGAGGTCATCAGAGGTCATCAGCGCACCGCGTCCGACGAGACCAGCACGACGCGTGGCAGTGCGGGGCACCCAAATTTGGAACCGCTCCTCGCGAGCTCGAGTGCATGCAGCACGCCGACGAAGTTGACGCGCAACACCTCGGCGCCGAGTTGAGCCTCTTCGTCCGCGGTGGGCGTGAGCGCCGCGCCGAGCACCATGTGGGAAAAGTGCGATCCGTGTGCGTCGACCAGCTGGGACCAGCTGTGAACGTCGCCCACGTCGCCTGTGAAGAGCTGCAGCCGGCCGCTCGCGAGGGCTTCGCGTAAGAAGGCGAGCGCGGCGGCGTCGAAGTGCCGATCGAAGACGACGCAGCTCGAGAGGGGAGACGCCGCGCTCGCCTTTTTCGAAGCGCTCCTCGCGGCGGGCGTGGCGGCGGCGGGCGTGGCGGCGGCAGGTGCGTCGTCCTGGGCGCCTTGCGCCAATCCATCAGTGAGGTCGGTTTGGGACGCGTCGTCCTGGGCGAGCCACGCCACGACGACGTGCGAAAGCACGAACCCTCCACCTCCGGTGATCAACAGCCTGGGGCCCGTGAATGGCAGATGGGGGCGCGGCACGGGCGGCGGCGGCGGCGCAGAGGGCGCCGCCTCGAGCAGCTCCGAAGAGGTGAGATCTCCCTGGAGCTCGCGAGATCTCGCCTCGAGCAGCTCCGAAGAGGTGAGATCTCCCTGGTGCTCGCGAGATCTCGCATCGAGCAGCTCCGACGAGGACGCGGCAGTGGCATCGTCGGCCTCGTCGCCGGCTGCGTCGCCGGTAGCGACGGCGACGAGCCGAATCGAGCCTTTGACGAATTCGTCCAAATTAGGCAAGTGCACGAGCCGAATCGAGCCGTTGACGAATTCGTCCCAGGTGAGATCTCCCGATCCATCGGCGTCGATCTTGGAGAACATCTTGCCAATCCCTTTGAGGTCCTTCCCTCCAAAGTACTTGGCCATCACCTGCTGGTCCTCATGGACCGCCGAGCCCCACTCCTTGCCGCTGACCTTGCCGTCGCCGTTCTTGTCCAAACGATCCCACAAGGCCTTGAGCTCGGCCGCCCCAGATTGGCTCTCGAGGGCCTGAGCGAGCCGCACGCTCCAGTCCATCTGCTGCAGCGCAGTCTCAAACTCGTCCCACGTGAGGTCGCCCGAGCCGTCCGCGTCGAGCTTCTTGAACATCTGGCCCACCTCGCCAACGGTGAGCCCGCCAAAGAAACGCCCCATCAGCTTCCAGTGCTGCCCGATAGCCTTGCCCCACTCCTTGGACGAGACGACACCGCTCCCGTCGATGTCGATTGAGTGGAACAGCTTCCGCAGCTCCTCCTTCCCCTCCCCTCCCTCAAAGGCGTCGATGAACGCTTTCATGGTCGCGGCGGCACTCAAGTTGTGGCGGAGGTTGTAGATCCGCCTTCCTGATTCGGCATACTGACGGAGGCGTTGACGGAGGCGTTGACGGAGGGCCACCGCCCTCTGCAACGCCGCCGCCGCCGCATGCGCCGCCTCCATCGTCACCTCCGTCGCCGCAATCGTCACCGCCACCATCGCCTCGATCAGCGCCACCGCCGCCACCACCGCCGCCGCACTCGCCGTCGCCACCTTCGCCCCCGCCTCCGTCACCGCCGCCGCCGCCGCCCCCGCCTCCGTCGCCTCCGCCGCCGGGGCAGCGGCCTTCGGCACGAGCACCGGTGGTGGATGATGCGCCCGCCAATGAGACGCGATGTCCGCTCGTTTCGCGAGCCAAACTCGATTCGGACCGAGCCCGATGAGATAGTCGAGCAGTTGATGCAAGCCGCTGCGAGCACAGGAACACCGAGGGCGCAAGGACGCGGGTGCAACGGGGTCGACATCGCACGGGTCTTCAGGAGCGGCCGATGGCGGCCAGCTGATGACGGCCCCAATCACTCTCGATCAAGAGCAATCAGCTGATGGCGGCCAGCTGATGACGGCCCCAATCACTCTCGATTAGGAGCACTCACCCGATACGTGCAGGATGCCCGATGAGACGCGGGTGCAACCCAACTGAAAGCATACGGGGCACGCCCGTCGTGTCCGCCTCCTCGATCAGAGCATCGACCGCGGCCCGAACGAAGTTGTAAAAGTCATCTGCCGTCGAGAAGGCGCGCCCTGGCGCGAATTTGGAGTCGTTGGTGCACAGATTGTATGGCAGCACCTGATGAGGGAGGCAATCAAGGAGGTCATCAATGGCGCGAATTTGGAGTCGTTGGTGCACAGTGTGTATGGCAGCACCTATGAGGGAGGCAATCAAGGAGGTCATCAATTGTATTTCAATCAAGAGGCAATCAAAGGTCATCAGCGGGCCGTATGGATCAAGCACCTGCCATTCGAGAAGGCCATCGGAAAGCGATCAACACGCCATCAGAAACGACATCACGGGGCGCGTACCAGGTGATAATGCTCGGCGCCATCGGAGGTCACCACTCGAGTCCAATACGGCAGCTCGTCGTTGTAGGCATCTGAATCGTACTCGAAGCCGCCGTGCTCGAGGAGCAAGCGGCGCGTGCGGATCGAGGGTGCCGTGCGGCAGTACCAGCCCTTGGGCGGCGCCCCGAGCGTGCTCGTGAGGGAGACCACCGCCGCCTTTATGCGAGATCGCTCCGTCGCCTCGTCCATCGCGACATGGTCCTCCCAACGGTATCCATGGCAACACACGTCGAGGAGGCCGCGTGCGACGCCGTCGCGCACGGCGGCCGCGAGCTCGGGCAGCCGCTCCAGCGCCAGCGAGCACGCAAACGCCGTTGCGGGCGCCGAGCGCCGCTCAAAGGCGCGCAGCAAACGCCAGATGCCTACCCTCGAGCCGTACTCAAACATGTTCTCCGCGGCGAGGTCGCGCACGCCGGGTGGCGCCTCGCTCGGGCACTCGCATAGTGCCCCGCTCGACCTGTCGTCGCCGTCGAGAATGCTCGGTTCTGAGCCCTCCTCGATGTTGATCGCAAAGTTGACTGCTAGGGCCGCGCCTGCTGGCCAAGCGGCGCGCGGCGGCCGGCGGCCGTAGCCCACGAGATCCCGCGGCGGTCCTGGCTCTGGTTCTTGGACGCATTCGGCAGCTCGAGCACGCCGGCGCCGCGTGACTACGTAGCTGCAGAGCGCGACGGCGCCGGCCGCGCCGTAGAGGAACAGACGAGCCGACAGAGAAGTCGCCATGATGAGCGCGCTCGAGACGGCGCCTGCGTCACGTTTGGGTGTCGTCAGACCCTGCTTACGGTCCGATGCTTGTGGGTCTCTGTGGTGCCGTCCGATGTCTCGACTCTGCACTCTCGTTCGCAGTTTGGCCTGGTGTGTCGTACTGTGTCGTTTAAAGAAGGATTTAGGATGATCCGATTCCGAAGCAACGGAACATCCACACCAAATAATAAGTATTCTCAACCTCATACCGTCGGAAACGGCCCAACCACAAACTCGTCGCCCGGCGCGAGGCCCTCGGGCACGGCCACATCGAACAGCCGGCCGTCGGGCAGTTGCACGCGCAGAAGCCGATCTGGTCCGAGCTCGCTGGGGCATGACACCTGCATGTACTCGCCCTCGGCCGCCTCAGCGGCGGCCGCTTCCGCCTGCGCGGCCGCCGCTGCCTGAGCTGCCGCAGCCACGGCACCTTGCTCCTCCGCCGCCGCCTTGTCCGCCGCCGCCTTGTCCGCCGCCGCCTTGTCCGCCGCCGCCTTGTCCGCCGCCGCCTTGTCCGCCGCTGCCTTCGCCTGGGCAGCCGCGCGCAACGCGGCTTCCTTGGCCGCTGCCTCTGCCGCGGCCGTCTCCGCTGCCACTCTCCGCGCCTCCGCCTCCGCAGCCTCCACCGCCGCCTTCTCTGCTGCCGCCTTCTCTGCTGCCGCCGCCGCCGCTTCCGCCGCCGCCGCCGCCGCCGCTTCCGCCGCCGCCCGCTGCTGCTGCTGCTGCTGCTGCTTCGCCGCCGCCCGTTCAGCTGCCGCCACCTCCGCCTCCGCCTGCGCCTCCGCCTGCGCCTCCGCCTGCGCCTCCGCCTGCGCCTTGGCCGCCGCCTTCGCCTCCTTCTCCGCCGCCTTCGCCGCCGCCCTCGCCTCCTTCTCCGCCGCCCTCGCCTCCCTCGACACCTCCCGAGTGCCCACGACGGCGCCAAAGCCTCCCTTGGCGGCCATGGCTGCGCGTGCCTGCTCCGACTGCTGCTGCTGCGCCGCTGCCGCCGCCGCCGCCGCCTTGCGCTTCGCACCCCCGGGCTTGCCCACCCCCGGCTTCGTTCCGATGCCCACGTCGAATCCGCCCTCCGTATCGAACTGCACGCTGAGGCCGCCGTACGTGCGTGCGAGGGCGGGCATACCAACGGTCGCGCGCTCGAGGAAGAGGAGCCTCCCATTGGGCGCGAGGCTGCTGCTCAGCAGGGCGATCGCGCCCGCCGCCGCCTGCTCCGGCGCACCATCGAGCATATCAAAGCAGAGAGCTGCGTCGAATGCGCCCGGGCGCAGCGGTATCTCATCGAGGGGTTTGCCCGTCCAGAGCGTGAAGGGCACGTTGAGCTTCGCGGCAGCCTCGCGGATCGGGCCCTCCTCGATCTTCGCGTTACTCGGCGGCACGATCAGCGTGCACGCGGCCGGAGCGTTCAAGTAGTACAGGTTCTTGGCGTCCTTGCCCAGCTCTACGACGCGGCTCGCATTGGGCACGTTGTTGGAGATGTGCGACGCCTGCACAAACTGGCGGCTCCAGTACGCGGGGTTCACCCAGCTCTGGGAAATCCCCGCCTGCACCTTCTCGCCGACGCTGAGCTTCTCCGGTGACACGTCCGTCTGCATCATCTTCTTGAACTGCTCAAATGAGGGCACACCGGGCATGGCAGGCACAGAGGTCGAGTCCTTGGGTGGTTCGGCGTTCAAGGCCAGCCGTCTCGTGCGGAGCCCGACGACGGCAGAATGTCGCTGCACTGGCAGCGCCCAGAAGGAGAGCGCCGTGCAAATGAATGGCGTCAGCATTTGTGAGCTCCGACGATCATCCACTGAGTGTGAATTGGCTGTTCATCACTTCTCTCGACCCTCATTTCACACACCTGTGTCAGTGTAATGTAGGCGCGGCGCTCCTTTGAACTATTAAAAGTATTTAATACTACATGTATAACAAAAATTGTACGCCCCATCATACATGGGGTTGTGGATTGTATGCCATTCCCGTACGTATGTGTAGTGACTTTCAGATCGACTGCAGCGCATCGGCAGGAGCCTCGGTCGCGCTGTAGCCTGCGGCCATCATGAGCGGCGGCACCTCGGGGTAGACGGGCGCCGGGTCGTGCTCGCCCTTGACCCGCGCGGGAAGGTCGTAGTAGGCCAATGGCAGCTTGCGCTCAACGGCCTGATGGGTGGGCACACCCATAAAGTGCTCGGCCACGAGTAAAAAGAGGTTGATCGCGCGCTCGTGGTGACCGTGCAGCGCTTCGCCGAGGGCGTGCGCGTGCGCGTGCAGCCGCGCCGGCAGGTCGTGCAGCGGCGGCGGGTAGTCCTCGATGAAGGTGACGCGCACGCCGCCGACGGCCGGCTCGATGATCGGGTTGCGCAGCCCCGCGATGTTGGCCAGACGAATGAGCGCCGTACGGTCCCCCGCGTCTGGGCTGCGCGCGAAGTTCAGTCGGATGCCCACCCGGTGCCCATTCGTGCCCGGTTTGAAGCTGAGCGTGGAGGGGCCGCAGCGCAGCTTGAGCTGCGTGAGCACCCCCAGAAGCTCCTTGCCCTCGGCCCGAAGCGCCTTGGCCGCGCGCTCGTACTCGGCCGACAGGCGCAACTCCCCGTGCCCGCTCGCCCTACGAATCTTTTCGCTCATCGTCGGGCGGCGCACACGGTCGCCAGAATCCTGCTCCCAGCTCGCAAACATTTCGGCGGCGGATCGTGGGTCGACGGCCTCGGGCCGCGCGGGACTCGTGACGGGCGACTGGACGCCGCCCGCGAGCTGCGGCGGCGCTTGGATCAAGCCCAGCCGAGCGTGCGCGTGCACCCGCGCCGAGTCGGGCGCTTGGCCGGAAGGCGTCCCGAAGAAGCCTTCGACGAAATGGGTCGACGGGGTGGGCGCGGTTGTCGGGGTGGGGGCGGTTGACATGGGGGCGAGGGGAGAAGGGCCGAGGTGGATCGACGCCGCCAGGCCAGCCTCGTATCCTGCCTCGTACATGCCGCTGCTGCAGGCACTAGTCCGGGTGGCAGCGGTCGGGGGAGCTGCTGGCGGCTGGGAAGGCATGGGCGTGGGCGATGTGGGAGGCATGGGCGACGCGGGCGGCACCCCGTAAATGACCACCAATGGTGACGACGGGGTCGGCAGAGCCGCTGGGGCAGCGGCCAGCGCTGACGTGGGCGAGGCGGGTGCTGGCGGAGGCGGTTGCGTCACCGGCATCGTGCGCGTGGCCGGCGAGGCGGGAGCCGGCACCGGCGGCGGCGGCAGCGCGGCGGGCCGCACGGGCTCCGCCCGCACCTTGCCCTCCTCCAAGTCGCGCACGAGCTCCGAGAATTCGCGCAGGTCCATCAGCCCGTTGGGCTCGGCGTCGTAGCGTGCCAGCACTGCGAGCACGCCGTGGTCGCTCAAGTCGACGCCGTAGTGGTGCAGCACCGCCCGCAGCTCACGCCGATCAATGTATCCGCTGTGATCGGTGTCGAAGCGGTCGAACGCCTCGGCTATGCGCACGGGCACTCTCACGAAGGCACGCGCGCTGGTAAGCCCGCTGGTTAGCGAGTGCGCACGAAGGCGTGCCGGCGACGGCAGCGTGAGCGATGGCGACTCGAGGTCGTCGCTGCGGAAGTCGTCGCTGCGGAAACGTGTTCCCGCGAGGAGCATCCCTTCGGTGCCGTCGGGCTCGTATGACACCTTGAGCTTGCGCGAGTGCTGATGGCAGCATGCACACGCAAGGCCGATCATCACCAGGCCCGCGCCGAGCAGCACCTCGCCGATCACCCCGAGCGTCATCCCGAGCAGAGCGGGCGGCGGCGGCGGCGGCGGCGGAGGTGGGCGCGGCGGTGGAGGTGGGTGCGGCGCAGGCGGATGCGGCGCAGCGAGTCGCACGAACAGCTGGTCGAGCTGCTGATCTCGCGGATGCAGCAGCAGTTGCTGTTGCAGCTGCGCGCCCGGCTGAGAGAAGCTCAAGGAGATTTCCGGCGGCTCCGGCGGGGGGGGCGGAGGCGGCGAGGGCTCGGGTGGCGTCGGTCTGGGCGGCGGGGGAGGGGGCGAGGGCTCCGGCGGGTCGGGGCTTGGCGGCGGTGGCGGCGGCGGCGGTGGCGGCAGCGGCGATGGCTCCGGCGGCTCTGGACTCGGTGGTGGCGGTGGAGAGGGCTCTGGTGGCTCGGGCCGCGGCGGCGGCAGCGTAGAGAAGGGTGACTCTTCCCACCGATGCTCATGCGGGTAAAAATAGTCCAGCCCACTGGATGGTGGCGGCGGTGGCAGCGGTGGCGGCGTCATGAAGGGTGACGCCTCCAACCGAGGCTCCTGCGGGTTATAGGTGTCCAAACCATTGGACGGTGGCGACGGTGGCGGCGGCGGATGCAGGGTCGAGGGCGGCGAGGGTGACGGCTCGGGGGGCTCTGGCACAGGCGGCGGCGGCGGCGAGGGCTCTGGAGGCGGAGAGGGCTCTGGAGTGAAGGGCGAGGGCGGCGGCGGCGGCGGCGGCTCGCGCGTGAGGGCCACCGGCATCGGTGGCTCGGGCGGCGGCAATATCCGCGGCGGAGGCGGTGATGGATGTGGCGACAAAGATGGTGGCGGTGGCGGTGGCGGTGGCGACGGCTCCAGAGGCGCATGCGGCTCCGGGATCCATCGCTGCTCGAGCACTGGTGTTGGCGTAGGCAGCGGCGTAGCAGATGGATGAGACGATGGTGCCGGTGTCGGCGGACGCGGCGCTGCAGAGGGCGGCGGGCGCGCCGCTACAGCAAACGGCTTCGGCATCGGCGGGTGCGGCGATCGAGTGGGCGGTGACGGCGGGTGGAGCATGAGCTGTGCCGACGGCGTCAACGAGGGCGGCGACTGCTCGTGCACCGCCGGGGGCGGCGTAGGAGCGTGCGCTTTATCGGCGACCTCGGCGCCATGCTTCGCGGCGAGGTACAGCCCACCCAAGAGCAGTACCATAACGCCGAGCGAGAATGCGAACGCCTGGCCGATGGTCGGACCTGACGGAGGCGTTTCCTCGCCTCCGCCACCACGTTGGGGGCTTTTGAGGATGGTGCGGAGGCGAGTCCAATTCATCTTGGCAGCTAATGGAGAGGGCTGATGCGACTCGTTCCCGACGTGCTTGTCCTCCGCGTGCTCGTCCTCCGCGAGTTCGTCTTTCGCGAACCACCAGCCTTGGTCGTCGTAGATGTAATGGTTAGCAACATCATGGTCAACATCGTGTATCTCCGAGCCTTTTATCTCCGAGCCGTCGATCTCCTGCGGTCGAAGGGCTCCGCTTCCTTCGCCACGCCAGACCCACCAACCCTCTGGATCGGATTGGGCTACGGTCTTGCTGGTGGTTCGGCTGCTGCCACCAACCGCTGGCGACGCCGACGGTGGTGTTCGCGGCGGTGTTCGCGGCAGGTCCCGCCGCGGTGGCGATTTCGGTACCGTTGCGTTGAGAGCTCTCACCAGCGCGGCGACAGAGCCTGGCGCATCCGGGTTTGCCACGCCAGGCTCGTACACTACCGAGTCGGGAGGCGGCAGGACCACTGCAGCGTTGGCGGCCGCGGCGCAAGCTGCTGGAGCTGCTGCCGCCGACGAAGGCTGGCCATCGCCGCCGCTGCTGCCGGCACCGGCACCACAGATGTGATTCTCCGGCTGCTGCCGGCCCGAGCCGCGCCACTCCAGCCCGCGCGACGTGTGCACGAGCTGCTTGGATGACGCGCCCGGCTGCATGAGGCCACTTTACACGAAATTGGAAGCCACCTTTGCGGTTTGCGGAATGCGCCCGTATACAAAAAGGCAAGTGCGCTGAGAGAGCGCTGAGCACCTCAAAAGTTTTGCCGGACACAGTGCCCCGCAACGCCCCTCAACGCCACGAAAAGCTACTCAAGGGCCCCTGAATCCATGTGAACAAAAAACGCCCACGACGACGCTTATTCTCATCGGTCCAAATGCATAAGCCACCGTCCGCGAGGCGGCGAGCATCCGAATCGCCGTTCGAGGTAGTCGCGACGAGTCCACCGGGTCAGCTCGTGGGAGCGTTATTGCCGGACGCGTCATCGCCGATGCTGATCACCTCGCTCGTCGTGTTCATCCTGCTGCTCCTCATTGCGCTCGTGCTGCTGCTGCTCATCCGCTACCGCAGCCGGCAGGACGATGATCCCCGCTACCGCCTGCCGACAAAGAACACGTGGGACAAAAAAGACCCCCCCCGCGTGTGCCGCGCCTCCGTGATCAACGCCTCCGAGTGCGGCGCACTGCTGCCGAACGACCATCCGCGCAGTGACACCACTGGCACGACTGGCATCAATCATGCGGGGTCAGCTCCTCCGATGGCGCATACGACGCCCACGGGCGCTGCGCACGTGCCGCCACCGCCTCCGCCGCCTCCGCCCGCCTCCGCGCCGGCGCAAGCGCGCAGCGACTTCGCCGCCGAGAACATCAAGGCCGTGACAATCGCCACCGACGAGGTAGAGGGTGCCCGAGGAGGTGGCTGGGGCGACCTCGGGGGGTTTGAGAGCATCGTGAGGGACGAGTACCCGACGACCCGACGGCCGGACCGGAGCAACGGGAGGCGCGGCGGCGGCGAGGACGATGACTTCGTCCCCCCACCTGCGCGGCGCGGCGTCTTTAGGGCGGGGCCCCCCGCGGCTGCGCCGACGAAACGACCCGCGGAGGCGAAGGCCAAGGGCCGCAGGTGATCGGGCCGCCGGTGTGGGCGGGCGCGTCAGCGACGACGGCGAGGAGCAGGGGGCGTCGCGCGCCAGCCCCGGAGGTTTCCCCGGAGGTTTCCCCGGAGGTTTCGCCGGCCCTAGCCTCCCAATTCCGAAATGAGGGACTCGCACGCATGCGCCGAAACGCGACGCGTGGCTTAGCGCAGTGATGGGCGCAGTGCGGGTGTCGGCGCAATTATTCTCCCGCGTGGAGCGGCGATGAGATGAGCGACGATGAGAGACGATCGCGCGCGTGACGGGCCTGCGCCCCCAAAAGGCAAATGGATTCCAGTGCGTGATGATGACTCTACATGTCTTCCAAAGAGCGTGCGATCTGCGTGAAGGGAGCATCTCCCGAGTAAGCCATCCATCCTTTGCATGTTTGGGGTAGTAGAAGTCGATGGCCTGCTTTCCTCGAAACTCCAAATTTGTACTGTGCATGCAACTTCATGGCGAAATCCGAAGTGCCCGCCGAGTTCGGGCTGCCACCAGCGGGCGGAGGTGCGCCAGAGTGCGGCGGACGAGGTTTGGAATCCGCTCGCGCCTCGTGTTTTGAAGGATGGAGCGCCGCGCGCACGGCTTCCTAAAGTGCGTCGGCACCAAGGATTCGGACCGCACGATCGAGCTGCGCGGTACGGAGTTCACCATCGGACGGCGCGAGACATGTGACGTGAGTTACTCAGACACAATGCTCTCCGCCGTGCATTGCAAGCTGGTCTACTTCGAGCACCATCCTAAGCAGGACGACTCGTGGTGGCTCGAGGATTGCTCGAGCAACGGCACGTACCTGAACGGCACGCTCGTGGGCAAAGGTACTTTAAGGTGCCTCGAGCGCGGTGATTCCATCTCCTTGCTCCTGCCCAAGCCCGGAGCGGCAGAGTTGCCCAGGTACTCCTACACCTTTGCCCGTCTCCCTTCATCTGAGGACGCGCAACGTGCGGGCATGTTCTCCGAGGCCTCGGTGAATCTGAAAGTGGAAGACGCGGTGAAGAGGGCGGTGCTGCTGGCCGATGTGGAGCGAAAGAAGGCCATCGCGGACGCGGTGGAGAGGACTAAGCAGGAGCATGAGCAGGAGCGGCGCACGCTCCTCGAGAAGGCCGCCGCCACGGCCACTGAGACCGAGAGGGCGCTCCTGGCGAGGGCGCAAGCGCAGGCGCAGGCGGCTTCACGCGAGCACGCACTCGCGCTCGAGACGGCGCTTGCGTCGGCGGACGAGAAGGCGACGCAGAGGTTCATGGCAGCGCTGAGCGCAGTGCGTGAGCAGGCCAGGGGTGATAGCGCCGCCATGCTCGAGGCCCACGAGCGCGAGGCGGAGGCCCACCGACTCGCGATGTCCCAAATGGAAGAGCGCCTGGCCACCTCCGAGGCCGAGGTGAGTCGGATGCGCGAGGCGCAGGCAGCGGCCATCGAGGCTGCCCTCGCCGAACAGCGCGAGCGCCTCGAGACGATCGCGCAGGAGGCATGCGCCTCGATGCGCGCGGCCTTGGACGACGAGAAGGCGGCGGCCGTCACACGCGCCGTATCGAGCGCACGGGCAGAGGCGGCCCAGCACGAGATGAGCGCCGTGTCGAGCGCCGTGGCGGCGGCCGAGGAGCGGCTGCATGCCATCCACAAGGCGGCGCGCGAGGAGCTCCTAGCAGACTTCGAGACGCAGAAAGAGGCGGTGAAGGCGGGAGTGGCCGACACGGTGCTAGCTGCGACGGAAAGCGCCTTGAAGACGCGAAGCCTGGCCCTTGGGCGCGTCGTCGATCTTCAGCGCCAGCTTGATGAGCTCAAGGCGAGCTCGAGCGATCTTGAGCGCCAGCTTGATGAGCTCAAGGCGAGCTCGAGCGAGCAAGAGCTGAAGCGAGAGCTGGAGCGGGTCGATCTTGAGCGCCAGCTTGATGAGCTCAAGGCGAGCTCGAGCGAGCAAGAGCTGAAGCGAGAGCTGGAGCGGGTCGATCTTGAGCGCCAGCTTGATGAGCTCAAGGCGAGCTCGAGCGAGCAAGAGCTGAAGCGAGAGCTGGAGCGGGCGCGGCTGCACCAGACACTGCTGGGGCAGGTGGAGCTACTTTGCGCGGAGGCGGAGGCGCTGCGGGCGGTGCTTGGCCAGCCAGTGCGTGTGTTCAAGGACGAGCTACGCGACAAGTGCGTCGAGACCGCCATCTCTTCAGTGCTGGACTCTGCTCGTGCTCTCGCGGCGCGGCTCACGCATATCGACCATGCTGGATCTGCCGAGCCCGCGTGGCTCGCAGAGGCTCACTCGCTCCTCGAGATCACGGTGCCCGCGCCCCGCGGAGACTGACTTGTCTAGCGCCAGGCCGTGAGCGCCGAAGTAGCCGAGGGCATGGGGGCGCACTAAACATATGTTAATATGTTAAAACAGTACCGCCGCCCGCCCTTCGTTAGCCCTTCGTCACACTCAGCCAATGGTTTAATATGACACCCAACTCCCAACGGATGTGGTTGCCACTACTCGGGGACCCCTGGACCCCTTATCACACAGCCAGATCAGCCGCCGGCCGCTATAACGCTTGCTTTTCTCGGTGTTTCCCCCCCGGATCTTCACACTTCACACTTCACACTTCACACTTCACACTTCAACTTTCCCTCTCCCCGTCCGTCCCGCGCGCGCTTGTTGTCGCGAGAAATGCTATGTTCCTGCGCTGCCATCGGGTGGACGAAGACGGAGCCGCGGGCCTTCATGCGAGAGTACTGTCGAGGCGCACCGCCTCCGATTCCAGAGCTGGAGATCTCATTGGATGCGGCGCCTTGCGGCCTCATGCTACGACCGACTGCGTCACATGCCTTTTGCAGCTTGTGCTTCGATCCGCTGGCGCTGGGCATACTGCTCTCGGATGGCGAGTGGCTCTGCACAGTGTGCAGCAGCCTCACATTTGAGCACGGCGAGCAGCACGAGGTGGCGGGCATGGTTGGCGCGCACCTTGCTCCGCGAGTGACGCTCTTCGCTCAGCTCGACTCACAGCGGCGCATCTTGCCCGACGAGCTGCATGCCCTGCGCGGCCCGCAGCACCGGCGTGCGCTCGCGCTGCTCCAGTCGGCACGCGTGGGCGATTCGCTCCGCTTCTGCGGCTGCATCGCCTCAGTGCATGTGCGAGGGCAGCTTGGAACGCTGCTGGGCTACTGCGCGCGACGCCAGTTGCTGCTGCTCCGGCTGGGTGCGGGCGGTGCGATCGCATGCATGTCCATGACTTCGGTCGAGGACGCGCTCATGGTGCGCGAGCTTTCCGACGCGAGGAGCGCTCTGCACCGTCGCATGCTTCGTCAACTGCTCCCTCTAGCCTCTTACCGCACGCTGCAGGCCGCAGTGGCCATGGTGCGTGCGGAGCATACGATGTGCATGAGTGCGCTTCTCGCGGCGGCGGAGGTGGTGCTCGCGCGGCTCAAGGGCGCCGCGAGTGCGCCGCCGCCGTGGCCGCGGCCATTGGTGCCGCTGCCGTCAAACGTCGAGTCGCTCCATGAGCACGTTTAGCTCCAAGTTTAGCTCTTCGTCAGGAATAGGATAAGGCCAAGGGGCACGAGTCTAGAGTGCACGACACGTCGCACCGCACCACAGGGGGCGGTGCAGAAGCACAAAGCTTTCAAAAGCCGTTGTGAAATCAATATCCATCTAGATACGTGTGGTAAAGTGTGACGTGACCCGGGCACGCCGGCGTTAGCGTCCGGTCGGGAGGTCGCGGGACTCGGTCGGCGGACGGCGCGCAAGGCGCAACGCGCATGTCGGCGCGGTCGGTCCGCGCTTACCGCTGTGCGAGAGCGCGCCGCGGCGGGGCAACCCCACCCCGACCCAAGCGTTCCCGTTCATGCGCCGTTAGCAGGGCGGTTAGCTAGCGCGGGGCGCGCGGGAGAGCGGACCGGGTCAGACGGCTCCGGAAAGTCAGATCTCGTCCGATCACGTTCTATTGCATCTTGGTACGCGTCCGTCCGTCTGACGCGTCTCAGCGTACAATGAACAATGCGGTAATACCATATAATACATATGGTATTACATATGTTCGTCGCTCCAGACCGCCGACCCCCGACCGGATTTTCGAAGGCACATGGGCAGTCCAACTGCAGGAGACCGCGACTGAAATCACCGTTACGGCAACGAGAAAAAGGCGGAAGGCACGCTTGTTGTCACGGCTGTCGCGCCTCGGTCTGCGCATGGACACAGCTCATCATGGGCGGCTGGGGTCGAGATGATCGACGTGTCGACCTACTTCTTGGTTCCACGCCACGAGGGTTGCCCTTTGAACGCCGTACCGAGCGCGCGCCATGAGGGCATCGGGGTCGACCATGCCGAGGGGCGCGGAGGGGTCGCCACTCTGGGATGGCCCGACTCCTCGTCGTACGCGTCCAGCAGCGCCGCATGCGAGTACACGTTATTCAGGTAGCTCGGCTTTTTGACATGGGCCTTCTGCCTCTGCGTAGTCTCCGGTGCGGGGATGAGCGCCGTCGTGGCCGATTCGACCTTGGGTGCCGAGCTGCTCACCCACGAAAAGCCGAAGACACCTCCGCTCGGGGTCGCGGCCTCGGGGCTCGCCGCTCCCTTTTTCGGCCGACAGACTTTGGGCAAGGACGCACGGTGCGACGCGAGCGAGTGGCTCTCGACGAAGCCGGAGCTGCAGACACGCGAGGAGTGGGCGAATCAGAGGTAATCAGAGGTACTCGGAGGTAATCATAGCTACTCGGAGGTAATCAGCTACTCGGAGGTAATCAGAGGCAATCAGAGGCGATTCGTGGCGATCCGATCTCGGAGGTAATCAGAGGTAATCAGAGGCGATTCGTGGCGATCCGATCTCGGAGGTAATCAGAGGTAATCAGAGGCGATTCGTGGCGATCCGAGGCCATCAGGGCGGACTCAGGGGGCACGCCGGAGGTTCCCCACACACCTGTAGACATGCGAGTGGGCACTGGTCGACGAGCGCGGCAATGGCGGCTTGATGGCCATCTTGGTGGCTGCCCGTCCGTCCTCATCAGCGAGCAGTAGATCCTCGGCTTGCTTGCGCTCTCTCGCGGCCTTGATGATCGCGTTCTGGCGCTTCACGGCCTCGAGCCGCTGCATCTCCTGCTGCTCCTGCTCAATCTTGGCCACGCGCGCCAACATCGCGGCGCGGCTCTCGGCCTTATACTGCTCCTTGAGCGCCTCCTGAGCCTCCTGGTAAGCCCGATACGGCGCGGTGACCTCGAACAGGTGTTTGGCGGCTGCTTGGACGTCCCTCTCGACGTCACGCAGCGCCTGCGCGTACGCGGCCGATGCGACCCGCTGCGCATCCTGGTTTACGAGGACAGCCGCTTCCGGATCTACCAAAAAATCCTGCCGATAGATGGCACCGGCCTCCTCCAGTGCCCGTGAATACTCCTCCTTGGCCTTGGACTTGGCATCCGCGAACGCTTGCAGGGCCGCGCGATGCGCAGCCTTGGCGCTCTCGGTGGCGGCTTGGGCGGCGGCCATGGCTCGTCGCTGCATCTCTGCCTCCGCCTCGAGCTTTCGGAGCCGATCTGCTGCCGCCGACGCCTCCCTCTTGATCGCCGCTTCGTCCTCTTCGATGAGGCGCTTGTGGGCCATCTGATTTGCAGACACGATCGAGGTAGGGGTAGAGCTCTTCTTGCAGCAGCCGCAGCAGCAAAAGAAGGCGATGAGTGCGATGAGGAGGAACAAGACCACGATGCCACCCACGAGCAGGGGGTCCTGGAGCTTCAGCAACATCCCTAGGTCAACACCAGACACCTCCTCGAGCTCCTCGAGAGCCATGCTAGCGTCCTGCTCGATCAAGGCGACGAAGCCGGCCGACCCATGAGGAGGTGGAGGAGGAGGGGATGTGCGGTGGACCATTCCAGGCTCCGCTTTCGGGCCGTCGGCCTGCATCGTCGGCCGGCTTCGACACGAAAATGAGAGACAAGTGCGGCGGCCCAATTTGCCTTGCACGTTTCGCCTCAAGTTTGGTCTCGACCTCCTGCGCTTTCGAGTTCTTGAAGTGCATAAAGGTGGGGGTGTCGGGGTGTGATCGTGCCCACTACAACTCCGGGGGAAATAAATGGGGACTATCTTCTTCGTCAGGTGTGAACACACGAATTCCTTCGAATTGTCCCACGCAGTCGGCTCCAGCGCACTGGAATCCTACCTAGTACGCAATACGCCCTGTCCGCCTGAGGCGTCCTATGGCCGTGGCGCGCGCGTGGCTTGTCGTCTGTTGGCATTGCAGGCCTCAATCCGCTCGCGCGCGCCTCACGTCGCTGACCGCCGACGCCGGCTCCGCCACCGCTCGCAGGTAGATTTGACTCTGGACGGCCTGCAATGTGCAACGCGCCGACGCTGCGACAAGTGAACCGATCGAGTAGCTCCGAGCGGCTTGACCTTGTCAAGTCTGCCCTGGGCTGGAATGGCCCAAAACGCGCGATGCGCGACAAGGGCGTCCAGGCGGATGTGAGTCCGCCGGCGTCCTCGCGCTTGCTGCTGCCAGCGCTCGTCGTGCTGGTGGTGTGCCTGCTGCTGAATCAGGGCGGGCTCTTCGTGCCCGTCGTCATGATCGCGCGCAACTGCATGCTGTCGAAGACGCCGCGCGAGGTGCGGCCAAAGTACCCGACGTGCTCGCCGACGATGATGCGCGACGAGATGACGATCGTGGTGTCGGTCAAGGACGCGTGCTCGCAAGCGCCGGGCTTCATCCGCGCTCTTGAGATCTTCGCGCCGGCCGACGTCCACCTCATCTACTCCTACCCGAACTTTGAGTCGTGCGCCAACATCGATCTCAAAGAGGTCCTCCAGAGGTGGAAGAAGGTGACGCTGCTGCCGCTGCCGCTGCGCTCAAGCCCGATGCAAGGGTGGGTTGACGCGGTGCCGCACATCAAGACCAAGTACTCGCTGCTGCTGCACAACGACGGGTACGCCCTCGACAGCTTCTTCGGCTGCGAGCTCCTCCAGTCACTCAAGTGGCACCAGGCCAACAAGCCGGATGCGGGCTACATGCTTGCGGCGCCCATGCTTTACGAGTCCAAGATGGACGGCTCCCTCGCGGCACACGCGACGCAGTCTAACCTGAGGCTGGTCAAGGACGGCTCCTTGCAAGGCATCACCGTACACCACGACCACTCGCTCCGCCGCGCGCTCAACCGCGGCCACGACCTCAAGGAAGGGGACCAGACCGAGTTCGTCGAGGACCACGGCTTCCTTATCGAGACGGATAAGATCTCAACGGTCGTTGATCCGAAGGCTTCTTTCACGCTCGAGTACCTGGACATGATCATGACGATCCGCGCCAAGGGCTGGCGCGCCCTCTTCGTCCCTTCGGCGCGCCTCGAGTTCCGCATCACGGAGTTCTCGTGGCGCGACATCCCGTACTTTATGTACAAGCGCTCCGAAGCTACGGCGCACGGCACGCGCGACTACTTGATCGCCAAGTGGCGCGCCAACTTCCCGAACACGGGCTTCTGGACATACATCAAGTACACGATCGTCGAGCAGCATGTCTACGGCGGCCGGTACGCCACCGGCTCCACGTCCACCGACCGCGACGTGCTCAAGTCGATGCGCTGGAAGGACCAGGCGGCGCTCGTGTTTGGGTTCTTCCAGATGGCCGGGTACAACCGTTACTCACTCAAGGGCGAGGCGGCGGAGCTTACCGGTCGCCGCGTCGATTTCGTCGACGTGCTGCAGAAGCTCGACCGCGGCTGGGCGCCCTCGCGCACCGCCGTGCGCGCCTCGCGCGACCTCTCACGCCCCGAGATCCGGGCGACGCGCCCAGCGTACGTGGGGCACCTCGACGAGATCTTGCCTTACGGCAGCGACTCGCGGGTAGAGGCCGAGATTGAGCACGAATACCTGCCCTTCTCGCTCGCGAAGCTCACGCTCGACTCCTGCGAGCGAATGACGCCCGAGGTCGAGAACGTCTGCGGCGTCGTCGTTCGTGACGCGACGGGGGAGTGCACGTGCTGGGTCAACATGCCCACGTTCAAGTCCGACTCGCACTTCATCCGCGCTCTCGGCTCGATTGCGGCGCTCGTTAAGGTTCCCTCGCGCATTACCACGTTCGTTGAGATGGCCCTCTCGAGCGGCCGTAACGGCACGGAGCACGTGCTCCCCTTGCGCGTGCACGAGGGCGCTTCCTTCGAGCTGGCGACGTGCGACGTGGGCGAGGTGATGTGCGAGACCTCGTTCACGTTCCCGAAGACTTCACAGCTGATCCTGTTCCGCGGGGCGCCTGCGACGGTCCAGGATGTGCAGGTGGCGCTCGCCTCGATTGCGTGAGCCGTGGATATGAGATCGGAGATCGGAGCCATCATCAAGCAGTACACGCCGCGCGATCCTCACATGGAAAGCGGTGTGGCAGGGGCGCCGGAGATGCCGACCGGGCCTTTACTAGGGAGGGCAGGCGTGACAATGTGACATTGGCGGGCGCGGGGGCGTGGCATCTTGCATGCGGCCAGACCCATCTGATGACTACATGTCATGAGATTGATCCGGTTCTCTTCGTGCGTCCCGCGACGGCCTCTTTTCGGCACTTATGACGCACGTCCGCGCGTTTTGACCGCCCGTGGCGCCGGACCCCCCGCCACCGGAGGAGCAGTCGTCGCGCGCGTGTACCATGTGGCAGATGTCCGTGAATGGTCAATCGCGTTCTTTCATCCTTAGAAATCGCAGGGCCCCGCCGCACGCAGCGAGTGGAGCCGATCTACAGAGTCAAAACTCAGAGTGTACTCGCTCTCTCTATACAAGCCACAGGCGCACGCACACGGCCCGGGGGCACCACCACCCCAGGGGGGAGCGCGGCAGCAGCCAACCTCTCAAACTCGGATCGGCACCGTAGCTTAGCTCACGGTGGGCGGCGGCGGCGGCGGCTGGTTTGCGTGGCTCGAGGACGAGCCTGGCTTTGTCTCCGTGATGGTTGGCGCTGGCTTCTTCAGCTTCATCATAACGGCAACGAGCATCATAAACATCATCATCATGAAGAACATCGCATTTGGCTGGTTGGCGCTGGGGACGGCGGTCAGGCCGAAGGCGTCTGCCTCGGTCTCGAAGCACTGCGTGCCCGTGCACACCGTGTTGCGCTGGAGCGAATCGAGAACATCGTTGATGCCGGGCCGCTGCGGGGCGTTCTGGCAGACGCAGCTGAGCAAGTCGTCGAGGTTAGGCATCGGTGCCAACCAACAGCTGCGAGCGGTCAGGGGAGGGACCGCAGGCACGGTCAGCGCCTCTTGCCTCAGGGAGGACAGGATGAAGGCGCACCTCTTTTCAGGCCGGACGGAGTGTGAATGCCACGGATTCACGCCGCTTTTTTGGCATCACAATAAGAACGCAGTGAAGGTACTTGTGTTGTTTCGACTAATTAGCTTGCTTGCTAGCAGTGAAACCAGGTTCACTTTTCAGTTGGAAACCAGAACCTTTTCTCACAGCCGAGGGCCGTCATGTCTCATGTCGACCTTCGGAACCCACCGTTCGCGCGGCTCCACCCGACACCTGCACGTTCACGTACCCACAGACGACCATGCAGTTGCAGACGACCTAGAGTCGACCCTGAGTCGACCCATCATGCTCAAACCCAGCGACCAGCACATTGTTGGCGGCTTTCAAGAGAGACACGAGTGCGGCCGTTACATCATCCAGAGGCGACCCCTTTGCGTGCAGAGCGCGGTCAGCAGGGCTTCCACAGCACATGGCGGCAGCTGCCGGCGGCCCGGCTACGAGACCTTCTCGAAGGGCGGCGCAGGCCACCAAGGGATGATCATAGCGGTACGTTCCATATAATGGCGGTACGCCGGCTCAGTGCCCCACTTTTTCTGACCTGCTGCCTCGACCATAGGGACTCCTGTCACTCGCAGCAGCAGTAGCGCCGTGAATGCGGGCGAGAGCCACGCGAAGTGAAGCACGGACAAACGGGCGGCGAGGCCAGCAGAGCTCACGGACGCGGCCATCGCCACCCACATCGCAATCTCCCCACAGTAGTTCGGATGCCGGCACAGTCGCCAGAGTCCACTGGTGATGTACCGGTGACGGTTGGCCGCATCCGCTCGGAAGACGAACTTTTGAACATCGGCGAGTGTCTCCAATAAGAAGCCCGCCACCCAAAGGGCGAGCGCCAGGGCATCGGTAAGGCCGAGGGGCGCGACGTCGTCGCGGTCATTGACCAGCACGACGGGGAGTTGGATCAACGTCACCCAGAGGGCTTGTATGGTCCATGCGCCCAGCCAGCTGAGCCACACGCGCTTGAGCGAGTCAAAGCGCTCGTCCTTGCCGTCGCGGCTGATGCGTAGGAACAGGAAGGTGCCCAGGCGCGTCATCCAGACGATGCTGAGGATGGCGATGAGCAGCTGGCGGGGTGTGTGCACGCGTGCAGCCGAGCAGAGCGACACGGCCACCAACGAGAAGTGCGTCGCGCTGCCGCTCAGGTCGTAAAACTTCTCGCTGGTATTGGGCAGCGCGTGCACAATGAAGACGCCCCACTGCAGAGCTAAGGAGAGACAAACGTACTGCCGCATGCCAGGAATGCATGAGATGGCGTACAGGAGCCCGAGAGCAACGCCATTGGAGATGAGGCCGCGGACGTAGTCCTTCAAGACACCCCGCTCCGAGGTGCCCGCGGACTCCGTCATCAGGTGCTGCCGCTGCAAGGCCTGCAACCCTGTGCAAGGCCTAGCAAAGATCGCCGAACGACTAAACGTGTGAACTCCGAAAAAGTGTGGGAAGCGCAATCCCAGCCCCTTGTGGAAGCGACAAGGTGGCCGCACGTGTGGTTTTTGAGATCGTTTGACCAAATGAGGATTCCTTCTCGCGTTTGGACTCCTAGTTTGGATGATTGCAATCGAAGTGTTCGTCGTCGGCACGAGCGATCGCCGCGATGAAGCGGCCGAGTCCGTGGTCTCGACGAGCAGCCCTCGTCGAGAGCCACGCCATCCCGCCGACTTTGCACTCGACGCGCGAGCATCCAGAGCACCTCGACGCGGTTGTCGAGGTCCTCGTGGAGGCGAACATGCACCACCCGATGTGGAGGTACCTCGTGCCCGACGAGAGAGTGCGGGCAAACCGACTGCGCTTTTTCAATAGGGTTCGCCTTCGACTCCTGGGCGAGCGCTCCGAGTTCTGGCTTGATAATGACGGACGCGTGGCCGGGCACGTGGTCTTTGCGCAGGGCAGCAACATGGCGCCATCGCTCTGCACGCTGATCAAGCTCGGCTTCCTCGAAATCCCATTCCGGTTTGGGTTGCGAGCGTTCTGGCGTTTCTATGCGCTGATGAACGCCTTCGCTGCCACGGAGCGCGAGGTCCTCAAGCCACCAGGGGCAGAGGCGTTCTCGGACTGGACGCTCGAGGCGTTTGCCGTGCGCTCGGACTTGCGAGGAATGGGCATGGGCGGGAGGATGTTGCGTTGGCTCATCGAGACGCGAGCGCGACCGAGCGGCGCGCGCGTGGTCCTGCTGACCCAGGATGAGGGGCCGCGCAGGCTTTACCTCCGCGTCGGCTTCGTCGACATCGGCGCTCGCCCTCACCCCATGCTCATAAGTAAGTCGCTCAGTATGCCTAACTGGGCCATGGAGTGGAGAGGCTCGCTTCCCCACAGCTCGCTTCCCCACAGCTCGCTTCCCCACAGCTCGCTTCCACGTGTGGGAACGACGCCCATGACGACGCCCTCGTTGAGGAGGAAGGTTGTGGACGAGGAGGCCTCGACTACCTCGTCGTCCTCCTCGTCGTCCCAATCGTCGCCCTCGACCTCCTCCACTCTGAGCGCCATATCTAGCGCCCTCATCGGTAAGCTGCCGTAGCTGCTCCTCAATTCATCGTCATTTGATTTGGAGTACCCCGACGACGAATTACAATGGTTAGGACACGCATATAGTCGGTGAAGTGCGACGCACCGAGTGATTCGACATTCGTTCGTCGAAGGGTCCCGCGGTCGATGGCGATGCGGTCCGCCACCGCGTCCCGTCTTACCGAACACCAGCGGCGACCATGTAAGTATCCATATGAATCCGATCGGTAAGACGCGTCGGTCGATGAAATTAAATATATCGAACGCGCAAAAGTTCTGCTGAGACGCCCGGGGAGCGAGCGGCCCAGCGGACGACCGGACGCAGAGAGGTGCGCGGCCGGGCCTAGCCGAGCGGTCAGACTATGTCCGGCTTGCCCCCAACGGCAACGCACTTAAGTTCGCCGCCCCGGCGCGGGACGTCCGCGCCGGCGGGGCGGCGGGGGACACGCGACTCTTCAACCCGCCGACTCACCGGTTAACGCAACCACAACGCGCATTATAAGAGCACACACTAAGTGACGAACCCATCGGGGCGCGCGGCCTTGGCGAGATCACGGTGCTGAGCGATCGCCGACGTGTACGCCGAGACGAGCGGCGCGATGTCTTGCTTGGGGTCCTTCTGCTTTGGGATCGTGGGTAGCCTTAGGGAGAGCTTGTTGATCACGGTGTCGCAAAGGAGCCCGTAGTCGCGAAGACCCTTGCCCTGAACCAGGCGGACCTGGAAGAGCGCGTGCTGCGTCTGCATCACCGTCACGAACGACGTGTTGCGCGTCTGCTCCTCCATCGCGATGAGCGTGAACATGCTGCCGACGGGATCTGGCTTCCGAGGATCTGGTTTCCGAGGGACTTTGGCCCTCATCGGATGCTTGAGAATGTCCTGTGCCGCTCGCTGCACCTTATCCTCCCAGCGCAGGAAGGCCTCGAAGGCGGCCGACTGCAGCTGGTCCGACGTTTGCAGGGTCGGATCCAAAGCTGCGTCCGTGTGCAGCTGCTGTGCATGCGACTTGGGTTTGCTACTGGCCATCCGGCCGGCAATCGCGGCGTTCATCTTGGCTGCGTGGGCCTGCGCCTCGGCCGCCGCCCTCGCCTTGGCCGCCTCCGCCTCCGCCTTCGCACGCGCCTCGGCCTCGGCCGCCGCCGCCGCCGCCGCCTCGGCCTCCGCAGCCGCCTGCGCCGCCATCGCCTCCTCGGCAGCTACGTGCGCCGCCCAGGCATCCGCCGCAGCGCGCGCCGCCGCCGCCGCACGAGCCGCCTCGGCCTCCTTCGCCTTGACGCGTTCCGCCTCGGCCGCCTCCGCCGCTGCTTTCGCCGCCGCTTCCGCCGCAGCTGAAGTTCTGCTGCTGCTGCTGCTGCTGCTGCCCGTACCGCTGTCATCGTCCAGCTGTGGCGACAACGGCTCATTGCTCGGGAACTCGTTGAACTCGTCGAGGTCCACGCCCGATACGACGCCACGCTTACCGCGCAGCGTACGCTTCTGCTTCGTACGCAACTTCATGTCGCGCTCCTCCGGCTCCATTGGCTCCTCGGAGAAGCTCGCGCTGTCGGGTGCGTTATTCAGTCGTTTCTTGTCTTGCTTTCGCTTCTCCTTCTTGCTGATCTTCGCGCCAGCAGCGTCCTCATCATCAAGCACGTCGTCCAGGTTCATCGCGTTCTTCGGTGCCGAGGGGCAGCAACCCATCTTCGCGTTGCGTGCGCTGCTGCGCTGCCACTGCGGAATCCTCGACAGCCGGCCCTCATATTTTGGCGGCAAATTATCACAGGACCTAGTCGCGTGGGCGCGCTCCTCTGAAGGCACTTAAATTTAAGTCCGAACTCTATTCACACGGCGGAGTCAGCCGACGATGGACCTCAATGCTCTGCTGTCGTCGCTCTTCCAGTCGTTCTGCTTGCCGCTCTGTCGTGAAAAGGTGGACAGCCTGTTCGACAAGGAAGCCGATGCGGCGGGCGCGCGCATCCTGGAGGAGCTCGTCGCATCGGGCGACCAGTCGCACCTCACCGAGGGCTGGGTCGTGGGTGAGGACGAGGACGGCAAGCGGCGCCTGCGCGCGCAGCTCGCCGCGCTCGAGAATTCGATGCCGGGAGGCGTATGCGACTACGTCCGCCGTGCGCAGCGCCTGCTCGAGGCGAGCCGTGTGGGCGAGAACCCATTCGACGGCTTTGTGCCATCGGTGCCGTCAGGCGTGACGCTCGCCTTCGGCTCCGACGAGTTCGACCGCTTCGAGCGGCTCGGCGCCGCCGCAGCGCGGCGCACCGGGTTCGTGATCGTGGCGGGCGGCCTTGGCGAGCGGCTCGGGTACAGCGGCATCAAGCTCGCGCTGCCGTCGGAGACGATGACCGGAACTTGCTACCTCGAACTGTATGTGAGGCACATCCTAGCCCTGCAGGCGCTCACGCTCGCGGCCACCGACGGTACCTCTGCTCCAGCGGATGCGCCGCTGCCGACGCCCAGCTTGATTCCGGTCATCATCATGACGTCTGACGACACCGACGCACCGACGCGGGCGCTGCTCGATGCGCGCGATCGGTTCGGTTTGGCGCCTTCACAGCTGCACCTGATCAAGCAGGGCAAGGTGCCATGCCTCTCCAACGGGCGCGCGCACCTCGCCACCGAGCCCAACGACCGCTTCTGCCTGCTGACGAAACCGCACGGGCACGGCGACGTGCATGCATTGCTTCACACGTCCGGGCTCGCGCGCAAGTTGCTCGGGCAAGGGTGTAACCACCTCGTCTTCCTGCAGGACACGAACGCGTTGGTCTTCGGCGGCGTCCCCGCTGCCCTCGGCGTGTCTGTCGCGCACTCGCTCGCGATGAACACGCTCTCGGTGCCTCGGCGTGCGGGCGATGCCTCGGGCGCTCTCATGGCGCTCACCACGGCGCGTCCGACGCCCAGCACGGCGCGTAGCACGAGCGACGCGGTGGAGGAGGGCGCCGTGGTGAGCGCCGCCAGCCGCACCCTCGTCGTGAATGTCGAGTACAATCAGCTCGATGCGCTCGTGCGCGCCTCGCTCGACGCGCGCGGCGACTACAACGACCCGGCCACGGGCTACTCCCCCTTCCCCGGGAACACGAACCAGTTGATCTTCAGCCTCGGTCCCTATGTAGAGGCTCTCGAGGCCAGCGGCGGCGCGATGCCGGAGTTCGTCAACCCCAAGTACACGGACGGCACGCGCACCAAGTTCAAGAGCCCGACGCGCCTCGAGTGCATGATGCAGGTGAGTGCTACGAGGAGGCATCTCGGCAGCTTCGAGTCGCCACCCGAGCGCCGCCGAGTGCCACTGAGTGCCATTGAGCGTCCCTTTTGCCACTGAGCGACCCTATTGTCACTGAGTGCCACTGAGCGTCCCTGATTGCCACGGATGGCCTCGCAGGACTTTCCCTTCACACCTTCCTTATGTCGTTCACACCTCTCAGGACTTTCCCTACGTACTGCCCCCAAGCGCCGCGGTGAGCTTCACCTCCCTCGACGACGGCTTCTACGCGCCGGTCAAGAATGCCCGGGACGACGCTGTGAAGAGGGCCGCGGCTGGGCAGGCGTCCGGCGGCGCCGCCGCGGGCGAGCATGCGATCTACGCCTTCAACCGAAGGCTGCTGGCGCTCGCGGGCAGCCGACTGCCGCCCGCCGCGAAGGCGATCGTTGGGGGCGTCACCGTCGACGCTGGGCCTCGCGTCGTGTTGGGCGCCTTCTTCCGACCGACGCTCGGGATTGGCATCGCTCGTCTGGGCGGCGGCGCGGCCATCTCGCTCAGCGCACGCTCCTCGCTGTGCCTCGACGGCGAGATAGCGATCTCGCGCCTCGAGCTCGACGGCGCGCTTACGATCCGCGCCGTTCCGGGCGCGCGCGTCACCGTTCGCCAGCTGCGCATCGTCAACGACGGCCAGGCCTTGCGAGAGCTCACCTCCGACGAGCTCGGCTCGGTCAAAATCTCCGAGACAATCTCCGAGATTGCGCGGCTCCGCGGGTACGAGTTGGTGCCGCCGGGAGAGTCCGCAGGCAGGGTCTTCAACTTCGAGGCGCCGGGCGACTATATCATCGATGACAAGTGGGCACACATGCCGTGAGGCGTGAGCTGGAGCAGTTGTCGACGAGAGCCAGAGCGTGCAGCAGCGCCCGGCTGGGGTCGTCATGGCGTGCCGGGGTGTGGCCATGCGGCGTGTCCGTGTGCGCGGGCGGTGGCGAGAACGTCCTGTAAAAATTGAAAGCCGTCTGTACTCAACGTCTACGCCTAGCCTAGTGTAGGGTGCGGCTTTTGTACCCTTCTAGCCCCCTACATGTAGCCCGCGTCGCGTCAATCACAAGTATTTGACGTTCCCGTCAATAAGCGTTCTCCGCGACACAGCGACCGTGTTTAAGCTCGCCTGCATTGTAACCGTTCCGTCGCTGCTCCAGGCAGTCGATATATATGGAAGTCCGTGGACTGATTCCACGTCTGCGGCAGCCCAGAGATAGTTTCGCGCTCGGGCAGCCTGGGGATGTCCCGAGGCGCATGCAAAGTCACCACCGTGAGCGGCTGGCCGAGCGCGAGCAGCTTTGCCCACACCGCGCCGACGAGCCGATGCGGCATGTCCTGATTCATGAGGAAGACGCACGTCGCATCCCTGAAATCGGCGTGGTGGATGTCTTCGTTAAGAAAGTACAGACCTGCACACGCCTCCGGGCTCGCGGAGCGCAGGGATTGCAATGCGCGCATGGCCATAGTGTGCCGCTCTCGGGAGAGCTCGATGCCGACGCTCTTGCGAAGCTTACATGCCACGTGCGTGAACATCGCGAGCGCGCCACGGCCCGAGCCCAGGTCGTAGAAGACATCATCAGTTGTGAGCTGAAGTCGGTTGAGCACCTCGCTCCAAGTCCTGTTTGGCACCTCGCCGTAGTTTACCGCCTTTTGTGACCCAGCGATCGTATTGACGTGTTTGATATCTGCCTCAGAGATTGCAAACGCGGCGTCGAGACTGAGGTCGGCAGTCCCGTATACATCGGCCACGAGGCGTTCGGCGGCGTCCATGCGTGCGCCGCCCAGCGTCGACGACGCTCACGTAGTGCTCAGCCGAGTAGCATCCGCACGAAAGTCACGCCGTGTTGGGCGGCCTGCTGAGTGTCCAACACGGCGTCAAAGAACTGTTTTTCCTCTGTATGCACACAAGCAAAAACAGCAAGTAACGCAACACTTCGCAACGGCAACACACGCGGCACGCTCTAGAGGCTCAAAGTGGAACAAAGTGGCACGGGCCTCTTTTTCGCTCCGTCTCTGATGTCTTTGCATCGTCAGATTTTGACGGCGGCTGCAGCGGCAGTGACGCCTTCGATATCGACGTACTCTGGCAGATTCATCCTCGGGAAGTTGGACAGCCGCTCGTCGACCCACTCGGCAGTTGGCAGTCTCTTTGCGCCGCCATGCATCTCAGGGAGTGGCTCGACACCACCCCACTTTTTCTCAAGGTCCTTGACCTCGGCAAACATGATCCGTGCAATCACCTTGTTCTTGGCGAACAGGCTCGCGAAGGCGATCAGGGCGTTGACCACCACACGCGTCACCATATTCGTTCCAAGAATGTAGATGCCCTGCGCGCGCGTCGGGAAGTTCTGCCATGCGACCTGCAGCTTCTTCTCGTTTCCAATCTGCTTCTTCGGACGATTCGCCGAGTTGATGACCAGGCTGATTCCGTTGCGAAGCGTGTGGCGATCAGCATGCACGGCAAAAAAGTACCAGCAGCAGCTACGCATGCAGGCAGCCTCCTCTTCCACAGGCGTGCCTCCCCCATGCACCCACATGACAGATCGGCCGCCCTCGTCGCATCCACAGACCGCCAGCCGATGCCATTGATTGTGAAGCGTTTCCTTGTCCGACCAGACATCGCCCAGGCCATACTCACCGAGCAAGTTCTCGTGGTATGTCATGAACTTTTGCACTGCCTCGTCCACCCTGCATTTGCTGTTCATCACAATGGTGACCAGCTCGATCTCGCCCACCTGCTTCGGCGATAAATTCTTTTCTTTGATGAGCTTCTCGCGGACAGCCAAGCATGCTGCCTTCTCCTCTTCCGTCCACGGCCCGTCGTCGCGCGTCACGGGTGTGGTGACCGAGACCGACGCAACCATCCTCTCGGTGCCGGAAACTAGATGGCGATGTGTGAAGTGTGATGAGAAGAGCCCCAAAAACTAAAAATCGCGAAGAAACCACACATGTCGCCACGATGACGAAACAGAGGAGAGGCGTCGGGCGGTATAAGAACTCGGCGCTGGGGCACAGGGGCACGCCGCACGCGGAACGCCACAGGGCCAAATCGAGAGGTTGTTAATGTAGTAACTCGAACTTGAACTTGAACTTGAACAAAAGAGTAGAGCCGCAAGCCCTCGAAACATAATCGAAGGTCTGCGACGCTTTTCCTTTTCTGTGCGTGGCGCTTGCTAAAAATGCTGAATGTGGAGAGCCCGAGGAATCAGGAACAGGTGGCGGCGGCTGAGCGGCTAGAGGGGCAGGCTGATGACGAGGCGTCCATCGCGCTCGCCATCCGACTGCAGCAGGAGGACGATGAGAGCGCGCTGCGCAACGGAGTCACAGACGGCGAAGTTGTCGTGCAGGCCGTGCCGGTCGCCGCAGCGCAGTACGTCGAAGGCGTTCCTGTACACACAGGGACGTCTTCGTCGGTACGTGTGGTCTACAGAAGTCGGCGCGGAGGTTGGGGGTCTACAGAACGCGATGTGGTAGTTATGGCACCGACGCCGCTTGGGGCGCCTCCTGGCGGGTATTGGCTACGGGCTTCGTACTTTGGCGGCGCAACCGCTCTGTGCTGCTGCTTGTGGGCTCTCCTCTTTTGGCCTGTGGCGTTCTGCGTGCCCCTGTGCCCGTGCGACGCCGAGTTCTTGTACCGAGCGCCCGACGGCTCGCTCTGGTACGATTCGGGCCAATTTGCAGGATACGATGACTACTGAGAGGAGCGTACGGCCGCACGTGCGCTGTAAACCACACGTGTGCACCACACGGGAGGAAAGGACGCACGCCGGCTTACTGAAACAGGCTGGCTGTTGGATATTTTCGCACCGGCCGCAGCTCCGCGGCTTCCCGCCAGATTTGGCCGACTTCCTGGCGACTCGTCCATCGGCAGCGCATTGGCATTCCCCGGGCCATCACGTAGCGTTCTCCACCAGCTCGAGGTTCTTCTGAGAAGAGAGAGGGAGCATTTCTACGTGTACATACACTAAAAAGATATCATCTCAGCTGCTGAGGCCTCGAGCGAGCGCCACACCGCACCACACCTTCACGGTTCTGGGTGCTCCGCCAGCCATTGCAACTGCTTCTCGCTGAGGACGGGCGGTGGCTTGAGCTCGAGTAACGTGATCTCGAAGTAGAGTTTGGAGTTCCCGGGGATCGGCCCCGTGCCCTTCTCACCATAGCCGAATTCGGGTGGGATGATCACTCGACGCGTCTCGCCAAGGTGCATGTACTTGACAGTCTTATCCCAGCCTGGCACAACCTCTCCCACCCCGAGCGAGAATGAGAATGGTGAGGGTGGCCGCGGGAATGGAAGCAGCGTTCCTTTCGAAGTATCTATCTGTTTCCCTTCGAAATCGTTGAGCCATAGCGTGTAATCCACGACGACCCTCTGTGCTCGAGACGGAAGAGGAGAGGATGTGTCACCGGGTACCAATACGGTGGAGATGATCTCATCAGAGGCGAAGCCGCCAGAAGGCTGCAGCACAGCTGCCACGGCACCGCACGCGACGGCTCGCCGCGAAATCTGAGGAGCGGGCCAATGCAGCGCGGCGACAGTGGTGGCGAACAGCGCGCCGACCACGAGCATGTTTTTCATTTCCGAATGCGGAACATTGTGCTGTGAATTGCCGCCATCGGAGCGAACAAGATTGGCCCAGCCCACAACGATTGTGGAGATTTTTCGCGTTGTGTTGAACAGCAAACATACGGCCATGCCTCCGTGGCGAGTTTTTATTTCCGCACCGTACTTGGAGATTCCATTGACGCGCCGCCATGCCGCCTCGCCCCGCGTCGATGGGACCCCCCCCTCCGCGCGGGGCCCCGCAAAAAGCTCATGCGCCGCCCGACGATGAGTTGGGCATGGGTACGGGGCCAAGTGAGCTCGAGGACCCCATGGGAGATGAATGGGAAGCTCTCGACCTTGCTCAACAAGGGGGCAAGAGGAAGCGAGGTGGCGCCCACGACAAGCAGACCATGTGGACCGGTGAGGAGGACTTGCTGCTGACAAACGTTGTCAACGGAGGTGCGTACATGGAAAAGGGCAAGCTACAGTGGAAGAAGCTCACGATAGAGCACTTTCCCACCCGGAACGACGCCTCGGTTCGCAATCACTACCTGCGCATTGAAAAAGCGACGGCGGAACGGGAGAGAGAAGACGGCGACAAGAAGCGCAACAAGTGCAGGAAGTGCAAGCAGATCAAGTTCGGTCACCGCTGCACGGGCTCGCAGCCTGAGTGGACCCTCGCAGATTTTGAGGCGAGCGCTGCCACCGCCGACTACGTGGGAATGGCCCTGAGGTCGATCGCGGACGAGGACGATCTCCAACTTGGCTCCTTTACGGGGTTTCCCCACTCTGGTTCCGCCGGCAGTAGCGGCCTCGGTGCTGCGGCAGCGGCGCTGGCCGCCGGTTCTGGCTCGGGGGGCTCGGCCGCCGGTTCCAGCGCGGGTGGCAAGTTGCTTCGGGCGGCGGGCTTGAAGGTCATCGCATCGGCACGCATCGTCAAACGCTTCAACAATTTCAAGAGCGTCAAGCTGCACACAGTTTTGGATTCGGCTCTGCGTATGGATCCCCTTGATGACGATGTCAAGATTGCGGTTCGTGGCTGGGCTGCCCAATGCTTTCCACACGGGCTAGCCCCCTCCGACAACTACCCACCCAACGGTCGGCCGCGCGCGCTCACGCGTGCGGTCACCGAGTCGCTCGACGCCTCGTTCGAGGCGTACGTCAAGAGCCTCATCGATGACTTCTGATCCGTCGAGGCACGGGCACCATGATGCCGTATGTCTGCCCACCAACTGTCCACTAATACACTCTACAGCTGCAAACTACAGCCTCCTCGATAACCCATCCGTGAACAAGGACGACCCTCTGTGCTCGTGCCGGAAGATGAGAGGATGTGTCACCAGGTACCAGTCTGGGTAGGGGGTCCTGAAACGAACGAACGAAGCCGCAACTTGTTTTCATTTCCGCACCGAACTTCCGTTTCCACGCAATTGTGGAAATGATTTGAAAAGCACATCGTGCGCATTCGCCGCGCAGCCATGCCGCCGCGCTCCCAAAAAGCTCGAAGCTCGAGGACCCCATGGGAGATGAATGGGAAGATCCCGACCTTGCTCAACATGGGGACAAGAGGAGGCGAGGTGGCGCCCACGACAAGCAGACCATGTGGACCGGTGATGAGGACGAACTGCTGACAAACGTTGTCAACGGCGGTGCGTACATGGAAAAGGGCAAGATACAGTGGAAGAAGCTCACGATAGAGCACTTTCCCACCCGGAACGACGCCGCGGTTCGCAATCACTACCTGCGCACTAAAAACGCCAAGGCGGAACGGGAGAGAGAAGACGGCGACAAGAAGCGCAACAAGTGCAGGAAGTGCGGACAGATCAAGTTCGGTCACCGCTGCACGGGACTTCAGTGGATTATCGATGCTGCGGCAGCGGCGGTGACCGCCGCGGCAGCACCGGCGCTGGCCGCCGGTTCTGGCTCGGGGGGCTCGGCCGCCGGTTCCAGCGCGGGTGGCAAGTTGGATGAGGCGGCCAAGATCGGCAAGATGGCGGCAGAGGCGGCCAAGAGGCTCTCGCTTCGGGCGGCGGGCTTGAAGGTCATCGCATCGGCACGCATCGTCAAACGCTTCAACAATTTCATCAAGCTGAGCACAATTTTGGATTTGATTGGGCAAGGGGATCCCCTTGATGACGATCTCGATCTTGTTCTTCGTGGATGGGCTGACCAATTCTTTGTACACGGGCTAGACCCCTCCGACAACTACCCTCCCAACGGTCGGCCGCGCGCGCTCACGCGTGCGGTCACCGAGGCGCTCGACGCCTCGTTCGAGGCGTACGTCAAGAGCCTCTTCGATGACTTCTGATCCGTCGAGGCACAGGTACCATATGATGCCGTTACGAGGCGTCTGTCCACCAACTGTCCACTAACTACAGCCTCCTCGATGACCATCCGTGAAGCACGGTACAAACATTCATGCGAAGCGCTCGAGGCCGCATGCGCGTTGACGAAAGCTCCACGTTCGAACGTGAGCTGCTGGGTAACGTGTCGATTTGACCGCGCGACCTCCTCAAAACGATCGAAGTACGAGATGCCCGACAGTCATCGTGTGACCGAATGGTGCGGTGAACGGTGTATGAGGAGTATGACGCGCGGCGCGTCTCATCTGTGTTTAAGTCATATGTCCTGTGACACTGCGGTGTGCACATGATCTTGGGTGTATTGACGTCTATTCAAAACGACATTGTTATTTGTTTTATACGCGACCTCCTTCGAAAAGTTGAAAAGACGCCTCCTTCGTGATTCGAAGACCTCGCCGACCTGTGCTCTTTTTATTCATAATGAACACGCTTTGACCTTAATATCGATCCGCCCCGTCGCTCCTACAACTCCTTCGTCGGCTCTCACAGCAAGCCTTGGGTGATGAGCTCTTCACATCGGCGAGCGACGCCATCCTCATCGTTCGTGAAGTCGCACGTCTCGGCCGCGACGGCCTTGACGGCCTCGCGCGCATTCTTCATCGCGACGCCCAGCCCGACGCTGCTCAGCATCTCGAGATCGTTCATCGCGTCGCCGAACGCTACGACGCCAGCCAGCGGAACACCGAGAACGTCACAGAGCCTTCGGAGGGCCGCGGCCTTGTTCACGTGCTCATTGACGAACTCGATGTGCATCTCGGCCGAGATGACGTGGATTCCGCGGCCGCTCAGCGCCGCGCGCGCGTCCGCCGCGTGGGCGTCGGGCGTGGGCGTGAGAGCCACGATCTTGAGCGCGAGTGGCAGGCTGTCCACGGCGAAGAGCTCGGCGGCGCTGCCGAGCACGTGGTCCTGCGCCACCTTCTCAAGCCGTTCGTACGTGGAGAGCTTCTCGCGCTGCTCCGGCGTGCTCGCGACAAAATACGACGTCGCTCGAGTGCTGTATGAGATGCCGAGGCCGAGCTGCTCGGTGCAAAGCGCCACAACCTCGCGGGCTTTTGCTGCTTCGATGGCGTCGTACCACAGCGGCGTGGACGGCAAGTTTGCGCGGGCGTGCTGCAGGCACGCGCCGTTGAACGTAACAGTGGGCAGCGAGGCGACTCCCATCTCGTTGATGAGAGGCTGCAGCACGGCGGAAGGCCGACCAGTGGCGATCACAAAGTGAACCCCGCGCTGCTGCAGCGTGGATGCGAGCTTGTAGTTGCGCTCCGAGATCTGACCTGCAGAATTAAGGTATGTGCCGTCCATGTCCACCACCACAAGGCGATAAGGAGGCGTCAAGCGAGCGAGCCGACAGTCCATGAGTAGTTGTACGGGCCCTCTCTACTCGCATTTACCACTGTGAACATTGGCTGTGAACAGCGGCAGCCAGTTTGGAAGAAGGCACCGAAATGGAGATGTGCCTGATTAAGGACGCGTTTTTGGCGTCCGGGCGGGGCTTAGCGACAATCGCCCGGCCCGGCGGCTGACGAGTAAACGAGATGGTTGAGTGGTTACAAGGGGTCCAGGGCGCAGGGGTCCTCGAGCCGAGCTTGTGGAAATGGCATTCTTATGTACGCGCGGTCCGGTGTCTTGGGTGTCGAATTATAACCATTGGCTGTGAACAGGAGCGGTAACAACTCGGGTCTCGGCCACACCGTACATGATCGCTAAGACACGGTCAAACTCGCGTGCTCCTAATGAACAAACAGTGTGCTCCAACCTGCCCTGCCACAATACTCCGGGTCAAAAGCTTTGAAAAATGCGCGCTCCACCACACAGTGCACAACTCCATGACGCCCCTGCTGGAGTGATGCCGGAGGCACTAAACGTAAAACGAGCGCGGGTGCCCACAGCCTACTTACTTCGCGTACGGTTTGTTATGAATGACTTCACGCTCGGCCGGCTTGGCATAGATTGAACGGATGGACTCCTGCGAGGTGGCGCGCTTGACGTAGAGCGACTCGAGCTCCTGACGTAGCCTCTCCTGCACCTTGGCCAGGTTGTACTCAAAGATCTTCGTGCATGGATTCTCAGCCCCGAGGGAGTCGCGTGCGGCCGACAGCGCCTATGCCACACGAATGCCACACGGTCATCAAGCGCATCGAAGCATTGCGACTCAGATCGCACTCAGATCGCACCCAGATCGCACTCAGATCGCACCCAGATCGCACTCAGATCGCACCCAGATCGCACTCAGATCGCACCCAGATCGCACTCAGATCGCACTCAGATCGCTCTCAGATCGCACTCAGATCGCACCCAGATCGCACTCAGATCGCACTCAGATCGCTCTCAGATCGCACTCAGATCGCAATCTCGGGCGCACCTCTTCGAGAAGAGTCTCGGCGAGTCGGTGCTTGCCCAGCGACTGCAGCAGCGAGGCCAAGTTGTTGATCGAGGCAAGAGTGTCCGGGTGCGTATCGCCCAACACGGCGCGACGCGTCTCCAAGGCCTCCGCGTACAATGGCAGCGCGTCTTCGTAACGACCCATCGCCTTGAGCAGCGCGCCAAAGTTGTTCATCGCCGTGAGGGTCTCCGGGTGGTTTGGCCCCTGGGCATCCCGGCGTGCTTCGAGCGCATCTTCGAGCAACGGCATCGCCTCGTTGTACCGCCCGAGCTCGCTCAGCAGCAGGCCGAGATTATTGAGCGAGATCAGCGTGCTCGGGTCGTGATCTCCCTTGACCTTTCGCCGGACCTCAAGCGCCTGATGAGGGAGGCAATCAGGCGGGGCACGTGGGAGTGGCACGTGGGAGGGCAGATAGGGCTCATCAGGGTTCGTCAGGGCTCGTCAGGGTTCGTCAGGGCGCGTCAGGGCGCATCAGGGTTCGTCAGGGCGCATTAGTGCTCGTCAGGGTTCGTCAGGGTTCGTCAGGGTTCGTCAGGGCGCGTCAGTGCTCGTCAGGGTTCGTCAGGGCGCATTGGTGCTCGTCAGGGTTCGTCAGGGTTCGTCAGGGTTCGTCGCGCGTCCACGCACCTCGATGAAGAGCGCCTCCGCCTCCGAAAGCCGTTGAGCCTCGCGCAGCAGCTCGCCCACGTCGTTGATGAGCGCGGATAGGCCCCGCTCAGATTTGGACATGCGGTTGAGCGTGGCCAAGCCGCATTTGACGAGCATCTCGAGCTGCGGCGACGTCCGTCGCCTCTCCGCATGCTCGTGCCGATCGGCCTCGAGCTTAGCAATGTGGGCACGCTCGGCAGCAATGCGCGCCTCCTTGATGGCCTCCAAACGCTCTCGCTCCTGAGCCTCCTTGCGCTCCAGAGCTTCCTTGATTTGAGCCGCCTTCACAACCTTGCGCAGGGTCTTGAAGGCGTCGGTTGTCGGAGGCTCGTCGCTGCTGCTTGCTCCCGCGTTCTTGCCACCCTTCTCCGGAGCCTTTTTCGGAGCGTTGCCCAGAATTTTGTCGATGCGCTCACGCTGCGCCGCATTCTCCGCCGCGAGCCTCGCCGCCTCCGCCTCCAACCGCGCCTTGGACGCCGCAGCCGCCTCCGCACGAAGCTGGCCTACGGTCTTACCATCTGCGGTGATGTCGTCAAGGACTTCGTCATCTGTGGCTGCGACCGTGTTGGCGATGCGTTCACGCTGCGCCGCATTCTCCGCCGCGAGCCTCGCCGCCTCCGCCTCCATCCGAGCCTTGGACGCCGCCGCCTCCTCCGCACGGAGCTGGCCTACGGTCTTACCATCTGCGGTGACGTCATCAAAGACTTCGTCATCTGTGGCTGCGACCGTGTTGGCGATGCGCTCACGCTGGGCCGCATTCTCCGCCGCGAGCCTCGCCGCCTCCGCCTCCATCCGAGCCTTGGACGCCGCCGCCTCCTCCGCTCGGAGCTGGCCTACACTCTTACCATCTGCGGTGACGTCATCGGCAATGTTGTTATCCGTGGCTGCTTTGGTCTTCTTGATCTTGTCGCGCATGGCCTTGTTCTGCGCTTTGATGCGCGCTGCCTCCTCCTCCTTCTTGCGCTTCTTCTCCTCGAGCATGCGCTTCTTCTGCTCGGCTAGCTCCGTCCGCATCCGCAGCATATCTTCATCCGAGTCGACGGGACTCCCCGGCATCCGCCCGCGACGCTTAGAGGACAGACTTGCACATTTTGGCGAAGGCAACTTTGAAGACATTTTAGGGCAAACCGCCGGTTCAAAGACACCGGGGGGAGCCGGGACACACAGGACACACACGGGGTGAGCTCGTCAGGGGGGCGGCGTGGTGTCTTCGTCACAAAAGTAGGATTCCTAAAGAAGAAAGCATCAATGGAATCGGCCATCATCTTTGCACGTGCATTCTGGGCACTGTCGACGCTCCCTTCCGCACGACTTGGCTTGACCTGACTTGACTTCCGTACGAGCTCTCCGAATCTCGAAGAGTTTGCGGACTTCGGATTGCCTTTGCGCGGGGGATGCCTCTGTTGCGCCAGGGCACGCGCGCGCGCGCGCGCACGTGGAGCAGGGTAACGCGGCCAGCGCGACCGAGTACGTGACCTTATGCAAAAGAAAATGCACATGGTCTTCCTCACGACAGCGGCAGCAGCGCTCGTGCCACTCCAGCACCACTCACTGCCGCGTTCGGCACCGCCGAGAGCGCACCGCCTCAACCTAATCGCGCAAAGCCGCGAGCCCCACGCACGGCTTATTCTCGTGAGGCATGGACAGTCAGAATGGAATCGTGCAAATTTGTTCACTGGCTGGGTGGATGTTGATCTGACGGAGCAGGGCATTTCAGAGGCGCGCGAGGTTGGCCGCCTGATCGCGGCCGAGGGCCTTCACGTCGATGAGGTGCACACCTCGATGATGCGTCGGACCATCCGGACCAGCGTGCTGCTGCTCTCGACACTGAACGGCTGCTGGATCCCAGTCCACAAGCACGTCGAGCTGAACGAGCAGCACTCGGGCATGCTCACGGGCCGGAACAAGCGTGAGCTGGCACAGGAGTACGGCGAAGACACCGTCATGGGTTGGCGTCGGAAGTACGACGAGCTGCCTCCTCTGCTGCCCGACGGGAACCCGTTGCAGAAGGCCTTCAAGGCGGATGCACGCTACGAGCCGTCGGATGTGCCCGGCGCGGAGTCGCTGAGGATGGTGTGCGCCCGGCTGGAGCCGCTGTGGCAAGAGACCTTGCAGCCCGCCCTCGTCGCCGGCAAGACCGTCCTCGTAGTGTCTCACGGCAACACGCTGCGCGCGCTCGTCAAGAAGCTAGACGGCATCTCCGACGACGACGTGTTCCACCTCGACGTGCCCACGGGCACGCCGCTGCTCTATGACTTTGACGAAACCCTCAAGCACGTGCGCGTGCAGGGCCTCTGGGCAGACCGCGAGGGCTGCGTCCGCCATGGGCGCTTCCTATGCGACGAGGCGCGAGTACGCGCCGCGCAGCTTGCGATGAGGGACCAGGTGAGACAGGACATCGCGTACTCCCCACTCAGCGCCGATGGCAACTTGGTGCAGGCGGCTTTCGCGGCGCAGACGGCGGGGCGCGCGCTGGCGGAGATCGAGGGCGAGGCCTACACCGTTCGGCAGACGCCGCCCTCGTACTTCTTCCAGGTGTGAACTCCTCCCATATTTGGAAGGATGGGGCGTCTTCACGCCGCCACCGTCTCCCCCTCTAGATCACTTGCGGTCGCGACGGCTGAGTTGCCACTCCGCGTCCTCCCTGATATGGCAGGAGTCGCTGCGCCTAGAAAAGACAGCGCGTTCGGAACTTGCCGAGTTCCGCTTGGCGACGCGCAACCGGCAGGTATGCCACCGCCGCCACCGCTGCAACCAGCCACCAGCCGCCAGCCGCCAGCCGCCAGCCGCCAGCCAAGCCAACGCGAAGGGGGAGGAGATACGTGCGGCTCGTGCGGCCACCCTCCACTGCTGCTCTCACCCTCCGCTGTCGCCAATCTCCGCCAATCTCTGCCAATCTCTGCCAACCTCCGCCCATCTGCGCCCATCTGCTCGCGCTGCTCGCGCCGCGCCGCGCCGCGCCGCACCACCCATCTCTCAGCGCGTCTCTCGCCGCCACCAGGTGCGCAACCAGAAGCAAAAGGTGCGCTGCGCGCTCGTGCTGCTACGCCACGGACAGTCGCGCTACAATCTCGACAAAATCTTCACCGGCTGGGCAGACCCCGACTTGACCAGCCGCGGGCGCGATGAGGCACGGCTCGCGGGCCAGCTGCTGAAGGGGGTCGGCATCAATAAGATCGAGGTGCGTTACACGTCGCTGCTATAGCGCGCCGTGAAGACAGCGCTGCATGCAAGTCCTCACCACGGCGCCATCCTCCCCACCAGGTGCTCTACACGTCGCTGCTGCAGCGCGCCGTGAAGACAGCGTGGCTCGCGCTCGACGAGATGGACTTGCAGGTGACCACTGATGGCTACTGATTGCTGCCGATGGCAGTGGACGCCGATCTGATGGCTACTGATGGCTACTGATGGCTACTGATGGCTACTGATGGCTACTGATGGCTACTGATTGCTACTGATTGCTACTGATTGCTGCCGATGGCAGTGGACGCCGATCCGGAACACGTGGCGGCTCAACGAGCGAAACTACGGCGCGCTCACTGGTCTCGTCAAAGCGGAGTGCGTTGATCGGCACGGCCTCAAGCAAGTGCAAAAGTGGCGTCGCGGGTACTACGACCGGCCGCCTCCGTGGGACGAAACCCTGCGACGTCAGATGATCGATCGCCGATACGGCGCGACGGATGGGCTGAGCGAGAGGTGGCAGGCGATGTGCCAAGACGTGGTGGAGCCCAGTCTGCGCGAGAGTAGCAAGGGTAGCTCTGAGAGCAGCAACGGCCGCGATTTCGACGGCGACGGCGACGGCGACCGCGACCGCGACCGCGACAGCGACCGCGACCGCGACAGCGACAGCGACAGCGACCGCGACCGCGGCAGCTGCTCCATCCTTGAGGACGACAAGTTCGTAGAACTGCCTTTCCCCCCCGACGCCGAGTCGCTACGCGACTGCACCGCGCGGACGCTCCCCTTCCTGTATGGCGAGCTGCAGCCTGCGATGAAGCGCGCTGTTGCCAAGGCGCGCGCGGCGTGCGCGGAGAGTGGCGAGGAGTACGAGGTGCGGATCTTGATCTTGAGATTGAGATTGAGATTGAGATTGAGATCTCCCGGAGAGTGGCGAGGAGTACGAGGTGCGGACGGTCCTCTGATGGCCTCTGATGGCCTCTGATGGCCGCTGATGGTCGCTGATGACCTTTGATTGCTTCTTGATTGCCTTCGATGACCTCCTGATGGCCTCCCTCATCAGGTGCCGACGGTCCTCGTCGTCGCGTCGGAGAACGTGCTCCGTGGCCTCGTCAAGCACCTCGAGCAGCTCGAGATTGACGAGATCCCGCTGGTCGACGTGCCTTACGCCGTGCCGCTCGTGTATCAGCTCGACGAGCAGCTGCAGCCCATCGCGACCCCGTGGGCGGAGCGGCCGCTCCGGTCGGGATGGTACCTTGGCGACCCCGCCAAGGTGAAGGCCGTGCAGGCGGAGATCAAGGCCGACCTGCCGACGATAAACGCCAGCCCTGGCGAGCAGTCGGACTCGTGCCTGGTGGTGGTGGGTGAGAATGGCGAAGAGGAGTGGAGATGCTCGTGAGCATGTTATGCGAGTCGGTAAACCGGGTCCGGGACGTTCCGGTCGCATGCACGTAGAGTTACGTCAAGCGCCGTCCCGGTGAAAGGGCGCGCGGAGTCCCCGCGCGCGAGTCGAAGAGTGTTTGTCCGGTGTGAC
>Ga0210243_100261_pt1 | contig 43666 bp, 23 predicted proteins | sample ChrtobMeP5a_32mM_FD_155461 | JGI IMG/M metagenome (GOLD analysis project Ga0210243, IMG submission 155461) | Chrysochromulina tobin associated microbial communities from unialgal haptophyte culture, Seattle, Washington, United States - P5a_32mM | ecosystem: Host-associated > Algae > Haptophytes >...
TCTGCGGCGTGCCGCGCACAGCTGCGGCTGGTACAGTCGATGCGCTCAGCCAACGTACGCGCCGAATCGATCGTGTTCAATCGTGATGCGCTGAGTGCATACGCGCGCAACCGGCCGCCGCTGTGGAAGCCCGTACGCCAGATGCCGCGCGAGATGCAACGCTGGGGCGTTCCGCCCACCACGATCTCCTTCTGCGAGCTCCGGACACTGCGTCGCCATTCGGCGCTCTCTGCATGCGAGCGCCGAGCGGCCCGGACGGCATCGTCGCTTTCTGGCGGCGGTCGACGAGCTCTGGCCCGCGCTGCCCACCAAGGTTGTCAAGCTGTATGGCTCGTATGCAGCGTACAGTACGAGTGTCAGCGTGCGTCGTCATGCGCTCTCCATGCTACACGGGCGTGGTTAGGGCATGAGCCGCACTCGGTGTGTGAGTTCGCGTAAACGTTTCTTGGGTGGAAGGCCCGCGTCTAGCGTTTCACAGACTGTACTCCAGGCGGTCTGGTAGCGCTCCCGCGGGAGCTTTCGCGAGCGACGGTTTTTCAGCCGGTTCGATGGCCGACGTGAGCACACTGCTGACACGCGAGGCTGTCCTCTCAGACTCCCTTCTTCGAGCCACGCGAGCGTCGGTGGCCACGCGCGATCCACAGCGTATCTTGCAAGAACTAGTCGCACTCGATGTTCGCCTTCGGGCTTGGGCGAAGAAGGCTCTCTCAGATAGCGTCGCACGTGGCGCTGCGCAGATGCTGGTGGCGAGTTTGCGAGGCGGCTCTCAAGACGTGTTGTTGGCCGTGCGCCGATGCCGCCTTCGAGCCCGGTGCAGTCTTTTGCGGACTTTCGAGTTCCTCAGCAAAGAGCGGCTCCAGCTGGCAGAGGAGGCAGCGGTTCTTTTGGGATCGCACGTGCGACAGCTGATTCAGCGGCATGCCTATTTACGTCAGCGTTTAAGTGTGAGCCGTTCCAAGGCGGATGCCGAAAATATGCTTGTCGCTGGCCATCGCATCGCCCCGAAGCACCCGCACCAGAGCCACGACGCGCACAAGGCGCGCGTGCTCGGGAGCTTCCGATCGGACCAAGCCGCGCTGCTAGCTGTCGAGCAGCGGCTGCGGAGTGTGGGTACATTGCAGCTGGGTGCGGCCTTCAAGGCCCCACTGGCAACGCTGCCGGGCTCAAGTTTCCAGACGTCTCTCGACTACAACCGCATCGTTCGTGACAGCGCAGCCGTCGGCCAGCTTGACGCCCTGTCGCGAGCGGCGAGCCGCGCGGCGGACCACTCGGCGGAGCTGGAGGACAAGGAGCTGGAGGGCTTGTGCACAGGGCAGGCTAGTACAATCGAAATGCCCCCGCTGTGCGATCTGCCCGCCTGGCAAGTTGGAGAGCGCCGGCGGCGTGCAGCGGTCCGAGCCAATGGGATCGTTCGCACGGCGCAAATGGCCATGCTTGCGAAGGAGCGAACCGCCTTCGAGGCTCGCGCACGCGTGCTCGAGGCGCTTCTGAGCACACAGTCGACGCTGCGCAAGCTGGCCAGCGCCGGCCAGACTTTCGACGGTGGTGGCGTGGCTGCGGAACCGCCCACGCCCACGCCCGTGCCGGCCGCCGCCCCAGCTTCGGCCCCAGGGCCAAAGGAGGCCGAGGAAGCAGAGGCGGCAGACGAGTCGGAGGTGGTCCCTGCCACCACTTTGACCGCGCGCCGGCATCGCAGCCGCCTCAATTTGACGTCACCCGAGGGCGCTGCTAGCAGGCTGTCCGCGCCCGCGTGGAGCGCCCCGCTCCATAGCCTCCTGCGAGACCTCGAGCTCCTCGATCTGGAGGAGCCCGCGGAGCTCGAGGCAGCGTCGGCCGAGCCGGGGGCGGCGGTCACATCCGTATTGCCAGAGTCACCAGCGCCAGTGTCTCCAGTACTGGGTCGACCTGCCTCGGACCTCTCGGATTTATCGGAGCGGGGGGTCTCACCGGGGGGGGGCTCACCAGGGCTTGGAGTTGCTGTGGCGATGGCACCGCTGCTTCAGGCCATGGCTCACTCGCTCTCAAGCCTGCGTCTCGTCACGGCGGAAGGTGCACCTGCCATGGCAGCCACCACACAGCCTCCCCGGTTCGTGCGAACACCCACGAACGCGCCAACGCAACCCCCAACGCACCCGCATCCGCCGTTGAGGCTCTCAGCGGCGGCGCCCACGGCGGCCCGAGGGGAGGCCCGCCCTCCAGAACTGGGCCCGCCGCTTTGGCGCCCGCCACCCGCCGTGACATCGGCTGCGCCGGCCATGCCGCCGGCGCCCCTGCCGGCTGGGCCCCTGCCGACGCGCCCTAAGCCGCTAGCACGGGCGATGAGCAGCCATTTGGGAAAAGAGTCAATAGCCCCGGCCTGGATTCCATCGGGCCGGCCGTCCGGTCTTCTGCGGCCCACCTCCGCGACGGTCCCGAGAGCCCCGAGGGTCTTCGAAGCCTCACTGCGTACGCGTGGCGAGACGATCCGGCGGGCGCCGAGCCTTTGCAGGGATGGTACGATGGCCGGCGGGGTGCCAGAGCGCACTACCGAGCGGCTCGCGAGGGTGGAAAGAGTTGTGGAAACTGTGCTCCTCCCGCTCGAAACGCCGAATGCGCGCCGTGTCCAACTCGCCAGACGCGCGCCCTGCTGGGTAGAGTGAACGCGAAAAGCCAGATCGAACACGGGCATGGAACTACGCCGGGTCCACCCACGAGAAGCTATTTCGTCGAGAGGAAAGGAGGAGTGTACCGCGGTGTTCAAAGAGGCAGGGCCAGGGGACTGGGGGGTCGCTCAGGGGTATTCTCGTGTCCGATCGCGGCTGTGCCGCGCTGATCTGCAACCTCGCATGTTCTCAGATGGTACGGGAGGCTCAACGAAACCGAATGCGCGTACGCGTGTACCGACCTCTCGTAGATCTTACACGTGGAGATGCATCTGCGTTTTCATACGAAATTGTACGGGCGTCACGTCAAAATTGATGCCCGGGAGCCGGGACGCGCGCGGCGCGGTGCTGGGAATTTCCTATTAAGAGCTAAGTCCCTATAAGTGTCTCGCGAAGAGTATGTATTCCCCAAGCCCAATCGATTGCTGCCACGACCTGGCATACTCGGGAGAAAATCTTGCTGCGCGTGCGTCGACCGCGATGATTGCGTCACTCAGACCTCACGGTGGCCTATCTTCACGGACGAGTCGGGCGCCATCATGAGGCTGCGCTGCACGTCGTCGCGCTGCTCAACCTCGAGCGGCATGTAGCGCGTCTGCGCGATCAGCTTCGGCTGCACGATGTCCTTACCGAAGAACTTGGTGTTCGGCGCGCTCAACTCGCGCATCGAACCGCCCGCGAGCGCGCGCTGGTCGCTCACTTTGTCCCAGTACTTGTTGTACTGATCGGGCGCGTTCGCCGAGTCGTGATATCCGAGCTTCAAGTGCTCCTCGGGCCCCTTCAGCCGAATGACCTCCTCCGCCTTGAGAGCGGCGATCTGCTTGCGCGAGATCCTCTCGGCGGCATGGAGGCGCCCGAGCGAGTCCAGTGCGCCGACCATTGGGTTGTACCGGCGTGTCGACACGAAGTCGCCTCCGCGCGTGTACCCTGTGGGCGTATTGATCGAGTAGTACTCGTGGAAGGGCTTGATTTCGTCCGTCAGCTCGCCGCCCGTCTTGCGTATCAAGCCCTCTGCGTCGAGCCGGTTGCGCTCATGCGGATCCGAGAGCACGCTGTACGCTATGCGAACGCGCCGGAACCGCGTGGCTGCCTGCTCTTTCTCGGCCTCATCGGACCCATCGAGCTTATCCGGGTGGAGCTGCAGTGCGAGCTTTCGAAAGGCTGCCTTGATCTGCACGGCGTTCGCGTCCTTGGGTACGTCAAGGACTGCATACGGGTCGAGCCGCTCGTTCTCGAACTCGATCAGGCCGCCCTTACGCCCGTCAGCGCCACTCTCAACCTCCTTGGCATGCTCGAGTCCCGCCACCGCCGCTGCATTCCCAGGATCGCGCTCCAGGATGGCCTCGTACTCGTCCACAGCCCCACTTAGGTCGCCGAGCTCGGCCTTGAATGAGGCCCGGCGCAGCTGCAGCTTCGTGGCGTCGGAGTCGATCGCGAGCGCGCGCTCGCAGTCCGCGAGCGCGAGCGAGAACGAGCGCACCTTAGCGTACGCCTGGCTACGGTTGCCCAGGAGCGCCGGCTCGAGCGCTCCCTCGATGTCCACACGCAGCGCTTCCGAGTACAAGGTGATCGCGCGCTCGTACTGTCCCGCACCGTACGCGGCGTTGCCCTCGGCCTTGAGGGAGCGCGCCTGGCGCAGTGTATGCAGCGCTGTGGAGGCACGCTCGAGCCCCGCACGCGCGACCTCCGAACGTGTGCACAGGGCACCTGCCTTGCCGAGCACCTCAAGGCCAAGGAGCTGCGCCTCGGCTTCGTCTGGCCTGCCCCGGCGCGCGAGCAGGCGGGCTAGCGTGACGACGGCAGAGGGCAGCGTTGCACCATGCTTGGCCACGGCATCTCGTGCCTCGTCCACCGCCTCCTCGAGCCGGCCCTCCGCCTCCAGCGCTGCCAGCGCTAGCTCGCTCCCCAGCAGCGAGGCCGGACATGCCTGGCGCACAAAGCGGGCGGCCTGCAGCGCCTCGACAGTACGCCTCTCCTGAACGCATCTACGCGCGCGCGCCACCTGCTCGAGCGCGTAACTGAGCTTCACCTGCAGCTCATGCGCACGTACGCCCACCGCCGCCGCCGCCGCCGCCGCCGCTGCCGCTGTCGCCGCCGCCGCCGCCGCCGCCGCAGTCACCGCTCCTGCAGCCGGCGGCGGCGGCTCTGGCGAGGCCGCCTGTGGCGACGCATGGGCGGGCGCGAGGGCTGCGGCACACAACTCGAGTGCGTCGTCGAGTGCTCCGAGCTGCTGACAGCACTCGGCAGCCCGCAGGCGCGCCTCGGCCTGCAGCGGATGTGGAGGCAGCGCGAGCAGCGCGCGCAGATGCTCGAGAGCGCGAGCCGGGGCGGGAAACGTCTGGACGGTCGCACAGGTCGCCAGTCGCGAGAGCAGCTCCGGAGAGTTGGGGCACAGGCACAGCGCCTGCGCGTACCAGCGCTCGGCGCCGCTGACGTCCTTGCGCCCCAAAGCCTCGTCGCCGAGTTTGTGAAACAGCTCGGCTTGCTGCGCTGAGGCGTCATCAGCAGCTGCCCTCTTAGTGGTGGTGGTGGAAGACGTGACCTCAGCGGCAGGTGGCACAACGGACACGCTGGCAAGGCTGTTTCGCACAGCCGGTGGCGGCGGCGCTACTGCGGCGCTGGCCGGCGGCAGCTTGGGCACACTTAGCAACGCAAGGTCAGCTTCAGCCGAAGCCGGCTGAGGCAGGTCGTCGAGTTCGAGCATCGTGGTGCCTGCGAGCTGGCCCCAAACGCCGTCCTTCGTTGCACTATCCGGTGCCATGGGTGACGCAGTCGACGTGGGAGCCGCCATGAGCTCGCATGTCAGCAGGATCGCCAGCCGCTGGCGCACGCCCATCTTGCTGCAGCCCGCTTGCTTGAGCACCTCGAGGAGCTCCTTCTTGTCGATCACGCCACGCCTAATCGCGTTGAGCTGGTCGAGTCGATCAACTAGGCTGGCCGTGTACTCGGAGAGCGACGCGGCAGCCAGCGCGGCCTCTAGTCTGCTGGCGCTAAGGTTGCCCGACGCCATCGAGCACCTGTGAAGTCTGTGAAGGTCAAACTTCCAAGAACTACCAAATCGAGACCCGCGGAGATCAAAACGGGTCGACACAGTCTGTGTCTCAAACAACTCAACTCACTCAACCGGAGGGTTTACATTTCTCGACTCCACGAAACTTGTATCATGCTCAATCATCGTGTCACGTCTTTCACGGATCACACGTGGACGTGCGTGTGGAATAATTACTCACGTTCACGTTCACGTTCACGTTAAAATGCCATCACGGCAAGACGCACAGCCACAGGCCCCGTGGAGACCCATCGTGGGGGGCGCAAGGTGCGGCACACACGCACTCGGACACACACGCGCGCGCCACACGCAACCACAAACACCGGATCGAGGAGGAATAATTACTGGCATCAAAATAGCATCAAAATGAAATTTGTCAAATTTGTGATTACCTACGGTATCCGATACAACATACATTATTGTCTAGAGCTAATTTGGATGCGCGCGCGTTCGAACGCGCGACCGCCGGACCACCGCACCCTCGACCCGCCCCCACGGCCCCCAGAGAGTGCCGGACAGCGAGCGGAGACAGCTCGAGGTGGACACGCCGTCAAGCAGCTCCAGGCTGTCAAAGCGAGGCTTCCACGGCGCCATCTAGGGCGCAGTGGAAGTGCTTCGGCCAGTCGTGCGCAAGGCGGTGCCACAGCTCGGGGAGTGCACTGCTGTGGATGCCCACGAAGCGAAAGGCGGCGCGCCATGTGGCCCGGTCCTGGCAGACGCCAACAATCGGGGCAAGGGCCAAGGCAGACTCGGGGGCGTCGCGATGCGGCCGATCGACGGCTCGGATCAGCAGTCGGGTTGCAGCGATGCCGAGGTGTGCTACCAAGGGGAAGCGTGTGGCGTTCGCGTCCGGTCCAAAGCCGAGTGCACCCCCGAGCTTGTGCTCGAAGTCGACCACCACGTGCACGAAACGGCCCACCTTTGTCACGGGCACAAGCTGGGCGTTCGATACGACGCTATGCGCGGTCGAGGCTGCCGCAGACTCGGCTGGGGCGCTCTGGGCGGCGGCTGCGATGCCATTGGCATGCTCCCTGGGGCGAACACGAGTAGCGGCTGTGGAACCGACGACGGCCGGCTCGTGCTCAAGTGAGATGCCATCGAGATCGGGCACCTGCTGCGAGCTCAGGTGGAGTACAGCTAGCTCTGTGCCTGCTGGGATGACGGCGACGGGCGTGGCTGCACCGGACGTCGGGGCCAACGGAAAGGCGCAACGGAGCCCGCAGACCGCGCACACGGCTTTCCATGCACCGCCGACGAGGTGATTGGCGAGGGTGGCGTTGGCGGCGCTGGTCGTGTGCATCCCTATGAGCAACGGTAGCAGCCCTCGCTCTCGACCGGTAGCTCGACCAGTAGCTGAGCCTCTCGTGGTCGAGGGAACGCTGTCCGCTGCAGAACCGTCCTTCAGGGCGCCGCCCCCAACGAAGCATTGGAGCTCCTCGTACGCGCTGCCGCCCGCGGAGCCGACGCCGACGCCGCTGCCCCCGCCCCCGCTGCGCGCGCTGCCGGCCACATCAGCCAGTACAGCTGGGGCGCCGCCTCCAAAGGCGAGCGGCGCAGCGCTCAGCTTTGCGGTGCCCACGAAGCCTTCACGCGTCATCTCCCTGCAGAGCATCCTCACCAACTGGAGCAGGTCCTTGGCAGCGTGATTCGCTTGCACCATGTGCGCCCAACGCTCGCGCGCACCCGCCGCATAGCGTGCGCGCGCCGTGGCAGACGTGAGGAGAGTTTCAACGGCCGCGGTGAAGCTGTGCACGTCATCGGCGATGATGGCCGTGCTGCCATTGGGCGTCGCCTCAACCTCGAAGGGCGAGATGGCGGCGCTCGTGATTACAAGCGGCAATCCGAGTCGTAACGCCTCGTACACTTTGGTGTTGATGCCCGTGGTCCGTAGCACAGGCACCACCATCGCCGCCCAGCTCGCAAGCTCTGCATCGAGCGCCGCCTGGCTCACGAAACCGAGCTCATCAATCCCATTGGCCGCTTCGACGCCCATGTACCGCGTCGCCCATGCCCAGCCGCAATGCAGCTCCCGTGCCTTGTCGCACGCGCGCTCTTGCCCGTCGACACTCACCCGGTAACCAGGTCGCTGTCCCACGATGCGCAGGCGGAGTGCCGGGAACCGTGCCCGAAGCGCCGGCCAGCATTCGTTTAGGAACCATTGCACCGCCAGGTGGTTGGTCGGCGTGAAGCCGTTGCCCAGGAAGCCGACGCGCGGCATCCCCAGCGAAACGGAAGCAGAAGCGACAGGGGCGCCAACGGTGCTGCCCCCGCCGCTGCCGCTGCTGCTGCTGCCATTGTCGGCACTGTCGCTACTGCCCCCGCTGCTACTGCCCCCGCTGCTGTTCACGCCCGAGCTTCTCTCTGAGAGCGCGAACCGCAGAACGCCGAAGCGCGCCACGAAGGGAAAGGCAGCCCGCTCAGCCATGCTATCGGCGCTCGTGATGTGCAGCAGCAGGTCAGACAACGCGTAGGCCGTGGCCTCCCGATGCGCGTGCTGCGTGGCGCGCGCCGAGTAGTTCGACGAGAGGCCTGGGTGGCTCTCCCAGCTCGCAAGCCATGCGTCGCGTTGTGCATGCGCATCGTCGGAGAGGACCGCCACAAATGGGCGGTGGCCGCGCGGAGAAAAGGCATGCAACGCCGGCAGCACCAGCTCACCCACGTTGGGCTTCGGATCGTGCCAGAACCAGAAGAAGACGAGCACAGCGTTGAACCAGCCTTGCGAGAAGAGCCTCGCGAGCTGAGCTGAGCCCGAGTGTTCATACATCGCCGGCGGCGGCAGCTTTCGCACATCCTCGCGCAGCCACTCTTCACGGTAGCCGCGTGGAATTCTAAGCAGTGTCGCCATCTCGCTCGACGATGGCGAGCGCTTTGCGATGGGCGTGTGCGAGCGGAAGAACAGAGAGACCTCCAGGCCGAGGGCGAGCAGCCCGCGGATGATGCCAAGCAAGCGTTCGTCACAGCCCATGGGCTGCAAATGCTGCTCGTGCACGATCAGTATTCGCAGCGGCTGACGCCCGTCGCAGTCGGCCGAAAACGTCTGCGCTGCGACGCAGGCGAGCAACGCACAGCCCATGACGTACAACATCGCTCTGACTCGCGAAAAGCTCGGGTTTCGTGCGCCTTTCAAAGTATCATCCTCTAAATGTATTCCAGAGCCCGCCACTGCTTGCAAGCAAGTTTCACGTTTCATTTCACAGCGCCTACCGGCGACGCGTGACGACTTGGACATGGCGGCCTCCACACCATCGGCGCTCGAGCAGGCGTGCCTGCGCAACCTCAAACGGACTCGCGAGATGTATCTAGCGAACTACGGTCAGCGGGTAGAGGCCAATGAGGCCACCGCCTTTCTGCGCACGTCGATCATGCTGAACTCGGAGTACAAGCTTGTCAAGGACCTGCCTCCCATTGCGGCGGGCGGCGCCGCGGCATCGGTCGTAATGGCACATGCGGCCGTGGCCGCCGCCTCTTTCGGCGGCGCCGCCGCTGCTGCTTCCGATGGGCCACTCTTGCTTCAGGATCGCAGAGATGGTGGCCTCGGTGGGACCGTTAGGCCGAGCACGGCGGCCGAACGGCTGGCTGGTCCGCCGTCGACCGCCGTCGTCGCGGCCGCCTCGACGTCCAACTCGACGACGCTTATCCCGCGCAGCCGCGCCTCGCGCCCAGTGGTGCAGCCAGAGTGGCACGCACCGTGGAAGATGATGCGGGTAATCTCGGGCCATCTGGGATGGGTGCGAGCGATCGCGGTGGACCCGACTAACGAGTGGTTCGCGACGGGTTCGGCCGATCGCACCATCAAGATCTGGGACCTCGCCTCGGGTACGCTCAAGCTCACGCTCACGGGCCATATCTCGACAGTGCGCGGACTGGCAGTGAGCAGCCGCTCGCCCTACCTCTTCTCATGCGGTGAGGACAAGATGGTCAAGTGCTGGGACCTCGAGTACAACAAGGTAATCCGGCACTACCATGGACACCTCTCGGGCGTATACTCGCTCGCTCTGCACCCGACCCTCGACCTGCTGGTCACGGGCGGGCGGGACTCAGTCGCGCGAGTGTGGGACATTCGCACCAAGAATAATGTGCACACGTTGACTGGGCACGAGCAGACGGTGGCGGGGCTCGGGGTGCAGGCGGTCGAGCCGCAGATCATCACCGGCTCGATGGACTCCACCGTCCGGTTGTGGGACCTTGTGGCCGGCCGTGCAATCGCCGTGCTCACCAACCACAAGAAGGCAGTGCGCGCGATCGCGATCGCTCCGCATGAGTATTCGTTCGTCTCGGCTTCGGCAGACAATCTCAAGAAGTGGAAGTGCCCCGAGGGCGAGTTCATGCACAACATCACCGGCCACAACTGCATCGTGCACACGTGCGTCATCAACCAGGACAACGTGATGGCCACTGGCGGGGACACTGGCGCGCTCCATCTTTGGGACTACAAGACCGGACACAACTTCCAGACGCTGCAAACGATCGCTCAGCCCGGTTCGCTCGAGTCCGAATGTGGCATCATGGCGACCGCCTTCGACCAGACGGGCAGCCGCCTCATCACAGGCGAGGCCGACAAGACAATCAAGATGTGGAAGGAGGACCCCGACGCCACGCCCGAGACACACCCTGTCAACTACGAGCCGCCGCGCGACCGGAAGCGGTACTGAGAGTGTACTGAGATGAAACTGCGATCGTTACATGTATGCTGGCGCAGCGCGGTGAGTTGTGCATGTGAAAACCTTGACACGTGACGGTCGCCGAAACAACGTCCTACTGCGGAGGTGTTTTGAGATTACCATACGTCTTTGGAATGATGTGACGAAGCCGGAACGGACCCGCCGAGGTCGACTCACGGCAAAAAAAGAGGCACCCCTCGCCGCCCCCGTTTCCAGATGCTCTACCAGGTTGTCGTCGCCCTGTCCATCATTTCGACGGCCGCTCAGCGGCCAGCCGACCCGACTGACATGCACCTGGACCCGGCATTCCCCCAGTTCATGAAGTTCATGACGGACTTCCGCAACGGTGTCCCCTATTCGTCGGCCGCGGAGACGCTCGGTCGCTTCACCGCATTCAAGGCCAACCTGCAGCTCATCGGCGAGCGCAACGCCAAGGGTCAGGAGACGCACGGCATCACCAAATTCGCCGACCTCACCCGCGAGGAGTTCAAGGCCCAGTACTTGACCCTGCGCCCCCCCACGGCCAACGCCCTCCGGTCCATGAAGCAGCTGGACCACCTCGTGCAGGCCAACTACACGGCGGCCTCGACCGACTGGTGCGCCAAGGGCGCGTGCACGCCGGTCAAGAACCAGGGGCAGTGCGGCTCGTGCTGGGCCTTCTCAGCCACCGAGCAGCTCGAGTCGCAGTACTACCAGACCTACGGCAAGCTCATTGAGCTGTCGCCGCAACAGCTCACCTCGTGTGATCCGAACTGCGGTGGTTGCAACGGTGGCAACCCGATCAACGCGTGGATCTATGTCAACTCGTTCGGTGGTCAGGAGTCGGAAAGTGATTACCCCTACGTATCGGGCGTCACGAAGCAGACGGGCTCGTGCTCGTCGAAGATCGCCGAAGTGACCGAGGCCGTTGGCGCGGATGTTGGCTACTTCATCGCGCAGCGTCCTGCCCAGGAGTCGAACATGCTCAAGCAGATCGGGCTGTCGCCCATGTCCATCGCCGTCGACGCCGAGCTCTGGCAGACATACACGGGTGGCATCATCGGCCCCAAATCGGGCTGCGGCACCACCATCGACCACGCCGTTCAAGTGACCGGCTACAATGCCGAGGGAAACTACTGGATCGTGCGCAACTCGTGGGGCCCCAACTGGGGCGAGAGCGGCTTCGTGTACCTCACGTACGGCGACAATGTTTGCGGCATCACCTCGCAGGCCACCATCACCGTTCCCGAGGTGGTCGGCAAGCTCGACCTCTGAGCCGCGCGCGAAATCCTCGGCTTTGGCGTTGCCGTGCGTCGTCGCCCATTGCCGACGGGGACCTGTGACGATGTATCATCAGCGAAATTTGGGCCAGCGGTCTGTGGATCTGAATTCGGGTTGGGCTAGACAAATGTGGCATCTGTGAGTGTGTGTCTGATTTGGCTATTCGTTTTTGTGTGCAGTGGCGCCGCGGCCGGACTACATGCGATGTACGGATCGGAGGTTTCGGAGCAGCGAGCACACATACACCGCGATACACACTCCGATACAGGCTCGGCTCGCTCTCCGCTACCAGTGTGTCTTCTCAGGCGCGTGCACAGAATCCCGCCGCATACGCTGCATTCCGCATGGCGCTTACTTGAGGTGCGATGGCCAGACCCAAGGCCGTCTCCTTCTCTCGAAGAGTCGCCATCGCATCGCTGGGGAGGCCAAACGACTCGATGGCAGCCAGGAGCTCATTGACGATTGCGCCCTCTGCCGCGCCGATCACGCCTTCGCTTGCACCAGTTGGCACAGACGGTGGCACCGTGGGTACCCGAGCACCCGCGGGCTTCTCGTCGTCGTCGGCCGTGGCAACCTTGCCCTTTGCCTGCGGCGCTACTGGCGCTGGTCCCTTTGCAAGCTTCTTTGCCGCAATCTCCGCATTCTTGATCAGCTTTTTCTTCAGCGACTTGGAAAGCTCCACTGGTGTAGACGTCAGGAGCCTATTCACCTCTTCGACCTGACCAGCATCGACCGCAGCCTGGATGTCGGCTGGGATCTCTACGCTATCCTCGGCCATGTCGCCCGCGGCGTCGACCTCAGTGCGCACGCTCGCCACAACTTGCCTGTGTGAAGATTATAAACATTGGCTGTGAAGACCAGGGGTCCCGAGCCAATGGTAACCGCACACGTATGTACGCCGGTCCGGTGTTTTGGGTGTCGAGTAACTTGTCGAGTTATAAACATTGGCTGTGAAGAATCTTAATGCGCTGAATGTCTTGAGTTGATACTTGAATTTGGCTGTTAAACATAAGGCTGTGGGCTATACTCAAGTTTGGTTGGTCTGTTGCGGGTAACTTTTGTTTCTTGTATTCGATTTCGTGGGTATCGGGTACGTGTATCGTACCATGAACCCATAGGGTGGGGGTAGGGTAAAAGGGGTGACGGGGGGTTTCCTATACAAATTGGGGGGAGTTTCCTATACAATACGTATCCTGATGTATCCTACATGTATCCTGAATGTATCTTGCATGTATTTCGATGTGTCCTATCAAGATACATCAAGATACATCAAGATACATCAAGATACATTTGTATAGGATGTATCTCGCATGTATCTCGCATGTATCCCGCATGTATCCCGCATGTATCCCTCAGATACGTACCTCTCTGCATACATTTGAGATACATGTCTCTCATGATGTATCCCTGATGTATCCCGCATGTATCCTCTATGTATCCTCTATGTATCCTGGAGTACCACTGCAGATGCATGTATCCCGCATGTATCCCGCATAAATGCTTGCATGTATCCCACATATATTCGTCATGACCGTCCAAGATACATGTATCGTGATTTTGTATCTCGGTGTATCCTGATGTATCGTGATGAAGAGTCCAAGATACACGTATCCTGATGTATCCTGACATGTATCCAGTGTGACACCAAGGAAGCGCCCAAGATACATGTATCGTAACGCATCTCATGTGTATCCCAAAATGTATCTTGGTACTCGTTTGGGATACGTGTGAAATACATGCAAAATGTCAAGATACATGTATTCTCTTGGATTGTAACAGAACATGTAAGATACATTTGAGATACATCAGGATACATTCGGGATACATTCGGGATACATGTATCCTGCAGGATACATACAGGATACATGCAGGATACATGTAGGATACATCAGGATACGTATTGTATAGGAAACTCCCCCCAATTTGTATAGGAAACCCCCCCTAACCCAGGGTAAAAGTGAGGGCATTTTGGCGTAAGATGGTAAAAGTGTGCAGGGTACAAGATTCGCGTAAAACGGTAAAAGTCCTCGTGCCTCCGCCATCGCCCTCCCCACCGCCGCACCCGCCTCCTTCGCCACCGCCGCCGCCGCCCTCGCCGCCGCCGCCGCCGACGCCTCCACCCTCGCCCACGCCGCCTTCGCCGTCTTCGCCGCCGCCGCCATCACTCTCGCCGCCGCCGCCATCGCCACCGCCATCGCCGCTGCCATCGCCCACGCCGCCTTCGCCCTCGCCTCCGTCCTCACCCCGACTTCAAACTTGACTCGCCCGCGCTATGACAAAATTGTGTGTTTGCGGTAAAACGGTAAAAGTGACTGACAGGATATGGGCGTATAGCGGTAAAAGTTGCCACTTGGCGAGATTCTCGTGAAACGGTAAAAGCTTCGGACCCTCCGAAAAAGCTACCCCCACCCTATGCATGAACCATCCAAGCTTAGCCAACACGCGTATCGCGTTCGTACGACACGCGAGCGTGTTCGGCCCGGCCCAAGTGCCAAGACGTAACAAGCAGTCGAACAAGCAGTAGTCCGTCTCGCCTGGACTCTCAATTCATAATTGACAAGTTAAAGAGTCCGTTAACGAGTCAGTAGGGTCTCAGCTCCGCACGTGTGGGCGTACAGACTCAAGCAAGTGCTGGCTTTCGCTCTCTGCTAGCGGGCCGATCGTTAGGCATGCCTTGCCCTTGGGCTTCGCTCACCAGAGGCCCGGGGGCCTCACCACTACTAGAACTCTTCGGTCCGCTCTTGGCCAAATCCGTGTTCGCCTGCTTGATTCCCTTATCACTCAGGGCGTACTTTAGCTCCAGGTATTCAATCCAGCCGCTGCCGTCTTCGTCGAGGCGATTGAAGAGCGCGTCGATCTCGCTCTTTGGCGCGTCATAGCCCAAGGCGGCCACCGCCTTTCGGAACTCGTGCTTGTCGACGGCGCCATTGCCATCGTCATCCCACTCGCGGAACAGATCCATCAGCTTGGCGCCGTGCATTTTCAACACATCCCGGAGCTGCTCCTGCACGCTCATGCCCGAGCTGGCAGTCAGCTTCACCGTTGCAGGCAGTGTGGCTAGGCGAGCCGACACGTAGTTGGCGTTCATATTCTTGGCGGTGAGCTTGGCATAACGTCCCGTTTCCCACTGCGTCGGAGCTCGTTTGAGGTTGCGCTTTGTGCGCTCGGAGCCGACACCCTTGCGCAGCATCTTGTTGAGCTCCGCGTACTCGAGCTTGCCCGAGCGATCCTCGTCCAAAGAGTCGAAGACGGCGTCTGTGTCCTCTCGCCTGATGTCAAAGCCGAGGGCCTTCACCGCCTTATAGAACTCCCTCTTGTCGACGCTACCACTCTGGTCTTCGTCCCACGCCCGGAACAGATCCACGACGCGGCTCGACGAGCGGCTCAAGGCGTCCTTGAGCGACCATTGTAGGTACTCGTCCATGTCGATAAAGCCATTGCCGTTTTCATCGAGGGCGTCAAAGCGCGAGCGCAGCTCCACATCCGGGATGTTGCCCTGCTCGCGATCGCGCAAGAACGCACAAAACTCAACAAAATCAAGCTTCTTGTCGTCGTTGGCATCGAATGCGTCGCGATCGGCCGCGTTGTAGCGCATGCCTGTAACAAAGTCAACCTCGCCCGAGCCGGCCACATCAGCCGGACTCTTGACGGTGCTTCCCACCTCCGCTTGAGACGCTTGCAAGGGCATGGGGCGCTTCAGGACAGGCGTCGACTGCGAGCCTCGCAGTATGTTATGAGGGCGTGGGCGTGGGCGTGGCGTTTGCTCGCTGAGCCAGGACAGCCACCAAGCTTCCTCTGCCTGCCGTGAGACACGAGCGCCTGGGGTTCCCGGAGGGCTGATGCGCCCATTCCACGGCGTTGGAAGCAGGATTCGGCGAGCCGGCCCCGGGATCTGCAGCTGCGGCTTCTGCGGCGAAGCGGGCCGCACGAAGATCGACCGTTGCTCCTTCCAAGGCTGGGCCATCAGCCCCTGGCGTGCCGGAGTCGAAGCTTCGGCACTTCGTGGTGGGCTAGCCGGCGATGGGTTTGAGGTGGAAGAACGGAAAGTCTCTAGCGGCCCAAATGCCGTAGACATAGCAGAACCAGGCGCGAATCCCCATGGTGGAGGTGGAAAGGGATCTGTATCGGGCGGCGAGGCAGGGTTATGCTCAAGTGGTGGGAGCTGCATGCCCAGCGGCGACCTGAGAGCCGGTGACATGCAGCGCTGTCGGGGCAGCCTTCTTGACCTTAAGGGAGACGATAGCAGCGATGCCACTGTGTCAAGCCGCTCCCTAGCACCCCGGCCAGCGGCTGACGGCCGAATAGCTTTGGCAAACTCTTTGATCGAAATCTCTCCGCTCCCGTCCTTGTCGATCTTGCTGAACAGCTCGTCGATGGTGCGGCGCGAAATACCGATGCCCTCGAGTCCAAGGGCTTCGCGCATCTCACGATGCGACAGCTTGCCACTTCCATCTGCATCGAACTCGTGGAACAGCGTGGTCACCTTGCTCCAATTCGCAGCAAGCGCCGCGGCAACTTGCTCGCCGACGTCGCTGCCCTCGCTGATCTTGCCCTTGAGGGTCTTTAAAATCGCCCCCGCAAAAGTGTTGTCCGAAGGGCGGTGCTTCTTGTCCTTCTCTTCTTTCTCCATTCCGGGCACGGTTGGTGCTCGTTGAAAGGCGCGGTTGAGCTCTTTGAAGTCGATGGTGCCGCCGCCGTCCTTATCCAGCTTGGCAAAGATGTAGCCCACATCCTTGGGCGTCATCTCGAAGCCGAGGGCATCGAGAAATACCTTGAGCTCCTTCTTTTGGAGCAGGCCATCGCCGTCTTGGTCCATGATCCGAAACAGGTCCATGACGCGGCTGACGGTGGAACCGAGGAAAGCAATCATACGATCGACGCGCAGCTCAAAGGCGCGCTTCTCACGCACCTTGGCCAGCATCGGCGAGTCGTTCGAGGTGTCGACCTTTGGATCGCTCGCCTCGGCCCTCTCTAGGCTCCGGCGCAGATCGTCGCCGAGGTTCTTGAGCGACTCCGCAGTCATTTTGTCGATGCGCCAGCTCTGCATGCGCAGGGCGCGCTGCTGGACGCCAAACGGCAGGTTGCGCAGCCCGAGCTGCGTGCTCAGCTCCTCAAGCGATAGTGTCCCGTCCCCATCCGTGTCAAAGTCGCGAAAGACGGCATCGATCTCGTCATTTTTAGCCTCGAAACCGAATTGTCGCACCGCCTTTCGGAACTCGTCGACATTGATCACGCCATCGCCATCTACATCCCACTCCGCGAGCAGGTCGGTGACCAGTGCCGTGCATCGTGAAAGCGCATCGCGCAGCGCAAACCTGATGAACTTGTGCATCTCCAGTGTTCCCGAGCCATCGACATCGAGCTCGTTGAAGCGCGCGCGCAGGGAATTTTCGGAATGAACACCCATCTCACGGGCACGGATAAACTCGCTGAACTCGCGGAAACTGAGTGACCGGTTGCGATCCAGGTCTGCGGAGTCAAACTCCATGACCAACTGCCGAACGGCTGCCTCAAACTCATACCGCCGTTGCGCCCTGAGGAGTATGTCTTCGTCCTCTGTCTTTGCGGATGGCAGCTGAACCTCCTCCCTACGAAAGCACCCCTTTGTGACCTCCACGAAAGCAAACTCCGGCATCGTCGCACGACGCCGCACGCCGAGAGCGAAGTTTGTTTTGAAACGGCGACGCAAATTTCGCCGCCGCTTGATCCCCCACCTACATGGGAACTCGATTTTAGGACTCAGCTGACTATGTGCGTGTTCCTTTGAATGAAATTTTATGTCCCATCCTCATCTTGTGCAAGTGATTTGTTGATCCTCAGCTGGAATCAACTTATGCTTGGATCAATCTCCTTCTTGACGGGCTTCTTGAACAAGCCAGACAGATGAGACATGCTCAAGAACCCCGACATGCATGCAGAAGTTTTTAGAAGGAGCCCTACTGTACCGGTGTCCCGTGTCCCGGCACCCAGGGTGTCAGGGCAGCGGGTGTCCCGGCTCAAGCCGAAAACGCGAAAAGCCGCTCAACAACGGCTCCCCCGGTTACCGGTACATGTAACCGGCAAGCACTCTACCAAGAACCCTCCACCCGGTGTCTTTTTACCGGTACCAATATGAGCCCCCGATGTCTTTTTACATAACCGGTACCTCGCGCTGACGTGCGGGGTGTGTGTTGTTGGTGGGTTTGGATGGTTGTGAGGTTCGTCTGTGTGGTCCGAGTGCCTTTGTGCGTCCGCGTGTCCCGTGTGTCCCGTGTGTGTCCCGGCTCCCCCGGTGTCTTTTTCCGGTCCCGGCTCCCCCCTGTGTCTTTTTACCGGTACCGGTAAACATAATCGACTCATCGCAATTGCTCGCCACGCGTCGGGCCTGACCTCGCACGCTCGCCCAGAACACTGTTGTCGCCCGAGTGTGGGCGTGATGCTCGCGCGCCGCTTCGCGTGCCCCCCGGTAAATGAGGCGTGCTTCGAGCTTCGCGCCATTCCCAATGGCCGCAAGGACATGGAGGGCACCGTTATCCTCAAGCCGACACGCGAGTATTTGCTCACGCTGCTTGGCGAGATGGTGCAGATGGTCAACGAGGCTGTTCGCCGGCGAGCAAGCTCTGTGCGAGACGCCTCAAAGCCACTGTCGCTCGAGTACATGGCCGATCGGTTGGACGTTGATGATCCGCTCACCGGCTACCTTGCGTGCACCAAGGCGGAGGGGTGGCTGCAGGGCTTCATCACGGCGACCACATTCACAACTTGGAATCACGGCTTCCGTTGGGACAGCACGAATCCGGTGCTCGACTTGCACTCGATGCACGGCGAGGACGAGGGCAATGCAGCAAAGGGACGGACGCGACTCCTCGTCGACGAGGACGGGTCCCTCTCGGCCGCATTGCAGGCGGAGCTGCACGCTGGTGACCCCGACGACGAAGGCGTCGTGTTCCCGCGGATCGCCGAGATATCGCTGCTCGGGGCACTCGGCTGCGGCAAGTGGCTGCTCGAGCTGATGCTTGAGGGGTTTGAGAGTGCTGACTCTCCGTACGCGTTCGTCGTGACTCAGGCGACTGACGGCTCGATCTCGTTTTACGAGCGGATGGGCTTCGTGCGTGTCGGCGCAGTGACTGCACGCAAGCGAGCCGATGCGGCGCCGATGGAGGAGGCGCCAGGCGGCGTGACGTCGGCTGGGAAGAAGCGCAAGGCATCCCTGCAGCCTCCCAAGCAGAAATGGGAGGCCTCGCCTCACGTGGCCTATCGGACCGAGGGGTCTGATGAAACGGTCGAGGGCATCGCAGCGCAGCATGGCGTGAGCGTTCACGACCTCATCTTCTTTAACAAGGGGCGATATCCGAAGCTTGCGCCCGATTCCGTGCTCAAGAAAGACACGAAGCTGCTCATTCCGCAGCTACTCACCGTTGAGCAGGCCAAGCGTGAGAACGAGGCGGGCCACGCGAGCTTCTGGGAGGTGCCTGAGACAATGCCTTTCAAGCGCATCGCGGAGACGCTCAACATCGAGCCCCGCGACCTGCTGCGAATGAACCAGGAGCGTATTAAAGGGCTTCACATCTCATCCGAGCTGATAGCGGGCACTAAAGTGCAGATCAAGCAACCCGAATACATCTACGACGAGTACTGCCACTGGACCTTTCCGGACGACGACCCGGCACTCGCAGAACCGTCGTACATGATGGCGCGTCCACTCAAGCCCTTTTCGCAGCGGACGGCGGAGCCTGGCGCCGATTCGGTGACCGAGCGATCAAAGGCGCTCATGGTAGACGAGAGGCCACCCGTGGTACCGAGTGGCAAGCGCGCAGCCTTCATTCAGGCGCTCGTCGACGCTAAGGCGGCTGAGGAGCGTCGCAAGATGGAGTGGGAGCAACAGGCCTGGCACGTGGTGCTGGAGGACACGCCCTTCAAGAAGGAGGCTGAGCTGCTCGGTATGGACCCTCGCCACCTGCGCGATCTGAACGCAGAGCACCTCAAGGGACTCCAGCTCTCCTCGTTCCTGAAAAAGGGCACCCGGCTGCAGGTGCGCACCGCCGACGAGCTGTCGGCCATGGTGGGCGCGCCGATTGTGCAGACTCACGCGCCGCTGTTCAACCGCGTGGTGCAAATCGATGGCGAGGATGATTACGAGTATTGGTATGTGCTGACCTACCTGCCCGACCTGCAGTGGTGCCACGTGGGGCCGCTCGAGCGGCGAGGCACCTTTGGCGAGAAGCCGAGCCCGTTGGGTCATTTGGCGACGGGACGCGACCGTTGGATGCTCGTGGCGGAGGACGAGGGCGGCGAGATCGACGTGGGCGCGGGGCGCTGCCACATCATGGAGGCGGTCGAGATGATGCGCACGCGCGCCAATGCCGACACCGAGGAGTGGGACATTGTCGGTCCCGCGCCGCCTGGCTGGGTCGAGGCGGTTTCGCAAGAGGTCATCAAGAGCAAAAAGAAGCCGAAGGCCGACAAGGAGGTGGCCGAGGGCGCAGCGGGCGGTGCCGGGGCATCAGGCGGCGGCGCAGGAGGCGCCAAGGGCAAGGGGGCATCCAAGGGCAGCGCAGGTGGCGCCAGCTCCGCCTCCAAGGCGGGTGGCAGCAGCAGCGTCGCTTCGACCAAGGGCGCAGCCGGCAAGCCGTCGAACGACGAGGGTGCCAAGGAGCTCGAGCGCTTCAAGGGGGTGCTCAAGCTGCTGCGCAAGCACAAGGAGGCAGATCCGTTCCTCGAGCCGGTCGACTGGCAGGGACTCGGACTCGACGACTACCCTGAGGTCGTAACCCACCCGATGGACCTGAACGCGGTGCAGGCGCGGCTCGAGCGCGGCGGATACGCAGACGTGCTCGAGGCGGCCGCGGACGTGGAGCTGATTTGGAGCAACACGATGCTGTACAACTCGGCCGATAACTGGGTTTACGCGGCGGCGGTCGAAATGAAGCAGGTTGCGGACCTCAAGCTTGCGCCACTCGTGGCCTCAGCCAAGGCGCGCCTAGAGGCCACCTCCGCGGCCGCGTCGGCACCCTCGGCCGCGGCGGCCGCATCAGCCTCCGTGTCCGCGGCGCCCGCCGTTGCTCTGGAGGCCTCCACGGCGGCAGTGACCGTGCTGACAGCGGACGAGGCTAAGCCTAGCATTACCGCCACGGTGGGCGAGGCGTGAGAAGCACACCCACATGATCGTCTACGAGGCCAAAATGCGTGCCCTTGGACGCACGTGCGGGCATCTTGTTCGAGGACGCGGGGGCTGTGGTGTGCGCAGCGTGGGTCGACAGCCGGAGCGTGGGGTGCTCGCGCCGGCGTTGCGCGCAGTACAGCAGTAGGTACGTACGTGTCGACCTCGACACGGCGAAGACACGATGGTCTTTCTTCTCGATCGCGGCGGAAGACGCTGCGGCCGGGCGCAGTGTCTCAGGGGCTGTCGGCTGAGGCAGGTCTTTTATGTTCTAGAGCTCTCTATCAGGTTCCGGCAGTCTCGCTCTGACGCTCTATCTTGCAAACGCTCTCGGTCTCGCGCTCGGCAATCGTCTCCCTAACCGTCCTCTCCCGACTCCCCGTGGGCCGTAGTTAAAGTTATAGAGCGCGCTTCCCGGGGCCTTCGCGAGACAGTTACGAGACAGTTACGCGTCCGCCATGAGTTTGGGGGCAAAAACACGCGACGGAGTCGCAGTCCGACCCCAGGAGCGCGCGAGCCACATCATGCTGTGTCCTGTGACCTGTGTGAATCGCTTACCCGGCGCGCTGGGCCCTGGCGCCAATGGGCTGGCGCCCACGCCACCGAGACAAGCACACATACATTGTATCGAGATTCGCGGGAGCGGACTTGAGCGGGGGGAACCGGGGGGGTGGATGGTTGCGGTGCTGAGAATATCTATGTTTTCTTTGCACCAAGAACATAAAATAGTAAGGTACGCGCATTCCGTAGGCGGTATTCCGGTCACAAGTGTGATCCGTGTGTCCCGTGTGTCCCGTGTGTGGTCCCGGCTCTCCCCGGTGTTGTTGAACCTGTCAAAAGGTATGCCCGTTGTACGGACCGGTAGAAGTAATCGTCGGTTCAAGTTCTTCATTAGTACAGTACCGGTAAAGTTTGCGGTTTGGGTGTGTCGGTTTTGCGTTTTGTGGCCGACCCTCAAGACTCTCGGCGACGCGGAACGCAACGCACGCGGAAACAACGATGCCGAGCAAATTTGAGAATGACTTCGGACATGGAAACAACAGTCGCTCTCCCGTCGACTTCAACTTCTCGTCGGTATTGCATCCGGACCGCATTGCGAAGCGTGATGGCCGGCGTGACGTGACATGGACCGGAACTGGTCGTTCATGCGCCGAGAGTGGCACAGATGCACGCGCTAGAGGCGACTTTGGCTTCATTTCTTCTCCACGGTTGCAGCGCGGAATGGCCCTCGAGAAGCTCGACAAATTCTTTGAGAGACAGCCACGTGGCTGGGCCGAGGCGCCGAAATATGTCACGGAGAGCCAACGTGCTCAGCTCGCTGAACGTGAGGCGGCGGCTGAACGACGAGCGGCATTGCGGCGTGTAGCAGCAGCAAAAGCAGCAGCTGAAGCAGAAAAGGAAAAGGCTGCTCGCGAAGAGGATGAGCGCATCGCAGCAGAAGCGAATCAAAAGATCGCAGAAGATCTTCGACACGCTCGTGAGCAAATCTTCAAATGGGCCCCTGGAGGAGCAGCGATGATCCCACTGGCCGTGAGCGAAGCAAACGATCGAAAAATGGCATCTAATATGGTGAATTTGGGGAAAGTGTAGAAATTTTGGAGGGCGTTGCTTCGGCCATCAAGATAACGTATACATACGATGAACATTCCGTTTCCGAGCAGCACCGGGGCGCAATCGAATCGGCGCTAAGGCCTAAGCGCTCCGTCTGCTGGCCGCGCGAGCCCGCGCCGCTCGCGCCAGGGGTTGGTCCGGAGCAAGGACGTGGTCCGCGGCCGCCAAGCTCGTCAGGAGATCCGCCACGCCCTCGGGCCCTGCTGCGGGTACCATACTGCTAACACCGACCACATCTGGCAGCTTGTCAGCTCATCCCCACAGCTTCCATGTGCGGTCCATGGCCGCAGTTGCAAAGTGCTTGCCGTCGTCGGCAATGTCGCCGCACATGACGCGCCCCTCGTGCCCTTCCATCGTCTTAAGCAGCGCGTAGTCGCGCGTCGACCACAACTTGACTTTGTTGTCGTACGAGGTGGAGAGCAGGAAGCGGCCGGCGCCGGGCTCGTAGCGCACGTGTGAGATGAGCGATGAGTGGGCAGGCAGCGTGTACAGCGATTTCTTCTTGCGCAGATCCCACAGGCGCACCGTGTGGTCGTCCGAGCCGCTCGCGAGTGTGAGGCCGTGCGGATGGCAGTCCAGGCCCAAGATCTGCTTGACGTGGCCCTGGAAGGTCTGGACAGCACGGCCGGTGCGCACGTCCCACAAGCGCACGACCGCGTCGAGCCCCGCCGAGGCGACGAGCGAGCCGTCTGGGTGGCAGCACACCGCGTACAGCGCGCGCGTGTGCCCCTCCTGAAGAAGGAGCTCCTGGCAAGTCTGAGCATCCCACAACCGCCATGTAGTGTCGAAGCCCGCGGTGACGACAAATCTTCCCGATGGGTGGAAAGCGACGCGCGAGAGGCGACCCACGTGCCCCTTAAGTTCGCCCAGCGGTTTCCCCCCCTCGAGCGGCCACAGCTTGGCCGTTCCGTCGCACGCGGCAGAGACGAGGTGCGCCGTTGTGGGCGCCAGCGAGCCGCCGCCAACGAGCGGATGCCACGCGAGGCCTGAGATGCGCTCCGTGTGGCCCTTGAGGGTGGATATCTGCTTGCAGTCGGGCACAGACCAGAGCTTGATGAGGTTGGACCACGAGCCCGTGGCCACCAGCTGAGAGCCTGGCGCGAAAGCCACGAAGGAGATGGGCCGTTCGTCGGCAAAGTTGGACAGCTGGTTCGCGACCCCTTTGAGCCGCCGACCGAGCTCGCTCAGCGAGTTCTCGTACGCGGCCACGTCGGAGGCCTCACGCTCGACGCGCGTGCGCTCCGCCTCGAGCCGTCGCGCCGCGCGCGCGAGAGAGTCGCGCGCGATCCACGAGCGCGCCGTCTTGAGCTCCTCGGGGCCCTCGGTGAAGAAGGACTCCTTACGCTTCTCCTCTACCCCATCTGCCACGGCGGCCACCGCCTCGTGCATCGCCGGTCGTTTGGCACGCTGCAGCGCCGTCTCCGCACCACGGGCAGGCTCAAAGGGTGCGTCGAGGTCGAGGTTGGCCGCCATGACGTCGCGAAGACGCTCCCGACGCTCCGGCGCCGCCTCACCGAAGAGGGCAATGGGCTCGCCGAACTCGCGCAGCTTGAGCTTCACGGCATTGTCGTTGGTCGGCACGGCCAGCTCGCGCGCACGCTTGCGTATTTCGATTGTGTTCTTCAGCTCCTGCTGCCTTGCGACTGCCAGCTGCGAAGAAGCTGACAGCTCATGCTGTTCGCTCGAACTGGCGGCATTAGCAGCTGCCACCGCCTTGAGCTTCTCGAGGCGAGCGTTCGTCTCGCGCTCCAGGGCCTGCAACCGCACATCTGACATGGCTGCGCCGGGCCTCAACCGCGCCGCTGCCCGCGCGCCACGCACACTGCGTGCGAAGCGCAAAGCAAGTCACGAGGCGAGTCGCGCCTGGAAAGCCGGGCGGTTGAGGTCGAAGTTACAGGCGCAAGGGTTTCCCATGTTTGTCAACTTGTCCGCGGCACAACTTTGTTGCCGGGTCCTCGGAGATCACGAAGACGAGAACGAGGTCACCGACGAATGCGCACTTCTTCGCTTGGGTTCTGGCTGCTTCCGGCATTCGCAGCCGCCAGCCTTGTGCTCCCCCCATCGGCGGGCCAACGCGCCGAATGTGCCATCGCAGCCGGCGCTCAGCCGTCTGTAACTTTTGTTAGCCATCGTGATGCCGCCACAGCTGCGGCCAGTGGTGCTTGCGACCGCTCGCTTGGCGAGGACCGCTTCGAGGAGCTGCTCCAGCTGCGTGGTGGAGGCAGCTGGAAAACCTGGGCGTATAAGACGCTCGCTAAGATGGGCATCTTCCTTAAAAAGGGCCGGCTGCTCGTGGTCGGTCTCGACAACGCCGGGAAGAGCACGCTACTCACAGTGTTGCTGCGCAACGAGGTCGTGCCGACCGCACCGACGCACCAGCCAGTGACCGACATGATCAAGGTTGGCCACATGAAGCTCCGCGCAGTGGACATGGGCGGTCACGAGATTGCGCGGCGCATGTGGGTGCAGTACGCCCAGGAGGCGGACGGAATCGTGTACATCGTGGATGCCGCGGACCGTGAGCGCTTTCAGGAGGCCGCGCTCGAGCTGCACAAGCTGCTCGCCTCGCCCACGCTGCCCGCAAGCGCGGCGGTCCTCGTGCTCGCCAACAAGGTCGACCTGCCGCATGCGGCGCAGCAGGAGGAGCTCTACTACTCGCTAGGGCTCGATGAGATCGCGCAGAGCGGCTCGACCCGCCCGGTCGGCCTTTACCTGTGCTCCATCTTCGAGCGGCGAGGATATATGGAGGGCTTCGACTGGCTCGCGCAGCACATATAGAGAGTCAGAGAGTCAGAGAGAGAGAGACGGTGGAATGTGGCGATCTCGCTCATTGGTCATTCGCTCCGTCGTGTCCGCAGAGGTCCCCTGCTACGGCGGTACGCCGGTAGGGGCCCTGGCACCGTCCGCGACACCCGACACGACACGCGTCCGCATGCCGGTCGGCTGAGCTAAAACTTGAGTCATTAACTTTTCTGGAACTCCTCAGACAGTGAGCCGCCAGTCTTGAGGTCTATACGGCGCATCGTCCATCGACCCGGATCCCGGACCGACGCGTCCCGGACGAAAAAATGGGGCGAATCTTAATTGAATTTGGTGCGAATCTGCAATGAATTATTTCATGCACTGCAACAATTCCGTTTCGGCGTTTGGGTGTTTGCGGAATTTGAAATGCCGATACCGGGTAATTTAATAAATCCTCATCGATAGTGCGGCCGGGTGCATCCCTTCGACAGGAGGTCCGACGGCTCGATGGCCGTCGAGATGTCGGAGCTCCGACGACGCTTCGCGCCGCCCCACGCCCCACACCCCACGCCGTCGCCGCGGGCCCCCCGCCCAACCCCTTTGCCGTACGAGGAGCCCACACAAGTGGCTGGGTTGCCTGCCTCGAAGCATGCTCATCCTGTGGCCCACGCTATCCTAGAAGAGGACGCTGCGATTGAGACTGCATATGCCTCCGAGGTGTTTTCCGAGTCGTTTGCCGTCCACGTCGCACTCCTGTGCGCGGCAGTCGCCGTCACACCAGCAAGCTTAATGGCACGGTCGGTTTCCGTCGTAGCGATTGTTGCACGGATCGTGCTCCATCTCAGACTCGATGGTTCAATGGCGACCAGTGCCGCCGTTTGCTCAGCTCATGTGCAGTCGGTTTGCGAGATCGGCGAGCCAACCCTGACAGGGCTGTTCGCGCTCCTCGTAGCACTTCAGACGCTGCCGGCCGAACAGCCGGTCGCAACTCTATCAGTAGGCGTGCGCTCCGTGTGGCTCGTCCTCGTTGGCATCTGGGCGCACACCTGGGCAAGACCCATCAGGCATCGCCAGCTGCTCTTTTTCATAGCAGCGACGTTCCATGTCGCCGCTGCCGCCGCTGCCATCGTATGGGCTGGTGGGGCTCTCGAAGCCTCAGCGGCCGAGGCGCGTATCGTGTCGCTCGGGAGCATCGCCGTCGGGCTGGCGTGCGGCTCCCAGTTTGAAGCAAGTCGGCGCGCCGCTTTCACGTGGCGACAGCGCATGCGCTCGCACTCGGCGTCCGAGGCGCTCGCAGACTCGCGCCTCAACCACATCCTGCGCAACAAGACCACAGCGTTGAGCTACCTCATCGAACGTGTCCAGGGGGAGCTTCGTGTTCACACTGCCCGTCAGATTCCGAGCGGGAGCAGAGGTGCGGGTGGCGAGGGCGGCGCGGCGGAGGGTTGCCTGAGGGATGCCGTCACCGGCGCCGGCCCAGGGAGCGCAGGCAGCGGCAGCCCCGGCAGCGCGTCAAGTCAAAAGAGGGCGAGCACGGCCAGCAGTGTATTCAGCAGCTCGGGGCTCGAGGAAGGGGCACATTCAGTCGCTCCCCTTCGCGCGCCGCTCCGAGAGCCGCTCGCTGTGGGCACATCTGAAGTGGTGGCGACAGTGTCCGCATTGCCCGCGGCGAGCAGCAGCGGCAGTGGCGGCGGCGGCGGCGAGGGCGAGGGCGCTCAAGTGGTGCTTTCACACTCGATGGCCCGCTGGATGCATACGCGTCTCGAGGCTGTGAAGGGCATCGTGCGCCAGAACGCCGAGTGGATCCACATGCGCGAGCTCGTGCTGCAGCTGCAGCGGGGCACGTGCCGCTCGACGATGCTGCTCACCGATGTGCATGCGGTCCTGCAGCGGTTCAACGGACAGACCCCAATGGTTCGTCTCGAAGCGGCCTCGTTGCTGCGCTGGCTTATCGTGGACGCGAATATCCTGCAGCTGTGCCTCGAGCAGAGCTACTCGAATGCGCGCGCGCTCACGGCCAAGGGCTCAACTATCGTGCTCGTGGCCACATGCGAGCGAAAGTCTCCGGCGGCAGCTCTGGCCGCCACGCTCGCGACCAGCGCAGAGTCAGCGGCGGAGGCAACGGCTGCGTCGACCATAGAGGCCAAAGTCGGCCGCAGCGACGAGCGGCTGTATCTGCACATCTGCCTGGATAGCATCAACCGCCGCATCGACGATTCAAACTCGTTCCAACTCACTGCGCTCCCACTGGGGCAATCTGCCGCCGAGCTGCATGCACCCGCCGTGGAGCCACTGCTTGTCTCGGAAGAGTGGTGCTCATATGGCGACGGGCTCGGGTTCGATATTACGCGTCGCGCCACGGCGGTGGCGGGCGGCAGCGCCTTCGTCACTACCTACGTGGCCGGTGAGGAGACGCACACGGTCCAGCACATCGTGCTGCCTTGCCACGCAAGGGCAGCCGACGGCGACAGCGTCGTCGCCAGCTTCTCTCCGAACGCGAGCCCCGGAAATGTCAGCAGTAGCGTGGCTGCTGACAGCGGCGACGGCCTCACCCCGGAGATGCCATTGAAGCGTCCTCTGATCTATGCGGTACGCCCTCGAACCTCCGCCCTCCACCCCTGCATGTTGGACGCCCACCTTCCGACCACATGTGCCTTCACAGGTGGACGATGACGCCCTTATCCGCGAGATGCTCCGCGAGACCATCCTATACAAGCTGCACGCGGACTCCGCCTCGTGCGTGCTCGGCGAGACAAGTAAAGATTGCCGGGCGGTGCTCGAGCTCGCGTGTGCACCCGCTTGCCAGGCGGACCTCATCATCCTCGACGAGAATCTAGACTACCCGCCGAACACATACTTGAAGGGATCATGCATCGCCAGGCAATTGCGCCAGCGAGGCTTCACCGGGGTGATCTGCGCGTTCACTGGTGGCTCACTTGAGAAGCAGCGCGAACTGGCCGAGAACCATTCCATCGACCGCGTGCTCAACAAGGGCCAGCCTCTCCAGGAGATTGTGGATTCCCTCGCGCATGCACTCAGTTGCACTCACGCGGTGCAATCACGCAGCGGCGACCTGGTCAGCACGCCAGCCGACGACCGAGTGCCGTCGTCCAACTCTCAGTCGTCCAAGCAGCTGCAGGCGCCTGCAGCTGCTTGGAGTACAGGCGACCGGCTCTCTCGGTTTGAGCACGACGCTCGGCACGGCGCTGCTGCCCACAAGCCGCCCACGAGCCCACGAGTGATACGAGCCACCGAAGGCTCAGTGGAGGTGTTGGAGCCTGCGAGAGATTCGCGAGCGCCCCATTCGCGGCGAATCCGACCGCCGATGCCGAATCTGCCCAACATGGCGCCGATTCTGCTTCCCGTGCCGCCTACGGCCAACGAGAGCGCTTCAGCCGCTGCAGTGGCATCAGCCGCGTCTTCACAGGCATCAGCGGCGGCATCAGCGTCGGTGCCAGTGTCGCCCCGAGCGGCGACACCACCAGCATCACCAGCCCCTGCACCCGCGGCGGCCCCACCAGAATCACCACCAGCATCACCAGCCCCGACATCCGCGGCGGCACCCTGGCCACGAGCTCGGCCGGATTCCTTACTGGACATGTCGCCGCTCGATGGCCTGCCGCCCCAAAGTGTCTCGCGGCTCGTGGCTATGTTTCACGACCTACTGCCGGCAAAGCCGGGCGCCCCGCTGGTTTCGGCGACTCAGCAGTTGGATGCGATTGAGGCAAACCTGCTGAGAGGTGGGGCCGTGTGGAATGACCGGGACATTCAGTACAGGCTGCACCAACTCGCTGGCTCGTCGTTACAGGCGGGCGCGGCCGCACTAGGACGGAGCATCCGAGAGCTCAAAGAGGCCATCGCCAATGAGCAAGTGATCGACGCTGCCGAGGGGGTGCGCGTTCTGCGCGAGCTGCTGCGCGACACGCACGCCGAGTTGAAGACGCGCGGCGTGTAGAACCACGGAAGAGAGCGCGCATGCTGGACTTGCACTCTCGCATGCTGAACTTGGACGTGCACTCTCTCGCACTCGTCCTGAACTGCTTGTTGAACTTTCTCGTGAAAGTTTCTGCACGTATCGTTGCATGCTGAACCGCGCTCGCGCATGATGCTGACGGTGACTCCGCCGTCAAGTTGGTATATTAGCGGGTTCGCCACGCGGTTATCGGTTCGAGGACGCACAATACGCGCAGCATGGAGCATGCTGAAATCGATCGTGCGCGATTGGCCCAGAAGCTTGTCTGAAAACCAAATTTACCAAATAATGGGTATGTTGGTGCTTCCCCACCGCTCCGGTATTGGACCAGGCCCCCTACCCCTTTCATTGGGTCAACGAGTGACGCTTAGTTTCGACCATGTGCGGTCGAAAGATTTTCACCGAGTTTCACCGAGAGCGCGGAGAAGCGGTACTGACCCGGACGGATTTAGCGTCCCTGGAAGCCTCGGTTGTCAAAAAACCAAACGAACCCTTCACATGAACACAGGTTCTCTGCCCGCCAGCACGCTTCCATAGCCGCCAAGGCCGGCGCCTCCGCTGCGCCGCATGGCACCGACACCGTTCGAACTCGTCGTCGTGGAACCGTACAGGCGCTTGCAGTCCTCGCAGGATCAGGGCGACCTGGGCAATACTGTGCGCCGCTGCACAGCCACAGCGCACGCTGCTGCCCCGCGTGGCTGCCGCACCTTTCCCTGATTACCTAATGCTGCCTTGTGCCAAATGAACGAGACTGATGCTGACAACTGCGCGGCGCGGGGCTGCACATGTATCGCAGCTCGCAATCCTCCTCGGGCTCATCATCATGCTGACCGGCGTCTGCGCCTTCCTTGGCTGGTACTCCCGGCGACGTGGCTGATCGCCAGAGAGCGGCGGGCTGGCGTTGCGTAGGCGCTGCGTAGGCGCTGCGAAGGCCTTGCATGTGCCGTACCTGCCCGTCCCGTGTGCGCTCGGGCAACCCCTTTCCCTTCCTGCCATGAGCTTTATGTGTGCGTGAACCGTCAATAGTTACCGCCACGTGTGTGCTTTCCTCTTGGTGTCTGTGAGGCCTCTCGGAGGCTCTCACCTAGTAGCGGGGAAGCGCGACGTTGTTCTGCGAAAATACACGCCCATCGACGTTTCAAAAGGGCTTCTATTTGTCATCTATCATGGCTGCTCACGACAGTGTGGCTAGAAAACGTGTGTGCCGGCGCTGCGGTTGTCTTCGCTTCTTGTGTCATATCCATCGAAACCCGGAGGCGGCGCGTGCGGTTCGTGGGGCCCGGCGCCCGCCTGCCCGCGGGGTGCCCGGCTCAGCCCTACTCAGCCGTAGTCGCCGATAGGCGTGATAAACACCTTCTCGCAGCTCGTTGACGTGAAGGTGAGGACCTTGAAGTCGGGGTTGACTTCGGCTATCTTCCTGAGCCACTCCATGCACGCGCCACACGGGTCCAGAGGATTGAGCGCAACCTCGTCGTCGGGCGACGTGGTGCGCTCGAGAGCCTGATCGGTGACTTCATGTTTCGGGGGACTGAGGGTGACGGAGAGTACCGCAACGGCGAGCATGTCGCGCCGGTGTACCGAGTGGTCCCCTGCGAGCGCATTGCCGATGGCGTTTCGCTCAGCGCACAGCGTGCCAGTGGGCATCGAGACCTCGACGTTCATGCCTCGCCAAAAGGTGAGCTCGCCCAGCGGGCTCTTCGTCAGCAGCACGGCGAGCACGGCCTTCCCAGTCTTGCGCAGCCAGAACGTTCCGAGCTCGTGAGTGTTCGAGTCGCGCACCGCCTCGAATTGGCGCTTGTATTGGACCATCTCGTCGACCAGCCCCTTTTCTTCGGCCGACGTGAGCTGCAGCCGATGCACGGCAGGCCGCATCTCGAGCTTCTTGAACGTGTGCGGCTCTACATCTTCCTCGGAGAGCATGCCTGTATCCCAAAACGTCTTGGTACGCCACACGTGTAGGTAGTCTGGCCGGTATGAGCGCATCGCCGCGTGCAGCGCCGAGATGCGCGCAGGTGCGCCGTCCGCCAGGCACACCGTCACCTTGAGGTTCTGAGCCCACTGGTCATCGTGTGACGCGACCACCTCGGCGCGTTTGGCCTCCAGGACGGGAAGCACCTGCTCCTTGACGAAGCGCACGTTGTCATCGTACCGGAAGATGCCATACGCCGATGGGATGTGGACGACCTCGATTTCGGGGTGCACTAAACGCACAAAGCGCTCGATGATTCTGCCGGTGCCCTCGGTTGAGTTGTCGGCTGGGTTGGCCTTCTCGTCGCGCGGCTGGCCGGCGCCGCTCACAATGACGAGGACCTTGCGAGGCGCGGGCGTGCCCGCCGGCCGCTGCAGCGCACGCCGTTTGATCGCACGCACCCACTCGGGGATCACCGTAGCCAGCAGGGGTAGGTACACGCACGCGATGCGCACACTCGACACATCGGGCTCGAGAGGTTTCGGCAGGCTGGAGTCGGTTACCTTACGCCCCTTGATGTGGAAATGGCTCCACGCCGTGCCCTTGAGCGTGCTGCCACGCTCGGACAGCTCCCCATCTGCCTTTTCGAGCTCCCTCGCGTCCTCGCGCATGGCTGTGCGGAATGTGCGAAGGACCCTGCGGGCGGGCCCATGTTCACCGTCGTCGTCTGCGCTGTTGTTTGAGGTGTTCGGATGCAGCAACAGATCGGCGGAGGGTTCGCCCGTCAAGTCGAGGCCCGCAGGGTACTGCACTGTGTACTTTGACGTGACCGTTACGACTTTCGGAGCAATGCCGGCGGAATCCAACGCGTCGAGCTGCCTGAGGATGTGGTTGCTGATGGGGTTGAACGAGTTGAACTGGGGACGTGCAAGGATGGAGGGCGTTTCGCGACTGGGAGCCGTCTGCCCTGGGAGTGCCTCCTGCAGCGCGAGGATTAAGTCGGAGTGGCTGATGTTGTGCACCAACAACTCGACGCCTGGCTCTTTGGGCTTTTGGTGTGAACCGGCGACGACGGACTTGCTCTGCGCAGGTTGCTGCTTCGTCCACCAGCAGGCCGATGCCGATGCCGATGCCGCCGCTCCGGCCGCTGCTAGTGCGAGACGTCGCTGAGTTTCACGTGCGGATAGCACGGACCCGACCCGCATCTCACAAACCCGACGCCGGCGTCGGGCTTTAGACAAACCGCAGCGGCTTCATAGATAGCGGAGTTCGACAAGAAACTAAAAGTTCAAGTTCAAGTTTGAAACCGCCCGCACGCTCGAAAAGGGTTTCTCCGTTTTTGGCCGGGAAGTCATACATGTAGGAAACGGAGCGTTCGTTCGAGCACTCACTCACTCACTCACTCACTGTAATACGATCCCTCAAACATGGTTGGCTTCGGAAGTGGCGCTGGCTTTGGTGTGGCAGTGGGCACAATGGTGAAAGAGCAGCCGAAACCAGGCGCTGGCCCTTCTTCTGCCAAGGCGTCAGCCTCCAAGGGAGGCGCCAAGGGTGCCAAGACTAAAGGAAAATCTTCCAAAAGCAAAAGCAGTAACATCGCGAAGGCGCTGACAGGCCAAGGTGAGTTCAAGGAAGACGACGACGACGATGAGGATCTTGCTGATGCCAGCTCGGCGGCTGCTGCACCAGCTGATTCGGGAGAGGCGTCGGAGACGGCAGCTGCTGTCTCAGCAGCGTCGGCGATGGAAGCTGCTGCCCCAACACACGATGTCGCAGTGCCTGCTGCAGCGCCCGTGCCCGAGCCTGAACTTCCTGCCAACAATGGCAAGGTCAAGGTGCGGTACAATCACTACAACCGTGATTTTGATGTGGTCGGGGGCAAGCTCAACTGGGAACACGTTGATGACGAGTACGCCATAAGTTTCGTGTTCAAGGGGAACTGGACCTGCCACCTCACGCACGAGGCCACCGCTGAGAAGATTCTGCCCGATAATGGCGCGCTGCGCAAGGAGATGCGCAAGGACCCGGACGCGTTTGATCCTGACGAAGAGGAGGAGAAATGGTGTGGATTCTTCTCAGGGCTCACGATAGCTGATTCTGACGGCAAGCAGAAGCAGTACGTTCTCGTTGTCAAGGAGGATGAGGTGCTCGACGCCATGACGACGAAGACGACCTATAAGGCTCCCACGAAGGAAACCGTTCCAGGCGGCAAAAAGATGGAGAGCTGTTCATGTATCGAGGGCAACCCGTGCGCGGACGCCTACTGCTGCAAGGACTGGAGGAATCGCTTCGAGGTTGCCAAGAAGCATGGCTGGAAAGGCTTTTCATGAGCACCGGCGGAAGTGCTCCTACTGCGCCACTGCCGCGACTGCCGCTCTTCTTACGCGTTCCGCACATTGTCGGATCGTCGGATCTTAAGTCGGATCGAGTGTACACCCCCGATGTTGAGAGCGTGCGCGTGTCCGCACACCACAGTGACCCGGTGGAAGCGACCGTACGCGGAACCAAACGAAAAGCTAAGGAGCAGGACGGTGTGTGAGTGTTACATGTCCACTCACGGCGCGCCGCGTCTTATTAAACTTGCGAAAGGGTCAGTTGAATACGGGCGACCACAAAGTTAGTGAATCGACACACAAGGTACCGACCAGCCACTACCATACGAAACACTGCCACGCAGTGGTCGCGTCGCTCGGTGGACTTGCACCAACTCACAGCAACAGCAGCACTCACTGTTGAAAAGGTCGCCCAGGGTTTCGTTGTGGAACCCTCTGTGCAGGGGGGGAAAGGAGTCGCAATGCCGACTAGGCGCAGTGAACGCGCACCGTCTGGAGCTGACTGGCTGGCGCCGGAAGCGGCCGTCGAAATATACATGCAGGACGAGGGTCTGGTCGGCTCGCGCTATCCAGCCATCGTTGTGTCAGTTGACCACGCCCAGAAGCAGGCTCGGGTTGAGCACGAGCAGTTCTTTGAGGATGATGCTGCAGATGGCTCGCCAGGTGCACCACTTCGCGAGAATACATCGTTTGCGCAGATCACACCACGCCCGCCACCACCACCCGCCGACTTTGCCAAGAGCCTGTGCGTTGGCATGCCACTCGAAGTTTTCCATGAAGATGGATGGTGGGAGGTGACCCTGCACGAAATCAAGCGCGGCAGCAGTTCGCAGGTCAACTATCTGGTCCGGAACGACATGTACCGCACCGAGCGCTGGGTTGGCGACCTGAAATCGTTGCGACCGCGATGGCGCTTCTCGAGTGGCCACTGGCAAGCTGGAAGCGTCCCTGGCCCCGACGCAGAGGGCAGAAAGGCAGCGCCGGTCGGTTCGCCAAGCAGTGGCAAGGATGAGACGAGGCCTGCTGCCTCGAGGCCTGCTGCCTCGAGGCCTGCTGCCTCGAGGTCTGCTGCCTCGAAGCCTGCTGCCGCAAAGCCTTCTTCTGCCGGTGTCGACGCCAGTGGTAGCGCCCACCGCCCAGCCAAGCGCGCGCGACACGCTGGCCCTTGCGACGACAGAAGGGCCTTTTGGGCAAATCTGCCTATTGAGGTGCGCGTGGATAAGGTGGTCACGGCTGCGCTGGACACGAGCTCGCGCTGGCAGCCCGACGGTGTCGAGGCAGCCTACGACCGGCTTTGCGCCCTTCAGCGCCAGTGACTGCCAGAGTCACTCCGCATTAATCGCTGTCGCGATGGCCACAGGCAGCCGGGCTTTTATTGGCTAGTCGACATCGGCGAGCTTGTCGGCGACAATTGGTTGAGCGCTCAAGGGCTGGGATCTCTGCGTGTGTGGTGTACCAGAGTACGAGCTTTTACGGCGACCCGCGTCGTTCGCGTCCGGGGGGGGCGGGTAGCGTAGGGCCGACCGGCCGTAGTACGAGGTGTACGACGTCGGGAGTCTTGGACGGACGCGCGAGGACCGTGAAGAGCCGGAGGACCCGGACATGTCGAGACGGCGTTACTTGATTTTTGGCGGCCAGACGGCAGAGCCAGGGCGAGCCGGGCCGCCCTTTCGAGCGGCCGCGCGGCTGGACCGCGCGATCGAACGATTCAAATTAAATTAATAATACATCCGAGCCGCGACCTCGGGGAGCGCGGGTGCGACGCAGGGTCGTGTCCCAACGCGGGCCCACGTTCGTCTCCGCGGCGCGCGCTCATATTAGCGTACTAGACGCATGCATGCAGCAAGTTAGGGCCCGCCGTCACCGCACGCCTGCCGCCACCGCCGCCGCCGCCTGCTGCTGCACGCGCTTGGCGTGCTGCTTATGTAGCCTGCGTAGGCTGCGGACGCGGTCGTCGAAGCAACCCAACTTTGTCAAGAGTGTAGACTGTTTGGTCTTCTCGCGCGGCCCACCCGCGTAGATGAGGTCAAAACCACCGATACACTCCTCCTGAGCGCCGTCAAGCTTATCCTCGACGTCGACGACAGAGAAGACGTCGTCGAGCAGCCCAAACTTGAGCTCGTAATCCTGTGGCGTGTCCGCGGTGAGTGAGGGAGACGCGTTGACCTCAATTAACCATGGCTTGAGCGTGTCGTCGATCATGATGTCGTATCCGTACATCTCGAAGCAGTGCTTGTCGTTGATCATCACCTTCTGCACGGCGAGCAGCGAGTTGATGCAAATGTCCTGAATCTCGCCAAAGAGACGATCAGTGGCTTCCATGCCATACTTGCCCATCAAGTAGAGCTTGAGGTGGCGTAGAGACCATTTGCAGCCCGCCTGCTTGTCGTACGCTGGGCCGGTCTTCTGGATCGCGGCGTTGGTCAGATGCACGTACGTGTCGGACAAGTTCTTGGCGGTCGTTTCAAAGCGGTAGAGCGAGAAGCGCGCGAAGCCCGAACGGTACAAGTACACGGTGAGAGGTGAGTACGCGGTGACGAGCACGTAGATGCGCATGTCAAACTTCTTGCCGCCCACGAGCAGTGGGTTCTCAATGTAGCGCTGCACGACGTAGATCTCGGCCTGCGGCTCGTCGCTCTTCCACTTGTGGTCCTTTTTCCAATCGTTGATTTGGCTCAGCTTGTTGAAGAGGAAGATGCCTCTTCCCTGCGCCTTACCAGCCGGCTTCATGATCCAGGTCGCGCCGCTCTGCTGCTTAAACTCCTCGACGAAGAGGCCGTAGTCGGCTGGGAGCACGAACGTGACAGGGAAGAAGTCGTACTTTTTCGCCTCCTCCTCACGGCCCTCGCGTTGCAGCTGCCGCTGCCACCGCTTGAGGTTCTTGATAAGGTTGTCCTTTTTCGTGAGCTCGTAGTGGTTACGAAAGTGATTGATGCGCTGGTGCTCGTCGAGGTGCATCGAGTCGAAATTTTCGCGCAGCCAGTCTTTATCGATCCACGCCACATCCCAGTCCGTCTCACTCTCGACCTCTTTCCAGCCACGGGCGCGGAGCACGTCATAGATCGTGTTGCGGAATGTGCACCGGAAGCGGATGGTGCCGCTGCTGCCGCCAAGACCGCTGCGCCGCTCGCGTTGCATGGGCGTTCCTGGCCAGGCTCCTTTTTGTTGCGGCGCACGGTTCCATTGGTTTTTGGAGGAGCGTCGGGAACGTGTGTGAAATAGGCTATGAACACCGTGTAAAAGCCCGACCTGGCCCGCCCGCCCCGCCCGCGGCATTCGGTGTCCTAGCGCCGCCATCGTCCTTCGTGAGTCTCGAGCCAATCATCTTCCCCCGCTCACCACGACGCAGCCGTCGGGCATGTCTCTCGACAAGATCGAGCTCAAGACGGAGCGTTTGTGGGGAGCGGGCTTAAGCTCATCCTCGATCAAGATTAGCGGCTCGTTGCGCGCTGTCGAGCTCGCGATGCCGATGGTACAGTCCATGCTCGCCACTGCGGAGGAGACGTGGTCGCGCGCAGCTCGCCGGCGGCGCCCCCTCGAGTCGCTCAAGCGACGAAGACGCGGCCGACGATACTTCGGATCGGTGTGAATAGGCTGAATTCCTCCCCACCGAAGAGCTTGGGTAATTGCACGCCCTGCCCCTCACTGCGACTGCGACTCCGACGACGAGAAGAGCATCACCGCGTACTTCGTCGCCACGTCCTTGATCACATCCTTCCATGAGAGCAGCGGTTGCTTGAGGGTGGCCTCGAGGTCGAGCCGCAACACCTTGAGGGTGACGTGGCTGCCCAGTCGATCGAGCGCCCGCGTCACTTCGCGCGCGAGCAGCTCGCCATCGAGCGCCAAGGCTGGGCCAGTAGCGAGCTCTGCGAGTCCGGTTGGCGATGCCACAGCGAGTGTAGCTGGGGCAGCCGCCGCAGCAGCAGGCACGAGCAACGGTTGCGGTGGTGGCGCAGGCTCTGCTGCAGGCAGCGGCGGCGGCGGCGTGGGCTCTGCCACCTGCGCAGCCGCAGCAGCAGGCACTGTTGCCGCGTCCGCGTTCGACTTGACGGCTGCAACGTCACGCAGCGCCTCTTCCAATAAAGATGCTGCCAGCAGCAGGCCTGCGCCCGTACCGGCGCCCGCGTGAGTCTCAGCTAGCCGAGCGAGCACCCTCGCTGCCTCCGCCACGACTGCTGCCGCCTTCACCTCCTCCGCGGCTGCCTTCACCTCCGCATTCGACGCCACCGCCTCGCCTGCTGCCATCAGGACCGCCTGGACCGCATGAGCGTACTGCAGGATGGGGCCGAGTGAGCTGCGGAGGAGAGCGGTCTGGAGGCGCACGATGGAGGCGGTGCGCGCGGCGGCAGCGGCCCCATGTGCGCGCGAGGGCGGCTGCAGCCAGCCGACCAGCTGTGCAAAGCTCTGAGGCAGGCCGTCGCTGCTAGTGCCATCGGCAGCGTCTCCCTTGGACGCGCCCTTGCCGCGTGCGAGTTCGGAGGCAGAGGCCACGCCGAGCAGAGCGCCGAGCACCGACACGTGAAGCGGCGAGTCAGCTGCAAGGCTCTCCAAGAAACGCTCCTCGAATGCCGGTGCCCCGAGCGCCTCAGTCCATGTCGCCTGCAGTGCACGCCCGAGCGACGAGGCAGCGAGCGCGGCGGCAGCGGCACCATCGCAGCCCAGCACTGCGGAGCCCACTGCGAAGTCGCCCTCAGCTCTTACGCCCATCGGGCAGCCAGCCGTGGTTGCAGCGGCGGATGTGGACGCGGATCGTTCCGAGGAGCCTCCGTGCAGCGTACGCGCCAGTGGAGGCGCCGCGGCCGGGGCTAGAGCCACGAGCAGCGCCGCCGCCACCGCGCGCGCGGGCATGCGCTCGCACACCGTCGCTCCCGCAACGGAGCGCGCCAACGCCTCGTCAGTGGCGAGGCTGCGAAGCGCACGCGGGTCGAGAGTTTGCAGCTTCGGCGCGATCGCGCGAAGCAGGTTGAGGGCGCGCTCAGCCCGCGGGGCGTCGGGCGGCGCAGGCGAGGCGGAGGCGTCGACGAGTGCGGTGAGGACTGCCGCGGCGTCGGCATGGCCGCCACCACCGCCGCTGCCGCCCTTGCGACCCGCCTCGCCGTCGAGGCCACCCTTGCCTGGCAGCTCTTCCAGCACGCCACACGCCGCACGTAGCGCAGCAAGCGCACTCAGATGCTCGGCAGCGGGGCGGTGGGGCTGGAGCGCATGGTGCCAGATGGCACCGAGCATCTTACCGCCTTGCTGGCGCTGCTGCTGGCGCAGCAGGCTGGCGAGCGCGCCGAGCTTCACAGGCAGAGCGTCGACGCACTCCGCCTCGTCGTCCTCCCCACGCCCTCGCCCACCGGCTGCGTCAGCCTCGGCGTCGCTGTCGTCCTCGCTGCCAGACTCGTGCGCGCCGCCCGCGCTGCCCACGCCGCTCGAGATGAGGCGAAGCAGCGTCGAGGACGCGGCACGCCCACAAGTTACGTCGGAGCCAAACAGCATGGCGCACGCGGCGCCGAGGGCGTCGATCGCGACACTGTCGGGCACGCCAAGCGCGCCGGCCACGCCGGCCCCGGTCGCGCCCGTTGCGGTGGTCACGCCGGCAGCTGCGGACGGCGGCACAGCGGCTGCGCGCGCGAGGAGCGGTGGCCAATCGTTGAGCCGAGCGCTACGGCATGGCGTCGCTTCCGCCCCAGCAGCCTCCGCCGCGGCCTTGCCTACCGCAGACTTGCCCGCCGCGGCCTTGCCCGCCGCGGCCTTGCCTACCGCAGCCTTGCCCGCCGCGGCCTTGCCTACCGCAGCCTTGCCCGCTACGGCCTTGCTCGCAACGGCGGGTGCCGTTGCTGCACTTGACGTGGCGTCAGCCCCAGCGGCCGACGCCGCCGCCACCGCTGCCTTGGCCGCCTCCACGGCAGACTCCGACGCAGGCCGCCACACCTCCGTGGATAGCGTAAGGTGCTCCTCGAGGCCATCGGCGATGTACTCGACCGTGTGTCTGACCGTCTCCGCGTCGAAGCGCAGCACCTGTGCAACATACCACTCGTCGTCGAGCGGCCAGTGTACCTCGATATGCAGACCAACGAGTGATGCGCCACCCATTTGTAGAGGTGTCGTCAAGGCAGCCGCCGCTGCCGCTGGCGGCGTACGCGCACGCTTGCGCCCGGACGGCAGTGACTGGGCCGCTTCGTCTGCCTTGCGTTCGTGCTTCTCCCGCTTGACAGGCACAAGCGCCTCCTTGGTGGCGGACGCTGCGGATTTGGCCTTCTTTACGGCGTGGTTCTCATCACGAGATGGGTCAAAGTACCTCGACTTCGAGGAAGAGGTCGATGCCTTGGCGGGCACGGAGGTATCCTCCTCCCAGCGCAGCACGCCTGCGGCCTCATCATCTGCGAGCGAATGCCACTTGGTCTCGCCATCGTCGTATGTCACAAGGTGGTGATCATCGATCGCGGACCAGTCACGGATCACCCCACCGTACCACTTGCTGTTGTCGAAGAGCACGCTCACTCGCTTGCCCTTGACCTCAGGCCCGAAATGTTTCGTCGTATTCTTTGACTTGGTGCGCGAGCTCTGGAGCGTATCGCGGCGTGAGGAGCGGCATGGGCTGGACATCGTGAAAGGCCGCTGAATGGTGTAGGCGGACCGCCGCGCCCTGGCGGGAACCGGTCTGTGAAGTCATGTGAAGTGTGAACTGAAAGTCTGAGAAACTCGCTGTAATGGCTGTTGCGTTCTTGGGATAAGTATTGTATCCATAGCCAATAATATTCTGGATCTGTCGATGGATCTGTAGTCGAAATACATGACGTTGTCCGTTATTTGAATTTGTTATTACACAAACCGCGAACACCGTCGCATGTGTGCAAGTCCCACTGGTGCAGATGTTGGGAATGCTCGATAAAGCGTGTGTGTCACCTTAAATCACATCCACCTTGAATCACCGCGTGGTATATCGACCGCACCGGGTTTTGTACTACGCTACCAACGGTTCCCACGATGTAATGTGGTGACTTCTGACCGCGCCAAGGTGCTGCCAGGTCGCCAAAGGGCCCTTGAAGACCCATGCCGAATCAGCAAACAGCACAGATCATTTCTTCAACCACCTGCTCGCATCAATCTTGGGCGGTTCGGAACTCTTGCCTTTGGTCGCCTCGACGACGAAGAGTGGGTTATCTGTGCGCGGCCCCTGCGGAGACGCATTGTAGATGCGTGCTGGCGCTGCCCATCCGCCCGAGTAGTGGAAATAGGCAGCGATGACGAGGCAATGCTGCAAGTCGGACTGCTGCAGCCACATGGCGATGGCCTTCGAGGGGAAGCATCTGTTGGACTGCGAGAGGATGAACTGGCCGCCGGGCTTGAGGACACGGTTGACCTCTCGGAAGACGTCGAGCGGATGGATCAGGTAATCCACCGACACGACGCAGGTGACCACGTCAAACGACTCGTCTTCGTAGGGCAGCTTGGGGTCCACGTTGAGATTCTTTGGCGTGAAGTCGCTCAGCTGCTTGTTTGCGCCAAGCTCAAGAGCGTTCATACCGGTGCCTGAGATTCGGCTCATCGTCTTCGGAAAGTCGGTGGGGTAGTGCGATACCCACGACGAGCAGATATCGAGTATGGAGCTGCCATTCGCAACGTTGTTCTTGTAGTAATTCGTGAGCGAGCGCACGGCACCCTCGTCGATGTGATAGCCGAGTCGTGGCATCGAGTAAAAGTCCTCATCGTCTGTCTCATCCTGCCTCCGAAATGCAGCTGGCGGAAACGGATACTCCTCTGGCCACGGACCATTTGCATTGTACAACTTGTCCGAGAGATCCACGATAGGAAACTTCATGCCGACGTCCGCCTCAACGAATCGCCTCACTGGCACCTGTTGTCCCTTGTAATCACCCGAAGTGATTGTAATCACTTCGTCCACCGAGCCGAAGACAGCCGGATCAGTCTGAGCCAGCTTTGAAAGAAAAGATCCCATCGCTTTGACCGTTGGAGCTCGACGATGGGCCGCATAGCTGGCAGCTATGCGCCCACTCCATGCGAGCGTGGACACGACCGCCACGTTCATTGTCGAATGGAGCACGTCAAGAAATGGTGAAACGACCGACGCAGAACTATCGAGCCACGACGGAGCGAGAAACCAACTCGGTGCAGTTCCATTCACCCCGCGTGATTTGCGCAAACACCGAACACTCACCGAACTTACAATCGAGACCACGTGTGCACATCGACTCGCGTGCCACATCGGCGGCATCGGAGCGTCGGCTGCTGACGACCGTGACGAGCTCGATGGCGGACCCCGTTCCAGCTTACCTCGAGAAGCACAGCATCACAGGCATGCTCAACGGCATCGTCGAAGACCTCGTCAAAGAGCAGCCTGCGGATCCCATCACCTTCCTGATCAACGGCCTGCTCAAGGAGTCAACCAAACGCGGTCAGGAGACGGCGTTGCTGCAGCGGCTCAACGAGCTCAAGACGACGCTGCTCAAGGACCAGCAGGAAGTGAAGGGCCTCGCGGCGGAAAAGAAGGCGCTCGAGGAGGAGATATCGAAGCTCCAGTACCGCGTGACGCACCTGTGCCTCACAATTGACGAGATGGAGGCGGGTGGTGCCACCAGCGGCGGCAGCTCCGCGAAGGCGAGCGGCGGTGGCGGCGTTGGCGTCACGGTCTCCGAATCGGGCGTCAAGTTGCCAGCCTCGCTCATTGGTGTGCCTCCCGGGCACACGCCCTTCTCGTGGGCGGGCGGCGTCGCGGTGGGCGGTGCGCCCTCTGCTGGCGCCTCGGCGGGCACGGGCACGAGCGCCAAGGGCGCATCGGCGCCCTCCTCGGGTCTGCCGAAGGAGCGCTTCTCCGACCGCGTGGCGGTGGCGACGCTGCTCAAGGCGAGTGGCGCGGCCGAGGGCACGCGCGTCGTCGTCATGGGCTGGGTGAAGACGAACCGTACGCAGAAGAAGCTGTGCTTCATGTCGATCAACGACGGCTCATGCGCGTCGCACCTGCAGCTGGTGGTGACTAAGGACGAGGTGCCCGAGGCCATGTGGGAGGCTGCTACGGGCGCAGGCAACGGCGCCTCCGTGCGCGTAGAGGGCTGCCTCAAGGCGTCGCCCAAGGAGGGACAGAAGTGGGAGCTGCCTGTAGAGTCGATTGAGGTCCTTGGGCCTAGCGACGGCGCCAAGTACCCGATCCCGCCAGTCAAGATCAATCTGGAGACGCTGCGCGCGATCACGCACATGCGGCCGCGCACGGGCGTGATGGGTGCTGTCATGCGCATCCGCAACAGCCTTGCGTACGCGACGCACAACTTCTTCCAGCAGAGCGGCTTCATGTACGTTCATGCGCCCCTCATCACGGGCGCCGACTGCGAGGGTGCGGGCGAGATGTTCCAGGTGACGACGCTCGACCTCGCCAAGCCGCTGCCTAAGCTGGGCAACGACGTCGACTACACGAAGGACTTTTTTGGCAAGCCTGCCTTCCTGACTGTCTCCGGCCAGCTCAACGGCGAGTACTATGCGTGCGCATTCGGCTCGATCTACACATTCGGGCCCACCTTCCGTGCCGAGAACTCGAACACCACGCGCCACCTGGCCGAGTTTTGGATGATCGAGCCCGAGATCGCGTTCTGCGACCTTCCGAAGAACATGGATTGCGCGGAGAGCTACCTGCGCCACTGCTTCCGCCACGTGCTCGAGAACAACGCGGACGATCTGGCCTTCCTCGAAGAGTTCGAGATTAACCGCAAGGCGGATGAGGGCATCGTCGACACAGAGGCGAAGCTGCGCGAGCGGCTCGAGGTCGTCGTCAAGAACGACTTTGGCCGCCTCCCGTATACGGAGGCGATCGAGATTGTGTCCAAGGTGGCCGGTCCGCGCGAGGGCGTGCCCTGGGAGTTCCCACCCGTCTGGGGCCAGGAGCTTCAGACGGAGCACGAGAAGTACCTCGCGGAGGTGGTTTACAAGAAGCCTGTCATCGTGTACAACTACCCCAAGGGATGCAAGGCCTTCTACATGCGCATGAACGAAGGGTGCGCGCCGGGCAAGGAGACGGTGGCCGCGATGGACGTGCTTTTCCCCCGTGTGGGCGAGATGGTGGGCGGCTCGCAGCGCGAGGAGCGACTCGACATTCTGCTCGCGAAGATGGCCGAGATGGGCCTCAAGGAAGAAGACTACTCTGGCTACCTCGACACGCGCCGATTCGGCTCGCAGCCGCACGCGGGCTTCGGCGTCGGCTTCGAGCGCCTTGTACTCTATGCGACCGGCATGGGCAACATCCGCGACGCCATCCCCTTCCCACGTACTGTCGGCCAGATGATTCACTGAGCTCCGAGCGGCAGCCCGCGGCAGCCCAGAGCAGCACGCACGGGGGGAGTGGGGGAGGGGGGG
>Ga0210243_100266_pt1 | contig 43403 bp, 27 predicted proteins | sample ChrtobMeP5a_32mM_FD_155461 | JGI IMG/M metagenome (GOLD analysis project Ga0210243, IMG submission 155461) | Chrysochromulina tobin associated microbial communities from unialgal haptophyte culture, Seattle, Washington, United States - P5a_32mM | ecosystem: Host-associated > Algae > Haptophytes >...
GTCGTACATCCGCATGCTCTCGGGCCTCTTCTCGGAGCGGCCGCTCGCGCACGAGGACGTCTGGTACAACGAGGACCCGCAATTCCAGGAAGCGGTCAACGAGACGCTGCGCCTCAAGCGCGAGGTGATCAACATCGCCACCTTTGAGACGAAGAAGCTCGAGGGCGACGCGGTCGCGCAGCTGCTCGGCGAGACCTCCGCAACCAAGGGCAAGGTGACCGTGCTGCCCGAAATCCTCTTCAAGGAGTTCCACCAGCTGCGCGTGCTCAACCTCGACGGCTTTGCGGGCATCACGACGCTCCCCAAAACCATCGGCGTGCTCAAGCATCTGAACACGCTCCACTTGCGCGAGTGCGCGGAGATGCTCCAGGTACCGCCGCAGGTGGGCAAGCTGCTGCAGCTGCAGACACTCAACATGACGTACTGCAAGGAGCTCTCGCAGCTGCCTTCGCAGATTGGGGACCTCGCTGCGCTGCAGTCGCTCGACCTCGCCTTCTGCCGCGGGCTGCTCACGCTGCCGACCGAGATCGGAAAGCTCGCGCAGCTGCAGAACCTGAAGCTGCAGCAGTGCTCGGCGCTGACCGAAATCCCTTCCTCGCTTGGGCAGTGCAAGGAACTTCGGAAGCTCTCGCTGTACGGCTGCTCGGCACTCACCTCGCTCCCCGAGTCGATTGGCAACCTGCCCGAGCTGCAGGAGCTCAATCTCCGCGTGTGCTCGGCACTCACGCACCTGCCGCCCACTCTCGGTCACGGTTTGGGCAACTTGCAGACGCTCGACCTCACGCTGTGCAAGGGACTCACGCAGCTGCCCGACTCGATTGGCAAGATGCACAACCTGCAGACGCTCTTCCTGGGCAACTGCATCTATCTCAAGGAGCTGCCGCCCAAGATTGTGCACCTCAAGTCGCTGGTCACTCTCAATCTGTATAATTGCGGCAGCATCGTCAAGCTGCCCGACAACTTCAACATGCTCGAGTCGCTGCAGGTGCTCTCGCTGCAGGGCTGCGAGAAGCTCACCTCGCTGCCCGACGCGCTCGCGCTCTGCCCGTCACTCACGACCCTCACTCTGTGGGGCTGTACCGTGCTCACGAAGATGCCCGACCTGACGCCGCTACCCAAGCTCCAGATTGATGGCGTGCCCGAGCACCTAGCCGAATGGGAGGAGTCGCAGAAGAGGAAGCGCCTCGAGGACGCGCGCGACGGCAAGAACAAGCAGCAGAATGCGCCCGCCCCCAAAGCGGGTGCGTGGGACAGCATCAAGAAGGACGTGGTGAAAGGCTCCGTCGCGGGCGCCGCCTTAGCTGCTCTGACGGCTGGGGCGGCAGGCGGCGGCGACAAATGAGACGTTGAGTATCTGCTCGCTATCTCTGCGTCTGTTACAGCTGTATTTAGCCTGTAGACGGCGCTCCAAGACGAACACGTGCATGCGTATACACGCCGAGCATGACACACGCGTACCGTGTAGCAGGCGCGCCGGGCATGACAGACGATCTAGTGGTGAGGCTGAGGCGCACCGGAGTCGTGTCTCGTACACTCGAGTATGTGACGTGAGAGAAACCGATCCGTTTTCGGTCGGCCGCGCGCGCGCAACATGCGGAAACGAAGCCACAGCGCTCAGCCTCAGGCGACGGTCGGCCTCTCTCGTCTGCAATTCAGGGGGTCCTGCCAATGTGTAGGTAGCTTGGTAAGTTACAATGTTCTCTCTCTCTCGTCTGACTTCCACACATAGACGAGTCGGACCCTCCGCCGAGCGTCGTGGTTCTATCAGATCTAAGATCTTCAGGTCCGGTCGCGGAGACCCCACACCACACAGGACACTTCACACAACACCAATTAAAGACGAGAGACCCTCAAATACAAGTATTCACAGACGATCGCATGCAAATTCTTGGAAGAGTTCGGTTGAATTTCTTCGTGTCCATCGCAGACCCTGACCCACCCGCCGCCGACTGGCCTGAAATGGTCCACGACCTCTTTGAGAGGTGGAGGATGCCCCGCGGCTCGTTGCTGCCCGGTATCAGACCATCGGATCAGGACTTGTGGCTCCACGCGGCGTTCCGTATGGTCGAGCGCCGTTTTCTCGCCTGGCGCATCATGGCCATTCGCTCGCGCTGTGAGGCACTCGATACGAATGCAGCCAACTCGGCTGCTGCAAGGGGGCGGACGCGGCGGTGCATGATGTGCTTTATTCGATGGCGCGAGTCCGCAATACAGGAACTGCTGACGCTGATCCGGCAGGCCGAACCGCTGACGCAAATCCGGCAAACCATCGTTGAGGACCTGCACAATTTCAATGCGATCTCTCGGGCGGAGAACGAACTTTTGGAGTCCAAGCTCGGTGAGCTCGATAAGGTCATGGCCGTGCTGGGCAATCTGGATCCCCAGCCTCGCTCCCAGCAGTGCAAGCCAGATCCCCAGACCTCGCTCCCTCCAGACTTCATTCCCACCGCGCCGCCAGGGGGCGCCCGGCCTCAATCGGTTACTCAATCGGCGCCTTCTTCAGGCTACCTCAGTCACACTGCCCACGGGAATCGTGGCTTCTTACTCAAGCAAGGCAGCCAGTCCCGCCTGTGGAAGCGGCGCTGGTTCCTGCTGCCTCGCGCCTCCGATCAGCTCCTGTGGTTCACGGAGGAGCAGCGGGGCGCATGCGTCGGGTCGAATGCATGCGTCGGGTCGAATGCATGCGTCGGGCTGCGATCGTCACCTCGGGGAGCCATCCAGGTCGAGGGGGTCTCCGAGTCCATCCAGGTCGTGCCCTCCGGATACGCATTCGAAGTCTGGGGCAGAATGCTGCTGCACCAGAAGCTCGGCGCACTTCACAACGAACTTACGACGAGCAGTGGGCGCTGCGGTGGGCGCCAGTCCACGACGCCCACAACGACGCGATATTGGCTTGCATGCAGCACGCAGCATGAGGCGATCACGTGGCTCGCAGCGATCCGATCGTGCCTCCCTCCCGAAACCTACGCCAGCGCTGTGGTGGGCTCCAGCGCAGTCACTGCCCAGACCGCGCCGTGGTGGGCGCCCGATGATTCTGCGCCTACCCCGCCGACGCGACTGCCTCAGCCGTCGTGGACTCGGCCTCTACTTTCTCCACAGCGACCCGCTCTGCTTTCCCCACAGCAGCACAAGCCGTCGGAGGCCGCCGAGCTTCTCAGGAAGCTGGTCAATCACGTATCGACCTCACCGAAGGCAGCCATCAGCCCGCGGGGGGAAGTCGCGCCGCAGGCGGCAGCCGCGCCACGGGCCACAGCTACGCCGCGGTCGACAGCGTCGCCGCCGTCCATCGTCTCGACGCGGGCCTCGCCTTCGCCTGAGCGATCTCGACCGGTTGCAGCCTCGCCGGCGGCGGCTGTCTCGCCGCGGTCGCCAGCCTCTCCGGCGCTGCTAGCGGTCGCCTCTACAGCGCTGGCACAGCGCGCCGTTCGCAAGGAGAAGATCTCGTCGCTCGTAGCGCCGCCTCTGCACCGCTCGCCGCCGCTGGCTCGTCCAGGGGAACCCGCCGATACGGTCGCCGCGTCCACTGCGTACCGCTCGCCGCCGCTGCTCGCTGCGGCCTCCCCTGGAACAAGAGGTGAAATCATATGGGACCCAACCTCTGGGACCTTCGTACACGACCCTAAGAGTGCGACTTCTGGAGCGTTGCCGCACAGCTCGCCAACAACCGCGGTGGCAAGGCTGCTCCCCGTAGCAGAAGCTCGAGTCACGTTTGGACGCGCGCCGAGAGTGAAGGAAGCGGAGCGGCAGGCATTGGAGAAGGTGGAGACCATGCGTTGGGCGGCTAAGCAAGCGGAGAAGGAGGAGGTGCGTGCTGTGGTTGAGAAGGCTCAAGCTGAGTGGTCGGAGTCACAAGCATCCAGTGCGGCGTCGACGAAGCGACTGGCGCTGCAGAAAGTCGAGACGATACGGCATGCGATTAAAAGAGCACAGACGCAGCGCGCTGTGTTGGAACAGGCAGAGGCTAGGTGGGTCGCGGCGCAGGTGGCGCGGGTGGCGGAGCGGACGGAGAGACAGAGGGCTGAAGAGGTACGCAATGCCGTGGCGAAAGCCGAGGCTGAGTGGCTTGCAGCACAGATGGCGGAGGAAGAGCAGCTGGCAGCACAGAATGCGGAGGCAGAGCGGGCTGCTGCGCAGAGGGCTGAGGAGGAGCGGTTGGCGGCTGAGGCAGCAGTAGAGGCAGAAAAAGAGCGGCACTGGACGGAATTAGTGGAGGGGATCCATGCACGGCTAGTGGCCGAGGCAGCCGCAGCAGCGGAGGCAGAGCGGCTGGCGGCTGCGGCTGCGGAGGCGGAGCGCGCTGCTGCGCAGAAGGCGGCTGCAGAGCGGGTGGCAGCTCGCCGCATTCTCTCTTGCTGCAAGAAGGCAGCTCGCCGCATCCTCATGAAGGGTCTGGCCCGTGGCTGGACTACCTGGTGCGCCTGGAGGGAGGAGAGGCTCATCGCGACCCAGCGGATGCGTGCGGCAGCGAGCCGCATGCTCAACTATCTCATTGCCCGTGGCTGGACCACCTGGTGCGCCTGGAGGGAGGAGAGGCTCATCGCGACCCAGCGGATGCGTGCGGCAGCGAGCCGGATGCTCAACTATCTCATTGCCCGTGGCTGGACCACCTGGCAAGGCCGGTGGGAGGAGAGGGTGATCGCTAAGCGGCGGCTGCGGGCGGCGGCTAGCAGGATGAGGAGACTGGCGCTATCAAAAGCCTTTCGCATGTGGTTTGGGTACTTGGAGCGACTGGCGGCTAAGAAGGCAGCGGAGGCACATGCACTGCTGGTGGCAGAAATAGCCGCAGCAGCAAAGGCGGAGGCTGAGCGCGCTGCTGCTGCGGAGAAGGCGGCTGCAGAGCGGCTGGCAGCCCGCCGCATTCTCAATTGCTGCAAGAAGGCAGCTCGCCGCATCCTCATGAAGGGTCTGGCCCGTGGCTGGACCACCTGGTGCGCCTGGAGGGAGGAGAGGCTCATCGCGACGCAGCGGATGCGTGCGGCAGCGAGCCGGATCATCCACTTTGACATGGCTCGCGCCTGGACCACCTGGCTGGGTGTATGGGCGGCGAAGATGATTGTAAAGTCAGCGCTGCGGGCGGCGGCAAGCCGGATCATCAAGTATGCAATGGCTCGAGGCTGGACCTCGTGGCGCCGCATGTGGGAGAGGGAGGTGGTCACCAAGCGGCTGCGATTGGCTGCAGAGATGATGGAGGCAGAGCGGCAGGCGCTTCAAAAGGCGGAGGTCGAGCGCCGAGCTGTGGAGAAAGAGACTGCACGATTGCTAGCTGAGGCCGCCGCAGCGGCGGAAGCGGAGAAAGAGAAAGAGAAGCGCGTGCAACACTTGAGAGAGAGCTTTGCTCGCTGCATCCTCGCGAAGGGTCTGGCCCGTGGATGGACTACCTGGTGCGCATGGAGGGAGGAGAGGCTCATCGCCACGCAGCGGATGTGTGCGGCAGCGAGCCGCATGCTCAACTATCTCATGGCTCGTGGCTGGAACACGTGGAAGAGCATGTGGGCGGAGAGGCTGATCGCCAAGCGGCAGCTGCAGATGGCAGCGAGCCGGATGTTCAAGAAGCGCGTGCAACACTTGAGAGAGAGCTTTGCTCGCCGCATCCTCATGAAGGATCTGGCCCGTGGATGGACTACCTGGTGCGCCTGGAGGGAGGAGAGGCTCATCGCGACGCAGAGGATGCGTGCGGCAGCGAGCCGGATGCTCAACTATCTCATGGGCCGAGGCTGGACCGCCTGGCAAGGCCGGTGGGAGGAGAGGGTGATCGCTAGGCGGCGGCTGCATCCAGCAGCCAGCCGGATGAAGTCACCCGAGCTGTCGCAGGCCTTTCGCGTGTGGTCATGGTACTCTGAGTGCCTGGCGGCCAAAAAGGCGGCGTTCGACGCAGCCGCAGCAGTGGAGGCAAAGCGTTTGGCAACGGAGTGGGCCCAGAGGGAGTGGCAGATTGCACAGAAGGCAGCGGCGGAGCGCGTCGATGCGGCAAATGCTGAGGCTGAGCGGGTGGCGGCGGAGGCAGCCGCAGTGGCTGAGGAAGAACGGCTTGTGGCCGAGAAGGCGGAGGCGGAGCGCCAGGCGGCGGTTGAACGGCTGCAGCTGGCATTGGAGAGGCTGGAAGTGGAACGGTTGGAGGTGCAACGATTTGCAGCACAGAAGGCAGCGGCGGAGCGTGTCGATGCGGCAAATGCTGAGGCTGAGCGGGTTGCGGCGGTGGCAGCCGCAGCGGCGGAGACGTATGTACGGCTGGCGTGCGAAAACGCCACAGCAGCTGAGGCAGAGCGCGCGGTGGCGGAGAGGGCCGAGACTGAGCGGCGGATGGCGAAGGAGGCCGAAGCGGAGCGGCTGGCAGCAAATGAACGGCTACGGCTGGCGTTGGAAAGACTGGAGATGGAGCGGCTGCGGGTGCAACTTTTGGAGGCGGAGCAATGGGAAGTGGGTCGGCCTGAAACCGAGCTCTTTGCGGACGATGCCGACGACGACCGTGCCGTGGCATTGCCCTGTTTCCGTCCACCGACGCCTCCGCCGCGCCGCAGTCGTGCAAACACTCCAGCGCCCAGGACTCTAGAGAGGCAAGGGTCCGACTGGTCGGAGGAGGGAGAGCAGTCGCCCAGATCGCCATCGAAGCGGCCCCAATCGCCCCTATCCCCTCTCCACCAGGGCGTGCAAGCTGTAGGGCAGGGCCTGCAGGCGGTCGGTGGGTGGCTCCAAGGCGTTGGTGGGGAGGCGGCGGCAGCCGACAAGGCGGACAACGCCGAGGCGGCGACTCCCTGGTCTGCAGATGAGGCTGAGCGATCACCACGGTCAGCACGAGCTGTTGCCCTGTCTGAGGTGCTGGCTTCGCCCCCATTGCAGGCCGCGCCGCAGCCGCCCACGCCGCCAGCGGCGGGGCCCTTGTCCCCTCTACTAGATCATCTTGCGGAGGTGCTCGCTTCACCGCCTTCGCATGCCGCACCGCAGCCCGGCGAGGACGAGGACCGAAACACGGCTCTCCCTGTTTCGCTGGACCGTTCATTCGAGACTCTGCCGTCTCCCCCGCCACGGCGCAGCACGGGGGGCGTTCCAGCGCCACCGCCGCGCCGCAGCCTGGGGGCGGGGGGGACTCCAGCGCCCAAGACTCCAGATGGGCAGGGGTTCAAAGGATTCTTTCCTCTGCCAGAGGCCTCCTCCGCGGAGCGGTCACCGAGGTCGCCAAGGGCCGCGCCCCTGTCGCCTCTCGACCAGGGCTTCCAAGCTGTTGGGCAGGGTTTTCAGACTGTCGGCCAAAACGTCGGCCACGGCGTTCAGCAAAGCGTCCATTCTGTCGGCCAGGGCCTGCACGCGGTCGGCGGCGCAGTGGGGCATGGCTTTGGGGCCATCTTTCGCGTCGGCGGCGAGGCTGCTGCGGAGAAGGCGGCGGCGGCCGATGCGGCGGCGGCCAAATCTAAGGAAGGGCACGCCTTGAACGAGAAGGCCGACTTCGCCGGGGCGCGTGACGCCTTCGACGAGGCCTATCGGAGGTGTCCTCCCGACGGCGAGTTTGCCAAGCAATCGGCCATCTGCCTCTTCTCAGCGGGCAACATGGCTCTCAAGGCGAATGATCTCACGGGTGCAAAGACCCGGTACGATGAGTTGCTCGCCCTCCCATCGCTCGACCCGACCCTTCGTACCAAGGTGCTCGAGAAGGCGGCAGCGGTTGAGGAGGCAACGGCGGCGGCGGCGGCGGCTGAGGCTGAGCTGAAGCGCCCGTTGTGGAACATGAGCACTTGGGATATGAGCGGTGTGTTCGGGCACTCCTTGGATGACAAGGCGCAGGCAGCCGAGACTTCGGCAGCAGCCGAGAGGGAGGCGCTCGTGAAGGCCGAGAAGGCGGCGGCAGCCGAGAAGGAGGCGGGGGCGAAAAGCCAGCTGCGGAGCAAGTTATGGGAGTCGGGCCGCCTCGACCTAAGCCTCTTCGCGCACGCCTCTGGTGCCTTGCCGATCATTGAAGTAGCACCCGCCGCGGCGCCATCGGCTTCCGAGCCGCAACCCATGCCACCGCCGCCCTTTGGCTCGTATCCGTTGGCGGAGGTGGAGCGGCTGGGGGGTGCGCTCGTGCACTCAGTGCTCGAGCACATCCAAGAGCGTACGAATTGGTCCTTGCTGCCGACGCCGCCGCCGCCGTGGGCATGGCGGTGGGAGCCTGGCGAGCTCGCTGTCAACGGCAACCTCAAGGACGTCCTTGATCCGCTCATCTCGTTCCTCGAGCAGAACGGCTTCCACATCAAGCAAGACAAGCTCAGCATGCACATTGACCAGGACATGCTCGTCGTCAAGGAAGCAAGCTCACCACCGCTCCCGCCACCCCGGGGTGCCAAAGTGCAGGCCTGCAATTCCGCGTCAGGTTCTTCTGCGCCCGCCACTCCCATTCAGCGTGCGGTGACCGTGCCTACCCTCGGACTGTTCTCCAACGGCATCGAGTTCGCCAGCGCGGCGTTCACTAAGTGGGATCGGCACCTCAAGACGGCACTCAAGAGCTTCCTCAACCGCAGCTTGGGCGACGAGCGTGAGCCGTTGCGTACGGGCTTTGGATTCGGCACCGAGTGGAACGTCGAGGCGGTGACCGCGCTGCAGATCTTCCTCAAGAAGAATGGCGCAGCCGACCTCGAGGTCACTCAGCGGATGGGCCTCGACGGCAACGCGCTCTTCGGCGTGTGCGACAACGACCCGACTATCATGGCGCTGCAGGCTTTCCTTAATCGGCAGATGGTGCCCTTCGAGGGCTCCACCTCTGCTAGGGACCGTTTTTAAATGTGTTGGAATCCAAACAAAGCATGCGATCGTTACGCCACAAATACGCCACAAAGCCAAAAAGGGCAATTTTTCTCACCGTCACAATGGGTGCTGAGCTCTCGTGCATGTGCCTGCGAGAGGGCAAGATCGACGGCACCTTTTTGGGCGCATTGACTCCGAAGCGCATGGACTCCATTCGGCAGCCCAATGACGCTCCGAACCCATCCGGGATGGACCGCGAGTCGAGTTTGGGTCTGGGCAAATCTGAGTCGCCCAAACCCAAGCTCGACTTTGAGGCCATCGTGGAGGAGCCGCCTGCCGCTGCAGAGCACAGGGAAGCTGGCATTGCTGCGCATAGAATCTGCAGCGCAGCGCTACGCAGCGCCGACGAGGACCTCGACCAACATCGCCTGGCACAAGTCCTCCAGGAGATGGTCGAGTGCATCCTGCGCGACTGCAATATGAAGGGCGATGCTCAGGAGTACTTCGACCAGCATCGCGTGCCGCAGGCTCTCAAGGAGGCGATCGAGTGCGTACTGCGCGACCAGCCGTCGGAACCCACGAGGGCCATCGGCGCCTTGCTTCTCGCAAGGTACGGCGAAGGTGCAGAAGGTGGAGATGAAGATGGAGGTACCGGCAAAGGGGGTGGGGACGGTGGCGGAAAGGGCGGAGGCGGGGATGGAGGCGGAGGCGACGGTGGTGGCGCTGGGTCCAGAAGACCCCGTACCCCGAGCGTGGACTGACATGAGTGAGCTTTATATGTAACATGGATCGTACCCTGGAGATTTGCGGGTTGGCTTGACTGTCCTTGACCGCCGCCAGTAAAACAGAAAATAACACACAGCGTTAAAATGCCCAACACGGCGCGATATACCGCCATATGCTGCAAGATGCCATACTGCAGTGTGAAACGCCCACAAAATTCACACCCGAAGCCCGACCGCGGCGCGGCGGTCCGAAACGGCGAGGACCGAGGTCGAGCTCGCGAGTCGAGGTCGAGGTTCGTCGATTAGGACGACCAGGAGTGGACGTTTCAGTGTCAAATCCAAAAACGACCCCCAAAACATGTGGTTTTGTTTGACAGCAACTTCGCGCGTTGTCGCGGCGTGAAACGCACCGCGCCTATGGAATCCCCGTGGCCTTCTTCGGCGTCGGGCTCCGCCGTCGAGCGCCTGGACCGCAAGGTTGCGTCAGTCTTCTACTCGGGCCTGGAGGTGCCGCCGGATATCACGAGCGGCCTCGGCGACCCTCGCGTGAGAGACAAGGTCCTGGCGTACGCGCTCAGCTTCGTGCAGCAGTATCTCAAGCTCGGCCATGCCGAGAAGGCGGCCAGTGTACTCGATGCGTATACCCGCGCTCGCGCCGAAAGGCGGCTCCCGGCGGACCGTTCCGCTGTGACACTGCGGCCGCAGGTGTTGAGCGCGCTGCTCAATCACCTCCGCGAGGAGCTCAATCACACGAAAGACGGTCGATTCACGAAAGTCATGTCCGACCGGGCAGCCCTGAGCGACCGCATCAACTCCACGGAGCGCTCTCTCCGCGAGGCGCAGGAGGCACTCCAGGCGGTAGAGCCGAGCACGACGCCCGACGAGCTCGCTGGCCTCGTGGGGCGGCTGAGCCTGCCGGCGAGCAGCGCGGCCGAGCCGCCTTCCCGCGCCTTGGTGTCTCCCGCGACGCCCTTCACCCCTGCCGCGGCGAGCAGGCTCTCATGCCCGCCCTCGGGAGGCAGCCTGTTCACACGGGGCGTTGCGACGGGGGCCTCGCAGCCCTTCTCGGCGAGTACGTACAGCTGCGGGGCCGGCGCCTTCGGTGGGGCCGGCGCCTTCGGTGCCGGCGCCTTTGGCGTGGCCGCCGCCACGACGACGCCTGTCCGCTACCCGCCAGTACCCACGCCCTCTGCTCGGACCGCCGGTGATCGTGCTGGAGATCGTGCAGGAGATCGTGCCAGCCTGACGCCCTTTGGAAGCGGCGTGGGTGCCAGCACGCGCGAATTCGGAGTGGCGGATCTAATGCACATGAAGGCCGGCAGCAGGCCCGCCGCGCCGGCCGCCGCCACGCCACTGCCGGTGGCGCCCACGACGGCGCCAACGCCCGCGGCAGCCACGCCGACGGCGCCGATGCCCGCGCCGTCACCCACGCCGACGCCCGCCTTCAACGCGACGGTCGAGGAGCGCTTCAACGCGTCAACGCGGCCTCTCTTCGACGCACCGACGCCCGCAGCAGCCACGCCGACGGCCTCGGCGGCGTTGCCGCTCGCGTCGCGCTCGAGGCTCTCGATGGAGCCCAAAGTGAAGACCCCAACGCAGCGCGAGCGCCACGCGGCCGCGCCGGGTGGCATCGGCTTCGGCGCATCGCCCCGCCGCTCGTCGCTCGGCTTCGCATCGGCCATGCACGGCGGGGCGGGCGGCGGCGGCGGCGGCGCGCCGCTGCCGTTTGGGCACGATGCTCCTGCGAGCGGTACGGTCGCGTTCGATGAGTGGAAGGTCAAGGCGCGCGCGCTCCGCAACGATGCCGATCAGCTGCTGGCCGCCTTCCCCCGACGCAAGAATGGGGGCAAGCACGACCCCAAGGAGACCGAAAAGTCGTGGGTCTACCGGTACCTCGTCATCGACGAGCCTCTGCAGCTCGGCCGATCTGGCGGGCTCGAGATCGCCGGAGCTCGCGGACTCGCGGCCGCCGATGCGGGCGCCCTCTTCACGGCTACCTTTGGCCTTGCGGGCGCGCCCGACGCAGAGGCCAATGTGCGGCTGCGGCTTTTCGTCGAGTTGGCGCCTAAATGGATCGCTTTTTTGGCAAAAGCGCTGGGCACGGCCACAGCAGCCGAGGCCGCGGCGGCCGACTGGGCGGCCGACTGTCCGTTATACCTACAGCTCAAGACGACGACTACCATGGAAAAGCCCGCGGACGCAGAAACAGAGGAGATGGCGACCGAGCGCGGACGCAGAAAAGAGGAGATGGCGACCGAGGTGGAACGACTGCGCGAGCTGCCACACGAGCGTGGCGGCCTTCTCTCCTTCGCGCCGCCCAGAGACGAACAACCCGCAGCGCTCGGCTTCTCGCTCGGCACGGAGGTGCCCACGCCGGCGTCCCGGCCCGCCGAGATGGTGGTGCTCGGTCGGTTGCTGGATGGGCAGAAGGAACTCGCGCACTTCGCGGAAAGTGGCAGAAAGATGCGCCTCCTTCGGTTTCATAAGACGCCCCTTCCCGCATCTGCCGGAGCTGGATGATCCTTCTTGCTCTCCAGAGAGCAGGCGAGAGGAGGAAGATGCTTTTCGCGCTGCATCCTGTCAGCGTCCAGTGTAGCGCGGGGCACGATCGTCGTGCGCGGGCTATTGCATAGCGAGCTGCGAGGGGAAGGTCCCGCCACGCCCGCCAGCATGAGCATCGCGCTGCGCAATAGTCGCGGTGGTCGAGAGGCAAGTGTAAGCGAAGTGTAGTAGTGAGGCAAGTGGCGTTTCAAGGTCTCCCCGACCCCGTCCCGGTTTGTGTATGTCTCTGCTCGCCACGACCGGACACCCTCTCGCGCACACATCAACATCACGTGCCGCGCGGGACCGCCGCCACCGCACGACGCCCGCAGCCGCACGCCGCCCCGCCCAAGCTCTGGTCTGACTCTAGGTTCCTAGTTACTTTCTAGCTCTGACTTGTAATGGTACCGCGCCCCAGGTGGCCGTACAGGGTTGCGGGCCCGCGCGGCACGTGGTAGTTGCTACGGACGCTGAACAGCAGCGGGCGCGCGCTGAGAGGGTTTCCTACAGCCCGGGTGCCGTCCGGCTTGCTGCGCCACGCGATGGGCATCGGAAGCACCCTTGGGCTGCGCACCACTCTGAGCATCGGCCGCGTCGCGCAGGTGCTCGAGCTCGTCCAGGAGCTCGTGGCGTCGTCGCCGACGACGAGGGAGAGCTGACGAAGCACCGGCATCCGCGAAGTCTTCTCATGCGAAGGCGGGAGCGGTGGAGTGGCGCATAACAGCTGGGACGACTGGGTGCGAAGCCTGCGCTGCCGTCGCTCGAGAGAGTCCACAAGTCCCGCGAATGCATGCACGAGCGCGGAGTCGCGCTCGATGGGCCGCGAAGAGGTGACAGGTGGCCTCGGGGCGGCCAGTAGCCTCGGGGCGGTCAGTAGCCCGGGGGCTTCGTGCTCCACGGGCCTGCAGGCCATCGAGACCCTCGGCGTGATAGGACGCGACGATGTGCCCAACTCAGTGCCCATCGCGGCACTGAGCAGCATGGGCAGGGTAGCCCGATCAGTGATGAGCTCGCTCAGTGCCGGCTTCGAGAATTCAGGCCAAGCGCGCCGATAAGGCGCGAGCTCTGCGAATGGGTTGAGCTCCATCGAGGGCCAGGGCGCGAGAGGGTGCGCCATCGATGGCCAGGGCGAGAGAGAGTCGTGTGTTGTTCCGGCAGCGTCAGCTGTCGTGCACACCATCGGGAGGGGCGGTGTGACGCTTCGTGTCGATGCCAGAACATGGCCGTCTCGTTTGGAGCTTCGACGCAACCGCGCTCGGTTGCGGCCGAGGGAGCCGCGGCCGCCGGCCTGGATCGTTACCAACGCGCGCGAACGCGCCTTCTTCTCGCGACGTGCGTGGTACCCACGGGTCGTTGCCTGCAACTTCTTTCCGGCGGTGCGCCGCTCAAGCTGCCCTCTGAGCGCCTTGCTTCCATGGCTCCTCCTCCCCTTCTCCACGCATCCTTGTCTCATCCTGCCTCCCTCTTGCATCATTGCATGCATCTTGTCCTCAAGTCGCTGCAGCTCGATGAGCTCCTCGGGCGTTAGCTCGCCCGCCGCCTGCCGTCGCTTGAGCTTGGCGATGCGCGCAGCGAGCTCGTCCTCCTGATCAAACGTACCGGTATCCACTAATGCCTCATCGAACGCACACGTCTCCAAGTCACGCCAGCACGCATGGAGGTCGGAATCGCCCTCGGTCACCTTGCGGAAGAGACTCAACAGGAAGCGTGCGTACGCCCCAGCGTCGATGACGGGCACCCACAGGTCCGCGATCTCGAAGAGGGCGTCGGAGAAGGCGCCAAAGTCGAGCCCGGGCTCCCCGTGCGCGCAGTCGCTCTCCCAATCCTCCCTAACCGAGTGCACAGCGTCCTGCATGTCCCACTCGGGCAAGAGTACCTTGTACACTCGCAGGAAGATGCACTCGTACGCCTCGCGCGTGACCAACAACTCCGAAAAGCCGCCGAGAGCGTCGGTGCGCTCGGTCCAGAACCCCGCGGTGCGCATGCATGCCCCCCAGAACGCGCCCGTCACGCACCGGATGCTCTCGGCTCGCTTGAGCGCCTGGCGCTCGCGCAACTTCTCCTCTGTTGCGAGCGACTCATCGCCCTGCTTCCACTGCGGAATGGTCGCGAGAAATTCCTCAGAGCCTTGGAAGACGATGAGTTGCTGCTCGCGCAAGCGCTTGGCCTGCTCAGCCTGCTGCCGCACCCGCACGTCAACCAGCACCTGCTCAGCCTGCGGCCGCACCCGCACGCCAACCCGCAGCTTACGCAAGTAGTTATTGGCATTGGTGAAGGTTTCGTGTTCCGGTTGGAGCGCGTGGGCCGCAGCGAGGCGTATGCGTATGTCGCTACGCAGTGAGACCCACATTGAACACAACGTCTTTCCAGGCACTCGTTTTTGTGCTTGCATGCCAGACGATTTGAAACCTGTGGGAAGAGAGGTTCTTCTCGACCATCCGTGTGATTTCACACCGTCGTTCACGTCCTCCGGACCTCCTCCCTCTGGTGCACTCCCTCTGCTGGGGGCAGCCAAGGTTGTACGGTAGCTGGGCTGACTCCATCGAGGCGCTGGGCTGACTCCATCGAGGGCTCGCACGGTGCTCATCTACCTCGCTCCGGCTATATCAAATGTGATCTGGGGCGCCGGCGGCATAGTTGCGAAGCTTGGCATTGTCGATGCCAACCCGCTGCTCTTTCTGCTGATTCGTGCTGGCATCGCTGGGCCTTTCCTCTCCGCAGTCGCTTTCATAATCCATCGTGAGCTGCCGGCGCCCGCGTTCTGGCCTCGCACGCTGCTTGGCGGAGTGACCGTCTTCTTCGATCAGTGCTTCTACATAGTGGGGATCAAGATCTCCAGTGGCACCACGAGTGCGCTCTGGCAGCCAACGCAGCCGATCTTTGCCTGCGCCTTGGCCATCGTCATCGGCATGGAGCGCTTCAGCTTGCTTAAGGTGATTGGTATCGTCGTGGGCGCAGCTGGTGCCATGTTTGCGAGCGTCTATGGCGTCGAGGATTCGGGAGTCTCCTCCGAACGCTTGTTATACGGCAGCCTGTGCTTTTTCATCAACTGCTCTGGCGCTGCCATGTACGCAATCGTCGCCAAAAGGCTGCTTGAGCTCAGCAAGTATTCTACGCTCAGCGTGTTGGGGTGGTCGTACACTGTAGCAGCTGCGCTCTCGGCCTCCATCACAACCGCGTGCGGCTCATCACCCGCGGCCAGAGTATGCTTGGTTGCGAGCCGCACAGCTGCGAGCTGCATCTGGTCACTTGGCTACTTCCTCGTCATGACTTCAATGCTGGCGTATGGTACTTGGGTATGGTCTGAATGCTTGGGCTGTGCGGCACGCACCGCCGTCAGTCGTCACCAACTTCTGCGTCCTGCAGCCGGTAGTGGCTATAGCCCTGAGCCTCGTACTGCTGTCCATGACCATTGACCATTACTCTTCCGTTGCGCTTCTGAGGGGCTAGCCTTCAGAGACCTTGGCGTCCTTGCGGTTGCGGCCGGCTTACTTTTGCAGTGCACGGACGAATGGAAGAGGTTACGGAAGCAGTGGCAGCAGCGGCGGCAGCAACACCAGAACACCTCGGCTCTGGCGCCGGCGGCCGGGTATTTGTGCTACAAATGCAGACCCGCTCCTTCCGCCTTCGAGTGCAGATGAAATTGAAAAGGGAGGGAGTCGCGGATTGTCATGAGCAAATGGGCGTGTTTTCCTTCCGAAATTACTTCAAGTTCAAATGCCATCACACGCACACACTTGCAGGCGGCCCGGCCCGTGCGGCTGCGCGTGACACCAACATGGCCATGCTCCAGTTGTCACCAGTGCCCGAACGTACACTTCACACACGAAACGGCACCGCAAAGAGAACGATACTACGCTAGGTAGTACATGATTGTGCTGCGCGTTGACATCGATTTGACATTTGTTGACACGTGCGTCTCTGCCTCTCTCGACTCCGCCCTGAGATGCATGCTGCGCAGCTACACGTCGCCGACGATCGTGTGGCTGCCCGCGAGATCTTCGCGAGATCTTTGGCCGGTGGATGCAAAGGCACGGTTCTCAATCGACGACCAGCAGGCCATTGACGACGTACACGGCCAAACCGACGACGTCGAGTTCGAGGTTCACTACGTGCTGCGTCGGCACAGCTGTGGGGACTTCGATGAGCGCCTCGAGCGTCGCATGCGTCGCGACGGCGCGCGAGGCGTTCTGGGGCGCGAACAGCAGCTTCGCGCCGACGCCGAGCGTCGCGACGGGCTTCGCGAGGCGCAGCGAGTCCGCCGCGTCCGCCGCCGCATGTGACGCCGCCTTGGCGCGCCCATCGCCCAACACGGCGCGCGCCGAGATCGCCGAGATCGCCGAGATGGTGCTGAGGTACTCATCCATCTCCGCCTGCGCAGCCTCGGCGTTCACAGCTCGCCAGAGGCCCTCGGCGTCGAGGAGCGCATGGTTGGGCGTCACAAAGGGTGGCAGGTGGAGCGTCCGCCCGCCAGGCAGTTGTAGCCGCGCACCGAGCAGCGGCGGCAGCGGAGATTCGTCAGTATGCCTCGAATGGCGCACTGCCGCGATGCGCAGCGGCTGAGAGGGCTCGCCGCGCAGCGCCGCCGCCGCCGACGGCCAGCCAGCGACAAGTTCACCGGCATGGAGCGCCGAGATGGGCGCCCACGAGCCGTTGGCGCGGCTGACGAGCGCGTCGGGGCTGAAGCAGCTGTAGGAGGAGGAGCTACGGAAGGCGGAGGAGGATCGAGAGGCACTCGAGACTGTGCTCCATGAGGAGCGGGAGGAGTACGAGGAGGAGGAGTACGCGGGCCTGGAGGAGTACGAGGAGTACGAGGAGGCGCCAACGGGCCGTCCCTGCACGACTGGGTAGCCGCCAGTCGACGTCACCGGACGTCCCTGCACGACTGGGGCTGAGCCGTAGGAGGATGGGGTGACCGGGCGCCCTTGGGCGACCTGCTGGGCGCCCGCGGCGCCCCCGTAACCGCCGTAGCCGCCAGCGGCGGCGCCGACCGCTGCACCGCTGACCGCCGCACCGCTGACCGCCGCACCGCTGACCGCGGCACCGCTGACCGCGGCACCACCGTAGCTGCCGCCGATGGGCCGAGCCTGCGCCACCGGAGTACCAGGACGGACGGCAGTGGCCATGGGCGTGTGGGCCACGTGACCGTTGACGACGGTGGGCGCGCTGTAATGCGACGTGTACGCGGCTGAGTGGTAGTACGACGTCACCGGCGCGTGGTACGTGGTGATGACGGTGGTGTGGAAGTACGTGGGGCGGTAGGCAAAGGAACTGTAGATGTGCGCAAAGAGCAGGATGTGTAGCGCCGACGCGGTGAGCGAGCCCGTGTAGTAGTTGGCGTGCCAGTCGTAGTACTGGTCGGACGGGATGACGTACACCTGGTTGCTCACGCACCCGTTGACCTGCATGCAGCCCTGCCGCGTGTCGCACCCCAAAGGCATGCACCCCTGATTGGCGCACGAGGAGCTCGCCTCGGCGGGGCACGGCTCGCCCTTGTTGATCAGGCAGAGCTTGTTCTGCACGTTCTCCGGCTTGGAGCAGTCGAAGGTGAACACCTCTCCGCCCGTCGCGTTGAGGCTGCGCTCGAAGCCGTCTTCCTTGCCTGGGAAGTCGTCCGCTGCCGCTGCTGGCACAGAGTCCGAGTCGTCAGCAGCAAACGTCTGCTGGTTGAAGGGGCTCCATTCGAGGAGAGTGGCGGCGAGCAGAGCGGCCGACACGAGGACGAGCAAGACCCGGCCCTGCACCGCCGCCCGCGAGGTGGCTTGGATGAGCACCATTACAAGTCGACCCCTGAAGTTTTTTTGGCGTGAAAACTGCGTGAATCGGGTTTAATTAGAGTCCTACAAACTCGGAACCAAGGTTGTGCACGCCATTTAAAGAGTCGGTTGGCACAAGTGGTGTGTATTCCTATGAACTCCAGGCGACGGCACGAGGCGGTATGGCCGCCACCACCGCACTCCGACTGCTCGCACTCGGCCCCAACCCAGCTCTCCAGAAGGTACTCAGTTTCGAGTCACCGCTGCAGCTTGGCGGCGTCAATCGAGCGAATACAGCAAGCTCATATGTGGGCGGCAAGGGCCAGGGCGTGGCTCTTGCGCTCCATAGGTGGTCCCCAGGCAGCAGCGGCGTCGCGCACTTTCTGGGTGGCGACACAGGCGTCTATGTCGAAGACGCGCTGCGGCAGAGTGGCGTTGCCCAGATCACGCAGCTGGTGGCGGCGCCAACTCGAATCTGCACGACGTTGTTGGACGATGGAGGGCGCAGCAGCGAGCTCATCGAGCCGTCCGGCGCAGTGACACCAGCAGAGGTGGACGGATTGATAGCAAAGCTGTCAACGGCCTTCGCGGACGGTGGTGGCTACTCGGGTATCGCGTGCTGCGGCACGACACCGCCCGGCGCGAGCGCGCTGTACGCCGAGGTGGCCATGCGCTGTGCTACCCCGGAGACGCTCTTCATGGTGGATGCCTCAAAGACGGCCGACGTTCGCGAGCTCCTCGAGAGTGGGCGCATCGACGTGGTCAAGTGCAACGTGGACGAGATCAAGGCGCTCACATCGACAAGTTCGGCAGACGAGGCCGCGGCGCGCCTGTTCCGTGGGCCCCTGCCGCCGCTTCGACGGCCGGGCGCGCTGCTCGCGCTGACAGACGGTGCCGACACAGCGTACTTGTACGCGGCGAGCGGCCACGCGTGGCGCCTGCACGTGCCCACCCTAGCTGTCAAGAATGCCATCGGGGCGGGTGATGTGTGCACGGCCATCTTCCTGCACGAGCTGGCCGTGGCGGCAAGGGCCAACGGAGGGTGGGGCTCTGTTGATGGCGAGACTGCCGCAGAAGCATTTGCGTGGGGGCTGGCGGCGGCGTGCGCGCGCTGCATGCACGAGACGCCGACCGATTTTACGCGTGAAGAGGCGTTGGCGATGCGGCAGAAGATCCGCATCGAGAAAGTGGAGTCGGCGTGAAGCCGTGAACTCCTTTCCGTCTTGTGTTCATGTCGCGTGCTCTGGGCGCAGCGGGTCTCAGTGTGTCCTGGGTGAGGGCGAGCCTGGTTCACAGGGCCAAGCAAGCAAGCTAATGAGTCGAAACAAACACAAGTATGAAGTATCTAAGCAAGCGCAACCGAGTACCGTCCGGTAGCCACAAGCCAGCCCGAGCCGATCCGCGGGTAGGTGAAAGAGTGCGGGCGGAGAGGATGCAGGATCCGAAGCGATCTTCTGATGAGAGTCGTGGAACCCCCTCCAGCCCGTGCCCGTGGTGCGCTGCCAGGGGCCGTGTGATTTCTATAAACACCGCTCCTTGTACATGTACATTGGAAATAGACGGGGGGGGCGCCCGATAAAAATTCTGAATTCCGCAGACTTATTACATGTACTGTACTTCCGCGTTCCGCCGCGTCAACTTTCGTCACGCTGTTCCTCCTTCGTCGCGCTCACCTCGCGTGTTGCTAATGTCATCGCCGGTAGGCGCGATTCGCTGTTCCACGCCCGCGCGCTGCCCCTGATGCTGACGCATGTACACCGTCCGCCGTTTTGCTTTGTGCAGCCGGGCGTCTTGGGCATCGGTTCGACGGTGAGACCCTACGATCTCAGGACCCTTCTGGCCGCAGGTGTGTGTGCGGCAAGAAGAGCCCCATCCACCCACGCCATGTTTGGGGGGAGCACATGCCCGGCCCCATAAGACCATTTCTCGGCGCCCTCGCTTCCGATCACCTCCGCGAGCCGCCCGGCAGAGATAGAGACGCCCGCACACTCTCCTACCCCCCCCCTGCTCGCCTGCTCGCAGTCCTGGAGGTGCAGCTCAACAGCCTACCCGATATCTCGGGCGAGTGCGGAATCACGAAGGAGTCGTTCAACGCGCTGTGCACCATCGGTTACGACGCGCCGCGCCCCGACTTGGCCGACTTGCAAGCACTCAACCTCTCGGAACTCATGCAGCTCGCACATGCCCGGCGACTGGACGATGATGTGTCGACACCCGCAGAGAAGGCGAAGCTGATCGACCTGCTGAGAGAGGCCGAGGAGAGCGGGCCGCGCCGCCGCGCCTCCGCCGCCGCCGCCGAGGTCGAGCTCAGCGGCATCGTGTGGGACGAATTCGACGAAACGCGGCGGGCGAATCTGCCGCAGCAGTGTGCAATTTGCATGGGCGACTTTCGCGACAATGAGACACTGAAGGTGCTGCCGTGCTCGGACCTGCACGCGTTCCACTCGGATTGCATCGAGCAGTGGCTCGACAAGCACACCTCGTGCCCGCTCTGCCGCACCGCGTGCGGTGAGCGGCGGGAGCCTCCCCAAGTGCCTGAGGAGGCGTGGCCTCCGCCGGGGGTGCTCCTGCGCGCCCTGATGCCACTCGAAGAGCTGCTTGCCAGCCTCTCGGTCCAGCCGATGATCGCACAGCTGCCCGGCTCGGATGGCGGCCCGGGTAGCTCCTTTCTCCTCATCGAGCACGCGAGCGGGCCCCGCCGGGGGAGCACGCTCAGCGGTGGTTTCAGCGGTGGTTTCAGCGGTGGTTTCGTCGTGGGCATCGGGCCGGGGGCTGGGGGGAATGGGGCCGCCGATTGGGAGGACAGCGGCGGGGGGCTGTGGGGAAGTGGGGGGCCGCGTGGGCCCTTTGGCTTCTTCGACGATCGAGCGAGGTCCTCGATGGGCGCCGTGTTGGGCGAGCCCGGCGAGGGGCTCGAGCCACCTCGGCTGCCGGGCGCACGCTCGATGCTCGGGCCGCTCGCGTGGTCGCTCGACGATGACGAGGACGACGAGGACGAGGACGAGGACGAGGACGAGGACGACGAGGAGTACGATGAGTGGGATAGTGAACGAGAGCACGAGTACGCGGCGTACCGGCTCGAGCTCGCCTCGAGATCGCCTCGAGATCGGCTCGAGCTCGCCTCGAGATCGGCTCTCTCCTCGGATTCGCGCCACCCAAGCGCCGTCGTGAGCGCGGGCTTGTCGGTCGCCTCGACAGCCGCCGCCTCGTTGGCCGCCGCCACCGCCGCCGCCACCGCCGCCACCACCACCGCCGCCGCCACCGCCGCCGCCGGTGCCGCCTCGGGCGCCGCCGCCGGTGCCGCCACGGGCGCCGCCTCGGGCACTTCCTCGGGTCGATCTGCACAAACCTCCTCGTCGTCGCGCGCCGCCTCGAGCGCTGAGGCCCCTCGAACGCTCACGCGCGAGTCGGCGGCGGCTGTGACCTTGGCCACGGCCACGCGCTCTGCAGCTGGCCGTTCGGCAGGCGCCGCCGCATCGTCCGCATCATCGCCCGCGCGCGTGAGCAGCGGCGGCGGCGGCGGCAGCAGCGGCGGCAGCGCGGTCAGCAGCAGCCGAACGGCCTCCCCCGGACGTACACCCTCCCCCGGACGCTCCGCTGTGAATACACCCTCCCCCGGACGCTCCGCTGTGAATTCGAGCCGCTTGGGCACGCCTCCGCGCCAGCCTCGGCCTGCCGTGACAACGGTTAGCGGCCCCGGCTCGCCCATCGCGGCGCGCGTCGTCTCGCCGATCTCGCCGATCTCGATCACGGCCGCGCTCGGCCAGATTCCAATGTCGCCCCTCGCCCCCGTCTCCTCGCGCCTTCGCCCAACCGCCACCGCCACTCATCGAGCCGCGGACGTCAGAGCGGCGGACGTGAGAGCCCGGCTCAGCGCACCCAATGGCGGCACCGTCAACGGCGGCACCGGCCCCAGCGGCAGCAGCGAAGGCAGCGAAGGCAGCGAAGGCGAAGGCGACTACGTGATCTCAAGGCCGCCGCGCCTCGGGGCGTCCCGCGAGACGCCTCTACCTCTACCGGTAGGGGCATCCAGGATGGTCTCCTCCTCGCCCTCAGCGACCACGACCCCGAACGCGTCGTCTTGGGCACTATCGCGGACGCTCCCACCCGCGCCACGTACACCCGACCCCATCATGCACACAGCCGCCCCCGCCCCCGCCGCCCCCGCCGCCGCCGCTTCCCCCCCCGTCGCCGCCGCCGCCGCTGCCGGGCGCGCCGAGCCCGCACGCGCCCATCCCACGCCGCACTCGCCGCCGCCGCCCGCCGCTCGCCCGGCGCGCGGGCTGCGCAGCCTGCTGCCGTCGATGGTGAGGCGCACGAGTGCAACGGCACCGGCCGCTGCACGCACCGCCGGCACCGCTGGCAGCAGCAGCAGCAGCAGCAACGGCACCGGCCGCGCCGTCATCAGCAGCAGCCGTCGCCGCCCAAGCCCCCGAGCTTCGCCGAGCTCACAGGCGAGTACTTCCACAGCGAGCTTTTCACACGGCAGCTTCGGTGCGACGGGGACTGGCCGTGCTGCGGGCAGCCGACTGCGCTCGGGCTCCGTGCGTGGGCCCGATCATTGCGTCGTGCTGTGAGGCGGCCGCCCCCAGTAGATGAAAACGCCAAAGAGAGCCTCCCTCAGAGGCGCGGAGCGACGGGGAGAGCTGTGGAAGAGGACGCTCAAGTTAACGATCTTGGACCCAACGCCGTATTCCCGTATACCCTCCACCTGTGCTTCAAGAGCAAGTCTATGCTCTGTTTTGTTTTGGGTCTCTGGTCAGATTGCGGATGCGATTCAGTTCGCCGACGGCGACGTTCGGGTTCGGTTTACTTAACCGAACGTTTACCAGTGCCCACGTGGACGTGCGCGCGACGGGCGGGTGTGGCGACGTCCTCCGACGAGCCGAGCGGAGCACCACCAATTCGCAATTGGGCTCCCAAACTGAAATACTCCCTTTCTTGGTATTCTCTGACTCGAATTTGCTGACCAATTTTCCTGTGGAAAGCCCAGCGAGCGAGGCTCTGCAGTGTGCAGAGCCTCTGCGAGGGTCGAAACGGCGTCCCGTCGATTCAAATTCATGAGACAAGACTTGAAGTCTACACACACACTGAGCGGGCAGTATTAAAGGAAGAGTCCGATTCCCGAAACGAACGCGACGTCGTTCCTGCAGCGATTCGGGCTGCCCGAATCCGCTTTGAAAGGTGGTACCCTGCAGCGAGACGCCGAGGTCGAGAGTTTTTTTGAGATTTTTTGGTTTTGTCGTGTGTTTTCCGTGGGAGTTCGTTTCGGACAGGGGAGAGTTCCTTTGCCATCGGTTGTCGCGTGTTCACACGCACCGGTTGTCGCGTCTGTCGTGTTAACGTTCACACGCACACGAAGGTCTGGGTCGAATGCTCGCGGCCTGGGTCATGAGCTCCGGCTTCACTACTCTCGCGCCCGCCATCATCGCCCGAGCCGGCCCGTCGTTGCCGATTGTCATGTCTCTCGACTTTGAAGGTATGAGGGCCAGCTCGCTCAAGGCACTCCTCAAGGCTCGCAGCATCAGCACGGAAGGATGCTTGGACAAGGCTTCATTGGTGGAGCGTGCCGTCATGTATCGAGAGCTCCTCGAGAGTCCACCACCCTCAGCCCCGTGGAGTGGGCCCGAGCCTATCGAACAAGGCTCGAGCTCGGCGGAGGCCGCCTGTCTCATTCTTCTCCACGGCTTTGGGGACACGGGCAGCGGCTTCATCTCCTCATTGGGTGGGCCTCTGATTCAAATGGACGGTTTGCGCGTCGTGTTTCCCTCGGCGCCATCGCAGCAGCTCGGTGGGTTTGCCATCTCCTCGTGGCTACGCGTCGACTCCCCTGGGTCGCCTGCAGCAGCAGCCGGCAGGATGATGCGAGCGGATCCCTCAGACGTTCAGCCATCCGTCGACTACATCCATTCTCTGATTCATCGTGAGATGGCGCGAGGTGTGCCGTGCGAGCGCATCGTGCTTGGCGGCTTCTCGCAGGGTGGCCTGATTGCCACCAGAGCTGCACTCAGCTTCGAAGGCGGCACACTCGGTGGCGTGCTCGCTCTCTCGACCTTCTTCGGCGACGAGACGGCGACACTCGCAAAAGCCAATCAGGCCCTTCGTGTGTTGGTGGCGCACGGCGAGGCTGACAATGTGGTGCCGCTGAGCGAGGGCCGGCGCGTCGTTACGAGTGTGCAGCGCCTCGCTCCGAGGGCGCAGGTCAAGTTCCGGTCGTACGCGGGCATGGGGCACGCGACGTGCGATCAGGAGGTGAGGGACATTCGCGCCTTTCTGCAGTCGGTGATCAGCACCGAGGAGACAGCGCCAGGAGCGGCGGCGGCGGCAGGCCCAGCTGCAGAGCGTGCTGGTCAATCAGAGGCGTCCCCAATGGAGCTTGAAGCTATGTCTACCGCTCGTCTCAAGGCGTACCTGCTTGCGAGAGGAGTGCCGACCGCAGACTGCTTCGAACGGGCCGACCTCATGGCCCGCGCACAGCAACGTAGTGGTTGATTGTGGTTCATTGGAAGATGCACGCGATTGATGTTGCCCTGTGCACGGTCGACCAAGCGGCCAGTTGTCGCGGCGCCGAGCTCGAGGCTGCCCCACAGATGGCCGTGGCCGCTGCGGAGAATGGGGTTCGATAGCTTGACGCACTGTAGGCAGCCAGCCTGTTCCTCCTCCGATTCCCCGCCGGCGCCACGCTCTACCCAGAGCAGGTCGCGACAGTCACTGGCACAGCTGCCGCCGGCGGCATCGCCGCTCGTTAGAAACCGGTGTCAACGGCCTTGTCTTTGCATCGGGAGGCACGATAGTGGAAGATGCATGCACGGCACCATTTTCCCGTCATAAGTGGTCAAGCTTAGATGAAATCCTGGGGACCCTGTAAAAGCGAGCGCAGCGCCTCCAGGGTTCTGTACCCGTACTGCAAGCCCCCCATTTTTCCAAGTGTTCCCTGTGGAAAGGAGGTTTCGGCTCTCAAAATCTCCCTCCTTCATCCTCGGGCGATCCCTCGCGGGCCCGCCCGGCCGACAGCAACAATATTCATAAAGCGACTCGAACATGTCTCGCTCTCTCATCCCGCTCGTCCTGATGAGCGTGTCCGGCTTCCACGTCAAGTCTCGATGGACATCGTCTTCGGTTAAATGTGTCGCACACCACCCTATGCTGAAGAATTCTCGCATCGTCATGGAAGATAAGGCTCCGTTGCCACGGGTTGCGATGGCCTATTCAGCAGCGGGCCTTGCAACCAGTGTGGGGTGGACTGCGTACGCCGCTCTCGAACTCCAGCTCCGAATCCTGAGCTGTGCTCTACCTCCTGACTTTGAGTGTTCGCCTCCTCATAGTTGTTCGCTCGTCGCGCTCTCGTCGCACCCGAACGTCGCCGCCGCTTGTGGCCTGCGCCACAATGTGCTCACGATCGCTCAAGCGCTTGCGATGCCGCTTCCAATGTGCGTTGCCGTGACTGTGGCCTTGAGGTCGGCAGCGCTTGTGGGCTGGCATCGTCTCCAGTCTGCGACGTATCGGCGACTCAACCTAGGGCTTGCGCTCGCCTCAGTATGGATGGCTGCGGCGTCGATCAACATGCCAGCTTTTGCATGCGGGTACGATTTGTACCCGACGGCGCTCAAGCTGTTGGCGACTGCCGCACATGGCCTGACGGCCATTCTGTGCACCGGTGTCTGGGTGCGGACCGTCGAACCGACGACCTCGGGACACTACGTTCCACGCATCGTCCGCGGCCTGAGCGGATCGATAGCTTCGATCTTTCCAAAAGAGGTGTCCGACAGTCCGGATGGAGGCGCGGGGCGTGATGGCCGCGCCGAATACGCTCTCTGCGCTGCGCTCTTTACCTGGTTTGCCGTGTTGCCAGTCGTCTCATCCTTCCCGCTGGCCACCGTGCCCGCATTCCTCGGCGAGCGCATGAGCCGCGCCTACTCCGGCTGGGTACGCTGATGACCTCTGATGACCTCTGATATCTCCGGCTGGGTACGCTGATGACCTCTGATAACTCCGGCTGGGTACGCTGGACCCGGTGGACTCGTAGGCGCTCTGGTCTGCCCCTTTCCCGCGGCTCACGCTGCGGGGAGCGCAACCTTTGTTCACAGATGTGGCTCGCGGCTGTGGTGGCGTATGTGCTCAAGGACGCCGCTGAGCGCGGGCGGTCGAGCGCATCCACATTCGTCACGTTGCGCAAGGGGCTCGCGATCGGGACGGGCTCTCATCTGTTTCTCGTCTTCCTCAAGCTGCTCGGTGTGGATGGTGGCGGCCTTCCGGGGCGAGGCCTCAAGCTGTGCTACCCCAACGCAATGGCGGTGCCATTCACCGCGGGGTGCTCGATTGCGATGCACGCCCTTGCTTGCTTCACGGCCGCAACCCCACCCAACGAACAGGGCAAGTGAGCGCATGTGGGTCCGCGTAATGGTAATCGTCAGTCGTCGTCGACTGCGACATGTAGTCGTCATCGCTAACGGTTGTAATGTCGGCATGGGTCGATTGGGATTGCATAGGTTATCCGCTGGTAGCACCGGCGCGCCGCGTAGGGCCGAGGCGAGCTAGCGCGGGTTGTCCCGCGCCGTGTCGCGAACCCGACCCCCGTACCCGTTCCAACCCGTACGCCGTACCGCGAATGTAGTTTTGTAGAAGTCGTACTTGTACTTACTCGGCCAGTACCCCGTTGGGTCCCGCTCGGTTGGCATTCACGTTTCCGCAGCCCTATCCTGTACAACTCTGCCCTCTCTGGCTTCTCACTCTACTTGTACTGCTACACGCTGTGCCTGCCGTGGTGCGGCGCGCGGGCCGGTCGAGCGCACAAAGCGCAGGAGGCAGGCGACTGCGCCTGGGAGACCAGATGTGAGTGAGTTCTGACTCACGAGTACAGCAGGCGACATTCGAGGATCACCTCACCGCCCTCTTCGTCCGCCTCAGACAACGTGCTCGCGTGGACTAGTTTCTGCCCGCCCCTCCATGAGTAGTAGACCTCAGTTGGCGCACGGGCCGCAAGGTACCCCGCCCCACTTCCTGTGAAGCGCCAAATTTGGCTGGTCGCGCTTACGTCTGCCTGTTGCAGCGTGAGCATAAATCCCAGGCCCCGGCGCTGGGGCGGGCGCAGCCGCAGTCCGAGCGCGAGGCGGAGGCGCCCGTCGGGCCGCCAATCGCCAACCAGCTGCTCCTCAACCCCCGAGTCATCACGGGAACGCACGCCCCGAGCCACAGTGGCAGGCGCCGTACTGGGTGCACCGACGCCCGTGCACACGCGCTCTTCGAGCTGGCCGATCAATAAGCCACTCTCGTCGGGCTGCCCACCCGCCCACCCGCCCACGCGGCTCTCGTGCAGCGTCATGGTGCCCTCGCCCTCGATGTACACGGTATCCTCGTCCCACATCGCATCTGGGTGGACCGCCCGTCGGCGTGTCGAGAATACGTACGTCCCCGGCAGCAATCGAGCTTCTGAACGCGCCGAGAGCACGCGCCGCGCCGCCTGAGCGCAGGCGTGACTCACGCACTTGGCCGTGACAAGATCGAGCAGCCCCAGGGGTTCGAGGCACGCGTAGAGCTCGTCGGCTGCCAGTCGGCCAAACGGAGGTGTGAACGGATGTGGTGCGCCAATGCCACTAGCTGGGGCGGCTACCGGGGTAGAAGACACCGCGGAACCGGCCGGATCTTGCGCGCCGTCCTGAGCACCGCCTGTGCCGTCGCGAGTCTGCCGTCGCGAGTCTGGTCGCCACCAGCTCCGGAGCAGGGATGGCCAGGAGGTGCGATCTCCCTCGATCTCCCTTGATTGCCCTAGCAGGGATGGCCAGGAGCGCATGGCACGCCACCACGCGGTCAACGCGCCGATCGGCCACACCAGCCACGAACGCCGTCTATTCGGAGTTGAGGCAAGGAATTCCCCGAGATTCCCGAATGACGAACGCCATCCAACTGGAGCCGAGGCACACTGGCTGGCGGCATGCAGCTCTGACGGGGGCTGTGCTGCCATGGGCATTCCAGGCGCTGCGATGGGCACTCCAGGCGCTGCGATGGGCACTCCAGGCGCTGCGATGGGCACTCCAGGCGCTGCGATGGGCGCTCCAGGCGCTGTCAGGGGCACTCCAGGCGCTGCTCGTACTGGGGCGGGTTCGTTCTGACGCTCTGTGCTGAGCGAAGAAGGCAGCCGGCGGGACATGACACGCATCTGTCCTTGAGGTGGCCGACGAGACATGGCACGCATCTTGCTCGGCGTGGTGCTAGCTACGCACTCGGCCCGCAAAGTCTCTTCGACTGCTCGGTGACCATGCTCGCTGATGTCTTCGTCGTCGAAGATCGCCGAAGACGAAGCCACTGCTACGCTCGTGCTCGAAGGCACGCGCGCATCGGTTGAGACTGGAATTCGTGAAAGTGCGATTCTGCAGCGAGCCCTCAGCTCGGTCAGCTGACAGGGCGGCGGCTCCTCGGCCTCGCGCAGAGCCTCCTCGACTGCCAGCAATGCCTCGCATGGCCGCTCATATGCCAACAAGGCACAAGCGTGCCTATAATGTGCCTTGACCGTGAGCGTCGGCGACGCGTGGAGCTTGCAAAGCGTAACGGCGGTGGCAGCATCGCTCACGGCTGACTCGTTCAGCCCGAGCTTTAGGTGTGCTGAGCTACGATTATTGAGTGCGGCGATGTGCTCCAGCGGACACTTGGCCAAGGCGATCAAGGTAGTAAATCGCTCGCGCGCCTCGTCGAATCGGCCGGCGTTGAAAGAAGTGGTGGCCGCTGCGCGTGCCGCCATATACTGCGTGCGCTCGTCGCCCATGCATGGGAGTGGACCGTCCATGGGAGTTACGCTGTGGTTGGACCCCCATGGACCCCGTGCCGCTCGTTCGCAAACTTGTACAGATAAAAGACACCGGGGGGAGCCGGGACACACTTGTACCGGTAAGACACGACGTTGTGTCACCTCCCCAAACTTCTTCGCGAAGTGGCGGCTGAGTGACCGAATTCGACGAAAATAACATTCGATTCCTTCCAAAATTAGGAGGCCTTCCAGGGCCGCGGTGCAATCCGATGGCTGACGATAGTCCCGCTCCGGAGCACGAGACCCTCGATCTTTCCGGCAAGGCTCTGGGGTCTATCGATGCCTCCTTGATTCGCGCCGGACTGCAGCACATCGATCTGAACGGCAACAGCCTCGCGACGCTCGGCGTCGGTCTCTTTGATAAATGCTCGGAGTCGCTCACGCAACTTGACCTTTACGGCAACAAGCCGCTCAAAGAGCTGCCGGCCGGCGTGCTTGGCGGTCTCAAGAGCCTCACGGTCCTCAACGCCTTCAACTGCATGCTCAAAAAGCTGCCGGCCGACATTGGCGGCCTCGCAGTGCTGGAGGAGGTGAATGTTGCTGCAAATAAGCTAATGATGACTACAGACGCGCACTTCCTGATGTGGAGCAGCGTGAGGGTGCTCAACATCTACGACAACAACCTCGTGCGCATGGGTAGCCTGGCGCCGCTCGTCGCGCTCGAGGAGCTCCGCATCTCCGGCAACAATCTCGAGGAGATGCCGGTGCTGTGCGCCAGCTGTCCGATCACGATCTACGAGATCCACAAGAATCGGATCGCGAAGATGGACGACGCGTACTTCAAGGCGACGCCCAAGCTCTCGCGCCTCTCCGTCTGGGGCAACCTCTTGACGGCGCTGCCCTCGAGCCTGCTCGAGTGCCACGAGCTCATAGGCGTGCAGGCGCACGAGATGCATCTCGCAAGCCTGCCTTCCGGCACGTGGCCGGCAGGGCTCGAGACGCTCTTCGTGCAGGAGAACAAGAACCTGACCAAGCTGCCCAAGGAGCTCGCGGCGTGCAAGAAGCTCAAGCGTGTCAACCTAGGCCAGCTGCAACTCGATGCGGACGCGGCCAATGTCGAGATGGCGATGCGCGCCACGGTGCTCAGCGCGAGCAGCGGCGATGGCATATTCTGGAGTGCGAAGGGCGAGCGGCTCGAGCAGGCTAAGGGGCAGAAGTGAGGAGGGGCGCCGCACGCGTAAGAGATCGGCAACAGGCAGCTCTCATTCATATTCATGCGTGTGCAAATACGAGGGATGGTGACGAATCTTGCGCCTGCAAGGAGTTTTGCTAAGGAGATGGGCGATGGGCGAGCCGCTTTCGTCGTACATCGAAGAGCCTACGAGGCCGACGGCGGTGGTATCTACCATGAACAGTCAGTCAGTCAGTTATGTCGCGGCCCCCCCCGCGCTCACCACACTGACACTCCGTCTCAAAGCTACCGTGAGGCCTCATGGTAGCCTTGATGGTAGCTTTGAGACGCCTTACTGTAGGCTTGCCCACGAGGCCTGCCTTATTGTAGGCCTACCGAAACCAGTACTGTATCGGCGTGTGTGAAGTAGTTGTGTTTTGTAAAGGAACCCCCGGCGTCTTTTTACGGAAACTTTTGGACACGTGCGAAACCACTGCGGACTGCGATGTTTTCCTCCGAAAAAGGCAGAGGCTTCTTGGCCACAACGCTGAGGGTCGACAGGGATGGAATTCTCGGCTGGAGGGCCCGAGGATCGCTCCTCGAGGCGCCGTGCGGTCGTTTCAGACCGGCGTGAAGGCGTTGATGTCGCCACACCAGCTAGCACAGCTGAAGAAGACAGGCGGAAACCACTGCCGGACACAAGCGCAGCGGCCATCGCCATGCTCGGGAGGCTGAAACAGACCGCGCAAACGCCTAAGCAGTTTCGCGCCCTCGAACGTCTTGCGCATCAGAAGCTCATGGAGCGGGTCGCGGCTCCACTGCCAGTATCGTCACCACGAAAACTTGCAGATATGCAGCCGATCCTACCCGAGATGCAGCCTAACCTACCCGATCCTTTGACTTTGGCACCGCCAGCGTCATTTCCTTCGCTAGCAATGGCGGAGGCAATTGCAAAGCCCAAGCCCATGGACGTGCTGTCATCAGAACCTGCCGATGACAAAGCCATGCGAATCGCCGCGCGTGCGGTCAGGCAGTTGAAAGCTGCAGCTTCTGGTGCGGAGCTCGCACAGTTGCGCGTGAAAGCGGCCCTCGAGCAACACGAGCCTGTGGTCGAGCCTCCGCCGCGCCCCCCGTCACCAAAGGCCGACACTGCCCCGCTTCTGGCTGACCGGAAGCCGCAAGAGTACGAGGAGCTCGGCGACGGCCAACTCTCATGGCTCGATCGATTGCGGCAGTACTTTGCAGAACCTCCGCCGATGAGTCTCACGTTCCACCTGGTTCGGGTCAATCTACTGAGAATCAAGCTCATCGAACCTCCCAAATTTCAGAGCTCTGGGTACGGCTCATCATCCTACAACCCTTTACTTTCTGGCAACCTTCTACAACCTACTGAGAAAAGGGGCGAGGCTGAAGGCTCTGAGGGCGGGATGCTCAGATACGAGATCACGGGCGATCCTGCGGCACTCGCGCTCTTGAAGCGGCTGATGAAACATGGATCTTCACAGATAGGGGCGCTCTCGCCTCTCGCCGAGGTTCCATCTGATCAATTGACACGCGAGAGTGAGAAGCTCAACGGCGTGCCTCCTGGCGCGACGCACTTTGCATTTGCCCATCCACTCGAAGGTTTCGAGCGGGACTTTGAGACATTGCTGTCTGAGTGTGGCAGTTCGCAGTCACGGGCGGACGATGAGCTTTTCTTCTTCTTGTTGTTTGGAGGCTTTTGCTATTTCACTGCCACAGATGACGGGTACAGGTTCTTAGCGGCCAAGGCCATCTCGCTTCAACCGTGCAAGGAGGCTCCGCAGGACCTCATTATTGACGGACCATTCCCTGTCCAGCCGTCCGCCGCTAGTTCGCTCGTCAACCGCATGCGCCCTTGTCAAATGACGCCACTCAACGATGTCAACCTATGGGAAATGGCCTGGGTGAACCCCGGGGAGACTCCCGGAAACGCGCGTCTCACAAGGGATGATTCGGTCAATTGGGACCACGGCGCCTTCGTGTACCGCATGCACGTGGGCAAGGGCCCGGGTGCGGCCCTCTTCTGGGCGGTACGACGCAGCCTAGCTCAATTGACAAAGCGAAAGCTCGATCCAATGAGTAAGCAGGCCGCCGTGGTTGAACAGCTGAATCGGGCGTTCACATCCATGTTCACCATCTTCGAAGAGGCGTCAGGGGCCGGCAAGGAGCTTGAGAAGGACATGGCCGAGAACGACAAGTCGCTCATCGAGAAGTGGTTACGCGACTTTGGATGGCTGCTCTTTCTGTACTATGGTTTTGGCATTTACGCTTACGGCATTCTCGAGGGATTCTCGGCCTTTGATACGTGTTACTTCTTAACCACCACTGTGACCACGGTGGGGTATGGTGACTTTTGCCCCAAGACTGAAATGGGGCGGCTGCTCACAAGCTTCTACGCGCCGTTTGGAGCAGTTGTGGTTATGGGTGGCCTGGTGCCCATTGTTGAGAGCATACTCCAACTCATCGACGGGTGGACAGCTGAGACCGTCCATTGGACGGAGACGACGCTATCCTCCCTTGCACAACGAGACCGTTCGATATACGACGACGAAACAGAGACGGATAGCAACGAGAGCAAGAAGCCACCACAGACAAAAAAGCGACACGTGCAGGAATTCATTCTGCAGGGGCTCGGCGGTAAGAGCTTCCTCGTTGGCGCGACGTTTGCAAAGGTGCATGCGACACTCGCGCCGCTGATGATGGCCGTCATGGGCGTGGCGCTCTGCATGGTGTTGAATCATTTCACGCTGGTAGATTCTGTGTACTGGGTGATTATCACGTTCACGACTATCGGCTACGGCGACCTGCTGCCGCACACTGTCCTCGAGAAGGCGGTTACAATGGTGCTCATGCTCCTCGCAACCTCCGCTCTCGCAGCGACGATTGCACGCTTCCGCGCTCTCGTGATGTCACAGCGCATCCACAATACGAACTTTCGTCTCAAGCTGATTGATCTGATGCGCTCGGAGGCAATAACGACGAATAGGGACACGCCCATGATTAGCGAGGACGAGTTTATCCTGCGCACGATCATCGACTTTGGGCTGATCGACGACAAGACTGTGGGCGAGCTACGGTCACGGTTCCGTGAGATGTGCCATCCTGGCATGGTCGAGATCGACTGCACGACCGTGTACACCGCTCTCGTGCGACAGGGCCGTGTGCTCGACCTCAATCGTGTCGACCCCTCAATTGTGAGCTCGCGCAAGAAGCTGGGCTCCATGATGGCCACAGAGCGCTCCAAACGGAATCCTGGTGCCATGGAGTTGAGGCGCGATCGCGTGTCTAACCTGCTTTTCCCTGCTGGTGTGAACGAGAGGGAGGTTGACGAGAGGATTGACCTCGAGAAGGAAAAGGAGCGGCAAGAGTTAGAGCAACTACAAAGAGAGGTCTCGGAGCTCGCTGTGCAGCTGGACGCAAACACGAAGCACTACTTTAGCCACGCCCCCGCCATTGACATGAACACGGATGACAAGGGCTACAACGAGTGGTTCAATCGAGTTTGGGTTCCGAGCTTGCCCACGGAGCCAACTGCGGATGGTTTCAAGCGGCCATGGGTGGACACGGCAGTTGCTGGGCTTTACTGGGAAGACTGTGGCGAGAAAATGCCAACGCGTGGTTTAGAGATCACCAACTTGGCACTCGCGCAGACCCTCCTCGTGAAGACAAGCTTCACACGCGCAGAGTTCGACCTGTTTGGCGTCCAGCAAGACAGGAGGGAATCTGGCAAGTTGCAACTTGGCGACTGGATCAAGGTCACATCCAAGATAAAACCCGAGATAAAATCCGAGAAGCAAGGAGGCGAAAAGCACGGAAGCGGTGAGGTCGTTGTCTATTTCAAGACGGTCGATGCGCAGGCCAAAGCGGCCAAAGAGGCCAAGGCCAAAGCCGCAGGTGAGGCAAAGGCGGCACAGCCGGGTTCCCCGACCCGATCGAGTTCCTTTTCCCGAGCCAGCTCCCCGAGCCCGACCCGACCCGAGAAAAACAAGGCTAGCGCGAAAGGAATCCCATCGGCCACACCGAAGTCGCGGTCGCCAACTCCGGGCGCAAGGTTTTCGCCAAAGGTGCAAGAGGAGGTTTAGTCGTTCTCGTGGTACGTCAGTTCCAGTACTCAGCACAGCTGTACGGTGTGGGGTAGTAAACTGTAGAGCATTGTGGCTGTGTGTCGTGTAATAGCCTACGTACACAGGAGCTGTTTCACTCGTTACCTTAAGGAGTGGAATCGAATTACGAAAACTCAGATCCGAACTCACGGGGCGGTCAGTCGAGTGTTCCCCTTTGTCACCCCTGGCCTATACACTGCACAGCCGAGCTACACCGCACGTCGCCTCTCGTCGTGTGGTTGGGTTGTCTGCACGTTCAGCTTCTTCTCTCCGAGAGAACCAAAGCGAAGTGCACCCGCGGACGTTCGCACGGCAGGCTCGGAAATCCCCGCGGGCTCACTTCGTCGATTGGATTGCAGTGTCCCGTCTCCCTCATCTACCAGACCCCCTCGTCGCAGGCTGAACCTTTTCCTGGTCCAGATTCGTCCTTTCCACCTTCCAGCCTCTCATCGCGAGCGCATTGGGTCCTTGCGTCACTCCGCTGGCTCTTTTGCCAGGGGATGCGGGACTCGGTCGTCATCACTGAGGGAGACACGCGCCGTGCCCCTTGGCGCGCATCTCTTCGCATGCCGATCTCCAGTCTGCTTTCATGATGCACCCCAGGATCCAGGCAGCGGTGTCGTCCTCGTTGAAATTGAGGCAGTTCGAGATCATGAGCTCAATCTCGGTGGCGAACTCGGCAAAGGTCGAGTACTCCTCGCGCTGGAGCCGCTGCGTTGCGTACAGCAGACAGGTGGGCGCCTTAATTTCCTCATGGTACGCCGTCTCCTCAGGCGGCACCGGGTGGTAGAAGAAGGAGGATGCCTCGTTGCTTAGCAGCCGCTTGAGGACGCTCGAGATGAGGTCGCGCTCGTCCTCGGCGTCGGGGTCGATGTCGAGCGACTCAGGAGCGGCGGTGAGGGCGTTTGGCTTGATGATGCCACGCCGCGGGCGCAGGTTCGCCAGTTGGGCCAGCTTGGGGTTGTGCGTACGCCACGTGCCGTGAAAGTTCGACGGCTGTGTGCACCACGGCGACTGCAGGTTGTCCGTTTGCTCGTCGTCAAAGACCCACGCGTCACCGAGCGGGTTGTCCGGGCCTCGCTTGAGCTGCCGGTACCACGCGACGTGCAGGCAGCGGAACTTGGAGGTGGGGTACGCCTGGTCGTACTCGTTTGCGTCGTCGAAGATGCGTCCCTCCCACAAGACCTCCTTGGGCCGGCTGAGTGCGCTCACGTCCGCCTCCTCGGCAAAGGGGACGGCCACGTGCTTAGAGCTGCGCACGCGCTCGAGCGCCGCCTTGTACTCGCTCAGCTCGAGGCAGTATTGATCCACGTCGCAGTGCAGCCGGTCGAGAACCGGGAGCACGAAGCGAGCGCGTGCGCGCGCGCCGCTCTCGCCGCTCTCCTCGCCTTCGCCGTCGGCGCTGTCGGCGCCGCCGCCACCGCCCTCTTCGCCTGCATCTTGGATGGGACCGAGCGTGTCCGTCGAGCGCAGGGTGAGCAGCGTCACGCCGCCGTCGAGGCGCAGCACGCTCGTGACGATGGCAGCGTTGGCTGTCCCATCGGCCGGCGAGCGGACGAGCGCCGAATCGGGCGTGGGAAGCGCCGACAGCCGGAGCGCGGTGTCCTCGTCATCCGCTCGCATTTGCTCGATGAGAGCCGCGTGCGCCTCGAGCGTCATGGCGAGCCCTTGGGGCACCCACGCTACCTCGACGCCGACGCTCCACTTCTCAAGGCGCATCGGTTGGCGCATGCGCGGCTCAAAGTGCTCGTCACCCTCGAGTACCGGCAGGTTCTGCGGCCGCGGGATGCGCCCGCCGGCAATGAGCGCGCGGCTGGCGGCGCGCGCGCTCGGCGTGGTGGGCGCCGGCGCCTGCTCCTCGTCCTCGGCGTCGTCCTCGGACGCCTCGATGGACACCGCATCGGCCGGCTCCTCCTCCTCGTCCTCGTCCTTGTCCTCGTCCTCCTCGTCGTCCTCCGACGAGCGGCGCCGCTTCTTGCCAGCCGCCTTTGCTGTGGCGCTCGTGCTCGCACGCTTGCCCTTGGCGAGGGCCTTGGACTTCGTGGGCGTCGCGATGGCCGCTGCGGCGCGCTTGCCCTTGGCGCCCTTCTGGGCGGCAGCGCCCTTGTCGGCGCCCTTGCTGCCCTTCTTCTTGATCGCCTTGCCCAGGGAGCTCGAGCCGGCGCCCGAGACGGCGCCCGAGCCGATGCCCGAGACGGCGCCGCCGCCCGCCGCCTCGTACTCCGCAAGCTCGCGCTCGTACTCCGACTTGGACGCTGCCGCCTGTGCCTCGTGCGGCGCCTTGTCGGCCGCGCTCAGCGCCTTCCACTCCGCGCCGAGCGCCTTGTTCTGCTCGCCGAAGGGCATCGACGCGTAAGGCTCGCTCGTGCGCACCGTTGCACACCAGAACTTGTACGCGGGCTTGGGCTTCTTGGGAGCGTTGGGGTCCTTGGCAGCCTTCGAGGGCTTCGAGCCGCCGCCGCCGCCGCCACCGCCGCGATCGCCGCCGCCGCTCACCTTAGGCTGCTTGGCCTTGGAGCCCTTCTTGCGCTGCACGGACGGGCCGGCATCCGCAGCGCCACGCTCCTCCACCTCCTGCTGCTCGTCCTCCTCGTTGTTCTCTTCTTCTGCAGTAGCGGCCACCGCGCCGGGCGCCCCGCGTGGGCCCTCCTCCGATTCGGCCGCCTCCTCCGCCTCGTCGGCCTCCTCAGCCGTGGCGTCGGCCGCGGCGTCGGCTGCCGCGTCGGCTGCGCTCTCCTCCTCGACGGAGGACTGGACCACGTGGTAGCGCGACTTGGCCTTCGTCAACGCCTTGGTCGCCGGCTTCGTCGCGTCCGCGCTCGATGCACCCTTCGCCAGGCGCGCCGTGGGCATGGGCGCCGCCGGCGTGCGCGCGGCCTGAGAGGAGGGCGGTGGTGCGAGGCTCGCCGCTCCGGTCTTACGAGGCGCGACGAAGCCCCGGTTCTTGCGCTTGGGCACCGCCACCGCAGCTGCAGTTGGCGACTCCTCCGTCTCGTCGGCGCGCGGTAGCCCTCCTCCTCGGCGCGCGGTGGCGGCGGTGGTGGCGGGTGGCTCGCTCTCCTCGGACTGCTCGAAGGACGAATCGCGTGTGCCATCCTCCGCCTCGGGCTCGTTGGGCGAGGACAAGGGCGCCCGCGCATCGTCTTCCGCCGAGTGGGCCTCCGCAGCGATTACGTCCGCCTCCACAGGCAGCGCCGCCGCGCCTGCGGCGGCGGGCATCGCCTCGAAGTCCTCCTCCTCCTCCTCCTCCTCCATGACCTGCTCGATCTCCACCTCCTGCTCCTCTTTGTCCTCCACATCCTCGTCCTCCTCGTCAAGCGTTTCGTGCGCCTCCGTGTGGTGGGTGATCTCGGGCGTGGAGCAGCGGTCGTTTGAGGGCGCTGCGGCCTGGGCGAGCGCGTCGGACATCTCCGCGTCGGCCGCGTGAGCGTTGGAGGTCTCAACGCCATCGGCTCCGGCCGAGGAGGAGATGCCACTGCCAGACGAGATGTCAGACGGGCCCGAGAAGGCGGCCGCCGCGGCGAGCGCACTCTCGGGTAACACCGCTGCAGCCGCTGCGAGCGAGGTGAGCGAGGCGCCTGCGGACTCGAGGTCAGTCGATGCAGCCGCGGGAAGCTCGGAGTGCGACTCATCGTCGACACGCTGCATGTCCGATTCGGAGTCGCGCGCGCCGTTGGGTGCGCCCGGGAGCGAGTCCTTGGGCGCGTCCGGGAGCGAGTCGTCGGTCGGGGAGTCGGAGGTGAGGATCTTCTTCTTGCCGATCGGCATGATGTTGTGAGTGAGTGTCACACGGGCAGAGGTGGTCGTCTGATGTGTCCGGTGGTCCTCACGATGAGCTTTCAGGACGAATGCATGCATGCAACGGGCCTCCTCACGACCGCTTAGTCTGGTTCAACAAGTATCCTGTGCAAAAAGTAAATCGCAGGTTGCGATCACACTACAGACATCACACCGCCTCTATCCGGATACCACATTATCCTCGAACACGCACCCGCGCATCCGCCCGCCCTCCGCGGGCACGCTCATTGCGTCGAGATTGCCGCCGAGCTTGTTGCGCCGCGCGACGAGTGTCGCGCCTGCGCCGTCGAGCTCGAGCCCGCACAGCTGGTTGCCGCGGATGAGGTTGTCGCTCACCTCCGCCGAGGCGCTCTCGCTCACGTACACGCCGCTCGCGCGACCATTCGTGACCGTGTTGCCCACTAGCGCTGCGCTCGCCGTGCCCCGTACGCTCACGCCGGCCATCGAGTTCTTGTCGACGGTGCAGTCGCGCATGGTCAGGCGGGCTCGACCGAGCGCCATCACGCCACCGCGCTGGCCGTGGTGGATGCGGCAGCTCAGCACGTGCGCCTCCGCCTCGCCCGCACACTCAAGCGCCGCGAAGGCGTTGCCAAAAAGGTTGGACCATTCAATGTGCAATTCGCCAAAGGCCGTGACGAAGACGCCCGAGCGCAGCGAGCGATGCACGCGGCAGCAGTGCAGCAGCACGGTCGCCCGGCCACGCACCTCGACGCCCGCGGCCTGGCTCGACTCGACGTGGCAGTGCGAGAGCGTCACGCACGCCCGACCGCTCACGAGCACGCCGTGGGCCGCCGTCCGGTGAACGTGGCAGCTGTGAAGCTCCGCCGCCGCCCCCGCGCTCACGAAGACGCCACCTGTGACCTCGGAGCTGATGGTGCAGTGTCGGATCATGCAACGCGCCGCGCCGCGCACCACCAATGCGTAGCCACCGCGCGCCGCGGCCGCAGAGGCGTCCGCTTCCACATTCGCAGCGGGAGCTTGTGCCAGGCTACCTGCCGTACCGGTCGCCTCGCAGGTCGCCGCCTCGGCGGCAGCCTCCGCTGGCGATTGGGCGCACGGGCCGTCTCGGGCGCGCGTCTGAACGATCTCGAGGCCATCGAGCGTGATCGCCGGTTTCGTCAAGGCCATCGCCTCGCCGATCGCCGCCACTGCACCACGCTCCCCTGGCTGTGGCTGCCAGTCAAGGACGAGGGCGCTTGAATGGCCGCGCACGAGGAGTCTCGCGCCGCGCGCCGCACAGAGCGCGAGTGGTCTGTTGATGAGAATGGCACTCGACACCTCATACTCGCCACGGCCTATCAGCAGCACCGAGCCCTCCTTGGCCTGCGCGACCGCCTCGGCGAGTGACGTGTACGTGCGTGATGTTGCTGCGCCGCTGCCGCCGCCGGGCGGGCCGAGGACCTCGATGCATCCGTGGGGCGTCGCGTCGGCGCGGCGGTCATGTGCAAATGGAAAGGGGCAGTCGCCGCCGGAGTGGCAGCTACGTGTTGCACTGCCACGCGTCGCACTGCCGGCTGCTCGAGCGGGCGCTGTACCGGGCGGTGCGAGCAGCCCAGCAGGCGTGAGCGACGGCACAAAGCAAACGCCGGCGGGTGCCTCCAGCTCGGACGCCGCCGGCGCCAGTGCCGGAGCCGTACCCGGCAGTACCGGTGCTAACGGCTCCATCTCCCGCGCAGCTGCCTGGCTGGCGAGCTTGCGTCGCTTCTGCTTCTGCTCAAGCAGCGTCGAAGCTCCTCGTACAGCCTCTGCCGTCAAGGGATCCAACGGCCGCCGCCGCCGCAACAAGCCAGCTGGCGTGCCGTCGGTCTCATCCGCCTCTCGCCCGGCGAACGCCTCGCCACCGCCCTCGCCGGCGCTCTCGCCGGCGCCGGCGCCTTCGCCACGGGCGCTGTCCCGGGCGCCGTCTCGGGCATCGAGCGGGTTCTTCTTCGCCCACGCCGCGAGCCAATCCCATGCGGCGCTCGCTCCCGCGTCCGTCGTCTTGATCACCATCGGCTCCCAGTGCGCCACCACCGCCGCGTGCCCCGCCGCACCGAGCCCGCGTAATAGGAACTCCGGCGGCGCCGGCGCGCTGTGCAGCCATCGCGAGCATGTGGGCAGGTGGACGACGCATGAGGCGCGTGGCGCCATCGCCTCGGCGAGTAGTGCCTGCAGCAGCGGGCGCAGCACCGCATGCGAGCCGAAGGCCGCCGCGCCTGCCGACGGAGCGTCGAGACGCGCGAGCAGCGCCTTGACGAAACCGGCGTCCGAGCTCGCGCCCAGATAGATGGGACCTCCGCTCTCGAGATGCGAGCTGCCGCAGTGCTCGCAGCGCGTGCCCACGCGCTGCTCGCCGCCCAGCAGCTGCCCGTGCAGCGTGCCGCAACCGCAGCAGCGCACAAGGAGGCCGCTGCACGAGCCGATCGACGAGCGCGCCGGCGTCGCCTCGGGCGCGGCGTCCTTGGCCTCGTCCGCCCCGCCTGCCCCGTCTGCCTCGTCTGCCCCGTCAGCCCCGTCTGCCTCGTCAGCCATCTCCTTCACACCATCGTCGTCGTCGCGCACGCGCACGATGACTCGCACGAAAAAGTCGGCGAAGACGACGCCGAGGAGCGGCTCGGCGTGCCGGCCGAGCGTGCCCGCGGTGCGCATGACCAAGTGCAGCAGCATGCGTAGAGCCAGCTCGGGTGCCTGCTTGGCCGCCGAGGCCAACGGCACCGAGCCGTAGCGCATGCTGCATGCGTCGCCAAATCGACCGCTCATCGTGCCGAGGTCGGTGCACGATGCCAGCAGCAGCCCGCCGTTGGACAGGCACCGCATCGCTGGCAACAGGTACTCGGAGACGGACCCGCAAGGGTCGAGCTCCACGCAATCGAAACGCCGCGGCCGCTCCATCATGAGTGCCGCTGCTGGCCGCTGCGAGATCTCGAATTGGCTTCGCAACTCATGACCGAGCGATAGTTCCACGTTCACAGCCGTGGCACGTGTCGCGCGCGCGTCCACGTCGTTGGCGACCACCGCGCTCACATGGTCGACCTCGAGTAAGTAGCGGATGGCACGCACTCCTCCGCCGCACAGCGCATCAAGCAGCGTTAGCGACCGACTGCCGCTCTGCGCTGCGTGCTGTTGCAAGGCGAGAACGGAGAGATCTCGCTGCAGCATCTGCTTGGGGTTGTAAAAGTGCTCGCCGTCGACGTGTAGGCGGGCTTTGCCCTCCCTCGCCGACCCCATGTGCGTGAAGTGAGCGTGGTGAATTGTCTAATACGTTACAAGCTGCTGCTGTTCAACACAACGCGCACAACCTCCGGACCCCCAAGCACGAGGGCCTCTATCGCTATGGACGGAGGTGTGGCCGTTACAAGACTGCTGCTGTTCAACACAACGCGCGCACACTCTCCGGACCCCCAAGCACGAGGGCCACAAGACTGTTAACAAGTAGTGCGCGCCGCCATCGGTTGGCCGTTTTCTCGGAACGTCGCGTGCGTTCACAGCCATTGCTCCGTCGATGTTCACAATTCGGTTACAGATTGGTCACGGCAGTCCGCCTTCGCTCTCGCGTCTCTCGCGTGAGCATGCGACCCAGCATGAGCGGCAATGTGTTGCCGCCACTGCTGCCGGCGGCTCCAGCACCCGCGGCAGATGGCGTCCGTCGGCGTTCGCTCACCGTGTCGGCCTCGCTGCCAGCCCTGCCCTCACAATCGCGTGTGCTCTACTCGAGAGGCTCCCTCTCGTCGGCGGTGAAGGCCGCCAACCAACAGGTCGCCTCCATGATGGACAAGCTTCAGAAGGCCGAGCGCCCGACGTGGGAAGGACGTGGCTCTAGCCCGAACTCATCGGAGATTCGGTCCGATCCTAGCAGTGGCTTGTCGCTGCCGCCGATTGGGAAACGACGCAGTGCTGCGGAGCAGACCCTAGACATCTTCGACGACATCAAGGGTCTGCTCCGCGATGCGACCAGGGTGTACGGCGAGCCTGGCGCGTCGGAGTCGAAATCGGTGGCGCCGGCACCGGTGCGCGCTGAGGACGAGGCAAAGGGGAAGACGCCCAAATCGAAGAAACGCTCCGAGCCACCGAAGCGCGTGCCACGGTCCGAGGAAGGTCATGATCGAGGTAAGTCGGAGGCGCAGCTGTACGTGCGCAGGACGCTCGCGGAGCTGCGCGAGGATGGCTGGAAGCGCGAGCAGTTCGCGCAGCACGTGGCCACGCTCATGCGCGCGCCCGACCAGTCCTTAGTGAAAGCGAATGTGGCCGCGGTCCACATGTCGTCGTCAGACTTCCTCGAGAACCGACGGCAAGAGAGCCAGGCGCGCTACGAGAGGTATAAGGCCCACAGCCTCGAGGTGCTCGAGCGGCGTGACGAGGAGATGGCGCGGAGGTTCGCCGAGCTGGCCGCCAGCATCAGCCTTCGATTCGGACAGCACGCCGCCTCAGCGGCCATGCGCCGCAACCATGAGGTTTGGTTACGCCAAGCTGCGTGGCTCTCGGTAGTCGGTGCCGTGGTTCCCGCCTCGCGGATGGGCGCCGCGCTCGCGGACCATCGGTTGCGGCGCAAGGAGCTCGCGCTCAAGCTCGCGTCCTCCAAATCTTTCGTGATGATGTGGCGCATCTACGTGATGCGCAAACGGCTCAAGGCCCTCACCAAAGTGCGACGCCTGCTGCGCGCTCGGTTCTACTTTTACCGCATCAACCGGCGCATCAAGCAGAAGCGCGCTGCCTCGACGGTACTCACGCAGTGGCTGCGGGCGGTGGACGACCTCTCGGTTCCACACAAGCTCATCTTGAGATACGCCTTCTCCATCAAGCGGATCCAAGCGACTTGGCGGCGCCGATGGCTCATCATCTCGACACATCTCGAGATCGTGTGCCAAAGATGGATCGACTCGGAGGTGGAACGCGGCCTCTCACGCAGTGCGGCGATAATGAACGACTCCAAGGAGCACGCGGCGCGCCTCAAGGTGATCTGATTGCGTCTGATTGCGTCTGATTGCGTCTGATTGCGTCTGATTGCGTCTGATTGCGTCTGATTGCACCCCTCATCAGGTGATCCGGGAGGATCTACGCCTTCGTGAGGCGCTTCACTTCGCCGAGATGCACCGGTACCGCAAGCTCAAGCGTGAGTACGACGAGTGGAAGGATCAGCAGAATGTCATGGAGGAGGCGCGGCTCCTCGCGGGCGGCAAGAGGATCAACCTTGCCGAGATCAAGAAGCCAAAGCCCACCGACGCGCGCCAGCCGCCGCCGCGCCCGCACTTTGCGCTCTCCGGCCCGCCCGGACACTTCAAAGTGCTGGCTGAGCGGGTGAAGAAGGCTCTCGAGCACGAGCAGGAGCTCAAAAAGAAGCAATGGCTTGAGCAGGACAGGCTCAAACTGCAGAGAGACGTGCAGAAAGTCGATCAGCCTCCCGCGGGTCAACGACCCACGACAGGTCAACGGCCTGCGGACATCGTGTAGAGCTGTCCTACGAGAGCGGAGCCTGGTAAGCCTGGCTCTTCCTCTTGGTCTTCGCCGAGGAACCGCCTCAGACTACAACGCACACACCAGATAGGCTTTTCGAGAGATAAGAGATAACGTTGAGTCGCTCTTAAGAGTGACTTTTCAAAGTTGAAGACTTCAGAAAATGACTGCTAGGTATCATATATAAGACGGAGATTTCACATGGCTTTCCGCTATGCATTTTACATACGCGACGTACTGACTTAAAGCCAATTAATCTTCGGAACTTCGCGCACTCGTGCGATAGCAGTCGCAGAACTTATGTTTGACACTGAATGGCATTGTGCCATGCTGGGCATGCTGTCGCAAGTTGCCATGGACGACAGCTCCGTCGACGTGTCCGAGGTGCATGAGTTGGTGAGC
>Ga0210243_100269_pt1 | contig 43141 bp, 41 predicted proteins | sample ChrtobMeP5a_32mM_FD_155461 | JGI IMG/M metagenome (GOLD analysis project Ga0210243, IMG submission 155461) | Chrysochromulina tobin associated microbial communities from unialgal haptophyte culture, Seattle, Washington, United States - P5a_32mM | ecosystem: Host-associated > Algae > Haptophytes >...
CATTGTATTCTAAATGTATCCTTACTGTATCCTAAATGTATCGTAAAGAAGGATACTTATCCGTAGGTAAGATACATTTCCTATGATAGCCAAAGTGACAGATACAAATGTATCTTGTTGTATCTCGATGTATCTCGATGTATCTTGACGGGACACATCAAGATACATGCACGATACATGCACGATACATGTTAGATACATGGGATACGTATCCTGATAACAAACCCCCCCAAATTCGATAACAACCCCCCCGTCACCCGGGCACTACGTGCTTGTTGTGAATTTAGGATTTACTCTCTCCTCCCCGTTTTCCCCACACGGCCCGGCGCGGGCGCCGGACCTCCTTGGCAAAGCCGCCCCAGGTCACTCGGGGGGCGTGGGTGCCCCATTCACAATGAGAAAGGAGAGGGGCTGGGATATACCGGTACATGAATGGGCTGCGCTCCGAGCACGCCGAATGCCCGCGACGTGGCGTACACGATGACGCGGCCGGTGGCTCCCAAGGCGCGTGCGCCCACCTTTCCGGCCGCGCACACCGAAATGGCGAACGGCGTGGCCAGCAGCGGCGCTGCGGGCGAGTGGCTGAGCTGCAGTGAAGACAAGACGGTCGCGCTGGTTGACTGGGCGGCTGGGCGTGTGGTGCATTCCTGGCGCGGGCACCAGAAGGGCGTGCATCGCGTCGTCGCATCTCCAAATGGCAACGTCATCCTGTCTGGCTCTCGCGATACGACGGTGCGCGTGTGGCGGCGTGGGCAAGCGGAGGCGGCCCTGACGCTGCGCGGCCACGAGCTGAGCGTCATGGCGGTCGCGGTCGCTGAAGACGGCCAGCAGGCGCTCTCAGGCTCGCGCGACTGCAGCCTGCGCCACTGGGATCTGGCCACCGGCGCGACCAAGGGCCGCTGCCATCTCGAGCAGAACGTGGTCACTTGCCTAAAGTGGGTGCCGGGCGAGACGTCGCTGGTGGCGCAGGGTTCGGAGGATCTGCGGCTACGGCTCTGGGACGTGCGCACGCTCTCGAGGCCGGCGGCCGTGCTCGAGAATGAGTACGTCTACTTCCCGCTCTGCTGCGACTGCTCCGGCCCGTACGTGCTCACCGGCTCCAACGGCTTCAACTCCGTCGGTTGCGAGCTCAGGCTGTGGGATCGGCGGACGCTCAAGCAGGTTCGCTGAGTGGCCTTTGAGTGCCTCTGATTGCCTCTGATTGCGTGTCTCATCAGGTGCTCAAGCAGGTTCGCTGAGTGGCCTTTGAGTGGCCTTTGAGTGGCCTTGATTGGCCTCGAATGGCCTTGATTGCCTCTGATTGCCTCTGGGATCGGCGGGACGCTCTCGCAGGCTCTGATTGCCTCTGATTGCCTCTGATTGCCTCTGGGATCGGCGGGACGCTCTCGCAGGCTCTGATTGCCTCTGATTGCCTCTGATTGCCTCTGGGATCGGCGGGACGCTCTCGCAGGCTCACGTGCGCACTGGCCACGACCACTGATTGGCACTGATGATCTCTGAGTGCCTCCCTCATCAGGTCCACGTGCTCACTGGCCACGACCACTGATTGGCACTGAGGATCTCTTTGTGCCTCCCTCATCAGGTCCACGTGCTCACTGGCCACGACCAGGCGGTCACGGGATGCGCGCTCCTGCCCGACACGGCGCTCCGTCCCGAGACAGGCGGTGGCGGCAGGCTGCTCGCCGCCTCGGGCTGCAAAGATGGCGAGGTACGCCTTTGGGATGGCACCGCCGACGAGCCGCCTTGCATGCAAGTGATCACCACGGCGCGGTCTCGACCCTTCCCCACAGGTACGCCTTTGGGATGGCACCGCCGGAGGCGCGTCCACGGCCCTCTTCAAGTTGCATGACGGCGATCAAGTGACCGGCCTCGCTGCTGGCGCGCCTGCAGACGAGCGTGCCAGGCTATACGTGAGCGCCGCCTCGGGCGCCATCTATGCGCTCGGCATCGACGACGACGCGACCGCGCTCACGGCGGTCGCAATTGGCAGTGGCGGCACGGTTGGCGACGCGCTCGCAATAGGCGGTGGCGGCACGGTTGGCGACGCGCGAGCCAACGGTTAGAGAACGTGTGTGCCGCATGGCATGACAGACCGATCTCCGGAGAACTGCAGTGTCGCCGGCTTTGTCAGGAGAGCAACCGTCTCGTCGGCTTCGTCAGGAGAGCAACAGTCTCGTCGGCTTCGTCAAAAGGGCAACAGTCTCGTCTGCTTCGTCAGGTGCACTACGATGTGGAGGTGAGGGAAGTCAGTGGCGATGTGGGAGGCCATCAGAGGCGAAGTGGCAGCGGAAGTTGCAGCGGAAGTGGCAGCGAAAGTGGCAGCACGGGGGGCTTCAAGTGCCCTGCCTGCATCAAGTGCCATCCCAGGCCTGCCGCCATTCGGACTGCGGAGGCATGGGCGCTCTCCCATTCACAGAGGGCATTCACATGACAAGGGCCTGCCGCCATTCGCGGATAGCGGATCTGCTCAGATACGTGAGCAGCTCGAGTACTATTTCAGCGCCCTCGCCCTTGTGCAGCGCTGCCAGTGGTCGGGCGTTGAGCTCATCAAGGACGACCACATGGCGAGTGACGCCGTTGGGCGCCGTCAAGAGCATGTCACCGCTCCGTGGCATGACTGGCGCCGTCTCGAGCATGAATGGCGCCGTCTCGAGCATGAATGGCGCCGTCTCGAGCATGAATGGCGCCGTCTCGAGCATGATTGGCGCGATGCGGGGCGAGCTCGTGCTCGTGCAAGACGACGTTTGGGTGCACGCCACGTGGTTTCGAGCCGGGAGACGGCTCACGGCATCCTGCACACACCGAGTGCGAGAAGGATCCGCAGGCTCAGCAGGCCTGGGTGCATCAGCGAGGCCGCGGTGGAGGCGTGGTTCGTGTCGGGTGCAAGCTTCCCTCAGGCGATCGACATCCGGGGCGATGAGGGAGGCCGTCATCGAAGGCCGTCAGGGGCGATGAGGGAAGCCATCAGGGGCGATGAGGGAGGCCATCAGGGGCGATGAGGGAGACAATCAGTGTCCTCGTGTGCCCGGGCCGGGCGGTGGCGTCAGGGCCGGGGGTCAGGGGTTAAGCCATCGATGGGAGCGTGGATCCCGTGTCGAGTGTCGTGTTCGAAAGCGAAGAAAGTGGTCGTCCACGTATCTCCAAAAGTGCGAACACTGTAACACGCGCTCGCACACGGGGAACACTGGCAGCTGGAACTGCACAGGCGCGACGAGAAAGAAAGGGCAACGGCATGTGCTCGCCCGGCACGGGCAGCACAAAAGGGAGCGCCGCTCTTCGGCGCGACTCCACCCAGACCTCTCTCTCTCGTCACATGTCGTGTACTCGTAAACAGCGGGGGGCACAGCCGGCTCTCGGAGACCAGGACTTCCCGAGCCCCCAATTGATGCAGCGACCTCTCTCTTCCTTGTGCTGCTTGCGTGCATCTGCCGTAGCATGCGATTGTCAACGCATGATGCCGATCGGATCCTCGTCCGAATTCCCTTCCCCACAGCGCTCTGTGTAGCTGTAGGGCGGCCTCCTTGGCGCTCACGATGGCGCCCACTCGCCATTCGCCTTCATGCCACCCTCCCCTGGTACCGTGCAAGCTCCGTCGATGCACGTGAGTGTAGCGGCGCCATTAACTTAGGCGGCGCGGCGGCGGCTCGCGCGCTTATCGATGAACGAGTGCGCCGGCGCCACGTTGGACATTTGGCTCTCCGACGCCTGCGACGGCGAAGGCCATCCGAGGGCGCCGCCGAGGTCCTCTTCGGTGCCTGCGGGCACGCCGCTCCCGTCCCACGCTCCGTCCTCGTCGACGCCCTCGTCCTCCTCGTCCTCCTCGTCCTCCTTGTCCTGCTCGGCGGCGTATGCATCCTCCTCGAGCGCCTCCAGCCCGTGATCCTCCTCCTCGTCGTCCTCGTCGTCGTCCTCGTCTTCCTCGACTTCCTCCTCGGCCGCACTCGAGGCCTCGTCATCCATCTCAACGTCCTCGACGCCAGCGCCGTCCCAGGCCTCCTCCTCCTCTTCCTCCTCCTCCGCCGCCGCTAGGGCTACCGGCGCACGCGCCGCCTTCCGACCTGCACTCCCTGCCACAGCGCTGCTACCAGCCTTGCCCGGTACAGCCTTCGACGTCGATGCCGTCTTCCCCCCCGCCTTCCCCGCCGCCTTGGCCGCCACCTTGCCCCCAGCCTTGTCCCCAGCCTGCCGCTTGGCACGTGCGCCGGGGTGCTCGAGAGGCGTGAGTTCGTCTTCGTCTGCTCCCAGATCCATCGCGCTGACGTCCTCGTCGTCGTCGTCCTCCTCCTCGTCCTCGTCCTCGTCCTCGTCCTCCTCGTCCTCCTCGTCCTCGTCCTCGTCCGCGCGATAGCTCGGCTTGCGCGACGCCGCCCGTCCAGGCTGCGCGCGCTGTGCCGGGCGCTGCGACGGCTTGGGCTGCTTCACTGCTGCGGCGAGACTCTTCGCACTAGCCCGCTTCGCGATCGCGCCCGGCACAGCGCCTCGCTTGGCTGTGCCGCCACCCTCCCCGCCTCTTTTGGCTTTCCCCTTGGCCTTCGTCGCGTCCATCAGCGCCGCCTCGAAGCGGGCGCAGAGAGGGAGTACCAGCTCGGCGCCATGCTGCTCCTCAAGCGTCTCCTTAAGCGACTCGATGCGATCCTTGATCTGCACGGCCGTGTCGGCCGAGCATGCACTGAGCAGCGGCGGCATGGTGGCGTCGAGCCAGGCGCCGCGGTCGTCGCGCAGCGCAGCCGCGGACTGAGCGTAAGCCCACCGGAGCGATCTCATCACGAGCTCGAGCAGAAGCGTGTCGCCCGTGCGCGCGCCGTGGTGGGCACCGCGAGCGCCCGCGCCGGCGCTCGCCTTGGCCTTGGGCTTGGGCGGCGGCTCACTGATGGTGATCGAGTGGAGGGCTGCGAAGGTCGAGGCAGCTTTGGCGGCGGGCTTGACTGATTCGCGCCACTGGCGGCGCAGCTCGCGCCGCGCCTCATCCATCTCCGCCACCTCGTCCTCGTCCTCGTCCTCGTCCTCGTCCTCGTCTTCGTCGACCCAGTCGGGTAACTCCACCGCCGCCACCAGCGCAAACGCGAACCGGTCGCCGAGCGCCGTGTCGGTCTCGTCACTCGCGTAGTAGTACGCTTTCCACAGCCGGCACAGCACCTGCCGAGGGATGGCCATCAGAGGTCATCAGAGGCCATCAGAGGCCATCAGAGGCAATCAGAGGCCATCAGAGGTCATCAGAGGCCATCAGAGGCCATCAGAGGCAATCAGAGGCCATCAGAGGTCATCAGAGGCCATCAGAGGCCATCAGAGGTCATCAGAAGCCACGATCAGCGGCCATCAACGACCATCCACGGCCATCAGCCACGATCAGCGGCCGTCAACGACCATCCAAGGCCATCAGCGGCACTCTGGGAGAACGCACCTCCTCCAGCCCGAGCGCCTCAACGGCCATCAGAGGTCATCAGTGGTAATCAGTGGTCATCAGTGGGAGAACGCACCTCCTCCAGCCCGAGCGCCTCAACGGCCGGCGGCGCCGCGAGCAGCATCGCCAGCAGACGCGCCGCGTACAGCCCGGTCAGCTCCAGACGCAGAGTCGGGTGGATCAACTTAACGGTCGAGCTGAGCCAGCGCTCGGGACGGCGCTCGGCGCCCTTGGGTGCGCCGCGTCCCCGCGCCTCAGCGGCGCTCGTCGCCTCATCGGGCACGGGGGGGAGGGGTGCGCCTTTAGCGTCGCTGGCCGCCGTCATGAGCACCTTGAGCCCCTCGGCAATCAGCCAATGGAGCCTTTCGAGCCATCTCGGCACCTGATGAAGGCGGTCATCAGCCGCCATCAGCCGCAACTCACGGACCGTTGGAGGTCATCAGGCGCAATCAGGCGCAATCAGGCGCACTCCTCAGGCGCAATCAAGGCGCACTCCACTCACCGGCCGTGGTCCGCTCTCGGATCGGCAGAGCTCCGCGATCTCGTCCGATCCCAACGCCGGCGAGTCCGCAACGCTCGGCCCCCGTCCAGCCACGACTATGTCGAGGTCGTCCGCGGCGTCGGCGTCGTCGTGGGCGCCGTCGAGCGGAGGCGCGAAACGGCTCTCGAGCGCGGGCGTCGTGCTGAGCAGCAGCGCGGCGTACTTGTGGAGCGGGATGGCCATCGCACTCAGCATCTCGAGTGCGAGCTGCGCGAGAGAGACTGACGAACCCTCGAGGCGCGCTTGGAGGCTCAGCAGCTCATCAGTCGCAATCCATTTCGCAATCAGTGGCTGCAATCCGCGGTGCTCACCTGACGATCCCTCGAGGAGCGCTTGGAGGCTCGGCAGCAGCTCGCGGCGTAGTCCCACGAGCTCGCGAACCTGATGAAGGAGGCAATCAAGAGGTCATCAGAGGCCATCAGAGGCCATCAGAGGTCATTAGCAGCTCGCGCACAGCTGCCTCGTCGTCACCCAGCGCGCCAGCCACCACCTCCGCCTCCTTCGCCTCCTCCGCCTCCTCCTCGGCCTCCTCGTCCTCCTCCTCGTCCTCTTCGTCCTCTGTGGAGCGCCGTCGCGAGCGCGAGCCAGCTTTAGGCTTTGCCTTCGTCTTCTTGGCCGCCGCCGCCTTGCGCGGCTCTCCCTTCACGCCGCCACCGTTCGCATCCTTAGCGACGACCAACGCCTCGACGCGCAGCACGAGCTGCGCCAGCTGCAGCCGCAGCAGCGAGCACACGCAGCCAGCCAGCCGGCCCGCGAGCGCCGTCGTGGGCGCATGCGCCTCGAGCTCGGCCATGCGACGAGCCGTCGTGGGCGACGAGGGGCCCTTGCCGCCGCCGCCCTTGCCGCCGCCGCCCTTGCTGCCGCCGCCCTTGCCGCCGCCGCCGCCCTTGCCGCCGCCGCTCTTGCCTCCCTTGGCAGCCGCGCCGCTCGATGGCGCTGCTCCAGCGCCCCCGAGTGAGTCTCCTCGAAGGATGGCCTCAATGTCGTGTTGGTGGCTCATGTACGTGTCCACGGCCCCGAAGAGGTCCTTGGTCTGCGCCATCTGCGACAGAGGAGATGGCCATCAGCGGCCATCCATGGCAATCCATGGCTCTCAGCGGCACTCAGCGGCAATCCGTCGGCCCTCACCTGCAGCAGCCCACCCAGCAGGCCCGAGAGGCCATCAGAGGCAATCAGTGGCAATCAGAGGCCATCAGATGCAATCAGTGGCCCTCACCTGCAGCAGCCCACCCAGCAGGCCCGAGAGGCCAGGCAGCGGCTGCCGTTGGCTCTTGGCGAGGCTCTCGAGCCGGTGGAGCGTCACGAGCGCCTCCGACACGAGCTCGAATCTCGGCGGATCTCCCTGGGCCGAGCTCGGCTTCTTGAGCGCCGTCTTGAGCGGCTTGAGCTGGAGAAGGAGGCGTGCGACGAGCTTGTCGAATCGACGTTGCACCTTCTCTTGCAGAGCGGGCGCCCCGGGCTGAGCCAGGAGCGCGGACCATGCTTCACCGCAAGCCTCGAGCGTCGCCCGGTCGGTGTGCCTGATCAACGAGACCATCACATCAGAATGTAATCAGCCGCCATCAGGGCGTCATCAGGCGTCATCAGGCGTCATCAGGCTTCATCAGGTGGTCATCAGAGGGCCATCAGAGGGCCATCAGAGGCCATCAGAGGCCATCATCGTACTTGGTCGTCACGTCTTCGAGCTCCGAGAGCATCTTCTCGAACGCCTTGTCCTTGAGGGTCGCCTGGGCGGACGCGAGGCGCATCTGCTGCACGAGCGCGAGCACGGCGCGCAGTGGCCCTGCATGCGTACCTGTGGGGAGAGGGGGTTGGGCGCCGTAGTAAGCACTTGCATGCAGAGCACGGCGCGCAGCGGCCCTGCATGCGTACCGAACCGTTGGAGCAGCTGCGCCATCGCCTTCGCCAGGTGGGTGGAGAGGGCCGTCGACGTCTTTTCCACAGCCGCGATCGCCTTGCGCTGCTTGCGCTTGCGACTCTTGCGCCCCCGCCCGCCTCCCACGTCGTCCACGTCGCCGTCGTCCTCGTCCTCGTCCTCGTCCTCGTCATGCTCGTCGAGCTCCGCGGCGGCGGCGTCGAAGCGGCCGTTCGTGTCGATCGCGGCAGCATGCATCAACCGAAGGATCACGGGCAGCGTCGCCTCGATGGAGGGGTCGAGATCTTCGTCGTCGGCGGTAAGCACCTGTGGGGAGGGGCGCACTCAGACGCACTCAGACGCACTCAGATGGCACTCAGGCGTCATCAGCTGGCGATCGGTGGTCATCAGCTGGCCATCAGGAATCAGATAGCCATCAGAGGCAGGTGATCGCACCTCAACGTACGCCGCCCAGTTGGTGAGCGCGGGCTCGATGGGCGCCATCGCGCGCACCAACTGCCCACAGCGCACACCCAGCTCCGCCTCCTCCTTCGCCTCCTTCTCCTCGTCCGCCAGCGCCGGCTCCACCTCCTCCGAGTCCGCGACCCGAATATGGTGCGCCTGCCGATCGGCGAGTAGGAGCGATGCGAGCTGCACGAGAGGGGACTTGGCGAGCCGGGCGACGGAGCCGGCGGCGAGGTGCTGCCGCTGCGCTTTACTCGGCGAGGTCGGGCCCCCGCCGCCGCCGCCGCCGCCGCCGCCGCCCTCATCGTCGTCCGCCATCGCGCCGCCACCACCTGCCGCTGCCGCGCTGCCGCTTGCACCAGCCTCGGCGCCGCCCTCGGTTGCCGTGGGCGAGTCGTCCTTGAGGTGGAGTGGGGAGGCGGGAGCGCTGTGGTGAGCACTTGCATGCAAGGCAGGTCCTCCGCATGCAATCAACGTACCTTGAGGTGGAGCTGGATGAGGGGTCCGAGGGCCGTCCAGAGCTTCTGCTGTACGTCGCGCTGGCACATGAGATGCAGCGCCGCCCGCTTCGTCGACGCGAAGGACTTGAGGAGGCCGAGCTCCTGCAATCAGAGGTGCACTCAGAGGCAATTAGAGGGGCAATCAGATGCAATCAAAAGGACTGGAGGAGGCCGAGCTCCTGCAATCGCCTTGACAGGTGGTTCAGGTACCGACAGGCGCAATCAGATACACTCAGGGTGATGACATGCCTGCAGCCGGGTGACGAGACGGATGGCCTCGACAGCGACACTGTCATCGACGTCCTTGATCATCGATAGCAGCCGTGACTCGAAGCGCTCGGTGAAGTGGCGAACGGGCGTCAGATCCTTGATCTCGTCAAAGGCCTTGTACACGTGCCCGAGCGCCTGCAACGACGCGAGGCGCACCTGCGGGGTGCAGCGGGGAGAGGGGGCGCCGTGGTGAGCACTTGCATGCGCGCACTCGCCTGCCATGTACACGCGAGGCGCACCGCGGCCGACTGGATGTCGGACAGCTGCCAGCCCATGTACTTGAGGTGCTTATCGTCACAAAAGGACGGGAGCACGCGGAGACCGCGCCCAAGCGAAGCGATGCACGCGGCGCGGATGTCCTCGTGCGTGTCGCGGTACCGGTACGAGATCACCTGTGGGGAGAGGGGGCACGGGGCGCCGTGGTGAGCACTTGCCTGCGCGCGCACGCGTGCCGCGGCACCGGGCACGAGATCACACCTGGTCGAAGATGGTCGAGAGCATGTCGCGCACGGCCTCCTCGTGCGCAGCGAGCTGCTCCGCATTGGCCGAGAGCGCCTGGGGGCGAAGGGCAGGCGCCGTGGTGAGCAATTGGGATGCACTCACATGCCCATGCGCCGTGGTGAGCGCTTTGCATGCACCGGCATGCACCGGGGAGCGTCGTGTTGGGCACGCACCTGGCCCATCGCATCCTTGCGCCGCTTGCCGCTGCTCAGCCGCTCCGCATTCTGGCGCGCGCTCCGCAGCTCCTTGGCGATGTGCGCGAGCCGCTCGAAGGCCGCCATCGCAAACTCGACGGCGGTGTGGCGCACGCCACGGTGGTTGCACTGCGAGCATGAGCATGCGCACTCAGTTGCGGCAGGCGCAGAGGGGCTGAGTGCCGTGCTGAGCGCTTGCATGCACCTGCGAGCAGATCATGAGCCACTCGAGCAGCCACGGCATCAGGACCTCGTCGAAGAGGATCTCGTGCTTCACCTGATGAGGGAGGCGATCCGAGGTCATCCGAGGTCATCCGAGGTCATCAGAGACCATCAGGGACCATCAGAGATGCAATCAGAGGTGGAATCAAAGGTGCAATCAAAGGTGCAATCAGAGATGCAATCAGAGGCCATCTCGCGCTTCACCTTCTCGAGCAGCGTCTCCATCAGCTTCCACAGCCCGCGCTTGAACGCCTTCGTCAGCTTCTTGTCGCTCAGCGGATACGGCTCGACGTACCAGCCGTTGTCCGACGCGGCGGTGATGAGCATCTCGCGCTTCTCTTCCGTGAGCAGTTCCTCGATCGGGTCGGCCCCCTCGGGCAGCTTTGGAAGGTCAGCGAGGCTCAGATGGACCATCTCGATCCCGCCCGCCCGCACCTGATGACGGACGCAATCATACACAATCAGTGGCCATCGGTGGCACTCGCGAGGCTCAGATGGACCATCTCGATCCCGCCCGCCCGCACCGCCACGTTGGCCCACGCGACGAGGCCCGAGGCGGCGTTGGACTTGTACACCTCGATCCAGCCGTCGACCGAGATGTTCAGGATCGTGCTCGCGTGCTCGCTCCCCTCGCTCGCGAGCTCGATGCACTCGTACAGCGAGCGCGGTTTCAGCGAGTCATCCTCCGCCGCCGCTGGCGCACGGCCGCTCGTTGCCGCTGCTGGCACGCGGGCACCCTCCACCTCCTCGTCGTCGGCGGCAGCGTCGCGCGTCGCGCGCATGCGCTTCGTTTTGGCCGGTGGCGGCTGAGTGGCCGTCGCCGCCGCTGTCGCAGCCTGTGTGCCACCGCCGCTGCTGCCGGACTTGCTGCCGCGCGCCGGCTTGGGCTTGGCAGGCTTGGGTGCGACAACTTTCTTGGTACGGGCAGCGGGCGCGCGGCTTGGCTCCGGCTCCTCGTACTCCTCCTCCTCGTAATCGTCCTCCACAGCATCGGGATCATCGTCCTCCCTGCCAGAGCAGCAAGGAGCGGGGGGGAGCGGTCACGTTAGCTCCATCTGAAGAGTCTTCCGGTACGCCATGTGCGCGCCGCCGCGGGATCCCGGCCTCACACCTGTCCGAAGGAGGTACGTCGAGGCTTGGCTTGCGCTGACGGAGCGCGCGGCCGCCGCTCGGGGCCGCCGCCGCCAGATCCGCGTCGGCTCGCGATGGCATCAGGACGCACGAACGCGATGGCCCACAGGACACGCCCGGGCACTTTTTGCCGCCGAGCGCGCGCGCCAGCCCCGGTCGCGAAAGTTCACAGTCACTTCACAGGCGCAAACGAGTAAACTCCATACTGTCTTTCTGCAGGGACTCAGGAGCTATGGCCTCTGGGAGATTGAGAACTTTCGATTGCCTTCACAGTTCGACGGGACGCGGAACGCGATGGGTAGCCGCGAGGGGAGTGAGCCGGCGGTCGCGTCCGACGAATGGCGTCTCCCTCAGCAGACGCCAACCACAAATAAGCGAGGCCGCCCCCTTCGCGTGGCGGCCGGGCCCTCGTGCAGCGAGAGCAACAGCAGCGAGGCTCCGGTGCGACAGCAGCTGCGCAAGGCGCTCTTTCGCGGAACCGATCCATTCGATGCAGCCCTTCTGGACCGCGTGGATCACAGGTATCCTCACAGTAATCTGCGCGCGAGCTTTGTCAAGTCGGTGTTCGACGTCCTGCCTTCCCCACCACGGTTCTGGCTAGAGATAGGATCCTTTGTCGGGAACAGCGTCATCACGACGGTCGCCGTCGCAGCCCACTTATGCGTGCCAAACCTCACGGTCGTTTCGGTCGATCCGTTCGTCGGCGACAAGGCCATGTGGGGCTTCCAGCGCCTGATCCACGGCGGCTCGCACCCGCCGTTCGGCTACAACTTCCTCGGGCTCGATACGGCGGGCAGGCCCACCATACGTGACCGCTACATGGCCAATATCAAATGGTCCGGCGCGTATCCCTGGGTTGTCTTGCATGCAAGTGCTCACCACAGCGCGGCGTCCCCACAGGTCCGGCGCGTATCCCTGGGTTGTCCCGATCACAATCCCGGGCATGAGTGGGCTGCGGCTGCTACTCGAGCTGCGCAGGCATGGCCTCGAAACGCTGCCGGAAGTGATCTACCTTGACTCAGCGCACGAAGCCGGCGAGACGCTCCTCGAGCTCGAGCTCGCGTTCTCGGTCCGTTTGGGACTGAAGATCTCGGATGGCCTCTGATTGCCTCTGATTGCGAGGCGCTCCTCGAGCTCGGGCTGCACGTCTCAACATACGCTTGATTGCGTGTCTCATCAGGTGCTCGAGCCCGGCGGCCTCTGATTGCCTCTAATGGCCTCTGATTGCCTCTGATTGCCTCTGATTGCCTCCGATTGCGTGTCTCATCAGGTGCTCGAGCCCGGTGGCCTCTTGTTCGGCGACGATTGGGATTGGCCACCGGTACGGCACGATGTCGTCGCCTTCGCGAAGAGTGCCGGGGTGACCCGAGGCCGCTCCGAGACGCAGCCGTTCAGGAGCCACTTCATCCGCGCTTGCGCTCTGCACGGGCTCGGCTGCGAGGCGCAGGACGCGCTCGGCGCGCCAGATCTCGTCGTGTGCAAGACGGGGAGCTCGTGGATCCTCTTCAAGGGCGCCCGGCACGACGCGACGTTGAGTGCAAGACGGGGAGCTCGTGGATCCTCTTCAAGGGCGCCCGGCACGACGCGACGTTGAGTGCAAGACGGGGAGCTCGTGGATCCTCTTCAAGGGCGCCCGACACGACGCGACGTTGAGTGCAAGACGGGGAGCTCGTGGATCCTCTTCAAGGGCGCCCGACACGACGCGACGTTGAAGCGAGTCAAAGGTTGAGCGGAAGGAGGTGACGCAAACGTCTCCGAGAGCGCACAATGGCATTGTTTGTTTCACAATCCTGCGTAAATCGGGGCTTGCTCATGGTCAGGGCGGCCTCCCTGTCTGCAGCTGCTCGAGAGCGCCACTCACTCCACCCCGTTCAGTTACCGAAGGGATACGTACAAAGGGACGAGAGGGAGGGATCAGCCTCGTCGGCTCTCAAAACAGCGCCGGAGCAAGTACTTCTACGTTGCTTCAAGTAGCGCGGCCGCGGGCGGCGGGGGGCCGGGGGCGAGAATAACGAAAAAATGTGAAAATCGATCTGAAACCGCTCTATTATCACGCCATTGGGAGGAGACGTACACTCGACTATACGTGCGACTATAGACGCGACTATACGTGTTTAGGGGGGCCGACGGTGTCCCCTCCCCCATTGAGCGGTGATGACATGGGCAGCAGCGGCTCCGTCTCGCGGTACGGGTAGACGCGCCGCGCATGGTTGTACGCAAAGACGCCGCCGACGCACGCCGCTGTACCGAAGGCAGAGAGCCAGGTGACCTCATTCCCAAAGTGTAAGATCGACAGCCAAATGAGCAGCGCGCGCTTGAGCGTGTTCGCCACCGACTGTGATACAGGCGAGATTAAGCCCATCACCGCATACCTGCAACGGCCGTCGCGCATGCAAGTGAGCAGCGTGCATGCAACGGACGGCGTGCCACCAGCGAGACGCAGATGAAGCAGGTGAACAGGTGAGCGGCATGCATGCAGGTGAGCGGCGTGCATGCAGGTGAGCGGCGTGCATGCCTGCGCGGCGCGTATGCTGTGTGTGCGCGCTGCATGCGCGCATGATGAGCGTTCGTGGACAGGCGCCGTGATGAGCGTTCGTGGACAGGCGCCATGATGAGCGTTCGATGAAAGGCGCCGTGATGAGCGTTCGAGGGCAGGCGGCGTACGCCATCACGGATTGCATGTGGAAAGCAATCCCGTTCAGCAGCAGCACGAGCGCAAGCCACGCGTCCCATGCGTGCTCCTGCATGCAATTAGGGAGGCACTCAGCCTGGAATTTGGGAGGTACTCAGCATGCCATTAGGGAGGCACTCAGAGGCAAGCCACGCCTCTCATGCACCTGCCGCCACCAGGCGCCCGCATGCATGTATAGTATACAGGGCAGCTGAAAAGCAAGCGCTGCGGCCGACGTGTAGAACTGCAGGTTGACGTAGTTGTAGTGTGTGGAGAGCAGCTTCTTGGAGAAGACGTTCTGCACGCAGTCGATGCAGTTGTTGGCGACGGCGGCGAAGAAGCCGACGTATGTGAACGAGAGCTCGGTCGCCGAGGCGAGCGCGAGCCCGCACACGACGGGCACGAGCGACAGATTGACCATCATCGAGGTGCGCTCTCCCAAGATAAGCCGCGCGAAGATGACGGTGAAAAAGGGCGCCGACGACTTGACCGTCTCGGTGAACGAGACGGCAACGTACTTGAGGCTCACGAGGCCGAGGATCACGGTCGCGAAGCGCATCAAGCCGACGAGGGCCATGTCGCACATGAACCGGCTTCGCGGCTGCAGCGAGAACGGAGTCATTGCTGCATTGCCGTCGCCGAGCAGCAGCGGGCCGTACATACTGATGGCGCCAAAGAACGCAGTCGAGACCATCTGCGATGCGCCGAGCAAGTTGGGATCACAGCCCAGCCCGCTCATGATGTACTTGTTGCCAAAGAGCGTACATCCACTCAGCACGTACCACGAGCTCATGAACACGGCAATCTTTCCTTGCAGCGTCAGGTCCTGAAGAGAGTGGTTGGCCCAGCCGCGGGTCGGACGGTCGGCCGCCTGCGGCTCGCCACGCGTCATTGAAGATGGTGGAACTTCGTGGCGCCGTAACGGCGCTTTCCTCCCCGTTCACTCTTTAGACAGAGAGTCTGATAATTTGGTAACGTACATGTGCTAGAGAGGACCTAGACGTCCAGACCATACCAGACCGGTCCACAAACACAGGGTCAGGCTGGGCGTGCCTCCCTCAGTAGGCGCCCCCGGGCAGCTCGCCTCCGGCCGATTTGCTTCCCGCCTTGAGCAGCACGAGCTTGCGCAGGATAGGCTTGAGTAGCACGCTCCACACGGAGCGCACGACGGACGTCAGAAGGAGCATCGGGTATTGGAACAGCTTAGAAAAGACGGCCAGGAGGAGTGGGCGCTGCGCGACCCACAGGTAGCCGACGGAGCCGAGGACAAGCGCGCCCTTCAATGAGAAGACGGCCCCGAGCGCGTTGCCGCCGCCGCCGCGCTGCTTGGCCATCGTCTGCGCGCCGCGCTTGCTCGCCGTGCGCTGCGCCTGCGTGTAGGCTTTCTGGCGCGTGGCCTGCGCCTTCTTCTGCGCCTCCTGCTGCTTCTTCTGCGCGGCGAGCATCGCCTTTTCCTTCTGCTTCTGCAGCTCCTCTTGCTTCTTCTGCTCCTTCTTGCTCAGCGCCGGCTTCTTGCCCATCGAGCCCATCGAGGCCGAGCTGCCGCCGCTGCCCCCTGCGCCGGCAGCGGCCGCCTGCTGCTGCGCGGCGCGCATCGCCTGCTCGAATTGGAGCTGCTGCTGTAGCTGCTGGCGCTGGCGATCCGCCGCCGCCTGCGCCTTCTGCGCCCGCGCCAGCGCCTCCGCCTGCGCCTGCTGCTGGTAGTACGTGCTGGTATAGGCGTCAGTCTGCGCCTGCTGCTGCTGCTGCGCCTGGCGCAGCCGCTGCTGCTGCAGGTACTCCATCTGGCGGCGCTGCAGCTCCGCCTCGTAGGCGCCGGCGCCGCCGGCATACTGCTGCGCGCGCGCGAGCGCCGCGAGGGAGAGAAGAACGAGACGCCACATGATTTTTGCCATCGGCACCCGAGGTGCAATCTCATCAGGCGCCTGTGAGTGTGAGAGGTGAGGCTGTTGAGTGGCTTTCGGGCATTCGAGGGGTACCTCGCGTTATCGAGTTCGTGCACAAAACTTCACGACACAGGCCGTCGTCGACTTCGCTTCGGCAATTCTTCGTGCGAAGCCGCCGCGCGCGCGCGCCATCAAGCGATGGCGGGGACCTCGTACGAGGGTGCTATGGTGGGGCTGGCCGGTGGCGAGACTGTTGACGCGCTCGTCACGTATTGCGAGGACTTTGAGCTCGACCTGAAGCACGCGGGCCTCACGGTCGAGCAGTCGCTCGCCGTCTTCAAGGTGCACCTCGCGGCGTACCTGCTGTGCAACCAGCTGGACAACGCGCGCTTCTTATGGAAGCGTATCGAACCCGGGCTGCGCCATCGCGAGCCCGAGCTGTGTGCCATCTGGGCCGTCGGCAAGGCCATGTGGGCGAAGGACCACGCGCTCACTCAGGCAGCGATCACGGCCTTCTCGTGGTCGCCGCCCCTCGTGGGGATGCTAATGGAACGGCTGCAGCGCGAGCACCTGCACCGCTGCTTTGACGACTCCGTGCGCTGCTACTCGCTCGTCTCCGCCGCCTCGCTCAGCGCCACCCTCGGCGTGCCCGTCGACACAATCCAGCAGATGGCGAACGCCGCCTCCTGGACAACCGACGCCGAGAGCGGCGCTCTCGTGCCGTTCAAGGTCGAGGCGCCCCAGACGAAGCCCGCGCTCGCCGAGACGCTGTCGAGGCTCACCGACTACGTTGCCCACGTCGAGCGTGAGTTTAAGTAGCCGCCGCCGCCGCCGCCGCCACCGCCGCCGCCACCGCCGCCGCCGCCGCCGCCGCCGCCCCCGCCGCCGCCACGCCGCCGCCGCCGCCGCCACCGCCGCCGCCACCGCCGCCGCCGCCGCCGCCGCCGCCACCGCCGCCGCCACGCCGCCGCCGCCGCCGCCGATGCCGCCGCCTCGCTCTCCCATCCGCCAGCCTGGTGGCCCTCCGCATCCACTCTCTCGCGATTCGGCGCTTCGCCCGCCGCGGGTGTGGGGGGTTGGTTTCATGGTTGCATGCGTGTGATTTCGCGCGAGCGAGTGAGAGAGAAGTCGGAAGACAGTCGCGCGCCGCGGGACACTTGCCCCCCCCCACAGTGGACGGCCACGGGTCTTTTGAACTGCTCGTCCTTGTGATAGAGTTGTGTCCTGCGCATGTGCGCGCGGTTGCGCATCGCGCTAGCTGATGTGAGTGGGCCCGCCCGCCTACCGCCCGCCTCGTGCTGCGCCGAACTCCCGCGCCACCCGCGACCCGGCCGAACCCGCCCGCCCGCCCCGGGTCGCGCCGCGCGGTCGCCGCAACGAAACGCCGGTGAGCGGAGAACGCTTACGAATTTCAAGTTACTATAACATCATAACGATAACTGAAACGACTGCGAACTGTCGTTTAAACTGTCGTGTGATACCGTGAGTGATACCGTCGCGCGCTCCAGTTCCGTCCGAGATGCGGGACACGAGCCGCGGCGCGGCGCGGGGTCGAACTCGAAGACGCGGGCGGGTGCTCCCCGGCGGCATTCACATTTAGGGGAGAGCACGCGGCACGTCGCCAACGGGTGGTCCGTCGCAATATAATCGAATCATCTACCATGTTGATAGTTGACGGTTCGTCGTTGGAACGATATCATAGTTGAGCGGTCTGCGCCGCTCAGCGCCAGACCTCCCCCTTGTGCCGGGGTTCATGACCAGGAGCCCCCAAGCTGGTGAGCCGTGAGCCCCCGTGAGCCATGAGCGCCATCGCCGTTCGGCACCGCCAGCCTCGGGGGGATTTGGATGGGAGGTGACTCGAGATACGCGCCGTGTTGAGCACCATTCGGCTCTCGAAACGAGCCCGCGGAGCCGCCGTGTTGAGCACCATTCGGCTCTCGAAACGAGCCCGCGGAGCCCGCGCGGCGCATCGTCGGCTGGGACTCGCCCATTAGGACGCTCACGAGGTTGGGCTCCGAGTGGCGTAATGTGGGGCCGCTGGAAGCCACGCCACCATTCCCCACAGCCCTCCTGCTGATCACGGGGGATGGGCGGGTGGAGGCGTTGACACTCGCCTCGACCGTCTCAGCCGCGACGAGCTTGCCTCCGAGGCTGCTAGCAGCCGCCGTGCGAGCCGCCGTGCTAGCAGCCGTGCTAGCAGCGCTGCCGTCGCTCCTAGATTCACTGGCGGTCGAATGCGTGGCGTAACGACCTCCGCTGCCGTCGCTACTAGACCTCCGATGCTTCGCATCGGTGGGCACTCCGTCGCTCGTGCCTGTGTCACTCACGCGCGCGCCACTGAGGTTGCAGAGCCAGGCGATGAGGGACGAGGCCGGTGGCGGCGGGGGGGGCAGCGGGGACAACGGGGACACCGGTCTCGTGAGCTGTTGAGCGAGGATGGTCTCCATGCCGTCAGGCAGTGCTGAGACCGCTTCAGCGTTCACGGCGCTCAGAGCGCCTTCCGGCAACTGGCAGAGGCGCGCGCAGAGGCGACGGCGCAGCTCCCAGCTGAGCGAGGGCAGCCGTATCAGCAGGTCGTAGCAGATGGGCAGCAGCCCGCTTTCCACCTCGAGCAGCTCGATCGCCTCAACTCCGATGTGCCTCACGCCCCAATCTTTGTGGTCGAGGAGTGAGACGAACCTGCGGTCGTGAGGCGTGAGAGCTGAGGCGGGATGCAGTGCCAACGCCTCGAGCGCGCAGCATCGCACGCCCCAGTCCGTGTGCGTTAAGAGGTCCAAACACGCTCCAGCCGATTGCGCAGAGAGTGGCGTCTTGCTGAGGGCAGCACAGTTGGCCAGCAAAGAGATGGCCGCACGCCGCACGCGCCGCTCATCCTCCCCAATGTACGCGACGAGTGCCTCGATCGAGTCGACGGAGTCGATCAGCATGGCCGTGATGTCATTGTGCGTCAGGCCGACCGGCAACATCGGAGACTCCCGACCATTTTTTAGATGCAGCAGGACTGCACAATTGAAGTTTCGTCGAGTCTGCATCGCGACTGCATTTTGCATGATTTCTTGCGAATCTCCATCAACGAATCAGCGCATGTCGCCAAAAGCGCCCAGTTTCTTGCTTGTTAATCAAGATGGCTGATGCGGCTTTTTGGTGGTTACATTTTGGGGTTCATTTCAACTCTTCAGGCCACTTCGTTTTATCAGAGTCCGGTCTCCGAGCGGTTTGCCGTTTGTGTATCTGTGAAAGTTAAAACGGGTCGACACAGGACTTTACATGTAATCTGGACGTGTGCGCGATCTCTCGAGCGCACCCCGGTGCCCCGCGGTGGACGCTGAGGCGCGCTCTTCGTGACTCAGATCGTGAGTGTAGTTTCTAGAACGTACTTCCCCCGCCGCATCGGCCGCATGGTACCCGGTCTGGTTCTCCGTAACGGTTCTAGTACACGGTCAAACTTTCACATGTTGTGTGTATTCATATGAAATCACACCTTCCTCCCCAGGGCTGTCTGCCGGGTGCCGGCTCTCTCAGACTCTCTCTCGCAGTGGGTGTGGTCGAGTGCGCCACGCACACGGTGGTGACACTGGCTCTACTGGCCAGTCGACGATGAAGCGAACCTCCTTCATGCCCGCCACACCTCTTTCGATGCCCACGGCAAAGGCTGCGGCACTCCAGGCCTGGAGCCCGCCCTCGCTCACCATGCAGCACTCGCTCGAGGCGAGCCACCAGCGCAGGAGCCGCACGGCCGCCATCATCGTCGCGGTGCACCTCATGTTCGGCACGGTGTCGTTTTCGCTTCTCGAAGGGTGGCCGCTGCGCGACGCCCTCTACTTCTCCGTGCAGACGCTCTCAACGGTTGGCTATGGCGACCTCGTGCCGACCCATCCGGCGTCCAAGCTGCTATGCTGCGTCTACATCCTGATCGGCGTCTCGCTGATCTCGGCGAGCCTGGGCGCAGTGCTCGGGCGCATGCAGGCGGCGGGCGAGGCGCGCATGCGTTCGGCCATCGAGAGCCCGACCTCCTCGGAGCCGCTCTCGGCCGCCGACGAAGGCACACCGTCGACGTCCCGCCCAAGCCAGGGTTCGTCACTCCATAGCCAGGGTTCGTCACGCCATGGCCATGGCGAGGGTTCGTCACGCTATGGCCTCGACCGGCCAGCGCCTCCGCCGAGTCACTCAACGAAGGCCGCGTCGGCCGCCGGCACGATGGTGGCGATCGTACTTGCCGGCGCGCTGCTCGTTCACAATCTCGAGGGCTGGGGGATAGTCGATTCGCTCTACTGGTCCGTGCTCACGTGCTGATGGGAGCGGGGTGCACCGGAGTGCACCGGAGTGCACCGGAGTGCACCGGAGTGCACCGGAGTGCACCGGAGTGCACCGGAGTGCACCGGATTGCAGCTGACGGCTCTCTGATTGCCTCTCTCATCAGGTCCGTGGTCACATGCTCGTCGGTTGGATTCGGCGACCTTGTCCTCTCCGTGACCTCGCGCCCCGCGGTGCTGCTCGTGCTGCTGCCCTCGATTGGGACCTTCATGTTGCAAGCGGCGCGGCTGGCGCGGGTGGTGATGGACGTGGAGGTGGAGCGTTCGGTTGCGGAATTCGTGGCACGCGGAGTAACGGTCGATCTGCTGCGCGAGCTCGATCGAGATCGATCAGGTGCTGTGGAACGGCATGAGTTCCTTGCCGAGATGCTCGTACACACGGGGAAGGTGGAGCGCGCCGATGTGCTGCAGATCGAGGCGCTGTTTCGATCGCTCGACCGCGACGGCAAAGGCAAGCTCGACGAAGGCGACTTGCGCGCTGCCGCAACACCAGGGCCCAAGCCCATATTAGGCAACGAAAGTCGAGGGGTCCTTGGGTGGACTGGGATGGACTTGCCTAATATGGACTCCGAATCGGCCGAATCGCGCGATAGCTCCTCCGAGGGCGATAGCAGCGCTAGCGGTCTGCTTCCAGAGGACGTGATCGGCGTGCGCACCGGCAGCCGCACACCCTGGCAGCGCTCGATACAGCGCGTGGCCAGCTCGATACAGCGCGCGTCGGTCTGGCTGCTTGGGGCGGCAGTAGGCGCACTCCCATCCTCCGCCCTTAAAGCCTACTTCGAGCTGCGCCTCTCCTTATCACAGCTGACCACGGTCAAGCTCGCCGACGCGGGCGTGGCGGCAGGATCGCTCGCGGCGACTGTATGGGTGCTGCATGCGCTAGACGAGTGGGGTGGGCTGCGTCCTCTCACCTTCTTCTCCACCCCGATGCTCGCATCGGCCGTGCTCTACTTCGCGGGGCCCACGCCGCCGCCGCCGATGACCTTCGTCATCAGCACCCTGGGCGCCTTTGTTATTGGCCTCACCATGCACCACGCTTCCAACGCGAGCGTCAGTGGGATCGGGTCCGTGGGCGCCCCTGCTCTCGAGTCCGTGGGCACGCATGCAAGTGCTCACCACGGCGCCCTCCGTGGGCGCCCCTGCTCTCGAGTCCGTGGGCACGCATGCGAGTGCTCACCACGGCGCCCCGCCCCACCCTCTCCCCACAGGTCCGTGGGCGCCCAGTGCCTCGCCGCCGGCCTGCTCCTCTTCTTCTTCAAGGTACGTGGATTGCCATTGATTGCGATTGAGTGAGATTGAGTGCGATTGATTGCGATTGATCGCCACTAATGAGCTTCGCCATGCTCCTCTTCTTGATTGCGATTGATTGCCACTAATGAGCTTCGTCTTGCTCCTCTTCGTCTTGAAGGCCTCTGGCACCTTTTTCGTACCTTCGGTCGGCCTGGCGGCCCACCTGGCGCAGAGTGGCCACATGCATGCTGGCGATCACATCCATGGCCATGTCTTCGGCGTCCATCACCCGGGCCGCGCGATCAGCTCGCCCTTCGGCTACCTTCTCGCCCCCTGGGGCGCGGGGCATCTGTGCCTGTACGTCAGCGCCCTGGCCGCCGCGAGCGCGCGCCAGTACGTGCGCACGGCGCTGCGCTCGGATTGGAAAGAGCAACTGCTCGGAAACGAGGAGGCCGATCCAAATCAGGCCACACGCGGCGCCGTACTGGGCGCCAAGAGCTTTTCGAAGAGCGTGTCGTCCCCCGCGATCCTCGACGGCGTGGGCGGCCGGCACGAGGGGAGGTTGCGCGAGATCTTTGCGAGGTTCGACACGTCGGGGGACGGCTATCTCGACGCGCACGAGCTCAAGCTCGCCTTGAGGTTCGTCACTGGCGAGGATCTGGGCCTCGAGATTTGCGAGCGGATCGTGCGCGCCATGGACACCGACGGCGATGGCGTCATCGACTTTCATGAATTCAAGGCCGTGTTGGCGAGCAGGTGAGACGAACAGCTCTTCGCGCACCTCCGAGACCAACCGAAGTAAAGCATCCTCATTACATCATACAGCTGTAGCCTGTGCATGTGAGTCTCTGAGGGATCAATAAGCACGCGACGGTCGCGGGTCATCGCGCATTGCGCTTCCCGAGGTGGACCATTGGAACAACGAAGGGTGAGCCTCTCCGCCCGTCCGCCTCGCGTGTCGCAACGCGACCCGGCGTTTCCCACACAAGCGAACCAGTTGTGTGCATCTTACTAATCTTCGACATCCGGATGTCGGAGAACGTTTATTGATTATTCCCTGGCAACCCGCGCCGTCCCTCAAGCGGAACCGGAAGCGCGCCGCTCGCCGGCTCCCGCGCCGCCCCGCCAACCGTCGGAGCTCGGTCGGTGTCGTTTTCAACATGTACATCGGAACTGCGATAAGAATACCGTACACGAGGAGCTCAACGAACCAGACATATGAGCTCTGACTCGTTCAAGTGTGAATTGTCGTCGAACAAAGTTTTGAAACGAGCTGTGATCACGTTCTGATCTCGTTCACATGTCGGTAGGCGATGCGACCGGGTTGGCAAACGGGCTGCGGCGTAGCGCTGACGGGCGTGTGTGGAGTGCTCTCGGAACCCACCTTTGTGGCAAGGACGGCTGCACGAAGCCGGCGTGGCACTCTGGCATATGCGTGTCGGTGCTCGGCTACCGCCGCGATCAGAAGCCGGTGCAGAAGTATACGGTCGAGCCCGCGCCCAGCCCACGCGAGCTCATGAGTCAGGCACGCGAGAAGCGCAGGCTGCCGCCCTCCAAGAGGCCCAAGCTGGGCGATCGCGTCCGAGGCAAGTACCAGGGGCAGATAGGAGGCCGCAACTGGTTCAACGGCGTGGTGACGACGGTGCACGAGGATGGCACGTGCGATCTGCACTACGACGATGGCGACCACGAGGAGCGCGTGGCGCCGCGGTTCATCAAGACGATCGCCAAGGAGGAGACCGAGGAGCTGGAGGAGCCAGAGGAGGTGGCGGAGCCCGAGGAGCCGGAGAAGGTGGAGTTGATGGTGGAGGTGGAGGTGCAGGTGGTGGAGGAGGAGGTGGAGGTGGTGGAGGAGACCTCCGAGAGGCAGGACGCAGCAGGGGCATCCAACCAGCAGCGCAAACTCAAGGTTCTGTCTGACAGCGGCACCGGCGGGAGCGGCCGTCCTCGTATCGACGAGCCACCGGCCCTTGCACGCCACATTCATTATGGGTTGAGCAGCGCTGGGTCAAGCGAGATGCTGCCGGACGAGGCCAGGGCGGCCGCGGCGGCCGAGGGACTCGAGCTGGTGCCGTCGACAAGCGGCGAGACGGGCTTCAAGAGCGTAACCAAGCATGTATGTGGCAAGTATGAGGTACGGATCCAGGACAATGGTAAGAAGCGCTACCTCGGCATGTTCGCAACGCCGGAGGAGGCGGCCTTGTCCTACGCGAGGTTCATCGGGGCGGAGCGAGCGGCGGCGGAGGCGGCGGAGGCGAGGGGCAAAGGGCTGGAGCCACTTACGGCGGACGAGGCCAGGGTCGCCGCGGCGGCCGAGGGGCTCGAGCTGGCGATGTCGACGAGCAATGAAACGGGCTTCAAGGGCGTGTACAAGAGGGACGGTAAGTACACGACTGAGGCCTGGGAGAATGGCAAGCTTGTCTACCTCGGCAGATTCAGGACCCCGGAGGAGGCGGCCTTGTGCTACGCCAGGCACATTCGGACAAAGCGAGCGGCGGCGGAGGCGAGGGGCGCAGAGCCGCAGTTAGGGCCGCAGCCGCCCACGGCGGACGAGGCCAGGGCGGCCACAGCGGCAGCCAGGGCTGCCGCAGCGGCCGAGGGGCTCGAGCTGGTGCCGTCGACGAGCGCTGAGTCGGGTTTCAAGGGTGTTTCCAAGCATGGTGGCAAGTACAAAGCGCGCAAGGGGCGCCACCTCGGCATGTTCGCAACGCCGGAGGAGGCGGCCTTGTCCTACGCGAGGCACATTGGGGCGAAAAGAGCGGCGGCGGAGGCGGCGGAGGCGAGGGGCGAAGGGCTGGAGCCACTTACGGCGGATGAGGCCAGGGCGGCCGCGGCGGCCGAGGGGCTCGAGCTCGTGCCGTCGTCGAGCAGTGAGACGGGCTTCAGGGGCGTGTACAATACTGGTGGCAAGTATCGGGTGGGCTTCGACGATAATGGCAAGACGCGCCACCTCGGCATCTTTGCGACGCCGGAGGAGGCAGCCTTGTGCTACGCGAGGCACGTTGGGGCGGAGCGAGCAGCGGCGGAGGCGGCGGGAGAGAGGGGCAAAGGGCCGCAGCCGCTCACAGCGAATGAGGCCAGGGCGGCCGCGGCGGCAGTCAGGGCGGCCGCGGCGGCCGAGGGGCTCGAGCTCGTGCCGTCGTCGAGCAATCAGACGGGCTTCAGGGGTGTAAGCAAGAATCATGACAAGTACAGGGCGGAGCTTAAGAGCAGTGGCAAGCGGTACCACCTCGGCATGTTCGCGACGCCGGAGGAGGCGGCCTTGTCCTACGCGAGGCACATTGGGGCGGAGCGAGCGGCGGCGGAGGCGGTGGAGGCGAGGGGCAAAGGGCTGGATCTACTCACAGCGAACGAGGCCAGGGCTGCCGCGGCGGCCGAGGGGCTCGAGCTGGTGCCGTCGTCGAGCAGTGAGACGGGCTTCAAGGGCGTGTACAAGAGTAGAGCCAAGTACGAGGCGAGCTTCAACGATACTCGCAAGAAGCGCTTCCTCGGCATGTTCGCGACGCCAGAGGAGGCAGCCTTGTGCTACGCGAGGTACATTGGGGCGGAGCGAGCGGCGGCAGAGGCGGCGGAGGCGGAGGTCGCAGTGTCGAAGCCGCTTACGGCGGATGAAGCCAGGGCGGCCGCGGCGGCCGAGGGGCTCGAGCTGGTGCCGTCGACGAGCAGCGGGACAGGCTTCAAGGGCGTTCACAAGCATGTTGGCAAGAAGTACCAGGCGCAATTCTGCGAGAATTGCAAGGTGCATCACCTGGGCAGCTTCGCGACGCCGGAGGAGGCGGCCTTGTGCTACGCGAGGCACATTGGGGCGGAGCGCGCGGCTCCTGCGGCGGCGGAGGCGGAGGTCGCAGTGTCGAAGCCGCTTACGGCGGATGAGGCCAGGGCGGCCGCGGCGGCCGAGGGGCTCGAGCTGGTGCCATCATCGAGCTGTGCGTCGGGCTTCAAGGGCGTGGTCAAGAATCGAGGCGGGTACAAGGTGCAGAGTTGCGAGAATCGCAAGCAGCGCCACCTCGGCATGTTCGCAACGCCGGAGGAGGCGGCCTTGTGCTACGCGAGGTTCATCGGGGCGGAGCGAGCGGCGGCGGAGGCGGCGGAGGCGAGGGGCAAAGGGCCGCAGCCGCTCACAGCGAACGAGGCCAGGGCGGCCGCGGCGGCCGAGGGGCTCGAGCTGGTGCCGTCGTCGAGCAGTGAGACGGGCTTCAAGAGCGTGTACAAGAGTGGAGCCAAGTACGAGGCGAGCTTCAACGATACTCGCAAGAAGCGCTACCTCGGCATGTTCGCGACGCCAGAGGAGGCGGCCTTGTGCTACGCGAGGCACATTGGGGCGGAGCGAGCGGCGGCAGAGGCGGCGGAGGCGAGGGGGGAAAAGCGGCAGCCACTCACAGCCGACGAGGCTAGGGCGGCCGCGGCGGCCGAGGAGCTCGAGCTGGTACCGTCGTCGAGCAATGAGACGGGCTTCAAAGGCGTGCGCAAGCTGGGTGGCAAGTACTACGCAAATATGATGGAGAATAGCGTGCTGCGCTACCTCGGCTGCTTCGCGACGCCGGAGGAGGCCTCCCTCGCCCGCGCACGCTACATTCGCGACCTCGTCGACGGCTGGCTCATCCCTGGTCGCCGCCCTCCCCACCGTCCTGTGCTCAAAGCGCCCGCCCCAGCGCCCGACCCAGCCCCTCCCTCTCCCTTTCCAAGCGAAGTCGAGTTGGCGGAGGCGCTCCGCTGCTGGCGCCTGCTGCTTACAGCAATGCGCGACGACCAGCGCAGTCAGCAAGGCTCGTCCTCATCGTCGGCGCTGCCTCCGCCGTCACCAGCTGCCACGACCATGCACGCCTCGCGCAAGCGGCCAGCGGTTGCAGTGGCCTTTGCAGAGGTGGGCGTGCCACGAGCGGAGGCCCTTCAGCCACAGCTCACAGCGAAGAGCGGCGATGACCCTGGCGCAGCTCGTTGCGTCATCTGCCTCGAAGCCCTGAACTTGAGCGCAGCAAGCGCCAGCTCTCGAGGCGAGGCCGCGTGCGGGCACACTCCTTGCTGCGGAAACTACTACCACAAGCGCTGCCTGAGCCAGTGGCTGCAAGGCTCCGGGCAATCAGGCAGCCCTTTGCCCATCGAGAAAAAGTGCCCGACATGCAGGCGGGATCTGGTGGCTCGCGCGCTCATCCCCCGGGCCTCGCCTTTTGTTTTGCAAAAGTGATGGTTCCGCGGAGGCTACGTGGAGGCTACGTGGAGGCTACGGGCGTTGTCGCAGTGGAGGAGCGTGGTAGAAGAAAGTGTTGACGCCTTGACGCCCTTGGCGCTTGATCCCGTGAGGTGTCCCGTCGACGCTTCGTTTTTGACGTTCCAGTTTCCCCTTTCTCTTTTGGAATCATCGTCGTTCCGTTCACGGTCCGCATTCAGATTTCGTCAATAGGATTCCACACTGTACTTACGTCCCGTTCCCATGTCGAGTGAGAACGCAGCCCCGCACACCGACGACAGTTTTGTGCATCGCAGCCCACCGAAACGCGAACGCACCATGCCGATAACAGCTCGGTTCTTGTCTCTCATGCTCATGATCACAACTGTTCAGCACTCGTCATCCCAAACATGCTTGGCCAACTTCATTCCGGTGCCAGCATCCGGGTCGTGCCCTGCGACCCGTTCGTGCAAGACCACGGGGAACTGCTGCGGCTCCTGCTCAGTAGCCAGTAATCCCCTGATTACTGGCACGGCAGTTAGCCAGTGCCTCGCGTACACGTTTGGTGACTTTTGTTCGAGCACCCCGATCTCGTGCCCCGCTAACTTTGACGCGCTTCCCTCCGACGATACCGGGAGTCGTCCGAGCGGTTCGTGCCCGGCCTGGCGGCCCTACCAGACTAACCAAGGATGCTGCGGTGCTTGCCGTACGACGGATAACACAATAATGGCCTATGATTGCGGCACAAACTGCTCGACCTCCCCAGGCCCTGGATGCTCGTCCACGGTTCCAGGCACCTCCGCCTCCCCCCCACCTCCGCTACAGAGGTCCGCCCCATCTCCGCCTCCGGGTTGGGGTGTCTCTTGCGCAGCTTTCGATGGCTTGAGTGACAGCTCAGGTGGCACCTGCACTTGCAAAACGACCGGCTGGCCCTTCGCCACCGGGCTGCAACTGGAGTGCCTGGGTCAGACCTCTGGTTTAGTGGCTCCGGGAGTGGCTCAAGCAGTTGCAGGCAAAACCCAGACGTCTGACCCAGGCTTTGCCGTTGGTCTTCGGATGGACATGCAGCTTTGCACATCCGAAGACTCGTCTTATATTCCCTTCACATCCAGCGTCATGATTCCAGGTGCTGGCTGGCAGAAGGGGAAGCCAGAAAACGCCGGGATCAGTGACAACATCCCAACAGGGGTGAACCTCCCATACGGCGCTCGTCAAGGGAAAGCGAGTCTGTACTACTTGATCACCATGACACGAAAGGCGGACAACATCAAACTGAGGGCGTACGTCGGCGCTTGCCAAGCTTCATGGCCTTGGGTTGGCCTTTTTATGGATTGCACGCCACTGCTCACCTTGATTCAGATCGAAGATCAGTCTCTCGGAACGTGTGCGCCTACCGTACCGCTCATCGCCATCGCGAGCATCCTTGCCGTCTGCCTCTTGTGCGGCGGTCTGGTTTGCTGCTGCCGCCGCAGAAAGACAGCAAGACAGGCCGATGTGCGTGGGACCCAGTTGCGGGAAGTGGCTTCCGCGGCGCCTTACGACATGCGGCTGAACGAAGCTTTCCTCTCCGCTACGCAACCATCAACGCAGGTCCCCATCGCTCCCCTCGCAGCCATCCACACAGTCCCAGGCCTCCCCGTGTTTGGGGACGATGGCGAACCCGTATCAACGCAGGTCCCCATCGCTCCCCTCGCAGCCATCCACACAGTCCCAGGCCTCCCCGTGCTTGGGGCCGATGGCGAACCCGTATAAATCGCCCCCCTCGCTCCCCTGCATGCAACCATCCACACAGTCCCCTCGACGACCCCTGAGTTTGGTGTCGATGGCAAAGCCATGCCTCGTTAGGCGGTGCACAAAGGGCAAGGGGGGAACATGAGGAGCGCTCAGCTGTGGGAGCTCTGGGAGCGAGCGCTCCGTTATGAGCTGGGAGCGAGCGAAGGAGAGCGAAGCTTCGCACTGCACGATCGTGAAAGAAAGGAGCTGGATAGTAAGAAAGGGACCTGTCAGGGCGTTACCGAGGGGCCACACATACGACTCATAGTGTCAATTGCATAGTGTGTTTTGTGCAACGCGGAGTGCGGAATGACCGGTGCGCGGTGACAACTCGTGACAGCACGGTGACGAGCGGCTGATTGATCAAATCGATTACGTTGCTTCGAAAAACGAAATGTCGAAACGAAATGGGCTTCTCCGCTACACGCTGACAGTACAAAGCGAAGTTATGCCCTGAATGAGTACACACACGATCATGTAACCCCACTGCGACGACCCGTGTTGGCGCAACTATCGCGCGGCGCATGCGCCTTTGCCCACCATGCACCAAAGTGCCTGCGCGCTGCGGCTGTTCACGTCCACAGACTGTCCACCGATGGTTCACGTTCGCAGGCTGTCGACCGAATGCGCTGCAGCTACTGCCCTGATCGAGCATGCGTCCGTTACTGCGCGGCCTGGCGCTGGCCGCCCGCCTGCTTCGCGGCGCGGCGCGCGCGCACCTCTTCTCTCCACTCATCGGGCGTCGGAGTGTTGAGATTGTGGCTCGGGGTATTCTCGGGCATATTCTCGGCGCTCATCGCGAACAGGCGCGGCACGCGCGTCGTGGCGCCGTCGAGCCAGGGGTACAGCTCCGAGCGCGCCGCTTCGAATCGGCGAATCGCGTCCATCTGCTGCATGGTGAGCCCGATGTCATCGAGGCCATTCAGCAGGCAATTCTTGCGGAATGGATCGATGTCGAAGATGTACTTGGTGCCGCACTCCCGGATGACGCTCTGGCTCGCGAGGTCGATCTCGATCTCCTTGAGATCTCCCGCGTCCTTGAGCAGCTCGAGCACCTGCTCGCGCGGCAGCGTGACCGGCAGCATGCCATTCTTCATGCAGTTTGAGTGGAAGATGTCCGCAAACGAGGTCGAGATGATGGCGCGGATCCCCATGCCCGAGATCGACCACGGCGCGTGCTCGCGCGACGAGCCGCACCCAAAGTTGTCGCCCGCCACAAGGATCTTGGTGCCGACTCCATCGCGCCCCGAGCGCTCGCGGTACTCGGGCCGATTGAGCACAAAGTCCGCGACCTCGATCGCGACCCCATCGGGAGTGCCCGCCTGCGCAACCTGCACTGGGTTCGTGTACCTGTGGGGAGCGAGGGCGTCGAGGTGAGCGCTTGTTTGCAGGGTGTGGGCCACCTCGAACAGGGTTGTCACACCGGAGCTCGGCGAACGCGGCGAAGCCGAGAGCCAATCAGGCGCAATCAGGCGCCATCAGTCGCCATCAGTCGCCATCAGGCGCCATCAGACCCAATCTGGCGCAAGAGGGCGGAATAAGCTCATACCGGAGCTCGGCGAACGCGGCGAAGCCGAGCCCCGTCTTCTTAATGGTCTTCAAGTACTCCTTCGGTATGATCATGTCCGTGTCCACGTTTTGGATGTCGAGGGGCGCGGCCACGCCCTTCAGGTTGCCAAATTTGGGCATGCCCGCACCTCCCGAGGCCACATCGAGATCGCGGATCACCGGCCCGGCTGACCCGACCGCGCCGCGCCAGTCCGCGGCAATCACCTCGGAATGCGCCATCCCATCCACACCCTGCATGCAGACGCAACCAGACGCCATCAGACCCAACAGACGAAATCAGACGCCATCAGACGCCATCAGACGCCATCAGACGCCATCAGACGCCATCAGACGCCATCAGACGCCTTCAGACGCCTTCAGACGCCATTACAGGCCCTCACAGGCAATCACACGCCATCACAGGCCATCACAGGCCATTCACGTACCGGCGTCGGGATGTGCGAGAGCGCCATTTTGCGAACGTCCGTCAGCATGCCCGTGACCGCAGCCGCCGCAGCCATCACCGGCGAGCATAGGTGTGTTCGACCGTTAGCTCCCTGGCGGCCTTCAAAGTTGCGGTTCGAGGTGGACGCGCATCTCTCATACTCCCCGAGCTTGTCCGCGTTCATGGCAAGGCACATAGAGCAGCCCGGCTCGCGCCACTTGAAGCCCGCCTCGATTAGGATCGTGTCGAGGCCCTGCGCGCGCACAGCAGTCAGTGTGGAAGCCAATATGCGCGCACAGCAATCGGTGTGAACATTGGTCGCACCCTCACGTAATCGTGGGCAATCAGCCGCACTCCTCAGGACATCACTCACCTCCTCCTCTGCTTGCTCCTTGACGAGACCCGAGCCAGGGACCACCAGCGCCTCCTTGATGTTCGGATGCACCTTGCGACCCTTGGCGACGGACGCGACGGCGCGGATGTCTTCAATGCGTCCGTTGGTACACGAGCCGATGAACACCTTATCCACAGGTACCTCCGCGAGCGGCTTCTTGACGTGGTTCGTCAATCCCATGTACCTGCATGCAGAGAGCGACGGTAGCCATCAGAGGGTCATTAGAGGGTCATCAGAAGGTCATCAGAGGGTCATTAGAGAGTCATTGGAGGGTCATCAGAAGGTCGCCAGAGGGTCATCAGCACAGGTCAGCACAGGTCAGCACAGGTCATCAGAGGTCATCAGAGGTCATCCACAGGTCATCACGCACTTGAGTGCACGCTCGTACGCCGCGCGGCGCGCAGGATCAGCTTCGTCGGTGGGGTCTGGCACGACGCCAGTGATCGGTGCGGTGTGCTCCGGGGAGGTGCCCCACGTCACCGTCGGCGCGATATCCGCGGCGTCGATGTACACCTCCTTGTCGAACTTGGCGCCCTTGTCCGTCGCGAGGCTACGCCAGTACGCCACGGCCTGTTCCCATTCGGGCTCGCTCGTGGCGGGCACCATCGGACGCCCCTTGAGGTATGCAAATGTGACTTCATCGGGCGCAATCAGCCCCGCACGCGCTCCAGCCTCGATGGCCATATTCGAGATCGTCATGCGTGCCTCCATCGAGAGTGAGCGGATCGCCGACCCCGCAAACTCGATCGTCGCGCCTGATGAGGGAGGCAATCATGCGGTCATCAGAGGCCATCCGAGCCCCATCAGAGGCAACCTCGATCATCGCGCCTGCGCCGCCAGCGGTGACGAGGGAGGCAATCAAGCGGTCATCAGAGGCCATTCGAGCCCCATCAGAGGCAACCTCGATCGACGCACCTGTGCCGCCGGCGGTGCCGATGACGCCGCAGATGTGCAGCACGATGTCCTTCGACGTGACGCCCGGAAGAAGATCGCCGTCGACCTGGACGAGCATGTTGAGCGCCTTCTTCTGGTTCAGCGTCGACGTCGCCAGCACGTGCTCCACCTCCGACGTGCCGATGCCGAACGCGAGCGCGCCGAAGGCGCCGTGCGTCGCCGTGTGGGAATCGCCGCAGACGCACGTGGATCCCGGTACAGTGAAGCCCTGCTCAGGGCCGATGATGTGCACGATGCCCTGTCGCTTGTCCGCCATCCCAAAGTATGGCAGGTTGAACTTTTGCACGTTCTGCTCCAGGGCCTTGACCTGCTGCCGACTCTGGTCGTCCTTGATAAACTCCTCGACCGTGGTGAACTTTTTGCGCGAGAAGGTGGGCACGTTGTGGTCGACGGTCACGAGCGTGCAGTCGGGGCGACGCACCGGCCGGTTGGCTACCGCGAGGCCCTCGAAGGCCTGCGGCGACGTCACCTCGTGCACCAGGTGGCGGTCGATGTAGATCAAGGCCTGGCCGTCCGATTTCCCTGTGACGACGTGGTCATCCCAGATCTTGTCGTAAAGTGTGCGCGGCCCGGTCGTGGTGATGTTGATCGACTGGCGCTTGGTCGACAACCCTCGCGAGCTGCCCGCCGCTACTGGAAGGCGGCCTACTGGGAGGCGGCGGAGAGCGCGCATGGTAATCGTCGTGGCACGAGCCACAGCTTTGCGGAATTTCTGAGGGGGGCTCATATGTCCTTACGGCGCGTTTGCGTGACCTTAAACTGACGTGGAAGAGAGTATCGACCTATTTGTATCGTATGGACTGCGCTATGATGCGCCCCGCCTAGAACGGTGAAATGTGTGAAGTACCGCGGGTACCCGTGTGGACGATCGTAAGAACCCGTGTTACTTACAGTAAAAACGAGCGAAGATCGATTCTGGATCGCGTAGTGGCTCGGGTCACGTGAACGACCGGCCGTTTCGTGTGTGAACGATCTTGCGGCCGGAAAATTTCATTTCGACGCGTGCGATCATGCAGATCTTTTTGAGACTGGACTGCGGTCGCACGGTGGCATGTGACGTTGATCCTCGCGAAACATTGTACTCGCTCAAATGCAAGATCCAGGACAAAGGAAATGGAATTCGGCCAGCAATCCAGCGCATAGTATATCATGGCAAACAGATATGCGACAATCTTGATGCGACACTTGCCAGCATTGGTATTCATCAGCACGCTACAATTCATCTTCACCTGAGGTGGTGTCTAAATGGGGTACTTGTGGTGTGGGGTGAGTACGGCTCGGCAATCATCCCATATAATGTCTTTCAACTGTCCTCGTGCAAAGCAGAGTTGTCTGCGGCTTCCAAGATCCCAGAGGCACACCTGCTTGTGACATTCTCCGCCTCGCGCTTCGCCTTCGCTGCCTCCTGCTTCGGGACTCATGTGCCCTTCACAGACTCAAAGATAAACCTCAAACTCATCATTGGTGGCTCACTCAAGTTGCTGGACGCGCGAGATGAGGAGGCGGAAGTAGAGGTGGTCAGTGTGCGAACGCGTGAACAACGGGACGCGGCAGGACGCAAGCGCGCGATAGATCTGGACGATGACGCTGTCACCACGCCTCCGCAACGCGTGCGTGCGGCCGACGACGCCGCAGACCTCACCACGCGCGTGGCGAAGGCGCACTCGCTGATGCAGCCACAAGTTGACGCGGCGTATCGCGCTCTCCTACAGCCACACTTTTCCGCGTACGCGGCCGATGAGATAGATGCGGCGGAACTCGACCGGCGCAAGCAGCGCGCGCACGACGAGGCGGCCTCACAACATCAACCCGCTCTCAGCCTGAATAGGGCCCACTCGACCTACGAGAGCGCCTCCAGGGCTGCCGCTGCGGCATACGAGGCCTACGAGGCCGCGGCAGCTGCGGCGGCCGCAGCAAAGTCATCTCTAGAGTCAGAGCTCCGAGCCATCGAGGGACCTTTGGGGGTGAAAGCAAAGGACCTCGTGCTCAAATTCTTCCAGAGCAAGGGTGCCGCAAGCAACGCGGGGTGCACGGTGCTCGAGGCGGCCCAGGCGCTTGCCTCGAATGGCGTGCAGGAGGCGCAGGTGCGCTCCATCGTGCAGGGGCTCGTCGACGTCGGCGAAATGTACAGCACCATCGACGACGACCACTTTAAGTCGACGGATCCGTAGTGAGCATGGTAGTGAGCCTTTGGGAGAGGCTTCGGAATCACGAGGACGGATGACATAAAAAAACTACGACGTCTAAGTCACACAAATTTCAATTATTTACGGGCGCTCTACGCTGACGAGCTTCCTGCCCATGGCCGCACAAACTCGGGCTTGACTCGTTCCTCGAGGTCGCCATCGTCGTAGTCGACATCAACCGTCCCGTCCACGTGCACGTACCTGATGGTGCTCGTCATCATACGTCATCAGAGGTCACCAGAGGTCATCAGAGATCATCAGAGATCATGAGATGTCATCAGATCACAGAGGTCATCAGAGGTCATCAGATGTGAGCTTCATCAGCACGTACCGGATAGCGCCCGAGAACCAAAAAGCATTCGCCGGACCGAGCGTGGTCGCCCGGAAGCGCGCGCGCACGCACTGCCCGACGCTCAGCTGTTGGCGTGCCCAGTTAAGCGCCGCGCCCGTGAGTGCGTCGTCCGAGTGCGACGGGGTTTCGTCCATCTGATCGTCCGTCGACCCTCGGCCTTGAGCTCGGCCTTGAGCTCGGGCTCGGAGCTTAACTCGGTAATCGCGCTCGACCTCGAGGCTCAGGTGTGCAGCCTCGGTCTTCACAGTGGCCTCAGTCTTCACGATTGGCTCAGGCTTCACATAGTCTTTCAGCTCAGTCTTCACAGTATCGGGCTCCGTCTTCACAATATCGAGCTCAGTCTTCACACTGGGCTCCGTCTTCACTGTGGCGCGATGCGGTTGCTGGCGCCGTGGTGAGCGCGTCAGCAGCGTGCCGACGCCGCCGTTCGCACCCTTGATTGAGACAGGTGCGGAAGGTGGCTCGTCCTCAGCTTGCAATCTCGCTGGTGGCTCGTCCTCAGCTTGCAATCTCGCTGGTGGCTCGTCCCCAGCTTGCAATCTCGCTGGTGGCTCGTCCCCAGCTTGCAATCTCGCTGGTGGCTCGTCCCCAGCTTGCAACCTCGCTGGTGGCTCGTCCTCGCCGATCAGCGCACATTTGAGCGCCGAGACCAGTTCATGCAGAGCCGGGAAATTGGACGCCGCTGCAACGGATGCACGCCATTCGTCGATCTTGAACCAGCTCGAGGCCACCGCGAGGGCCCTGGGCTTGATGGCGCCGCACAGCATGATCGCCAACTCGCGCAGCGACTCGAGCGGATCGATCGGGAGCTCAACACGGCGCTCCATCTGGAGCTCCCTCGATGTGGAGCGCTCAGCACGGCGCGTGGGGTGGGCGTGCGCCTCAACGCGGAGGCGCCAGGCCTTCTGCTTGTAGTTCCACGAGGCGCTGACCTGAGCCCAATCAGTCGCAATCAGTCGCAATCAGTCGCAATCAGTCGCAATCAGTCGCAATCAGTTGCAATCAGTCGCAATCAGTCGCAATCAGTCGCAATCAGCTGACCTGAGCCCAACCCACAGCGAGCTCGAGGTCAAGCAGCGCGAGTGCGAGCAGCGCACGACCCGACAGGGCCAAGGGACTCGCCGACGTGTGTATGACGGTCGGAATGAGCGCAGAGAGCGGCGTGTCGTCGTCCGAGTTCGACTCGTGTTCATCGTCGTCTTCTTGTTCGACGACGCGAATAGGGAGGGGAGCAGCCGGCGCCTGCCTTGCTGGCTGGCTTGAGGGGTGAATGAGGAGGGGAGCAGCCGGCGCCTGCCTTGCTGGCTGGCTTGAGGGGTGAATGAGGAGGGGAGCAGCCGGCGCCTGCCTTGCTGACTGGCTTGAGGGATGCCTTTCCGCAGGCCCCACAGGCGCACGCGGCGGAGCCGAAGGCGAGGAAGCCAACAGACCTGACGGCAGTGCGGGCGCCGGTTCTTCCTTCTCATCGATCATGATCTCGTGGCCAGATTCGTCAGATTCGTCAGATTCGTCGGATTCGTCAGATTCGTCAGATTCGTCAGATTCGTCCGACCGCGACCCCTGGCCTTTCCGCAGGAGCGCTGCCTCGAGCACCTTGCTGCTCGGCTCGAGCCACTCCACCTCGTCAGATTCGTCAGATTCGTCACTACCGTCTGAGGACGCCCCCTCCTCCATCAGCGCGAGCGCTGCCTCGCGCACCTCGCGCCGAGCAAGCCATCTCGCGCGGCGCGAAGTCGCCGGGGCCACCTGGCCGGCGTAGTGGATCGCCTCTTCATCCTCGCTGGAGCCAACCAGGCTGGAGCCGAACCCGTCCGAGTCGTCGCCCACCACGGCGCTTCGGACCGGGTTCGTGAGCCGTTCGGTGCGTGGCCGTTTGGGTTTGGGGTCGCCGGTATCGACTGAAGGGTCATCCTCCACATCGATCACGGCGATGAGCCTTGATGAGCCTTGATGAGCCTTGACGAGCCTTGATGAGAATTGATGATCCTCCGCATCGATCACGTCCGGCGGCTCGGGCGCACTCGAGGGGCCGACCACCCCAGGCTGTGCTGCTGGGAGCGGCGCTGCTGCACATGCGATCCGGATGACCTCGGAGGCATCATATAACGACGCGAGCGGCACGCTGATTTGAAACGACGACGGCGGATCGAGCTCGATCAGTGCCATCGACGATCTCGTCTCATCTCCGCCTTCCAAATTCGTCACCCCTTGGTGTGAAGGACGGTGCGAAGGGCGGTGTGAAGGGCGGATAACCTGGGCAAAGGAGCCGTTGATGGTCTTGCCGATCTCGTTGGTCAGTCCAGCCACGACCACCCGTTGGCCCTTGTTCACCTGGACGAGGGGAATGGCCAGAGCGGCCGCTCGCATCGCCACTTTTGCATAGGCTCTCGCGCCCGGCTGTGCGTCCAGCAGCTGCTGCCTCTCTTGCAGCGCCCTCTGCTTCTTGGCCGACGCTGCCTCGGCGAGTGCCTGGCGAGCACTGCCCTTCAGTACACGGCTCAAGTCGAGGAACTTGTCGTAGAAGGAGACGCGCATCAGCTTTGGGTGCTCCCAAAACGCGTCGGTGCACTGCGCGTGGTGGCAATCAGTGCCAATTAGAGGTCATCAGAGGTCCTCAGAAGTCATCAGTGGCAATCAGTGGCAATCAGTGGCACTCAGGAGCACTCACCTGCACACGATGGAACAGCTCGCAGCGCACCCGGACCAGCGCCTTACCGAGCTCCTCATCGTCCTGCCCGGCCTCCCACAGCTCCCGCAGCCGCAACTCCATCGCCTCCGCCTTGGCCTTCTGAGCGGCACGCACCTGATGAGGGAGGCCATCAGAGGTCATCAGAGGTCATCTGTGACCTTCTTCGGCCTTCTGAGCGGCACGCACCGTCTCATCCGCATCGACTGAGCCACGACCGACGGGAGTGTACTCGAGGAAACGAACCTGCGTCGGCTGATGCCTTGCAAACCTGCGCGGCCATCAGTCGCAAACAGTCGCAAACAGTATCAATCAGCCGCAATCAGTCGCAATCAGTCGCAATCAGTATACTCGCTGAAGCACTGTGGGATCGGTGGGCGCGTTGCGGCGGGCGCGTTGCACACCTGGCGAGCCGGGCGCGCCGCTTCTCGTACACCTGATGAGGAAGGCAATCAGTGGTCATCGGAGGTCATCAGTGGTCACGGGCGCGCCGCTTCTCGTACACCTGCTTCTCGCGCTCGAGTTTCTCCAACAGTTGCGCCTCCTCCTTCTGCCGCCTTGCTCGCTGCTCTTGCTCCTCGGCCTCCTCGCGTAACCGCCCGAGCTCCTTGCCGAAGACGCCTGTGCCAGTCGGTGGCCATCGGTCGCAATCAGTGTCAATCAGTGGCAGTTAATGGCAGTCATTAGCTATCAGTGGCAATCAATGGCAGCTAGCGGTTCAGCGGTCATCAAGAAGCCGTACGCACCGCGGCTGAGCATCAGATCGAGCCGTCGAGGCCGTGTGTAAACCGGGTACTCCAAGTACCAAGGAGCCCAGACGAACTTTCCCTTGACGGCCGAGTTGTGAGGGTACCTGATGTGAGGGTAATCATAGGTCATCAAGGGTAATCATTGCCGTCAAGGGTAATCATTGCCGAGTTGTGAGGGTACCTGATGAGGGAGGCCATCATAGGTAATCATAGGTCTTCAGAGGTCATCAGAGGCCATCAGAGGTCATCAGAGAGGTTATCAGAGGTCATCAGTGGCCATCAGACACGTACTTGCTGGCCAGCACGAACAGGCAGCGCTGCTGCAGCTCATGCGCCGATGCCGGGCGATGGTCGTCATCACCCTCATCAAGGGAGATCGCCATCTCCAAGGACCACGCGTCACGAGGACCTTGCGGATGGTCCCACACGATGCGAGCGGCCTCCTCAGCGGGCGCTGGCTCGGGCACCACGTGGCCGAACGTGCCACCTCGTTTGGCCGGATGGTACACCAGCTTGGAGCGCCTATCCGCGATCACGTACGGCAGCTTGGACGTCAGATCGGACGGATTATTGAGATTCCTCACTCTGAGGAACAACGTCCTGGTGGAGCACGGGAAGTAGAGCTGCACCGCCGGCGGCGCCTTGTGGTTATGCTTCTGTTGGGCCTCTCGCACGTCCATGCTGAGCTGGCTCAACCTGTTTTGCTGGCGCGCCGCAAACTCCGCCCTGGCCTTTTGCTCGCGCTGCGCTCTTTTCGCGTCGAGGTTCTTGAGCTCGGCTTCCATTTCATCCATCTCTGCCTGGTACTCGGCCTCGCGCTCCGCCTGGCTTCTGTCGCGCGTGGCTATCTTGTCGCTCTGCAACATTTCGTACGCGATATTGATGCGAATCGTACGAGACGCTGCGGACGTGACTGCATCGGGGTCTCCTGCTGATGCACCCGCCTTATCGGGATGATGGCGAAGAATCTGGCGCAGGTACGCCCTTCGGATAGCATGGAGTGAAGCACCGCGGTCCAACTCAAGAACCCTGTAGGCGTCGTCCGCGGATATCAAGCGCGAGCGGTCGATGCTCTGCCCCAGTCCTTGGATGAGCGCCATCGGCGCGCTTTCGCGGTCGGCCGATTGGTTGGCAATTTGACGTTCACACGCGGCACTTGAACTGCCCGCTCAGAAGACACACACCTTACATGACCCCATATAAGACGCGTCAGTGAGCGAGCCTCATATGTACACTAGTCGGCTCTGAAACGTCTGACCGTTTCTCTAGGCGCGTGTTTTTGTCCGTTAGGGTTTTTGGGATTCAGCAGGAGTTCTTTCGGTCTGTCCGTCTCTCTGCCCGTGCTCGCCCCAGTGCACGCGGTTAAGCTTCCGAGCTCCCTTTAACTCGGTCACGTATATTCACGTGGTAACCGGGTAACCGGGTAGCGGTGGACGTCCCGATCGTCCTGAACGGGCACGGTTCCAAAAACCTACCTGGTCTCCTGGTGGGCACTGGGCTATCTGCGGCGCCCGCCTATCTAAGAAACTAGTCGACTCGACTTGACACTAAAAATCGTAAAAGCAGCACTGCCTCAGACCGCTTGCGGTCTGAAAATCCTTTCCCTAGGATCCCTACGCGTCTATACATGCGTTTCACGTCCCGTCAAGGTGACTGTGCACGTCACGCCTCCAGGCCGTGGCTGTGAAGATCCCCGACGGCCGTCTCTCGCACTCCCAATTGAGCTCGAGGGGATTGCGGTCCCAATCGAGCTCGAGGGGGCAAATGCTGCCCGTGGTGCTGCCGTGCCCGCGGCGGCGGTCGCTCGAGCGGCGTCGCCGCCCCGCGCGGCGGCCGACGATCGCTCTCGAGCGGCACATCAGCCGACGAGAGCTTCGACTCCGAGGAGGTCAGAGCGCCGATGAGATGCGCGCTGTGTTGGGCGCTGAGTGGTACTGCAAGTGGAACGCCTCGCCCGCCCTCAGGCCTCGGCGCATCTGCTCTTGAGCGCGGCCTAGGCGCCGTGATGGGCGCCGAGCTTGCCGCGGAGGACCGCTGAGGACCACGGAGGGCCACTGAGGACCGCTGATGGCCACTGAGATCAGCGGCCGATCTCGAGCATCTCGGAGGCCTCGATTCCGTCGATTCCGTCGATTTCGTCGAGTCCGGCCTCGAGCATCTCGGAGGCGACGTCGAGCATCTCGGAGGCGACGTCGCCGTTGCCTCCGTCGTTGAACCTGAGCTCGCACGCCTCAGCGGCGACGATGCCTTACCTGCCGAGATTGCGGCATGATTGCGACAGCCGATGACAATCGAATCGACGTCCATTTCGTCCAGTAAGCGGAGGCATGCGCGCGGGCAGAGGGGCGTGGCTGGCTCAGCTGAGGCACGTGCCCTAATTTGGTACGATGGCGCCTCTGCCCTAATTTGGTACGACGGTGCCTCTGCCCTAATTTGGTACGACGGTATCTCTGGGCTGATTTGAGATGGTGACGGTCGCGTGTTCGGCGTCGTCGGTGGCGCCTCGCCACGCTTGCGATCGCGCGGGGCCTCGGGCTTCCCCCCGGGGGGCTTCCCCCTGGGGGGCTTCCCCCCGGGGGGCTTCCCCCCGGGGGGCTTGCCCCCGGGGGGCTTGCCCCCGGACCCCCCTTCGAGTCGGGTATCCTCAGCAGAGCCCGCTGGCCGCCTGCGGGCGCGCAGAAGTGCAAGCCGCTCCTCTGTCGATGGTCGTCGAAGCCGTTGGGCCACTGACGAATCTGCAGGCCCCTGCCCCATGGACGTCCCTGATTGCCTCTGATTGCCACTGATTGCCATTGACGAATCTGCAGGCCCCTGAGACCCTCTGAGTGCCTCTGATGGCGACTGATTGCCTCTGATTGCCACTGACGAGCCAGCAGGCCCCTGCCCCATGGACGTCCCTGATTGCCTCTGATTGCCTCTGATTGCCACTGACGAGCCAGCAGGCCCCTGCCCCATGGACGTACCGTCAGTGTGCCCGGTACGGCGCGCGCTCAGCCCGGCGCGTAGTGGTCCGGCTGTCGGGTCGGCGTTCAAGTCCATCGGCCGTTCCCATTGCACCAGTCGGCTGTGTTGCTTGTAGTAGTAGGTGCCGCCGGTGGTTTCGTCCGTAGCGGTGAGCCAAAGGTCGGTGGCGGCCGGCTGTGGCGGCGGCGGCGGGGGCGGTGGAGGCGGGGGCGGCGGCGGTGGAGGTGGAGGTGGCGGAGGTGGAGGTTGATGCTCTGGCGATGGGGGGCGATGGTACTGATGGTACTGATGGTACTGATTGCCTCTGATTGCCACTGATGGCTGATGCTCTGGCGATGGCTGCTGCTGCGGCGGCGGCTTCGACGCCATCGCTGGCCGTGGCGGCCGCGCTTCCGACTGTACGCACGTTGCCTTGGGCGATGGCGATGTCGGTTTGGTCCTTAGCGATGGCGATGTCGGCTTGGGCCTTAGCGATGGGGATGTCGGCTTGGCTTGTGGCGATGTCGGCTTGGATTGTGGCGAGGCGCCGTGGCGGTGCGAGTAGGCGCATTGCGAGGCCGTTGCGCTGCTACGCGCTGTCAGGTCCCTCTCGCTTGGCATGAAAGAGCTCATCCCGGCGCGCTCCTCTCTTCGCCTCTCCCTCTGCCTCGGCGTCTGAGCGGGGCTAAAGACAGACCCAATCGTCGATCCGATCGTCTCCCATTCCGCAGGCTCGTCCACGGCCCACGACGGCGCGCGCCCGGCACGGCGCCCAGGGCTCGAGCGGTCCGTGGGCGAACCCATTCCGTCGGCGCCGTCTCGGGCGGGCGCCTTGGTGGGCGTCTGGGGGCCCGTCGACGGGGGGAGGAGTGACGGGGGGAGGAGCGAAGGGGGCAAGAGGAGGCGTCCGAGACGCCCGAGACGGCGCCGGAGACGGTCGCGGTCGGCGTAGGCGAGCGCGAGGATGGGGATGACCACGCATGCAATCACGATGGCGACGAGCCCGAGCGAGCTCAGCGATCTGGCCCCGATCTCGCCGTCGGTGCCTCCCACCGGCGGAGCGGCGTGCGTCATCTGCCCGCTTGCATGCATCCGCCACGTGTCCGCAATCGCGCCCGTGTCCACGATGCGTGACGTCATCAGGACGGTTCCCTCCCCAAGCCCGTGCGCCTGCAGTGTCGCCTCCAAATCGGCCGCACCTGATGAGGGAGGCAATTCGAGGCGATCAGAGACGTTAATGAGGGAGGCAATTAGAGGCAATTAGAGACAAATGTCCGCTCCAAGTCTGGCACACCGATCCGGCCGGCGTACCCCTCGACCAAAGCTGCGACCGCCCCAAGCGCCGTACCGGCGCCTTGTGTGCGGGCCTCGGCGGATAAGCTCAGCCGAATCTGGACGAGCACCCGTTCAAATGGGGCGCCAAACGGGCCTGTGGGCGGGAGCGAGGGCGCCGTGGTGAGCGCTCGCGCACGGGAAAGGAGCGCCCGGGCGCCGTGATGAGCACTCGCATGCAGCGCAGAGCCTCATGAGTCGTGTGGAAGAGAGAGGCGGGGCGCCGTGGTGAGCATTCGCGGCAGCGCCGTGGGGAGCATCGTGAGGCGTGTGCAAGATCGCACCGACATCAACCAGTTGAAGGCCGGGCACAGTGCGATTGACGACTCGGCGCAGCCTGAGGCCCAAAGTATCGGCGACGCCGCGCCGAAACCCATCGAACGCCACCGCTGTGCCCACCATGCTCGGCACGGCGCTTAGAGCGCTCGGCACGGCGCCCGGCGTGCTCGTCACGGCGCCCGTCATGCTCGTTCCGGCGCGAACGCGAACGCCGGTGCCATCCACTTCAATGGGGTCGGCGGCGTCGGCGGCGGCGAAGACGTCTGGACTGGCGGCGGCGGCAGAGGCGGCGAGGTCGCCGAGGATGCGACGAGTCAGGTTGTACTGAGCCAAGGCGCTTGCATTGCTGGTGCCCTGCAGAGCGCCGGGGACGAACGCACCGCTGGCGCTGGCGCTGGCGCTGGCGCTGGCGCTGGCGCTGGCGCTGGTGGCGGCGGCACCAGCGAAGGCACGATGGAGGCGTGTGAGTGTGGCCGTGAGAAGGAACGGCACCTGTCCATGCGAGGCCGAGATTGAGATGGCAATCAGTGGCAATCAGTGGCAATCAGTGGCAATCAGAGGCCATCAGAGGCCATCAGAGGCCATCAGAGGCAATCAGAGGCAATCAGTGGCAAGCAGAGGCAACCAGAGGCAATCAGAGGCAATCAGAGGCAATCAGAGGCAAGCAGTGGCAAGCAGTGGCAAGCACCTGCCCATGCGAGGCTGGAGGCGAGGGCGGTCGGGGGGGCGATGGTGGAGGTGGTGAGGGTGGTGGAGGCAAGGGGGGTGGCGAGGGGGGGGGCGGTGAGGGAGGCGGCGGCGAAGGAGGCGGTGAGGGTGGCGGTGGAGAGGGCGGCGGCGGAGAGGGTGGAGGCGGAGAGGGTGGAGGTGGAGAGGGAGGTGGCGGAGATGGCGGCGGTGGCGATGGAGGTGGTGGCGAGGGAGGTGGTGGCGAGGGTGGTGGTGGCAGAGGAGGCGGAGATGGCGGCGGTGGCGATGGAGGTGGTGGCGAGGGTGGCGGCGGTGATGGTGGTGGTGGCAGAGGAGGCGGAGAGGGCGGCGGTGGCGATGGCGGGGGAGGCGAAGGCGGGGGTGGCGACGGTGGAGGTGGTGCTGGTGGCGGCGGCGATGGTGGCGGCGGTGAGGGAGGTGGTGGTGGGGGCGGAGGCGATGG